>OOCU01000152.1_pt1 | contig 80880 bp, 68 predicted proteins | sample 1671781 | NCBI WGS metagenome assembly OOCU01 (sample SAMN06348192, study PRJEB24527) | human gut metagenome | reverse complement strand
GTTCCATTATGACGGCGCCTGTAAGGGCGGTTCGCGAACCGCCCCTACCAACGACACTACATTCACATCTGACAATAAATGAAACATTCATCACCAATAAATTATTAACAACAAATCCATCCGATCATGACAAAACAAGAATTTATCCGTCTCTATCTGTCCGATGCTTCGGAGGCAGGCGGGAAATACCAGATCAACCCCATCGTTATCCTGGCACAGGCGGCCATCGAATCGGGCTGGGGTGAAAGCGTACTCGCCAGAGAACATAACAACCTGTTCGGTATCACCGGCTACGGCCCTAAAAACGAATACTGGCACGGCGGCAAGGTGGAACTCAGCGAGGGCGGACTCTGTTTCCGCAAATACCGTTCGACACGCGAGAGCATCTTCGACTTCGCCCGCCTGATCCGTACCGCTTACCCGGCAGCAGCCAACGTCAGCCGGAAGCCAAACGCCTACGCCTCCGAGATAGCTTACAGCCGCTATATCAGCGAGGTGAACGGTGACAACCGGGCTGCCTACCGTAAAATGCTGTGCACCATCGCCGCCAGCCTTCAACGTCTGGTCGAAATAAACGAAGCCAAATGGTACAACAACCTGTTCGCTCCAACGACAGTCGGCCGGCAGGCTTGCAAACAACTTATTCATCAACCCATAAATACACCAAGCGTATGTCAACACTCAAAGTAATCTTCGATTTCCTCCTTTCCGTCGTCAAGATCATCTTTCCCGGAAAGAACAATGGGAGGCACTGCCATCCGGATCACCCCGTTCCTGACCGTCATCACCCTGACAGCCCTGATCCTGAAGGAGACGGAAGTGGCGATGGCGGCAGTGGGAGCCATCCTGTCGATGTTGCCGAAATCCCCCCGGACGAATGCATAGATGCCGCCGACTTCACCGACAGGCTAATGGGTCATGCGATGATTGCCACCGCTATTATCGGCTACCTGTACAAGATGTATCTCTCATAAACATTCGGCGTAGTACACCCTGTCATCTGATCAGCTTATACCCGATCCCCCGGACATTCAGTATCTTGATCCGGGGGTCTTTTTCCAGTTTATGCCGGAGCTTCGTGACGAACACATGCAGGCTGCGGGCATTGTAGAAGCTGTCGTTCCCCCAGAGTTCCAATAGGATATCCTTGGTGTCGACCGGAAGATTCCCGCTCTCGCAAAGCAACCGGAGCAACTCCGACTCCTTGAAGGAAAGCTCGACCGACTCACCGCCAGCCTCCAACGTCTGTGTAGACGGATAAAACGTGTACAACCCGATTTCGTGATACGCGACAGCGACAGGCTCAGCCTTGCTCTTGACGATCAATGCCTTCACCCGGACAATCAGTTCACGCAGGCTGAAAGGTTTCCGCAGGTAGTCGTTCGCCCCCAATTCGAACCCTTGCACGATATCGTCAACCGATGAACGGGCACTGAGGAACAGGACGGGCACTTCCTTATCCATCCGGCGGATGCGGCGCACCATCTCGAAACCATCCACCTCCGGCATCATCACGTCGGCAATAATCAGTGCCGGATGCTCTTTGAAATAATGCTCTATCCCATCCAGTCCGTCACGGGCTACCGCCACTTCGTAGCCCTCCTCTTCCAATGCGTCTTTGACTATCATGGCCAGGGAAACTTCGTCTTCTACTAATAAAATATCCATAAGCTTGGGGTTATTGCGGTAATGTGATTATAAAACAGGAACCCTGGCCGGACACACTCTCTACGCTGACCGTCCCGCCATGCTTCTCCACCATTGTCTTCACATAAAAGAGTCCGATACCGTAGCCTTTCACCTGCGAATGGCGGCTGGAAGGCAACCGGTAGAACTTATCGAAAAGATGCCGGCGATACTCTTCGGGAATACCGGGGCCGTTGTCCTGTACACGCAGCTGCACCTTTCCTCCGGCAGCCTCCGCCTGTATCGTTATCTCCGGTTCCTTGTCCGCATATTTGACGGCATTATCCACCAGGTTGCTGATGATACTGTACAAATGTACGCGGTCGGCTCTCAGGGTTATTTCCTCCGGGACAGACTCCACACGGATGCGGAAAGGGCGTGACGACTTGATCTTCTGCTGTTCCAGTATCTTTCCGATCAGGGCATTCAACGAGATATCCTCCATCACCAGGCGGATCTCTTTCCGTTTCTCCAAGCTAAGGGTCAGGATCTGTTCGACCATTCCGCCCAGCCGTTCCAGTTCCTCGTGACAGAGGTGGAGGTATTTGTCGGCCTTCTCCTTATTTCCCAGGAGGTTATAATGGATGATCGACTCGATGGCGGCATAAGATATGGCGATGGGTGTCTTCAACTCATGCGTCACGTTATGGGTGAAGTCGTCTTTCAGTTGCTCCACTGTCTTCTGATGAATCAGGAACCAGATCATGTAGGCGAACGACAATACCAGGATCAGCAGGATCAGGAACGAAGAGACCAGGATACCTGTCATTCCCGCCAGCGAAGCCAGCCGGGTCGGTTCCATATAGACGTAATAGGCTTTCGGATGATAGGTGGTATACTCCCAGGTATAACGGTCGTAACGCGCCGGGTCTTCCCCTGTGGGGACGGAAGAGGCGACCACCGTACTGTCGGCAAGCGACCGTATCTCCGTGAAATGGCGGAGGTGCAGGTTTTTCTCCCGGAGACCGGCCGTCAGCAGGCTGTCGAACTTCGCCAGGTCGACGGGAAAGATCGTATCGATCACCTCGTGGAGGCTGCGTTGCATCTGCAACCCCAGCTGGCCCAGCGAACTGAAATCGTCGCCTACCCTGACCTTGGCACTTTCGAGTACTTTCTTCAATTCTTCATCCACTTCGGGCACATAAGGGAGTCCGGCTTTTTTCTCGACGATCCGGACGGTCGCCGGTATCGAATCCTTACTCCGGAAACGGGTAGCCAGGGCGATACCTCCCCGGTCGTCGGCCTGCGAGAAAGTCTCCCGACGCTTGTTCGACAACCGGCTGATGGTGTCGGCACGGCTGAAGAGTTCGATATGGTCGGCATTGCGGATCGCTTCGATGATATAGTCCCTGTTCTGCTGCTGGCGGGAATGGTACAGCCGGTCGATCCAAAACAACTGGTAGGCGAATATCCCGGATAACGACACGATCACCAGTGCAATGATATATTTCATGGATGATTTCATGCAAACAAATATAGGGATTCTCCGGCTTGCCGCCTGCCGCTTTAAACCAAAATAACACAGTTTCGGACGAATGTTATTTAGTCTTACCAAATGCAGGCGTTTTTTGGAACTGTTCAGCGCCCTTTCTACCTTTCGTATAAAAATCACGAAAAGCACAAGAACATGAAAAGAATCTATTACCTGTTATTGATAGCCAACTTGCTCCCGCTGCCCACCCGGTTATCGGCGCAAAAGCAGACTGACGGTAAAGGTACGATCCTGGTGAACGACAGCATCACGCTGGAACTGCCGGAGGTATTCGTCAAAGCCGAACGCCCGTTGGTGAAGATGACCGAAGGAAAACTCCAGTACGACATTCCCAACCTGATGAAAAGCAAACCGGTAGACAATGCGTTCGATGTTCTGGGCGAACTGCCGGGCGTAGAAAAGAAAGGCGACAATATCTCGCTGCTCGGCACATCGGGCACGACGATCATCATCAACGGCCGGAAAAGCAGCATGACACCGGAACAGTTGACCGATATGCTGAAGTCGACCTCTTCCGATAAGGTGAAAAAGGTGGAGGTGATGTACAGTACGCCGCCGCAATACGGTGTACAGGGTGCCTCCATCAACCTGGTCATCGAAAACGACAAGAGCCTGAAGGATATCCTGAAAGGGGAAGTATCGCTGACGGGGGAACAGGGATATTATTTCTCTCCTTCGGGACGGATGAACCTGTCGTACACGGGAAAGAAATATACGACGGACTTCTCCTACTCGGCGGGCTACCGGCACAGCCGCTCGACGGAAGATATGCATGCGGAACCGACCGTCGGCGGACAGCGGTACGATATCCTGCAAAAGAACTGGTCGGAAAACAAAAGCATCGCCCACAACTTGCGGGGTGCTTTCGAATATGACTTCGACAACAAGGACAAGCTCTCGGTCTCCTACACGGGACGGTATGTACAGGACGGCCCCGCTTCTCATCGGGGAGGACGGACGGAGTTCACAGGCATCGAAACGGTAAACACTGCCAGCCGGACGACCGGGCCGACTTCCCTGCACAGTGCACGTATCGATTATAACGGCCATAAGAACCTGAACGCGGGTATCGACTATACCTTCTACAAAGATAAATCTTTGCAGGAGCTGGTCAACAATTTTGAAAACGACACCGACCAGGACAGGCGCAACGAAAGCCGCCAGCAGACGCAACGGGCCAATATCTACCTGAACCATTTCGTCGTTACTGCGAACAAGTGGAAACTGTCCTACGGGCTGGAGGCTTCGTTGTCGGGGACGGATAACAAGGCGGAAGCGCTGCTCGACAACACAGAAGAACGCGAAGGGACATTCGACCTGACGCAAAGGGAACATTCGGTCGGCGCTTTCGGCGGTTTCTCGCGTTCGTTCGGGAAGAAGCTGACACTGGATGCTTCGCTGACCGTCCGGTATTACAAGGCTTCGATCGACTCGGCCGGAAAGAAAAGTACGTTATGGGACAAGGCGGACCTCTTCCCTGCCCTGTCGCTCATTTACCGGATCGATCCTGCCAACATGTTGCAGTTCTCCTTATCGAGCAACCGGAAGTATCCTTCTTATTGGGCGACTACGCCGAATACTTATTATATGAATGTTTACAGTGTGATCAAAGGCAATCCGGAACTGAAACCGGAGTTGAACTATTCGATGCAACTGACCTATATCCTCAAAAACAAGTATGTGCTTGGAGCCTTCACCAATTTCCAGCCGGATAAGATACAACAGATGTCGTACCAGTCGCCCGACCGCCTGCAATCGGTCTTCCATACGATCAATCTGGATACGCACAATATGTTCGGACTGATGGCGGTCGTTCCTTTCCGTGCCGGCGAGGTGCTTAGTTCGCGGCTGACATTGATGGGCTTCGGTATCCACGACAAAGGGACGCTGGTCGATGTCCGTTTCGACCGGAAGAAGCTCTTCGGGCGAGCCATGCTGACCAACACGTTCTTCCTGACCCGCGACAAAAACCTCTCCCTCGACCTCACCGGCGATTACTGTACGAAGGTGATACAGGGTCTTTACGATATCGACCCGCTCTACAGCCTGGATGCCGCCCTGGTATGGACGCTTCCCAAACAGAAGCTCCGCCTGACCCTCAAAGGCAACGACCTGCTGAACAGTCAAAAGCCGCTCACCCACATCGACCAGCAGGGTCAGAAGAGCCGCATGGAACTGTTTCAGGACAACCGTTCGGTCTTGCTGACGATCCGTTACAGCTTCGGCGGCTACAAGGAGAAGAAGGTAAAGGCGGTGGATACGTCACGATTCGGAACGTAGAAAAAGGTTTCACCTTTTTCAGGTGACAGTTGACAAGTGACAGGTGACAGTTTGGCTTCGCGATCGAACATAGAATAAGTGACAAAAGATTCTTATCATTAAACAAATTTAAGGGCTGTCTCGTTTATCCTCCTGCTTAAATCCTGTAGAGCCTCAGCAAAACGTTTCCGCTCTTCTTCTGTAAAGCGGGCAGGCTTCCCATTGACTTTATTTCCGTTTAAACGTTGATAAAGCCAGGTCTTGCTTTTGCCAAAATAAACTTTTGCAATATAACTCAAGGATAAAGCATTGGCAACGTCTCCTAACTCCAGTGCCAACTTTACATCCTGTAAGTCTGATTTTATGGCCTCCAGTCCTCTATGTGTTGCATCGGTGAAAGTCTTTTTATCATCCGCCGACATTGTACCTATCTTTTGTGCACGTTCTTCTTGAAACATGGCACGTTCCTTTGTTGTCATGTTTCTATATTTTTCAAAATCTTCCAGCATCTCAGCTGTGGGTAAGAATTTAGACAAATCTTCCATAATTATATAGTTTTATTTCCCAGTATGGGGACTTCGTTTTTACTCCGACTTTAACATTTCATCTATCTCTGCAATCATATCCAATATATCATCGATGTGTTGCTCAAGTTCGGGTTCATTCCTTATTACCCGGTTACCCGTATGAAAGTCGAATAATAATTTTAAATTCTCTTTCTGTCGAATAAGCTCCTCCTTTTCTTCTTTTGTCATAGCTAAGATATTTTATGTTATTACTTGGTTGATTTGACAAAGGTAATAATCCTTGAGTTATTTTGCAATAACCCAAGGATTATTTTGGATAAATTACTGCAACAATTGTCCTGCCGGAACGATCGAAACGGCTTCCTCTTTACCGAGGGTCAGCATCAAGAGGCCGTTCTGTACAGGGACAGCCGGTTGCTTCAAGGTCGATCCGTTCATGGAGATGGCATAGATATCTACGGCGTCGACCTTCTCCCAGCCTTCCGGCATCAGCCAGCTGCGGTTTTCGTATCCGTCACCGGAATAGGCGATGATCTCGTTGTCGTTCCAAAGAGCGGGAACGAACAGGTTGTCATTCTCACGCAAGATGAAATCTCCTTTACGGATGATGTTCCTTCCGTCTTCCACACGGGCAACGACACCCTCGCTGTAATACAGAGCTTCATCGACGAAGGCAACCCGTTCCAGGCGGCTCAGGTAATACCAAGGCAATGTCATGGTACAGAACTGAGACAGGAAGCCGGGCAGATTATCCAGGTCTTTCTGGAAGATCTCCTCTCCCTGCATACTGGAACCAAAACGGAAATCACCCTGTCCTTCACGGTGGGTACGTCCCCTTGCCGACAGACGTTCGGGGATCTCCATCTGGAAGTTCTTATCGTCCGGGAACCACCACGACATCGGCTGAAGCCCCACAAAACCCTCGCCGGCAGGGTGAGCCCAGAAGATACCTTCACCCGTTACGTCGAAACCCTTCTCACGCCAGTACTTGAAGATCTTTCGTTGAGTTTCCACTTCCTTATACATGTCGATACCTCCGTTCTCCGGCTTGGCATGCCAGGGACTTAACGGACGGTTCTCCGGTTGCCAGTAGGCCATGAAAGCGTCGATATGGATGGTGTGGCCGTCTTTCAGCTCGGGGATCATGTCGATCAGATGGTCGATACGCGGTTTGGCAAAGCCTTTCTCCCATTCTTTCGTATAGCTCAGGTGATAAGCTTTATGGCCTTTGACGTATTCCCAGATAGATGTCAGGTTGCCATTGGCATCACGGGCGATAATATCGTTTTTGATGTAGGTATCCCACAGGGGGCTTTCCTCGAAAGCATCGACCATGTTGATGTGCAGGCTGACGGTCGTGTTGTAAGCACGGGCTTCGCGGATCAGCCAGCGGAGGCTTTCGAGGGCGGTGGCATCTTCTTCCCGCTTCAATTTGGGATTGACGATGCTCCAGTCGGGATACAGGTGATCGTGACCACCCCGTTGCCAACCGACCAGGTAGATGATCTTGGGGATACCGCGTGTCAGGTTGTCCACTCGTTTCACGACATCCAGAGCCTGACCGAACGTACACAGGCGCGACGGGTCTTCGTGCTGGAAAATCACGTTGTTCGGATCAGGTTCGTTCAGTTCACCATCATACCCCATAAAGAGTTTCAGTACCAGGGTCTGGTGATAATCACGGTAATACGGGGCGACAACGACTCTCTTTTTCGCCCGGTAAGTGGCACCGTCTTTCTGATAGACGGCGGTCACTTCAGCCAGTCCGCCATCCTTCGGGATTAACTGATCACCGGATAAAGCGACAACCTCGACATTTCCGCTGGCACCGACTGTACGTACGGATAAAGCGAGATCGGATAAGGAGAGATCGGATGTCTTTCCATTGGAATAATGACCGATAACACGAAGGGTTCCCTTCTCTCCGGGATTACGTACCGGATTCAGAGTTTCTTTATCCAGTTGGATAGAGATCTCCTCTAGTTTGTTCTGTTTACTACAAGACAGACAAAGCAGGATTGTAAGTATATACAAAGATATTTTCATGATAAAATTCAAACGTTATAAATAGGGTGCAAAATAAAAGATTATCAAGGTATCATTCACTCAAAAGGATCAGCCATCCGCGTTTCGGATCGACCGGAATCGGATCGGCTGGCGTAAACTCCCGTGCTTTCTGAAAATCGGTAATATCCGGAGCCTGCATACGGACAGACGACGGATTCAGACCTAATTGTTTCCAGTCGATATTCAGTTTAACCTGCTTCTTCGTACTGGAATAATTACCGATCGACAGCAGCGTCTTTCCTTTATTCACGTACGCCGTTACTTTCACCTCTTTGTCCGAAGTGGTCACAGCCGGATTCTCTTCCCAGAAGCCGATCATCTGCGCATCCATGATCCCGAAGTCATCCCACAGCTTCCAAACATATCGCGGGTTACCAATAGTTCCTTCCGTATACCAAGGCAAACGGTTCGTCATGCCATATTGCATCCCCAGCCATTGGTTGCCTCCACCGTGCAACATATCTCCCATTAAGCCGAAAGGAAGACCGGAGACTTCTACCAGCCAGTTGGCCGGAGACATTTCGTTATACATGAAACTTTCACCAAACCACACCTTATCCACGTATGGGAAATACTCTGCATATTGAGTAGCCGGACCACGTGAAAAGCCCGTATTCGAATGCAGGTCGATGATACATCCCGGTTTTACCTCTTCCATGGCATGCCGCATGCGCTTCAACATATCACGGCCGAAAGCGACATCATCCAGATAAAGGCCGTCGATGTCTGTATATTTTACCAGCCATGCCAGTCCCTCCACATAATAATTATACCAGCGCGAATCGCCCGTAGCCGTCAAGACGGAAGCATCGGCAATGACACCTCTTTTCTCGCCATTATCAAAATGTTGATACCATTGAGGTGTATAATCGGTTACATAATGTTCCCGGCACCAGGGGAAGCCTCCTCCTTTACCGCCTTGCAATATTTCATCTCCCAAACTGCGCAATGCCCAAATTTCCGGAACGACATTGGTTAGCTCGCGGATAGTATAATACAGTTTCACCTTACAGCCTTTACTATGCCATTCATCTGCAAACGCTTTGATGGAATCGGCTGTTATGAACGGATAATTGATGAACGGATTCAAGTCGTTGGCATGGTGCACATTGATAATCTTTATGCCTGTCTCCACATCTTTCGCTTCCGGTGTCGGTGCAAATCCGTTATGGTAGTACCGGTCGGTAAACTGGCTACGGCTATTCACTTTCTTGACCGGAGTGATCAGCAAGGCAAAATCGAACGTCAGACTTTCGGCAGCATTGAGAGCACGTTCACCACTATATGCCGTTGCTATGGTCTGACTTCCGCTCCGCTGAATGCGGAAACCGCCCTTGCCGTTGTTATACCAACTTTCGGGATAAGCAGGACGATAGAGATTCAGCAAAGGACCGGTATAACTCGCTCCACGTAATTCGCAATGGATACCGGCTTTTTCTGAACCACACCAGAAGCTGTCGAAAGGCCACAGCCAGGAAGCACCTTTGTTAGTGGGTATGGATACGGCATAATCGTGTACCGTCTTTCCCTGTGTCTCCCAGCCTCCGGAATAGTCGGCTGGTGTCTCTTGTCCGGGTAAACCCAGCCCCATAAAATAAGGGGCAGCTTCGCTTTTCATCGGTATCTCAAGCCGGATATCTTCGATCTGTAAATCCTTTTTAGGAGCGATGGAATAAACGTAGTTGATCCAGCCGTCAAACTCCATCGTTGCGTTGCAAGTCAGTGTCAAGTCATCATCTTCAGCCTTCCAGGTTCCCGACATTTTACCTTCGGACTGTCCGGTCAGGTCGACGGTTCCGTTCAGTTTCTTTTCTCCCGAAGAGGTACGGATGATAAAACGAACGGGAGAAGCCAGCAGTTCATGCCCCCAGGAATCAATAGAAGACGGCAGAGCGGTCTGCTCATCGAGAGATACCGTACGGCCTAAACAGGAGACACGGTTGTCGGAGAGAGACATGTCGGCATACCCTTCGGTCGGTTTGTCGCTGATTCCGCGGGTCGAATTAAGCCAGCGTAGACGGCTATGGCGCCAAAGCTCACCATCACCACGGTCTGCCAACATTTTGCCGGATACTTTCAGTTCTATTTCTACAGGAACGGTATATCCTGTTTCATCCTTTAAAGTAACCACGCCTTTATAAGTTCCGCTTGGTTGATCCGCTTTCAGATCCACACCAAACCATAAGGGTTGAACGGCATCCGGAGCTACACTCACCTGTCTGGTAAACGGTATTCCTTTCGGATTTACTCCGTTTATATTGAAGCAAGTAATCGCTTCTGCCGGAATCAGATCGTTTCCACTTTTCAAGCCGGATGTTTCATAAGTCACACTGTTCAATTCGTCGGTTGCAGCCCATACACCCAACTGGAAGGTGTAGTATTCGTTCGGTTGGGCTTTCCCGGTAAACGACGTTTGCAGCGGACTTTGTAACCATTTATAAGGGACGGCATCTTTCATACGTATAGGCAATGAACGATCTTCCGGGAAGACGAGGAAATGTCCTGGATTCGCTTGCTTATAATTTTCTTTCTCACTATCCGAAGCGGCAATTTCCATGGGATAGAAGCTATCGAACTGCGTACGCGACTCCACACGGTTGATAGTTGCCTCCGGTAGCTTTTTATCGGCAGAAACAGTAGCTACCCATTGCTGACCGGGAGCATCCTCTTTCGGGAAATAACCGAGATGATAATTTCCACAACCTTCCTGAATTTGATACGGCAGATAATAGAAGAAATAAATGCCTTTCTTTTTAACTGGACCAAATAAGAGTTCACATTGTTCGTTATTGACTTTCAGTCGTTGGATATTGGGAATCGTATCCCCTGTCTCCGCATCGACAATCAGAAAACGACGGTTATCCACCTCCTTGTCGGGACGTCGCCAGTCGAAGGATAGTTTGACAGCTTCAGCCGGAGCGTTAACCGCCAGTACAGCACGATGGTTACCCAGAGCTTCGTTCCACGGAGTCTCTGCTACGGCATAAGGATATGGAGCCTGAACGGTATTTTGATTACAAGCAATGCCTATGCAGGCAAATAATATATACAATAATATATGTTTCATGAAGTTAGAATTTTAAGATACTAAAGACCCGATTTATTACATCCGGTAGCTGGAAACACAGAGACAGCCTCATCCGGTTCGAGCGACAGGCGGACAGATCCGTCAGTGCAGACCTCGCTGGTTTTATAAAAGATACCGGAAGGCGTTATCTTATAAATATCCACGCTGTGTACGTCCGACCAGTCGGGTGGCAACTGCCAGGACTTACCGGAATAGCCTTTTACTGAATAGGCCATATACTCACGACCGGCACGCCAGAGAACCGGCATAAAGAGATCGTCCTTGTCCCTGAGCAAACGTTTATGATGAGTGATGGTCGAGTCCTTTAGTGAAGCGGTCAGGCCATCGTTATAGTAAACGACACGGTTCTCGCCTTTCCCTGTCAGCTTTTCCCGTTTATAACGGTTCAGATAGACGTAAGGAAGTGTTCCTGTATAGAACTGGTAACGGTATTTGTCTATCCAGTTGGCATCGGGCAAAGAGCCGTTCTCCAGGTTACCGAAGCAATCTTCACCGCGTCCGCTCATACCGAAGAGGAAGCCTAGCTGGAGCTGTTCTTTCGTCAGATCCGGAAATTGTTTGGCAAAGAGATAAGATGCACCGCCGGTTGTCAGATAAGCGGGGTATTTCATATAGTCCGCTTCGGTCGCTTCAAACCACAGGTACCAGGGATTCACACCGATGAACAGGTCTTTGCCTTCCCGCAGGCGGTTGAAACTTTCGTGAGTGACATCGATACCTTTTCCCCTGAAATAGCGGAATATCTTTCGTTGATATTTCTCTTCCTCCTCCCATGAGATCTTTTCATACGGATTGTCGCGCACGAAGAAAGCATCGATCATTATCGAACCTGCCTCCTCAATGCAAGGCAGTAAATCCAGTAAGGCATTGATCCGCTTAACGGCATAACCACTCTCCCATTCGTTCTTATAACAAATCTGATAGGCTTTGCGGCTGTTCCACACACCGATCTGCATCGGGGTTCCGTCTGCATTACGGGAGATAAATCCTTTGGAGAGGTATTCATCCCAAAGGGGACTGTCGTCGTAGGCATCCGTCATATTCACATGAACACTGATATAGGTATTATATTTCCTTACCTCTTTAGCCAGCCAAAGCAGGGACTCCCTACCGGTAGCATCACAATCCCTCTTCAGTGCGTTATTCACTTCAAACCAGGCCGGATATTTATCGTCGTGCCCGTTATATTGCCATCCTACCAGGTAGAGCGTCTTTGGAAGTCCCCGTGTGACGGCATCCATCTGTTTTACCAAAGACAAGACCTGTTCGAAAGTATAGCAAATAACCGGATTGCCTTTCTCATCCGGATAAGACAGCATGATCTTCATCAGTTGCATCTGGTGATAGGCATGCATATAAGGTTGTTCGGGACGCATCGTTTTAGTCCAGTCATATTTCTCTCCGGAGATGGCCCGCCATGATTCCATAGGAATTACCTGTGAGAATAAAGGGCTACAGGTCAAGAAAAAGGTTAAACACAATAACCAAAGATGAGTTTTCTTCTTCATATTCATTTTACATTAGTTGATAGAGAAAAGGCTGTCCGAAACTTATATAGAGACGGACAGCCTCAGCACTTCAGATCTAAGGATATAAATATAGTTACTTATTTAATGCAGTAACTTGAATTGTCCAATCTTTTTTCGTACCGTTAGCAGCTGTCACCAGATACCTGCGTGTAGTAGAAAAATCACCCGGTACTCCTAATGTCGGAGCACCGTCCTGGGGAGCAATAACAGCTGCAGTGGAAAGATTAAACTTGCCGACCAGGTTTGTCAGAGCAACCGTGTTACGAATCTCTTCCGTAAAAGAACCGTCAGCCGGAGGAACTGTGATCGTACAGGTAATTGTTCCGGCTTCTGCATTGATTACTTTATTTTCGACAGTCAGTGTTACAACCTTTACAATCGGTTCACCGTCAATCCATACATCTGAAGGATCCTTATATCGAAAATCAAACTTTACATCTGTGATATTTGCTTCCTCAAATGCTGGCAAATCATCCATGTTTCCGTCCAAACAAGAGGAACAAGCAAGGAGCAGCATTAACAACAAAGCATTATTCATCCATTTTACTATATTCTTTTTCATACTTTTAGTGTATTAAAGATTAATCATCTATTACCAACCCGGATTCTGTGGGCCTAAATTTGCATTACGGTCAATCTGTCCCTGAGGAATAGGGAATAGATAGCGACGGTCTGCACGGAACTCACGAATGTTGCTATCCCCGTGTGTAACTTCCCCTATATAGAACGATTTACGATCATTCGTAATTTCCACATAAGTCGGAGCCTCTGTAAACTCTACAATTTTACCCCCCGGAGCAACTCCATTATTAGCATAACCGCCATGTTTGCCCCAACGTAATAAAGTCCAGTAATAATCGTTTTCCATCGGCAATTCGCAACGACGTTCCTGTTTGTAGAAGTCCCAGGCTTCTTCCAGACTATTTACTTGTTTTGCAGGCAATTTTCCATGAACTGTACGAGTTTGGTTACAAATATCCACAGCCTCTGAATAGTTACCTTCTCCCATACCAGCCAACCACAAAATAGCTTCAGCCTTATTCAGAAGAACACGTCCGTAACGCGTTACTACGAAATGGTAATCGGTCGGGGTTCCTGCATATACACGAGGTTGAACATCATAAACACCTTTACGCCAATAATAATTTGTCAATCCCATGTGGGGACCTAGTCCTCCATTTACTTTTCTCCACAAATTACCATTAACAGTTGTCCGAATCTCTTCGCTCCACCACGTAGAATTGTCATATACAAAACTATCATAAAAACGAGCATCCCTATTAGTGTACATTATATCACTAACTGTTCTATCTCCTTTTACATTACCATAATAGAGCACTTCTGCCTTTTCAGACTCAACAGCCCAGTCCGGAGCCTGGCCTTCAGTAACACTCACATTGTTCTTAAATTGAGAAGATTCGTACCAGGCTACACCTTTACCAGTTTCTTCATCAAGAACATCATACATGTCTACCAAATTCTGTGTCGGTGCCCACCATAACCAACCGATAAAAGGTTGACCTCCATTTGTTTTAAACTCAGGTCCACAACCATTCTTTGCTAAAACATCGTTATTAACATTCGGCATCACATTTTGTAAAGGAGCTATATGATCCGTATTTGTTGTCGCTTTATCCTTATAAATAGCAAAGATAATTTCACTTGAATAACGATCTTGTTCATTAAATATGTTACCATAATTTGAAGCCAAAGAACTACCCTCTACTCCATCTGCTGCAGCAACAGCTTCCTTCAACCACGTTTTTTTCTGTGCGGGATCGGTTTCGTAAGCTGCAGCCTGAAGTGCTATTTCCGATTGAAAAGCATAAGCCACATTTCGAGATAAGTCACCCGACTTTGCTTCTACCGGCAGATCCGGAATAGCTGCTTTTATATCATCCAAAATATAGGTATAACTTTCTGTTGTACTCTTAGTCGTCGGATACATCAGCCCGTTATTAGTCGTATCGGCCGGTGCCAACACACGGTCTACCCAAACAAAACGCCCTATAGTCCGGGCCTGTTTGTAATAAAGTAAAGCTCTTAATAATCGACCTTTAGCTACCAACTCTTTGGATTCTGCTTCAGAAAGCCCTGCTCCGACATATTCCGTTGCCTTCTCTATAATCAAATTACAACGGCGGATGTTCCCGAAATCACCAAAACCGACATCTTCATACCGGGTAGTCTGTTCTTTCACTATACCATTACCTCCATTGGAATGAACGGCATTATTGGTTCGTTCTTCCCACGTTGTTTGATTTCCATTCACATAACCATCCATAATCGCATTCACAGTACCTAACACAAATGCATCTGCCGTGGATTTAGATCCCCAAACAGTTGCTTCATCATAGGTTGTGAAAGGCTCTGTATCCAGTACATTACAAGAAGTAATACCCGTCAATAAGGCCAGTGAAAATGTTATTATATTTCTTAGTTTCATAAATATATTCTTTTATTAAAATCCTAGATTCAAACTAACTGCATATACGCGCTGTACCGGGTAGTCATAATTGTTCGTACTACCTGTTTCCGGGTCAAATCCGTATTTGGTAGCCGGTGAAATAGTAAACAAATTCTGACCACTTAATACAACCTGGCATTTGTAAAGCCATTTTACATCCTTCAATAATGTCTTCCGGAAGTCATACCCCAATTGCAATGATTTCAAACGGATATAACGACCATTGGTCAACCAAAAATCAGAAGTCTGATAGTTATTATTCCCATTCACATTCGAATTCATTGCAATACGCGGATATTTGGCATCTCGGTTATCCGGCATCCAATAATCTAACTGGTATGGATAAACGATCGAATATCCACTTGTACTCTGTCCACGCACAACATCATCCAGATACATATCACGTGAAGTTGCTCCCTGGAATAACATATTTAAAGAAAATCCTTTATAAGACAAATTGGCATAAATACCATAGTTACCACGAGGAAAGCTATTTTTACCAATACGCCACTGGTCGTTTGAATCAATAAATCCATCACCATTCATATCCTTATATTGAATATCTCCGGCTACCAAATTAGAGGAACTTTCCAAACGCGGTGAATTTAAAACCTGATCTGAATTTTGATAATATCCTAAGTTAGTATAACCATTTGTATAAAACCCTTTCTGTTGAACCAGTCTCTTATACGGATTTTTCTGACTAGCCAAGTCTTCATCCCAAGCTGTAGAGACTAATTGATCGAAATAAGTAAAATTAGCACCGACCTCATAATTGAAATCTCCGACATGATCCTTCCATGACAAAGCAAATTCATAACCAGCACGACGATGTTCTCCGTCTGATTTTACTTTTGGCAGACTCAGCCCCAAAGGATCCGTATAGTTCACGTTAGAAGGAGATGTCAAATACCCGGTTGTCTTCATATAAAAATAGTCAAAACTACCAGCCAAACGTTCTCCCAAAGAGTTAAAATCAAAACCTATATCAAATGTACTACGAGTATACCAGGTAATATCCGGACTAATCAGATTTCCTTCACTAAAAGTCGGAACAATACTTCCTCCCAATACATAGCCACGTTCTGCCAAATTATAAGATGTCAAATAGCTAAAAGACCCAACTCCATTATCAAGACCGGTTTCACCATAAGTAGCTCTTACTTTGAAATAGTTTAAAATATTACGATCTTTCAGCGGCTGGAAAAATGATTCCTCAGAAATAGCCCAGGCCAAAGACCCGGCATAGAAATTACCCCAACGGCGGTCTTTCGGGAACAAGTCGCTACCATCATGGCGTAATGAACCTTCTACAAAATATTTCTTTTTATAATTATAAGAAGCTCTGGCAACCAAACCGGCACGACCGAATTCGGATTCACTACCTCCATTTTCCATTGAATCTGAAGGTCCTGCCCCAATTTGATCGATCATGAATATATAATTTTTACGCAAAGCATTGAAACCTCTGTAAAATGAATAGGTTTGTTCAAAACCCAACGTTGCAGAGACATTATGTGTTTCATCCAGGAAAGAACGATTGTAATCTGCAAAATACTGAGTTGTCCACATACGTGCACTTCCCGTATTATAGGTCAAACTAACAGTTGCATCAGGACCTTTTACTCCGTTCAAATCATATTGAGGAGCTGTTTTATTCCAAAGTTTACTGTCACTCATGAAATAACGATAATTACCGCCGACTTTCAGCTTCAATCCTTCAACACCTTTTACACTCCATTCGGCATTAAACAATCCCATAAACATCTTATAATCCCACTTGCTGTAACCTGATTCCGGAGAGACTTCAACCATCGGATTATCTGGTCCTACATAATACTGTCCATTTTGATTGACAGCCAATTCCATAGGGCTTTTATTTTGAATATGTCCCCATGTATATCCATATCCATCAGAATAAGTAGAACGTGGACTCTGCTGCGTATTAATATAAGCATCTACCCCAAATGTCAACTTTAATCCTAGATCCTTAAAATCAGACACTTCATTAATACGCGCATTATAACGCTTGAACCATTCTGTGTCAGCCTTATACATAGAACTTTGATCGTAAGCCTGGAAAGACACGTAAAACTTATTAATATCTGATCCGCCACGAACAGCTAGTGAATGCCGGCTATCCGGTGTAAAATTCCTCAACATTAATTTCTGCCAATCCACATTGGGATAATTATATGGATCTGATCCTGTCCGATATTTTTCAACTTCTTCTTCCGTCCAACGAGGTTCCAAGTTATATAAATCTCTAACAGTGTTATCCATCAAAGCTCTCTGATAAGAATCCAGTTTCTTTTCCAGGAAAGTAGGTTCAGCCCAACTCTGATTGAAACTATAATCAACACGTAAACCCTTCAATCCATTTTTTGTCTTAATAACCAAAACACCATCGCCAGCACGTGCACCATATACAGCTGCGGCTGCGGCGTCTTTCAAAACAGACATTGACTCAATATCGTCAGAATTCAAGTTTACAAAATCATCATACTCAGACACAAACCCATCAATAACGACCAAAGGCTGTCCTCCGCCACGAATGGAAATCGTTGACTTTTTACCAATACCTCCACCTGCTTGAGTAACGATCAAACCTGCTGCACGTCCTGCCAATGCATCTGTAACATTAGAAACTGGAACATTCTTCATTTTATCAGCATCGACTGTAGAAACGGCAGAAGTAAGATTTCGTTTAGAGTTTGTACCATAACCAATAACTACAACCTCTTCCAACGCTTTTGAATCTTCTTTCAATGTAATATTAAAAGTTTTCTTTCCACCGACAACTATTTCTTGTGAGGTATAACCGATAAATGAAATAACTAATACCGGATCTTTTATATCTTTTAAATCCAAAGAGAATTTACCATCCATGTCAGTCGTAGTACCAAGTCCACTCTCATTTTTAACCAAAACATTTGCTCCAATGACCGGCTCTCCGAATTCATCAATAATCCTTCCTGTAACCACAGTTGTTGATTCTTGATGGATTTCACCTTTTTTAAACAGAACAATATGTCGATCTGTGATTTTATATGCCAATGATTTATCATGCAATAAAACATCCAAAACTTCTGATATCGTTTTATTCTGTAAATCTATTGATACATTATCGTCCAGTTTTATTTCATTCTGCTTATAAACGAATGTAAACTCCGATTGACTTTCAATAGCTTTAAGTACCTCTAAAACTGTGCCATTCACTTCGAGATTCAATTTAGTAACCTGCGAATACGAAGAGGCTGCAGTCGCACCCCAGATACTAAGGAAAAAGAACAATATGGAAAATCTCATAACAACAAAGATTCGATTATGTGTTTTTTGAGGAATATTAATCCCCGACAAAGCCTTTTTATAGCTCTGTAACACTCTGATTAAATGTTTATTCATACATTTGCAAACTCTAAATGATTATTTACTAAGGCAGTTGGTAGCTGCCATGTTTATTAAATGATCTATGCGCAAGCATTAAATTGGGGATGTTGGTAGCATTCCCAATTTTTTTTCAAATCCTAAGAACTATTCATGGTCTATTATTTAAGGTTATACAATATCTACTTTATAAATACATCCTTATTTTTAATCATATACTCATATTTCATTGATATTTGAAGAATCGACAAGATTTCATCTAACGACTCGTTATGTGTAAATCGAGCTGTCAGACAAGTTTCTTTCAAGGATCTATCTTTCAAATGAAATTTCACATTAAATGAATGTTCCAACGTCTGAATTATCTGTCCGAATGTACTATTTTCAAACACATAATCACCTGTTGCCCAGGAAACATAAAAAGAAGTTTGAACCGGATGAACTTCTATATCTCCATTATCCCTATTGTAAACAGCCTGTTCACCCGGAATCAGAACCCGATCAGGAGTTGAACTCTTATTGTTTTTTTTATATAATGCGACAGAACCTTCCAATAAGGTAGTTTGAATAGCTGCTGATTTTTTGTGTGCCGATACATTAAATTCAGTACCCAACACCTCCACTGACATACCATCCATATTTACACGAAATGGACGATGTTGATCTTTAGTTACTTTAAAAAAGGCCTCACCTATCAATTCTATTGACCGATTTCCATCATCAAATGATTCCGGATAACGTATCCACGAATCACTATTCAACCATACCTCCGTACTATCCGGCAATAATATATAAGCTTTTGATCCAGCCAATGCTGTTGTCTCCAAATAAGAAAGAGGCTTTGATTCAGTTATATTCCAAATAAGAAAAGAAGATACACATAATAAAGCTATACAAGCCGCAACAGAAGTATATTTCCATATCGGAGAAACACCTATTCTCTGTCTTGATGTTTCAATACGGTCACGTAATCTCTTATAAACAGCATCTGTATCAACCTCCAATGGCTTAAAACGAATACGGCTTACACATTCTTCAAACTGTATTTTATCTCCTTCTTTCAAATTCATTGTTACCTGTTTTGTTATTATAGATGACAACGAAAGTGAAAAACCCTAATACAAAAAACAGTCTTAACTTATATTAACCTTAACTACCAAGTTCCTGAAGAACTAATGCCTTTTTTATAACAAAAATAGTATTTATTCACATAAAGTCTAAATTATAATGATAAAAAAGCTGTATTGATAGATTCTAGTGTACTATATCTATAGTCCATCTGAACAGTTTTCTCAAAAAAAGAAAATTTTACAGCTTTTAATTCTATACAAGTGCCATAGTTCTTCAGGAACTATAATTATTTATCAGTGATATGTTGTGACATGAGGATAAGGACTCCACTAAACAATAAAAAAGATGATCTGATTTTCAATATCATTCAAGGAGACGAAAAAGCCTTTCGCCAACTTTTTGATATGTATTATCTCAGATTATACCATGTGGCTATCTACTATCTATCCTCCAAAGAATCAGCTGAAGAAGTTGTATCTGATGTTTTTTACACGATTTGGAATAGAAAAGAAACACTCCATGAAATAGAAAATATAGAAAGTTATCTCTACATTTCTACCAAAAACCAGGCTCTACATTATATAAGAAGATCTAATACTCCAGAGTGTTCACCCTTAGACTTATATAATATAGAGTTGATAGCAGACAATACCAATCCAGAATCTGTTTTACTGGACCAGGAGCAACAGGAACTGATACAGAAAGCAATCAACTCCTTGCCGGAAAAATGCAGGGAAGTATTCAGATTGTTCCTTTCCGACAAACTCAAGCAAAAAGAAATCGCCACTTTACTGAATATATCACAAAAGACAGTAGAAGCTCATATTGCAACGGCTTATAAGAAAATACATGCTTATCTGAAGAAAAGGTATTAACAAATTTCCCTTTAAATGAACCGAAATCTCGTTTAAAAGGAGTTTTTTCTCGTTTTAAACGAAGTGAGGGTCCGTTTTAAACGAATTTACACCTCGTTTTAAACGAACCCACCCTATTTTTAGAAAAGAATTATCCCATATTCTTTCAAAAGACTTTAAAGTAGTCGACATCGACAAAGCCTTTGCCGTCTGTTACGTCCGGGTTAATGCAGAAAAGTCCGACTTTAGCGCCGATCCACTGTCCTTTCGATATTTCAAAACGGTCATCCAATGTCGTAAAATGCGTACCATCCATGCTGTAAGAATACTGGCAAGTCGCATCCGGATAGACCTTTACCTGCAGCCAGACATCATTCGATGGACAGTCAGCATTCTTTATTTCATAAGGGATATAACCACAATTCTCTCCCTTTCCCTCGCTAAGGACAATTTGTTTCTTTCCGCCTTTTTGCTGTACAGACAGATAAGAGTAATTATTTCCCATCATGACCAGACCGGCCCTTTCGCCTTCCTGCAAATGACTGACATTCATCTTCACCGTCGAAGTAAACTCCGGAGCAGGTAATTTCTGAAGTAACAGATTCCCGGAATAATAAAGGTTCCCGTCTTCTGTCGGAGATGAAACGGCATACAATCTCAATGCCCCTTTCGAAGCGGTCAGGGAATACCATTTAGACTGACCGGCGGCCTGCCATTGCCACTGTAAACCCAGTTTGCTGTCGTTGAATTCATCGGAAGTCTGTGGCGATTCGACCGGATATGTTTTACCGACATTCGGCTTTTTGTGAGACAGTACAGGTAACCCGCATCCTTCCCCTTTTTCATCTATACCCATAACAGGCCAGTCGTTTTTCCAGTCACCGGGTTGAAGATGGACAATACGGCCATACACCCCTTTGTCCTGAAAATGGATGAACCACCATTCACCGGTCTGTGTATCGACAAAACCTCCCTGGTGAGGTCCGTTTATGCCGTTGCCTTCCTGCAAAACTTTCTTCGATTCATACGGTCCTTCGATATTCCTTGAACGCAGTACTGTTTGCCAGCCAGTCGAAACACCGCCCGCCGGAGCCAGGATATAATACCAGCCATTCCTCTTCATCGTCTTCAATCCTTCGAGCACTGGATTTTCTTTTTCGTCCCAATAGATGATCTTCCCGTTATCGAGGATGCTCAAACCATCTTCCGACATACGGTGCAGATAGACCGGACCACCACAGAGCTTGCTTCTCACCAAATAAGCCTTTCCGTCTTCATCCCACAAAGGACAAGGGTCCTCCCACTGCGACACATGCAAGACATGCTTCAAGGTCCATTCTTTAGCAGGATCGGTCGTATAGGCAGCGAACAAACCCTCCTGCGGAGTGCAGAAATAGACATAATACTTTCCGTCGTGATAGCGGATTGCCGGAGCCCATGACCCTTGTCCGTGTGCCGGATAATCATAACGATCTAAAGGCAGGCGCGGATAAACATGGTTGATAATCTTCCAGTTCACCAAATCTTTGGAATGCAGAACCGGAATACCGGGTGCACAAGTAAAACTGGATGCGACCATATAATAATCATCACCGACACGGATCACATCCGGATCAGAGTAATCGGCATGTATGATCGGGTTACGATAGGTTCCGTCGCCGTTATCGGCAACCCAAACCTGGGCTTTCAGACAGCATGCGGTTAACAGCATACCGATTAAGAGTAAGAATTTTCCTTTATTCATCTTCCTATTTATATATTAAACATTGTCCTGAATTGAGATACTTTTCACGATGAATCAGATGCACAAAGATAATATAAAAAGACGTACCTCTATATAATAATCGTTTGGGAACAGAGAGAAGCATCAACAGGATCGTTTACCTAATCTATAAGGTTGTCTGAAAACTGTAAGTGGATACAACGTTATCCGACGTACGGATGGTCAGGACGAAATCGTATGTTTTTCCTTTCTCAAACTTTATTTTGTTGGTTAGTGTCACATTTGTTTTGCCATAAGGAGCCAGAGATGTTAATTCGGCTTGTCCTATTGCTTTCCTGTTGCCATCCTGCAGTTGCTCCAGTGTCAGAACAGCAGGTGCAGAAGCTATCTGTCCGAAATTCTCTACTACGACACTTATATCCGGGCTATCTGATGCAAATACCGGCATCCGGGCAGAAAGGATCGGATCGTTATAGCTGATCCAAGGCAAACGGGCATATCCGTAGAGCAATTTACCGGAAGTCGTTTTTCCTATTAATTTAGGGGCGAACTCTTCGGCAGTTATGCCGTTACCTTTTGCATCGAAAGTAACAATCAGGTCTTTCCCGTCATTCTCCGTACTTTGAACTTTACAGCCTCTGCCATAATTGACCTCTGTAGATGCACCGAAACGCAAGGAATTGAGATCGATATCCGTCTGTGGGTTAAATCCTTTCTCGGCAGCAATCTTTACACGGATCGCTTTTGTTTTATCCGTAACAGGCTGAGTATCGAGAACGGTCAGCAGCAGACCCGGATTCAACGGGATACTTATATTCTTGGAGCTATGATTGTCATTCGGAAGGTCTTCATTTTTCAATGTATCGATTACGGCAAAATTAGCCTGGATAGCACGACCGTATTCATCCTGTAAAATCTTGATACGCTCATACTTGAACCAGTTTTCTACCTTTCCGTCCTCATGCACGGAAACACCCGGCAGATAAGCCTCTCCCGGATCGGTTACCCAGTTCACACCGTCTTTTGAACGAAGATAGAAGGCGATACGTCCCAACCAGTCATTTACGATCAGGTGATACTGGACATGATCTCGCCAAACGACAGGGTCTTCAAATTCTCCTTTTACCGGAGGATATACCCGTTTGTCCGTAATCTGATTGTAAGGGGAAAGTCCGGTTTGGCTGATCCATACGCCACCTCCACGGCATACCATCAGGTAAGAGCCGTCCTCACGCTGTGCGAATGTCAGATTTGAAAGGCCCTCGATAATGCGGCGGTCGCGGTTGTCGAAGTCAAACTTCTTACGGGTCCACGGACCGTTCAGGTCGTCCGCCAGGTAATAGCCGTCGATAACATAAACGACCACACGTCCGTCTTTCAGGCGGAAAGCCTCCGGGTTATGTCCCGAACCGATGGTATCTTTGATTATGAACGGGCCGATAGAATTATCGCATACGGCATGATAGACCGTCGAGTTGGGCCAGAACATATGTCCTTTCGGAGAATTTTCCGGCCAACCGCAAACATACAGATGGTATTTATTATCCTCATCTTTCAGGATATTTCCTCCCCAATAGGAACGGACATTGTCTTCAATCCCGTTATCCACATAGCGCGGAACAACCTCTTTGGCTCCCCATACATCGGAGCTCAGTTTTCCGGCAGGCATAGGAAGAAAACGGTCTATGAACCGGGCACCTTCGACAAGATTATCCCACTCAGCGGGACGCGGCCTTTCTGTGATCTGTGCAGTCATACTCTGCGTTCCGATACAGAAAGCGACAGATGTACATAATAATAAAGAATAGAGTTTCATAGTATTAATAATTAAGCTTTTAATGCTTCAAATGTATAACATTTACAGATTGGATACAGCCGGTTATATGAAAAAAAACTACGCAAAGGTTTGCGTAGTTCTGATAGTCCGGCACTATAAAGCTATGGAGGTGATATGGTTAAACCGGTCGCTTGACATAGTAATGGTAACCGGCTGATACAGTAGTGCCAGCCGGTTACCATTACTAATAAAGAGAAATTTCTCCCAAACCGGCACGTCCTTCGGAGACATTTTCTATTGTCAGACGAAGATATTTTATTTCACGGTCGACAGTCATCGGTTTGAATTCCCAGCCTGTACATTCCCGTTCATACAAAAGTTCCCAGCGTTCGCCATCCTGCGAAGTCTCTACTTTGTGCTTATAGGAAGAGCTGTCTTTCTGAAAAAGAATACGGCTGGCTGCCACATAGCCCGGACGATCCAACGTCAGCGTGATTACCTGCGGAAGTTTATCTTCGCCTGCGATCCACCAGGTGTGATCATCATTATCTATGATATTCGAGGACGGATACCCGCTTTGATTACTACCTACCTGAACGGAAGCGATCTTCAGACGGGGTCTTTCCAATATACGCTTTTGCCAGGAAGAGGGCTTCACGACTACATTATCTTCTTCCTGTCCTTTGAATGCCGCATGTTCTCCATCCGGCAAATAAGAGTTACGGAAAGGTTCCGTCATAACCTCTGCCCTACCGGCTGATAAACCGTCCGCGGTAACTTCCACAACGATCTTACCGGCCTTTTTCGTCGTACGTATAAAGGCAAAACCGATACCTCCTTCGACTTTTTGCGGATTGATACCGATACGGCTGATCGTATCGCCAATCAGTGTACCTTCTCCCGATACTTGTATCCGAATCTCCTGCTGGGAGTTGTAGACTAAAGTGCCATTCTTATCGCAAACCTTAAAATAGACAGGGATCATATCCGAACCGTCTGCCACGGGAATAATACCATTCGTTTTGATATCTACTACCAGGTGATCCGCCTGTTCGGGTGTCGTCACATGATGTGTAGCCACTACTTTTCCATCCACAAGGGCTTCGGCTTTCAATGTCCCGGCTTCATATTTTCCGGCATTGAAGATAAATACGGGGCTGCCTCCTTTTTCAACGACCGGACGATACAGCGGTGTCCTTTCTTCGCGTGTCTGTTTTCCTATCAGTTGATCGTTACGGTATAATTTTACTTCATCGCAATTGGAAAAGACTGTAATATCTGTTGTAGAAGATGTGAAACCGGCAGATGCATTATAGGAAGCGATAAAGACCATCGGCCCATCGTACAATCCCGGCTGGGAGACAGACTTATCGCGCATACTCTGCAACATGAAATAACTGAACTTCGGATAACGGTTGATGTCGACCACACCGCTGTACATCGTTTCATCCTGGCTACCACGGGCATAATCGTTGTAACTCCATACAAAATGCCCTCCCATATGCGGATTGGCATCCAGCATGCACCAGTCGAAATACCCTTTGCCATTCAACTGTTCGATACGGCTGCGACACTGACGCATCTGTTCTTCTTCATTCTCTTTCAGACTGACACGGGGCTTCTCTCCTACACCGTCTCCCCACTCGCGGGTAAACAAGGGTTTGACCACGATGAAGTCTTCGGGATAATTACTCATCACATCGCCATCCTTCGGGAATTTGGATACCTGTTTGTAAAAGACATCGTAATAAGGTTCCATATCGGCATGCCCGAAGTAATCGCCGGCTGTGTACATCTGGTCACCCGGATATTCCGCATGGGACAGTTCCTGGATTTCTTTTGCCAATGAGACCGGATAACGGGATTCATTCAGCGCCGTTTCCCAAAGTACGACGGAAGGGTGATTCCGATCCCGGCGAATCATCCGGCGTCCAACATCATAAAGTCGTTTGATAAACGTGGAATCGGGATTATAAAACTGCCAGCCGGGAATACATTCGACAACCAACAGACCATACTTATCGCAGGCATCCAAAAAAGCCGGATCACTCGGATAATGGGCGGCACGGACGGCATTGTAGCCCCCCTGCTTCAGGTCGATCGCATCCCGTACCTGCATCGAATTGGAAGCGGCATCACCGACATTGGCAAAAGCCTGGTGACGGTTGGCTCCGCGCATATACAGTTTTTCTCCATTGATAAAGAAACCCTCCTCCGCCGTGTAACGGATTGTACGGATACCGACTTTCTCCTCTGTCTCGTCCAGTACTTTTTCACCGGATAGGATTTGTGTCTGCAAGGTATAAAGATAGGGTGCGTAAGGATGCCATAAGGCGGGATTGTCGACAATCAGATCCTGCGCTACTGTTTCGTCCGACTGCTGCAGCAAATCGACCGGAGTCTTCACTTCAGCAACCACATACCCCGTAGAATCTTTTAACTGAGAGAATAAGGTCAACGTTTCATTCTTATCCGATTGATTACGGATATGTGTGGAGACATGGACTCTTGCCCTTTCTTTCGTGACCTCCGGAAAAGTGATGAACTGGCCGCCACCGGCTACTATCTCTTCCTGCAAAGGATCGGTTATATATATTTTATCGGTAATAACCATCCTGACATCCCGGTATATACCGCTATAATAATAGAAGTCCATCTTATCCTGCGGCTTTCCCGGAGGAGTCAGCGGATCATGTTCAGCAGAAACACGGACTGCCAGTACATTATTACCGTTCCAGTCGACATGATCCGTCATATCAGCCACAAATCCCATATAACCGCCATGATGTTCCGTTATCTTTTTTCCATTCAAATAAACATCACAGTTTGTCATAACTCCCTCAAAAGAAACAACGATTCGTTTATCCTTATCTGTTTCCGGGAGCTTAAAATAACGGCGATACCAACCGACACCGTCATATATCGAGTTTCCTCCGCAATGCTTTGTTTCCAGTTGCATGATATGCGGCAGGACGACAGGCATCCAGCCGGAATCATCCAAATCCATCCTGCTGCCGTCATTTACATCGCCCCGGAAGAAAGCCCAGTCAGTGTTCATATCCAATACCTGACGGCCGGAAGAGGCAGAGCTACAGCCATATCCCGAAAGCAGACCGGCAAGCAGGAAAAGGGAATAGAGTATGTTTATGTATTTCATGTCTTCAAGTCTTTTCGATACATTTTCGATACAAAAGAAGGGATATATCAGAAATAATCCAATATATCCCTCTACTTAATCCAAATATAGTTGTTAATACCTAATTAATAGCCAGTATTCTGTTTCAGATTCGGATTCTTATCCAGGTAATCCTGCTTGATAGGCAGATAACGGTTATGAACGGCAAACGAACGGTTTTCGATCAGAGCAGTTCCGGATATCGTTGCACGCATGAAAGGATTCGATTCGCTCGCATTCACAGTTCCTGTTACGCGGGTCAACGGACCGTTCATCACAGTTTCGGCCAACATTTTGCCACTATCGTCTTTCCAACGCAGGATATCGGCACGGCGAAGACCTTCACCTGCCAGTTCAGAAGAACGCTCGCGGCGGATCAATTCACGTAATTTTGCTTGCGTAGCATATTTACCACGGTCTACTGCCGGCATACCGACACGGTTACGAACCTGATCCAACATACCGTATATTTCGGCAGACGGGCCATTCAATTCGTTTTCCGCTTCGGCATAACTCAGTAATACTTCGGCATACCGGAAGATAATTACGGAGGCATTCGTAGCCCACATATCGGCATACTGTGACTTATCCAATAGATATTTTCCCCAGGTCAATCCTGTCTTGGAAGCATTATCGGCATCGTCCGGGTTATTCGGATTTTTACTTCCGTCGATCGTAGCATCCAGTGTATTCAGGATACCGCCTTCCCAATCCATACCGGGAAAAAGAACGGTCATTGCCATACGCGGATCACGATTTGCATACGGATGGGTAGCGTCGTAACCGCTTCCGGCTTCTTCCTTGGTCAGACCGTTACTCATTTCGTAGGCATCTACCAGGTTTTGAGTCGGAACCATCGACGACCAACCGCCGTCTGCATTGTTATACATCGTTCCGATCATCCAGTTATCATACAAGTTTTCGTCACGCTGGAAGGCTGCGATAATTTCTTTCGAACCTTGTCCTGCTACGGTGAAAAGATTGTTATAGTCAGGATCCAATTCATATTGTCCCAAGTCCATAATCGCCTTTGCCGCCTCTTTCGCACGCTGATAGTCGCCATAATACAAGGCCGAACGCATCTTGAGAGCCATAGCCGTTCCTTTGGCGATATAACCTCTTGCCGCAGGTGCATCGTTTAACAGAGGAATGGCCGCATCGATTTCGTCGTAAATAAATTTCTTTACTTCTTCTTCCGTATTGCGGGCTACTTTAGCTTCCTCGGCTGTCTCATACGACTCGATGATAGGCACACCGCCATACCACCAGTTCTTCAAGAAATATTGGAAAGCACGGATCGTTTTTACCTGGCCGATCATATTACTCTTCTTACTTGCATCGGCAAATTCAAGAGGTTCGATGTTTGTCAGAAAATCGTTACAACGACGGATCAATGAGAAGCCGTAATAATCTGCCACCTGGTTACTGGCTGTCATACTGCCGTTACCGATGTTTTTCCAGTTTTCATGGATATGGTAGTTGAAACCGAAATCGGAACCGCAGTCCCAATACATGATACCGGTCTCATCGCCCCAACCGTCGTAACAGCCGATCAGGAACTTTTCAGCATCGGCTTCCGTCTGCCAGGTAGTAGCGGGTGAGAGTGCATCCTTGGGTACTGTATCCAAAAAGTCTGAACAGGACGTTCCGGCCAATGTCATTCCGGCCAGCATATATATAAATAAGCGTTTCATGTTATATTCTTTTATTTTATTCATAACTAATCGTTCCTATTAGAATGTTATATTCACACCGAAAGCATGTGTCTGAGTCAGCGGGAAGCTGGAAGCACGTTCGCTGGAGATTTCCGGATCGACGCTGACAAGCATGTTATGGATCGTAAACAGGTTTTCCACAGAATAATATACGCGCAGGTTCTCGATACCGGCCGATTTCAGGATATTCTTCGGAATCGTATAACCGAACTGAAGGTTCTTCAGACGCAGGTAACTTGAATTCTGTAACCAGAAAGTCGACATTACATTCGACGATAAGCTTGGAGAGGTAGTGGAATATGCGATACGAGGCATTTTCGCATCCATATTATCCGGCGTCCAGGCATCCAGCCATACGGTTGCAGGGTGAGAGTCGTCGCCATTGAAGTAACCGGTAACTTCCTGGTTAATCAAACGATGTACACCGGCGGCACCGGCAAACATCATGGAAAGGTCGAAACCTTTATAACCGGCATTCAAACTTAAACCGAATGTAACGGAAGGGTCTGTCGATCCGCCCAGGATACGGTCGTCGGCAGTTATCTTACCATCATTATTCGTATCGTGGTAAATCAAATCTCCGGCTTTAAACTTGCGGGTACCGAACGGATAACCGTCCTGTTTTGAATATTTATCCATCCAAGCCTGAGCCGCTTCATCCGATTGGAAGAAACCGTCGGCTTTATAGACGCGGTAAGAGTTCAGACGCTCACCTACACGGCGGAGTTTATTACCATTATTCGGATCGACCATATCGGTAACACCACCCAGGTTCAATACTTCATTCTTATTGTAAGCAAAATTTCCGGTTGCACCGAATGACCAGTCACCCCATTTATTATTGTAGCTCAACACGATTTCGATACCTTTGTTGACCATTTCGCCTACGTTGTCTTTATAGGCTTCCAGACCGAATTCCTGTGGAACAGGAACGTCCATAATGATACCGGTTGTCTTACGGTCGTAGTAATCGATTGTAAAATTGATCTTGTTATTGATCGTTGCGTCCAAACCGAGCCCCCATGTACGAGCCTTTTCCCATGAAATGGTAGACAGCTTGTAAGACTTCTGATAATAACCTGATTGCAAAGAGCCGCCTAACGGATACTTTGCATCCAGATTATAGGTATTCATCCAGGGATAATAATCCGTCAAAGCATCCTGGTTACCCAGTTTACCCCATGAAGCACGCACTTTCAGGTTGTTCAACCAATCTTTCGTGTTTTCCATAAAACCTTCTTCACTGATACGCCATGCACCGGAGAAAGAGGGGAAATAGCCCCAACGATTACCATCGGCAAAACGGGAAGAAGCATCCGCACGGATATTGGCTTCCAGGATATATTTACCCATAAAGTCGTAGTTGATACGTCCGAACCAGGAGATCATAGCCAGCTCGCGTGAGAAACCTTCATTCTTCTGAGTAGCCGCATCACCGGCATTCATGTCGGTCAGATCGTTGGTCGGGAAGTTCTTACGTTCCATCTTATGTTCCGTATAGTCGTACTTTTCAGTATGCCATCCGGCCATTGCTTTCAAGCCATGTTTACCGAACTGTTTGTCGTAATTCAATAAAGCGTCGAAAGAGGCACGATGCCAGCCGCGAAACTCTTCGTTCAGCTTGTTCGGCTCTGTCGCTTTGTTCGGGTTATACTGGATAAACTTTTGGAAAGCCTTATAATACTGCTGGTTATTCACATACGAGCCTGTCAGCGTGGCAACCAGTCCGTCGATAATCTTATAATCGGCAGCCAACGTTCCGGAGAAGTTCTGATTCTTACGGTCGACCGTCTGATCTGCATCCAGCCAGGCAATCGGGTTACCATCGGAGATTGTACCGTATGTACCGTCATCGTAACGATTCACGATCCACGGAGCGATACGGTTCAACTGACGGATGATCTGGTCGGAACTACCGCTCGCATAGGATGAGTTCGGGTCGGTATAGTCATTCTTGATATAAGCCAAATTGAGGCGTACATTCAGGCGCGAATTGAGCTTCATATCCATATTGGTACGACCGTTGAACTGCTGCCGTTCGGCATGCGGCAGGATACCCGTCTGATGCAGGTAACCGACAGAGCCCATGTACTTGGCAGTTTCCGTACCGCCTGTTATGCTCACGTTATGAGAGTGCTGAACACCTGTCTGATATGCTTCGTCATACCAGTCCGTATTCGGATAATCAGGATCTGTTCCGCTTTGGAACAAATTGATCTCTGCATCTGTGAAACGCGGGTTCAGGCCTTCGTTAATCAAGGACTGATTGTAAAGACGAGCATAATCGTAAGAGCTCATGCGGTCGATCGTTTCGGTCGCTTTCTGAACACCTACATAACCGTTATAAGAGATACGCGGCTTACCGGTCTTACCCCGTTTTGTCGTGATCAGGATAACCCCGTTAGAGGCTTTCGATCCGTAGATGGCAGCCGAAGCAGCATCCTTCAATACGGAGATACTTTCGATATCGTTCGGATCGACCGAGTTCATCGTACCGGTTTCGACACCGTCCACCAGGATATACGGGTCGGCGGTATTCAATGTACCGACACCACGTACGCGGATCGTTGCCTGGTCCTGTCCCGGACGCCCTTGTCCGGAGGTTACCATCACACCGGGCATTATACCCTGAAGGGCTGACGATACGTTCTGCACGGGACGGCTTTCCAGTACCTTACTGTCGACTGTCGCAACGGCTCCCGACATATTCACTTTCTTCTGTACACCGTAACCTACAACGACAATTTCTTCCAGCTTCTGTGTATCTTCCACCAGATTAACCGATAATGTAGCTTGTCCTGTATAAGGAACTTCCTGCGTCAGATAACCGATAAAAGAAACCTGGATCACATCACCGTTTTTGGCTTCAAGCATAAATTTGCCGTCGATGTCGGTGATACTACCGGTCGTAGTTCCTTTGATAATGACGTTCGCCCCGATAATAGGGTCTCCACTGGCATCGGTAACGACACCGCTTACCATCTTGTTCTGCTGTGCCACACCGGCAACACCATTCATCGCTTTCACCGAATTGTCTGCTTTTACCAGTACCTGACGGTCTATGATCTGATAATTATATCCGGTATTCTCGAATACTTGCTCAAGCACCTCTTCCAAAGAGGCGTTCTTGGCTTTCACACTAGCTTTCCTGTTGACGTTTACATTATTGTCGTTAAAGAAAAACGAGAACTCACTGTTCTTCTCGATATCCTTCAGGATTTCAATGATACTACTGTTCTTTTTGTTGATCGACACTTTGTAGTTCTGCGCGTAGGTAGAGGCAGAAATACAACAGGCCACACCAAGTGAAAATAAGGTTGTGATCTTCATAATACGAATTGTTTTTCTAAATAACGGGACACAACAATCCCTGTCATTGTTTTTTTTCATAACTTTGTATTGTTTTTGATGAATACTAAATGCAAGTCCTTGGCTTCGACTCCTTTGTGACATGCATTTTTCGAAAACTCACGGATTGGAAGGTACTTGCAGGTATCTTCCAATTTTTTTAGGTTAACCCCTCTATTTGTCCATAGGCTATAAATTTAAGTTATTAATTATTTGAGCTTTATTACAAAATTTCCATTAGTGGTCTTCTGATATCCAAGCGGAGAAGATTCTCCCATTATAAATAAGATACGTTCCAATGATTCGTCCCTCACTTTGAACGTAAAACGGTATTTATCTGCTAAATCCTGCTGGCACATCACCTTGCGTCCGTACCATTGTTCGAGGCGCGGGATGATCATAGATAGTTTTTCATTCTCAAAGCTGAGTATTTTCTGCTTGCGCCAGGCGGTATATTTATCGGCATCGACAGGCTGGATGTAAGTCGAGTCGGCCCATCTATCATGTACGATCTTTTCATCCGGCGAGAGGATAAAGTCCTTCATATCTCCTTTCGGATGATTTAATTTGATTTTGACGCTACCGTTCAATAAAACAGTTTCCGATTTATTCTCTATTTCATAATCGAAAATTTCGAAGGCCGTACCCAGCGCCTCGATCTGCATATTAGAAGTATGTACGATGAATGGCTTGGCGGGATTTCTGTAGATATCAAAGAAAGCCTGTCCGTTTAACTGTATTTCGCGGGTTTCTCCGGTAAAGTCGGCGGGATAAGTCAACCGGCTACCGGGGCCCAGCTGTACAAACGTACCATCGGGCAAAGAAACCGACTGCATATTCTGAATACCGGAAGTTACGATATACATTGCAACTTCTTTTTTATTGCCGGCTATATAGAAAGCCATGCTTCCCGCTGCCAGCAATAACAGCAAGGAAGCTGCTATACTGTAAATTTTATAATATAAATATCTTCTGTCAGAGACTCTGGAGTAGAGTCTCTGACAGATATGGTACCATATCTGTCTACCGTCGGCGTGATCGGAGCTGACAGCGTCAGGTGCATTCTCCCATTGGCTGAACATTTGCCGCTTCACGGTCTTCCGATCGTTCAGGGCAGCCTGCTCTTCCTCCGCCAATGCATCCTGCATCAGTTTTTTCAATATATGTTTTGTATCCTTCTGATCCATCTCTATTACTCGCTTTATAATAAATACACCCGAACAGATAGGTTCCCCCTATCCGGTCACAACTTTTTTCAGAAAATAAAAAGGGGGATGGTTTTGTCTTATACGAACAGAGATAGTAAAACGATATTCTTCCTAAGATATTTGAGTGCCTCGCTTATTTGATTCTCAACGGTCTTCTCCGATATATTCAATAAAAGCGCTATTTCCTTATAAGCTTTATTCTCTTTTCTGCTCAGATTAAAGATTTCACGGCGACGTGGCGGCAACTCGGCAATCAATAGATCGATATATTCGCTCAGGTTCTTTGCTTCTATCTCTTCTTCTATATCATACGAACTTTCCATAGCGGAAAGGACGGTTATTTTATAGAAATCTTCATTTACATTCTTTCGATGGATATTAAAGATAAGATTACGGGTGATAATGAATAATAATCCTTTGAAATTCTCCTCCTCACGCAGGAAGTCGCGCGATTCCCATACCTTTATAAAAACCTCCTGTACAACTTCTTCCGCTACACTCTGACTCGTCAGGTAAAGCCGGCTGAAATTGTACACCTGCTTCCAGTACTTTTTATATAAAGTCGTGAAAGCCTCCTTGCTACTCTGTTTTAGTAATAAAATAAGTTCGTTTTCTTCCATCTGTTTCATTCAGAATAGTACAAAGATAAGAGAATTATTTTTATCGTTAATAAACAAAAATAAAATATACCCTCTTTATGGTATGTCCGGCAACCAATTCAATGCTTATCTTTGTTGTATAAATAAAGAACAACTAAAATTAAAAAGAATATGGCAAACGTAGCACAAAAACTAACTGACTTAGTGGGTAATACTCCCTTGTTAGAGTTCTCCAATTTCAATGCAAGCAAAGGTTTAAAAGCTAAACTGATCGGAAAGCTGGAATACTTCAACCCGGCAGGCAGTGTGAAAGACCGCATCGCCCTGGCAATGATTGAAGACGCCGAAGAAAAAGGTATCCTGAAACCGGGAGCCACCATTATCGAACCGACCAGTGGCAATACGGGTGTCGGCCTGGCCTTTGTCTCAGCTGCTAAAGGATACAAACTGGTACTTACCATGCCGGAGACGATGAGCCTGGAACGCCGTAACCTGCTGAAAGCGCTCGGTGCACACCTTGTCCTTACCTCCGGAGCAGAAGGTATGAAAGGTGCTATTGCCAAAGCGGAAGCCTTGCGTGATGAAACGCCGGGATCTGTTATCCTTCAACAATTCGAAAATCCGGCAAACCCAGCCGTGCACGTAAAGACAACGGCGCAGGAAATTTGGCGGGATACGGATGGTAAAGTCGACATCTTCGTTGCCGGCGTAGGCACAGGCGGTACGGTCAGTGGTGTCGGAGAAGGGTTGAAAGCACATAACCCGAATGTTAAGATCGTTGCCGTAGAACCCAGCGACTCGCCGGTGCTTTCGGGAGGAAAACCCGGTGCGCACAAGATACAGGGTATCGGTGCCGGCTTCGTCCCTAAAACATATAATGGCAAGTTTGTAGATGAAATCATACAGGTAGAAAATGACGATGCAATCCGTACCAGCCGTGAGTTGGCACAGACGGAAGGCTTACTCGTCGGAATCTCTTCCGGCGCAGCAGTATATGCAGCGTTGAAGCTGGCTGAACTGCCAGAGAATGCGGGCAAGACAATCGTGGCTTTATTACCCGATACAGGAGAACGGTATCTGTCAACGGTCTTGTATGCATTTGAGGAATATCCGCTATAAGTAATGTGCTAATGGAGATGTCAATAGAGGTGGCAATAAGCTTACTATTTATCTTGTTTGCGTCATTGTCTTGAAGGCTGTAAGCCTGACCCCAAATTAGCTCAGGGTTTTAACCCTGGGTAATAATAATCATACTCTCCCCCCTCTAGCCCTGTAAGGGCGTCACAAGGATATATATCTTCTTGTGGCGTCCTTACAGGACTTAAAAAATACACTTAACTTACTTATACCCAAGGTTAAAACCTTGGGCTATTTTGAAACGTCCTTACAGGACTCTCAGACACTCCATCCATTTTATATACTATCCATTTCATCTGCTTTATCCATCTGTGTTTAAAAAACATATTAGTCAAACATTAAACTAACATCAAAGAAATCCATATCTTTGTCCCCAAAAACAGCAAGTATGACGGATAGTGAAACAGCCCACGAACTAAACTTATTAATTTTAAAGACCCGGATGACATTCCGGCAAACGATACAACGACTGCTGAAAAGCAACAATGTCGATATGACCTTCGAAATGCTACAGGTCATGCACTGCCTGTGGAAAGAACAGGGAGTCAGCCAACAGACACTGGCGGAAAAGACAGCGAAGGATAAAGCATGCCTTACCAATCTGATCAACAACCTGGAGAAAAAAGGATGGGTCGTACGCCGGGAAGACACCAGCGACCGACGCAACAAACTCATCTTCCTCACCCCCGAAGGAATAACCGTGGCGGATAAGGTAAAATCCATCCTGAAAGACATGTACACCCTGGTAGGTGAACAGATGAACACCCGCCACATGGAAGCCTGCATAAAGCATTTAAAAAAACTGAATGAGATATTTGATAAGGTATAGTTTATTATTGTTACTGTTTATTTGTAAGCCTGTTGCGACTTATTCCCAACAGGCTTACATGCTTTCACCCGACGAGTTATTCCATTTGGGGATGGAAAAGTAGATTCAAATATAATACTCCGTCGTATCGACAATCCCGGCACGCAACGCATACTTGGTCGCTTCGTGCACATTATTGACTTCCAGTTTACGGAAGATATTCTTTCGGTGGGTGGTGATGGTGTGGATGCTGGAGAAACGTTCAGAGGCAATCTCTTTGGTCGTTTTTCCCAGGGCGATGGCTTTTAATATCTCTTTTTCGGTAGAGGTCAGTACAGGATGCTCTTTGGGTTCGCGAATGAGATTCTTATTCGAAAGCAGGTGGTGAATTTGCTGGCAGATGAAGCGCTCGGAACGCAGAGCCGATTGCAAGGCAGCCCGTATCTCATCCGATGAAGCATCTTTCAAAACGATGCTGAATGCTTCGCTGCTGAAAAGTATCCGGCGGATGAAATCCTCGCTCAGTTCGTCGCTGAAAAGTATCCAGGATACTTGCTTGAAACGTTCCTGTATGATAAGCAGTTCGTCGGCACCTGCCAGGTCGAAAAGCGTATAGTCGAGCAGTACGACAGCCTGCGGATATCGTTGCAGAAGCTGAAGCAGTTCCTGTTTATCGGCAGCTTCAGTCACAAGCGGGAAGTCCGGTATCCTATCAGTGAGATATAAGATACCGGCTTTCGTAATATCCTGATTGTCGGCTATGATCAGTGTTCGCATCAGCTGATTAGGGATAAAGCATGTTCAATATCATTGTACAAATGTATGATTCATTTACATACGAAGTATACAAAATGAGCTTTTTTTACCATCCGCCCGGTCTTCCGCCACCACCGATATTCCCTCCACCGCCCGGTCCGCTGGAATAAGAGCCGACAGTTGTGACCATCGAACTAACGGTAAAAAAAGAATCTGTAAACGGGAGCTTTTTATCAATGAAATAAATTTTATATCGCATTATTTCATTTATTATCAATAATGAGCCAATATGCCAATTTGTTCCCATATCAAGCACGGAAATAGGATAGCCCAATTCTTATACCGAATCGTTGTTAATTAACTTATTATCAATTGCTTTACACAATATAGCCAACTAGAGAGCCCAAATCTCGTTTAAAACGAGTGAAAACTTGTTTTAAACGGACTGTAAGCTCATTTAAAACGAAAAAAATCTCGTTTTAAACGAAGTGAGGGTTCGTTTTAAATGAGTTTTTAGGGAATCTATGTCATTTGTGTTCTCTAAAATAAATAGCTCGCATTTTTCTACTAATGAATCTTTCTCTCCTACTTATATCTCAAAAAATATTTTCATGGGATAAAATCCTCACTTCACTGATTATTTTTTCCTATCAATAAAAGCATCAGTCCCTATCCGCGAAATGACGTATCTCTTCATCATTATCGCCCTATCCGTTATCAATGCCTTGTCTGCACAGATCAGTTATGTCGAACTGATTGTGACAAACTGTATCTTTATTCTTGTCACCTGGCTGCTGGAAAGCGAACGCTGGCTAAAACATGTATCCTGCAAACTGATCCTGTATGATAAAATCCAGCTGATCGTTCCGGAAAAACGCGAAGAGCTGATAGCAGACCTCCGCCACCGTACCGGACTGAATATACAAAAGATTGAGATCGGGCATATCGATTTCCTGCACGATGCGGCACTCATCAAGGTATATTATGAATCCGAAGTGAGGGAGATCAATTCGGTCGATACAGTAACCCGCTTCCTCGGGAAATAGATATTATTTATCTGTAGATATAAGGCATCTTACAGAATTATCAAACAAATATTAGCAGATCCAAACGTTAAATCGTATCTTTGAATTCATATAAAAACGGACAAACAAACAGTTCATATGAAGATCATCACATACAATGTAAACGGTCTGCGTGCAGCCGTTGGAAAGGGATTGCCCGAATGGCTCGGTGAGCAGCAACCGGATGTACTTTGCCTGCAGGAAACCAAACTGCAACCGGACCAGTTTCCGGCAGAAGCATTCGAGGCTCTGGGCTATAAAGCCTATTTATTCAGTGCACAAAAGAAAGGATACAGCGGTGTCGCCATCCTGACCAAGCAGGAACCCGATCATGTGGAAACCGGCATGGGAATAGAGAAATACGATAATGAAGGACGCTTTATCCGTGCAGATTACGGCGATATCTCTGTCGTAAGCGTCTACCACCCTTCAGGAACCAGCGGCGATGAACGTCAGGCGTTTAAGATGGAATGGCTGGAAGATTTCCGGAACTATGTAGTGGAATTACAGAAAACACGCAAGCAACTGATCCTTTGCGGCGACTATAATATCTGCCATGAACCGATAGATATCCATGATCCTGTACGGAATGCGACCAATAGTGGTTTCCTTCCTGAAGAACGCGAATGGATGACACGGTTTCTCGATGCCGGATTTATCGACACGTTCCGTTTCCTGAATCCCGACAAGCAGCAATATACCTGGTGGAGCTACCGCTTCAATGCGCGCAAAAACAATAAAGGCTGGCGTATCGACTACTGCATGGTGAGCGAACCGGTAAAGCCGTTACTGAAAGAAGCCTACATATTGAACGATGCCATACACTCGGATCATTGCCCGGCGGTGTTGGAAATCAAATAAAAGACAAGAAGAAATTGTATCAAAAGACGATATTTACCGGACGCAGAATTCTAAGATATCTGCGTCCGGTTTATTTGTTTTGATATATCTACTTAAACCTACTCCCGCCAATACTCCGGCTTATCCAACGCTTCGGCACATTTAACTTTCCCTTTGGGGAAATCTTTCGTTTCCGGGATGAGGAACTGATACATCCAACAGTCTGCATAGATACTTTCGATCGGATAAGGAGGCGGATAACCGGCCTCTTCTGCCTTTCCTTTAAATCCGTGACGGGGATAATATTCTTTATGCCCCAGAACAAATACCAACTCCACACCCATCTCCTTCAATATCCGATGCCCTTCGCGGATCAATAAACCGCCAATTCCTTGCTTCTGATATGCTGGTTTTACAGCCAATGGAGCCAGGATATACACAGAAGGAGAAGGATTGGATCCCTCCAGTAAGGCCTTGGTGAAAAGAATATGCCCTATGGCTTCCCCCTGGTAACAGGCAAGTAGCGAAACAAATGGTTCGGCACTCGCATCTGCAAGCAGATCCTTCACCAGTCGAGCTTCGTCTTCCTCGCCGAAAGCAAGCCGTTCGACGTTCATTACGTCACTGAAATCGTCGGAAGTAGCCTTCCTGACATGTACGTCATTCAAATTCATGATTATTTATATTAATGGTTATTATGCTCCCTTATGGGAACACTTTATTCGTACAAAAAAGAAAATAAAAAGAAGGTTCGGATAAAGATATATATCCGAAAAAGAAAAGTGGCCAGCCTATAAAGAGTTATAGGCTGTTATTACGCACTTATAGATGTAGAATGTAGTGTTTTCAAAAAACTGTTTTTATAATTCGGGAGCAAATATAATAAAATAATCCGGTCAATAACGTTTCAGTGCCGGAAGAAGTATTTCTTCCATTATTTTATATCCATCCAAAGTGGGATGTACACCGTCCTTTGAATATTTCTCGGGCAATCCTCCCCTTTCATCAGCCAATCGGGAATGATAATCGATATAAGTCAGCTTGTTACGGTCGGCATAAGCCTTGATCATTTTATTCAGTTCGATAATTTTACCGGCAGGTTCCAAGCCTTTACGCCATCCGAATTCGTATGCGGGTAATACGGAACAAAGGATCGCATCTATATTATTAGCCTTTGCCAACTCAACCATAGAGATTATATTTCCGAGGATATTCTCCATTGCTATATATCCGTTATTCTGCGCGATGTCATTCGTACCGGCCAGGATCACGACAGCCTTAGGTTTCAGGTTAATTACATCTGCACGGAATCTGACCAGCATTTCTGCCGTTGTCTGCCCGCTGATGCCTCTGCCTATAAATCCATTTGTCTTAAAGAATAACGAATCGGTCGACCACCACCCATCTGTAATCGAGTTTCCCATGAAAACTACTTTGGAGGGAGTTTTCACTGTCTTGTTAACCTCTGCGTAACGGCCAAACTGTGCCCAATCTTTCTGCTGGCCGAAAAGAGACGATGCAGTGAATATACATACTGCCAGCATAAAACATTTCTTAATGTTCTTCATAATATGATTTTATTAAGTTCCAGAAGAAACAAAAGTAACGCTTTTATCTTTATCTTTGCAAAGAATCTAAATCAAAAACACGTCATATTCTCATGAAAAACTATTTCAGAAGAAATCGTTTCTTTATTCTGTCTGCTTTTTGGATACTTCTGTTTCATTCTTCCTTATATGCAATAGACGGAGCCGGTATGGCATTTAAGGTCAGTTTGTCGGGAAAGATTTATCATAAGTTTTCCTTTTTATTTGAAGAAGACATCCGCCCTAAATCCAATTTCAAGCAAGCAGAATGGTTTCTGACTACAGGGGAAGTCAACTATACATTCAATCCGTATGTAAAAGCCGGAGTGGCCTATATGCTGCTTTGCCAGTATAAAGCTTCGGAAGAATTACGCAATCGTTATTATGTGTATGCTTCGGCATCTTATCCGATCGGCAACCTTTCTTTCTCTTTACGGGAAAGATTTCAAAGTACTTTTAAGACGGGCGGCCAACATCCTAAAAATTATCTCAGGACTATGTTGACCGTTTCCTATAAAATCAGGAAAACAGGTATTTGTCCTTTCGCTTACGCCGAACTGTTCAATAATACCGGTTATCAGGGGGAAATGTATACTGAGCGTATCCGCCTCTCTACCGGAAGCGATTATAAAATCAATAAGCAAAATGCGTTACAACTATATTATCGTTACCACATATTTAATGTATACGATCCTGTCAACTACAAACATGCAATAGGGCTGACCTATTCGCACAGATTCTAAAAAAATAACTATCTTTGCAACCTGAATAAATAAAAAGACATGATACGGAAAGCCCGTGCTTTCCCGAGTGCTTGATAAACCTCGTAAAAAACAAGAATTATGCAGAGAACAACTGTCACAATCCCGTTCATGCTGCTGGGTATTCTCTTTAATATATGCCTGGTAGCTTCCAATCTTTTAGAGACAAAAGTCGTACAGGTATTCGGCATCACCGCCACTGCCGGACTGATCGTATTCCCTATTTCCTATATTATCAACGACTGTATAGCCGAGGTATGGGGATTCAAGAAAGCTCGTTTGATTATCTGGAGCGGGTTCGCATCCAATTTCCTGGTTATCGGATTTGCCCAACTGGCTGTTATGTTGCCTGCCGCCCCTTTCTGGGAAGGCGAAGATGGATTTAATTTCGTCTTCGGGATGGCGCCGCGCATAGCCATTGCCAGCTTGATCGCTTTCCTGGTCGGTTCTTTCCTGAATGCATACGTTATGAGTAAAATGAAAATTGCGTCGAACGGGAAACACTTTTCCGTACGGGCAATCGTCTCGACTTTAGTCGGCGAAAGTGCTGACTCTATGATCTTTTTCCCGATAGCTTTCGCCGGACTGATACCGGCTAAGGAACTACTGATCATGATCGGAACACAGGCTGTCCTGAAGTCTTTGTATGAAGTGATAATCCTCCCGGTAACCGTCCGCGTTGTGAAATACATAAAGAAAGTAGACGGCAATGATGTGTATGATATAGGAACGTCCTATAATATATTAAAGGTGAAGGATATATAATTGAATCAGGATGCCGAAGTAGAGAAATCTATATTTTCGGTCGTTTCCGTCCAGTTCTCCACTTCAAAACCATCGGAAGAGGTCTCTTCGGAATACAGTTCACCTAATGTTATATTGAGCGTTAAGCGGTTCCCGGCTACCAAAGCATTCGTCAACGGCTTACTGAAATGTTTCTCCTGCCCGTTCTTCAAAGTCAGGAGGATGGTCAACGGAGGATTGTCGGCGGAAGGGAATACCATTACTGTCGAATTGGCTGACATAGACAAGCTATCGGCAGACATAGCCAGAGGGAATTCGATCGTCTTCGTGAAATCACTGGGTTCGGCAGTATAATAATCCAGCCGGGAAGCAATATTACCGATCAGAATACGGGCGGAAGCAATGCTCGGGTTCATCTTATCACCGTCTTTATTTGTCAAAGTAATCTTCAGACCTGCTGTTGCATGCTTCAAAGTCGCCTGCATCTTTTCTGTTCCGACCTTGATAGGATTGACCGCATGCAGGAAATCATATACCGGCATATAAGTCGTATCCTGATAATTATCTTTTTGCAAAGTCATGTATAACCCTAACAAGTCCGCACCTAACCGTAGACCCGGTTCCCGGATAGCAGCCTCATCATATACGGAATCGGTTTGGCTGTTTTTAGCCAGTCCCCAATATAAAAAATTATAATCGCCCAGGGGCAGCCTGACAGGAATGGAAGCTTTATAAATGGAACCGTCTTTGATGGTATATGTTGCATTAAAAGGAACCAACATTCCATTACCGGAATAATTACCATGATACAAACTGGTATCTTCTATACAAGGATAGACCATCAGAACACCGGTAAAAGCGGTTGTAGAAGTTCCGGTCGAAACCATCATTTCGGCCAGTTCCGGACTTATTAAATCGTCATTGTTCACACAATGACAATCATCGTCTTTTGAACAGCTACCCAAAAACAGGGATAATAACAATGTAGAAAAAACTAACTTATTCATAATCACCAAATGTTTGTTTAGATTTATGCTTATAGAAACAGCATACAAACAGATTGGTTCTCTGAATCGGTCTTATTAACTTTTCGGTAGCGGCTAAGATTTATTTAAACAGATGCGACCAGTCCTCTCTGGCCTGGGGTGTATACGTACGGATACCCAGAGATTCTGCAGTACGGCAGTTAGGGACGGAATCGTCCAAGAACAGGGTCTCTTCGGGTTTTATCACAGCATCATTCAATACATATTCAAAGATATCAGCATTGGGTTTCAGCATATTCAGCTCGTAAGAAAGGTAGATCTTATTGAAAAAATCCCCGGCATGATGACCCTGATAAGCAAAGCTGTTCTTTTCCGCCCATTGCCAATGGATCTCGTTCGTATTGCTGAGCAGCATCGTGTTGTATTTCTTACGAAGTTCCATCAACAGTTCCAGCTTATAAGCGGGAATATCGTCGAGCATGGCGATCCAGGCAGCATCGATCTGTTCATCGGTCAGATGCTGACGGGTCAGGTGGCGGATCCCATCCCTGAACTCCGTCGATGTGATAGTACCTATTTCTATCTGCATGAACAAGTCCTTGCTGTTCAAAATACAATCGCGGACATTGGGTACACCGAAACTTTCAAAGGCCTCCACGCAACGGTTACGGGTCAGATTGATAATCACCCCACCAAAGTCTATAATCAAGTTTTTAATTCCATCCATACTTCATAATAATCTATTCACCAGCGTCTGCGACGTCTGTGATAACGCTTTTTCTGTTTATATTCACGTATTCTGCGGTAAAGTACCCAGACCAATAACAGGCCGAAGACGGCAAAGATCAACAAAACGATCCCCGTATTCAGGTTATCCCCTTTTACGCGGCTCCACATTTCCAGTACCAGTTCAGTCTCGTCGCCGAAATCACGGATCATGGCACACCGCTCCACCACCTTGTGGTCGGGATATTGCACCGGATTGATTTGGATACTATCGTTTCCGGGACCAAAGAAATAGCTGAGGTTCGAGAACTCTTCAACCGTCGTGTCTATCTTTGCTTCCAGTATTTCGGGAGTAGCCACGGCACTCACATACCCATTGGCATCCATATTACGCAAAGCAATATCCGCACGACAAAGATAATCAAGAAAATAACTGGCAGCTTTTACATTACGGGCATATTTAGGGATCGCCCAGCCGTCATACCAGATATTACTGCCTTCCAAAGGGACTTCATACCCCAGCTCGACACCGACAGCATCCGCCTCTTCCATAGCCCAAACGGCATCACCGCTCCAGGTCAGGTTCAGCCATGCTTTGTTCTTGGTCATCATCTCCTTACCGAAGTCGGCTTCCCATCCGGCGATATTGGGTTTCATCCGTTTCAGATAATCTTCTGCGATGGCGATGGCTTCCGGCGAGTTGTCGTTCATCAGCTGTTCTACCGTAACGGTTCCGTCGGCCAGCTCTTTGGCATGGGCGTAGATAATAGCCGTACCATAGGCATCGCGATAGCTGTCTTTCATCAGGATCTTATTCTTATACCTAGGATTCCACAAACAATCCCAGGTCATTACTTCATCCTTCGATACAAACTTTTTATTATATAACAAACCGGCCGTTCCCCACATATAAGGAACCACATAGTCGGTCGTTTTCATGCCCGGCTGGCTCAGTTTATTCAATTGTTCCTGAATATAGGGAGATATGTTATCCAGATAATCGGGAGTCTTACCGAAATTGCGGTCGATAGGAAGCAACAAGCCCTTTTTCAGCATTCGCTCGATAATATATTCGGAAGGACAAATCAGATCGAAATCTTCATGCCCCCGTTCGATCTTGGTCAACATGATCTCGTTAATATCGAAAACCTGGTAGATGATGCGGATGTCTTCGCCTGTCTGTTCTTTATACCAGACCGGGAACTCATCCAGGATATCTTCATCGATATAATCTGCCCAGTTGTATATCTTCAATATTTTGCTGCGTTCCTTCTCCGTGCGTGCACAAGAAGACAAAACACCCAGACAAGCAACCAGCACACATATTATTTTAATCAGTCTATTCATTCTTCTATTCCTGTTTTTGACGCTACTTAGCGGATGATTTATCGGCTCTCTTATTGATCACGATCAGCAATACCAGTACGGTGACAAAGATGATCGTCGACAACGGACGCAGTTCAGGGGTAAGCCCTCCCTTCCGGGCATCCGCATAGATAAAGGTGGAAAGTGTTTCCAGCCCTTCGTTACCAATCGTAAAGATCGTAACGGCAAAATCATCGATCGAAAGAGTAAAAGCCAGGATAAAGCCACTGATCATTCCCGGACGAATCTCCGGCAGGATCACTTTACGGAGTGCCTGGAACGGGGTTGCTCCCAGATCGAGTGCCGCTTCATACACATTCTGGTTCATCTTTTTCAGACGCGGCATCACGCTCAATACCACATAAGGCGTACAAAAGGTGATATGCGCCAGCACGACAGTCGTGAATCCCTGGGAAACTCCCAGGCTGACAAACAGCAAAAACAGAGAAACACCGGTGATGATATCGGCATTCATCATCGGTATGGCATTCGTAAAATTCATTACCTGGCGCGGACGGGACCTCAGGTTAAAGATACCTACAGCCGCAATACTTCCCAGAATTGTCGAGATCGATGCTGCCAGCATAGCGATCGCAAATGTATTCCACAAAGCCCCTACCAGCGAGCGTTGCACACCTCCGGTAAACAGCGAACTATACAGTTTTGTTGAGAAACCGGTCCAGTTACCGAGCACCTTCGCCTCGGTAAAAGAAAAGATCATAATGATCAGGATCGGAGAATAAAGCAGGATAAGAAGCAGCCACAGGTAGGCTTTCGCCATTATTTTCGTCATCATATCACACCTCCTCCTTCATTTGAAGCATTATCTTCCTCATTGGTGAACAAAATCGTAATGCCGATCAGCAGCAACATGATCAGAGAAAGGGCGGCTCCATAGTTCCACATTCCGTTATTGATATTTTCCTGAACGGTCGTACCGAACAGCTTGATATTATTCATTGTCAACAACTCGGCAATGGCGAATGTCGATACGGTCGGCATAAAGACCATCACGATACCGCTCATCACACCAGGCATCGACAAAGGAAAGATTGTCTTCATAAACACCTGAAAGGGATTAGCCCCCAAGTCCTGTGCCGCCTCGATCAGGTTACGGTCCATCTTCTGCAACGTATTGTAGATCGGATAGATCATAAACGGCAGGAAGTTATACACCATACCGAAGATCAAGGCCCCCTCGCCCAGCGGCAGGTTCAGAAAGTCGAACAGGGCGACCGTTGCCAGCGTACGGATCAGGATGTTCACCCACATCGGCAAGATAAACAGGACGACCATTGTACGGGAAGTATTGAACCGGGCCTGGCTCAATATATAAGCAGCGGGATATCCCAGTATCAGGCAAACCAGCGTGGTTATAATAGCAATCCCGATCGAATAGACGAAGGTATTCAACGCCTCGGGATGCATCATAAACTTACGGAAATTGGCAAAGGTAAAGGCTCCTTCCGTATCTGTAAACGCATACAGGACGATCAGGAGCAACGGCATGACTACGAATACTGCCAGAAATAGTGCGTAAGGAATTGTCCAGTTCCTGCGACGCATGAAAAAAGCTGCAACTTTATTTATCACTTCCTTCCCTTTTAGTTATGAATAATACGTATATTTTCAGGGGCAATCCGGATACCGACACGGTCACCGTCATCCCAGACATCTGTCGTATCGACGAAAATATCTTCGTCCCAGTCTGTAAACACGGTCAGATGATAATGGTTTCCTTTATAAAGGATAAACTTCACTTCACCCGTCAGTGTACCGTCTTCCTCATTGTCTTCCAGAATGACATGACGGAAATCGACCTCGACTTTTACCGGAGTATCGCCTTCCACATCCGTCACTTCCTTACATTCAAATGTTGTTCCCAGGAACTCGACATGCGTCGGATCGATCATTTTGCCTTCAAACGTATTGCAGACGCGCTCTTTCTTCATGACATGGATATCGAAAGGTTTCACCAGTAATCCGACCTCCTGTCCCGCATCGAAACAATGATAGTCCTGCACCATGAATTCATAACCTTCGGGAGTCTGCACCATCATTTCATAATGGACTCCTTTAAAGATAGAAGATGTCACCGTACCGGTCAGCATCGCCGCTTCCGACGGATCGAAAATATAGATATCTTCCGGACGGATCACGACATCTACCGGTGTCTGCTCTCCAAAGCCTTCATCGACACATTCAAAGTCATGTCCGGCAAAAGAGACTTGTTTATCTTTGATCATCAATCCGTTCAGGATGTTACTTTCACCGATGAAGTCGGCAACGAACGAATTGATCGGTTCGTTATAAATATCGATGGGAGTTCCGATCTGCTGGATACGGCCTTCACTCATAACGACGATCGTATCGCTCAGAGTCAATGCTTCCTCCTGGTCGTGAGTTACGTAAACAAAGGTGATACCGAGCGATTTATGCATTTCCTTCAACTCCATCTGCATATCCTTGCGCATCTTCAGGTCGAGGGCAGCCAGCGGTTCGTCGAGCAGCAACACTTCCGGTTCGTTCACGATGGCACGGGCAATCGCCACACGCTGTTGCTGTCCGCCCGAAAGAGAATCCACATCGCGGTATTCGTAGTCGGTCATACCTACCATCTTCAACGCCTGTTTGACCTTTTTCTCGATCACGGCAGACGGTAGCTTCTTCAGTTTCAGACCGAAAGCAATATTATTAAAAACGTTCAGGTGAGGGAATAATGCATATTTCTGGAACACCGTGTTGACCGGACGTTTGTGCGGCGGCGTTTGCGTTATTTCTTTTCCTGCAATAGAGATCTCCCCTTCCGAAGCTGTCTGAAATCCGGCTATCAGACGTAACAAGGTTGTTTTTCCACAACCGGAAGGTCCTAAAATAGTAACAAACTCGCCCTTGCGGACAAACAAATTTACATCATTCAGCACGGCCTTGTCGCCAAAGAACTTGGAGACATGTTCCACACCAATAATGCAGTCGGACTTTTGCATAGATTTATCCCTTTTCCTTACAAGTTAAACATATAATCGCTTGCTTTCTTAAAAAGCGGCACAAAGGTATACAATTTAGGGGACATACAAAGGGTTTGGACCGTTAAGAGATGGATATATATAAAGAACAATATCCAACTTTATTGGCTTCCCTTGGGCAAGACCAGGTTCAGGATCACTCCCAGCAGAGCCGCCAGACCGATTCCCGCCATCGTAAATTCACCAAACTCCAGGGAGGCTCCGCCGATACCAAAGGTGAGAATCAACGAGACTATGATCAAATTACGGGTATCTCCCAGATTTGTCCTGTTCTGTATCAGACTATTTATACCGACAGCAGCGATCGTTCCGAACAACAACAGCATAATTCCGCCCAGTACGGCAGGCGGGATCGATTTAAGGAAAGCACTGACCTTGCCGAAAACGGAGAAGACAATCCCTGCCACCGCTGCAATACGGATAACGGCCGGATCCGTGATCTTCGTCAGCGATATAGCTCCGGTCACCTCTGAATAAGTGGTTACAGGAGGTCCGCCGATCAGCCCGGCAGCCACACAAGCTAAACCGTCGCCCAGCATAGTCCGGTGCAATCCCGGATCTTTCACAAAATCTTTGCCCGTCACTTCGTTAATGGCATATACATCTCCGATATGTTCTATGATCGGGGCGATCGTCACCGGGATCATAAAGATTACAGCTTCCCACGACAACTCCGGCTTGACGAACTGAGGCAACGCAAACCAGGGGGCCGCAATGATCGGCTCGAAGTCGATCACCTTAAAAAAGCATGCAGCAATATATCCGACGATAATCCCGCAGAAGATAGGAATCAGCTTGATCATCCCTCGTCCCAACAACGATGCCAGAACAGCAGTAAACAAAGCGATCAGAGCCAGCGGCCAGTTCTCTTTCGCCATATTCACACCCGAACCCGCCAACGACAGACCGATCAATATGATGACCGGCCCGATCACAACCGGCGGAAATAACCGCTTGATGAACCCGATGCCACGCCACTTCACCAACATGCTCATCAGTCCGTAGACAGCACCGACAGCCACCAGTCCCGACATTGTCCCCGGTAAACCATATAATTCAGTCGCTTTAATGATGGGTGCCACGAAAGCGAAGCTACTTCCCAGAAAAATCGGCACTTTCCCCTTTGTTACCAAATGAAAGATCAATGTTCCTAATCCGGCAGTAAAAAGGGCTGTCGAAGGATCTAAACCCACCAGTAGAGGGACTAAGACGGTGGCACCAAAGGCTACAAAGAGAAATTGAACGCCTACTACCGTCTTTTGAGCAGGGCCCAGTGATTTTTTGCTGTCCATTGCGAAATAAAAGATTATATTTGCACAAATATAATCAGAATAATCCAAACGCTAAGAAAGAATATGACACAGAATAATTTTCATAAGGAAACAGCTTATTTCGCTTCCGGCTGTTTTTGGGGAACACAATACCATCTCGAAAAAGTAAAAGGTGTAGACAGTACGCATGTCGGCTATATGGGTGGAACTATTGATAATCCGTCCTATCCCGAAGTGAAGACCGGTACTACCGGCCATGTGGAAACAGTGGAAGTGATCTTTGATCCGTCTCAAACCAGTTTCGAACAATTAGTACGTCTTTACTTCGAAACACATGATTTTACACAGGTTGGCGGACAAGGACCGGATATCGGCAGTCAATACCGTTCGGTTATCTTCTATTGCAGCGAAGAACAGAAAGCGATCGCAGAAGAATATATCAGCAAATTATTCGGAATGGGATTTAAAGTGGCTACGGCATTAGAACCTGCCGGAAAGTTCTGGATCGGGGAAGATTATCACCAGCATTATTACGACAAAAAAGGAGAAACTCCTTACTGTCATATTTATCGAAAGATATTCCATGACTGATTCCATTCCCTTCGGAAGAAAATAAAATTCCTCTCGGATGAAATTGAATTTTCATCCGAAAGGAACTATAAGAATGTATTTATCAGAAATTCTTCTTTTCGTCGATAATATATTCGGGACGCGCCTTGATCTCATCAAAGAGAATCCCGACATACTGCCCCAGGACACCCACCGTCAGCAACTGAACGCCGCCAAAGAAAATAACCGATGTCATAATGGAAGTCCAGCCGCTTTCCGCATTACTGAAACCGTATATCTTCCCAAGCGTAAACCAGGCAGCCAGAACGATACCGACCACGACGGCTATAAAACCTAAACTGGTGGCCAGACGAAGCGGTTTCTTGGAAAAATACAACATGGCTGTCGAAGCGAACTTCCACATCTTGCTGAAAGGATATTTTGTCTCACCGGCAATACGTGCTTCCCGTTCATAGTAAAACGGCACTTGCTTATAGCCGAGCCAGCTTATCAGTCCTCTGATGTATTTACCCCGTTCCTGGAAACGATCGAACTGATCCATGATCTTCCGGTCGACCATACGGAAATCACCCGTATCCAACGGGAAACTGACATCACTCATATAATTGAGCAAACGGTAAAAAGCTTTTGCCGTAAACTTCTTGAAAAGACTCTCACCTTCTCTCGACCTACGCACACAATACACGACATTGGCATTTTCCTTCTCCTGCAGTTCCAGTATGCCGGGGATCAACTCCGGAGGATCCTGCATATCGGCATCGAGTATAACGGCCAAATCCGCATCACAATTATTGATACCGGCAGTAACCGCCGGCTGATGTCCGAAATTCCTGGAAAAATGGATTACCTTCACATGCGGGTCGGAGGCGGCAATGCCATCCAGCAACTCCCGGGTTTTATCCCGGCTTCCGTCATTTATATAAATGATCTCGGTATCGATGGGCATGGACTGCAAAGCAGCTTTCGTACGGCGATAGGATTCACCGATGACTAACTCTTCGTTGTAACAGGGAACTATGACTGCGAGCTTCTTCATTTCCGTTAAGCCTTAAAGGTATAAAACTTGTTTATAAAAAAATTGATCGCTGTATAGAAAACCATTCCTATTAAATGGTTGTAGTAATGATCGATCGTTAACTGGGAATTTAATAGAAGTACCAGTCCGTATTGCAGGACATAACATACCGCAAACGCAATACCGAAGCGGATCGCACCTTTCGTCCATCCGGTAGAACTTCCCTTGAAAGTCCATTGCTTGTTCCAGATGAAACTATTCAGCAACCCTGCTACATATCCCGTTAAATTAGATAAACCTTCCCGACATCCGAAGAGTTTCATCATCACCCAGATAACAGCCATTGTTATCAAGGTGTTACTCACCCCTACCACGCCATACTTAATGGCTTGTTTTACTGTTTCCATTCTTATTTATAATATCAGTAATCTCCTGCTGCGTAAGTTCTTTTACGTTCGTTATCGTAAAGATATCCGAAAGGAAATCACCGTACTGATTACATTCATTGATAACCCTGTCGAGAGTTAACTTGATGTCTGCACGCACCGGTATCAAAAATACCAGTTCCACATATTGTTCACCGATCGTCAACCGTTCTATCTCACAGTCTGCCTGCGGCAAAAAGTAAGCGAATTCACGTTCGATCACTTTACGCTGATAGTCCAGAAAAGGGTTCCTGTCCTTGGACAACATCAATACGTAAAAGCGCAATTTTTCACCTTTGCCTCCCAGCCCTGTAGAAATATATATTTGTTTCTCATCCGACAATTCCGACTCCAACGAGATACGGCTTTCCATCAAAGCCATATATGCCCAATTGCTGACATCTTCATCGGGATGCTGCACATAATCTTCCAGCATCCGATAGGCCTTCACTTCCTTTGAAGTGGCCAACATGGATAAAATATATTTCTTATAATCGGTTGTCGCCTCCGGATTAGACAGACTTTCGCGGAAGGCTGTATAATCCATATCATCCAAATCTTGCTTCACTTTGCCTTTACGAACCTGTTCGGAATATTTAAAATATTCCATCTGAAGTTCTACCGGAACACGCTGTTCTAAAATATGGAAATGTCCGTCCATCTTACTAAAAGAGTCACGGAACCTCTTGAATACATCGCCTTCTTCTTTCATAGACCTGTTTTTTTAGTTATATACTATACCCAATAAACAAGAAACTAAGACAAAAGTAAGGCTTTTTCCCGATATTTTTGGTATTATCGTACAAAAACGGGGATAAAGGCCCATAAAAAGCACTCTATCCCCGGATTTCTTTCAATTACAAAGTATCAGGCACCCGCGTAGATGAGGAAACCCAATCCTATGACGAAAAAGATAAACATACCCAGATTCAAATAATCGGAAGATTTAGGTGCTCCCCGGAACTCATGCCAAACCAGGATCCCCCATAAGGCGGAGACTAACGTCGCTCCCTGCCCTAAACCATAGGATATTGCCGCTCCTGCCTTTTCAGATGCAATCATACTGAATGATTGCCCGATACACCAGATCACGCCTCCCAATACTCCGACAAGATGAGTCCGGATATTGCCTTTGAAATAACCGCTTATGGAAACAGGCGCACCTTCCACCGGCTTCTTCATCGCGATCGTATTGAACAGAAAATTACTGGCAAAAACACCCAAAGCAAAAATGAATACAGCCGTATAAGGTGTCAGTTTTCCGGCTGCCGGAGAGGCAAAATTATCCAGGTCCATCGAAGCTGCTACAAAACGGTAGAAGAAAGCCATAATTACACCGGCGGCAACAGAAATAAAGATGCCTTTACCGGAGACTTTCTTCGATCCGACCAGGGCTTTTTTATAAGCCAGGCCGTTCAATATAATGGCAACCGTGATCAAAGCTACACCTGCAAAGATATAGGACGGTTCTCCTTTTGCCGCACCGAAATAATTGATCAGCACGCCCAGCACCAAGGCTAACCCAACTCCCACTGGAAAAGCAACGGACATTCCGCATATAGCGATTGCCGCCGAAAGCAGAATATTGGAAGCATTGAAAATAACGCCTCCCAGGAAAGCACTGCCTATATTGTTCCAGTCTGCCTGTATCAGGTCGGGCAGAAAACTGCGCCCTTCCGAACCAAAACTTCCCAGAGTGAAAGCGGAAAGGATGGAGAATAAAAGTACTCCGATCACATAATCCCAATAAAAGAACTCGTACCTCCATGTTCTGGAAGCCAACTTCTGTGTGTTTCCCCAGGAGCCCCAGCATAGCATGGTAACGACACAGAAAACGATTGCTAAAGTATAACTTTGTACGATAAACATAACTTTTCTATTTTAATACAGGTTGATGCATCATATAATTATCCAGCAAAGCTGCCATCTGGCTGGCCGGAACTTTTTCGATCAGCCGAAGGTCCCGGCCGTTCTCATCCGGGATCCAGGTGTTGCTGCCTTCTTCATCGATTACCTTAAAGATTCCCCGTTCTACGTTATAGTACGGTTCATAACCTTTGATCGCAACCAGAACCGCCGTCAGGTCCCAGCTCATCCGACCGTCCGGATCGCCTTCTGCGAAACACTGTGCATAGGTGTCTTTGACAGGACTATTATCTATATCGGATGCCACCAGTTTCTTCCCGGTAAAAATGACATTACCGATCTCAAAGCCACTGAAAACGATCTCTGTAGGCCATTGTTCGGCAACTACTTTCGATGCCGGTGTGTCACAAAGCACATTAAACTCACGTCCCTGCGGGAACAAGCCAGCCATCGCCACGACTCTTTTTACCTTTTTAGCAACCAGTTCCTTTCCTGATAACGGGCTGTATTCATCGCCGACAGAAAGCAGCAGGTCCTTCAGATTCGTGAAAAAGCCGACAGTACAAATGACAACGCTGCCATCCGGTTGCGAACTTAATATTTTACGATATACCTGGACTGCATCCGGAGCGTCCGATGTCTTTTTAGTCTTATGCGGATATTTAGCCGGTAATATCTCCGTCCATTTTATTTTATGACCGGAAGTCATTGTTACACCACCTTCGCTTTTAGGTGCTCCCAACGGAATATCAGGGCGGTTGAAATATGTATTCAACACCTCTATACAAGGAATAACCAACTCATCGTGGTTAGAAGACAAGGTTGCGAGTATATTCACATAACCGCTGTCGGCTAGTGCATGCATAACAGCCATCGCCCCTACGTCGTCGTAATCAGGGCCCAAATCGGTATCCAGAATCAGATTCACTGGTTGTACGGCAGCTTCCTGCGTTGCTTTCTTCGCTGTTCCGTTACAGGCGACCAGCAGGGATAATACACAGATTAACAAAAAGGATTGTTTCATGGTCTACTTTATTGATAAGATTATAATGTTTACTCAAATATATCGACTTCACTCCGGTAAGGGACAGAAGATTGTGCCCCGACCCGGGTTACCGAGATTGCCGAAGCCTTACAAGCGAAACGGACTGCCTCCAATTGACTCCGTCCTTCCGATAAAGCAACAGTCAGTGCACCGTTAAAGACATCACCGGCAGCGGTTGTATCCACGGCTTCCACTTTCAGAGCCGGTACAAAATCTGCTTCCTCAGCACCATACACCAATGCTCCTTTCGAACCCAGCGTAATGATAACATTCTCCACTCCCATTTCAGAAAGTATACGGGCTGCCTTAACTGCCGATTCCCGGTCGGTTATCTTCACACCGGAAATCATTTCAGCTTCCGTCTCATTTGGGGTGATCATGTAGAGATGTTTCAGTAATGAAGGAGATAATGGATGCGCCGGAGCAGGATTCAGTATCACTTTTTTATGTTTGCGATAAGCTATTTCCGCAACATACTCGACTGTTTCCATCGGAATCTCCAACTGCATCAGGACAATATCCGCCTGGTCGATCGCCTCTTCCGCTTTTGCCAGGTCGGTCGGTAATAAATTGGCATTTGCTCCCGAGGCAACAACAATACAGTTTTCGGCATGATCGTCCACAGTAATCAAAGCGACCCCGGAAGGATGCTCCGAATCAGAAAAGATATACGAGGTATTGATGCCTTCTTCCTCAAAAAGTTGTTGCGACTGATGACCGAAAATATCACTGCCCGTTTTACATATAAAAGTGACGGAAGCTCCCAAACGGGCAATAGTGACTGCCTGGTTGGCCCCTTTACCACCGGGGTTCATAAAGAATGTCCCTCCCACAATGGTTTCCCCCGGACGGGGAAGATGTCCGGCTTTAATAACCATATCCGTATTGCTGCTACCAACCACCAGGATATTATGCCGGTCTAATTGTTCAGTGTCCATATCTATAAAATTTAAAGTCTGCAATGAAGCGATACAAATATAACTTTATATTCTCTACTATTCTATGAATAATTTGAGTATACAGATAAACCCAAATCTAAGATTTATTTCTACCATAGAACAATAAATCACTAATAAGCAAATGAATATAATTCACAAAACAAGTTATAAATATCCCTCTTTCCGAGAGTAAAACAAGAATAGAAAAAACATTTTTACAGTCTTCATATGAAAAAGTTTATTTAATTTCGTCGTGCAACAGGAACTAATATCCTGAAAGAACAATCCGATACAGATATGAAATACACAAATCCGGATCATCTGATCCTGCTTATCCAATCACTTACCAAAGCGGAAAAAAGATATTTCCGCCTGTACGCGAATTTGCAAAGCGGTGAAAAGAACTATCTCCTTCTGTTCGACCTGATCAATAAAGGGACTCCCTCCGAGGATATCTGTAAACTTTACTGTCAGGAACAGAGCAAAGGTAACTTTGAGATGGCAGCAAAACATCTTTACCGGGTGATCATGGATTGCCTGGCCCATCTACGAAAGAAAGAAGATATACAGACAGCGATCTTCGACCATATCACCAAAGCCGAGATACTTTTTGAAAGGGAACTCTTCGATGCCGCTTTCAGCCAGTTGGATAAGGCCAAAAGCCTGGCAGTGACTTATGAGAACGACCCTCTTCTCCTTCTCATTCGGCGAACAGAACTGAAATATCTCAGTTCGCTTGGCTTTAAGGAGATTTCCGAAAGGGAGTTAGTCAGTAAGCAGATGAAAATAAACGACATTATGAAGTATTCAAGAAATACGAACCTTCATCTGCAACTATATGATATTCTAAAGCACCGCATCACCTATAAAGGATATGTCCGGTCGGACAAACAGAAAGATAACCTGAACGATCTGGTATTGAGCGAACTCAATCTGATAGCCAATAGTTCATATAAAGGTTTTGAGGCCAAGAAACTACACCTGCTGTTCCAGGCAGCCTACTATCTGAATACGGGTAATTATAAATCAGCGATCCGCTTTTATCAGGAACTTATCACTCTTTTTGAATCGAACCAGCATCTGATTCTGAATCCTCCGATCTATTATCTAAGCGCAATAAAGGGTGTACTGGACAGCCTCCATACGGCAGGTTTATATAAAGAAATGCCCTTCTTTATCGAACGGTTGAAAAAAATACAACAAGGCGACTACGCTACCGAATTTCTTCTGGAAATAAGTGCTTGCATCTATCAATACGAACAGGCTGCTCTGATAAATACAGGGAAATTGGAAGAGGTACTCCACCTATCGGAAGAAAACGAAGACAGCTTATTCAAAAAGGCCGGTTTACTCAGGCCGGAGACACAACTTAAATTGTATCTGAATACTGCGATCCTTCATCTATGTCTGGGAAATCCCGGTAAAGCACGTAAAAGCATGAAGAAGATATTCAGTGCTGGCAAACAATTCTATGCGTTACCATCCTATAAAACAGCACGTTTGATCAACCTCCTCATACAGGCGGAACTCGGGGATTACAGTTTCTTTGAGAATGAGATCAACTCCATCAAACGGAATATGCGTTATGAAAAGCAGACGTACCAAACAGAGAAACTTTTGTTCCGCTTTGTCATGGGGTATCCGTTGCCATCTTATGAGAAAGCCCGAAATAAATTGTGGATGCAATTCCAAAAAGAAATAACGAAGATCAGGCAGGATAAATACGAAAAACAGTTACTTAAAACATTCGATATCCTTTCCTGGATAGAAAGCAAACTGACCGACAGAGCGTTTGCAGAGATACTGGTGGAAAGGAATACGGAGTTACAATAGCCTGTAACTCCATATTTCAGAAACCCGAAAACATATCATTTCCCAATTATGTTCTATCTTTGTAATAACGATATGGGAAAATACTGGCAAATTCTTAAACGATATAAAGTGGGATTGTTGATCAGTCCGCTTCTTGTACTGATCACTGTGCTGTGTGAAACGGTTCAGCCGATGTTCATGGCTGAAATCATTGACAATGGGGTCATGCCGCGTGACCTGTCGGTTATTACCCGGATCGGGACCTATATGGTGTTGGTATCCGTCGGGGGATTATTGGTCAGTATTGTGAATACTTACATTTCTTCCCGCATCGGAATCGGCTTCGGTACAGATCTACGGGGAACACTCTTCAATAAAATACAACAACTATCCTTTTTCGATATCGACAAATTCAGTTCAGCTTCGCTTGTCACAAGGCTTACTAGCGATATATCCCGCATACAGCAGATCGTTCTGATGTCGATGAGACTTTTATTACGCTCTCCACTGATGCTCATCATGGCCGTTTTCTTTGTCGTCAGTATCAATAAACAACTGGCGTTGGTCCTGATAGCAGCTATCCCGATCCTCGGAGGAAGTGTATACCTGATCCTGAGCAAAGGATTTCCTTATTTCCTGAAAGTACAACAAAAAGTAGACCAACTGAATGGCGTGGTCAGGGAAAACCTCATCAATATCCGTGTTGTCAAATCTTTTGTCAGAGAAGATTTTGAGACGGATAAATTTGTCAAAAGCAGCGAAGAACTGCGTGATATGGTGATCCGTGCGTCCAACATCGTCGTTTCCATCTTTCCGGTCATGCAGTTAGTCATGAATTTATCCATACTGTCCATCCTTTGGTTGGGTGGACAAAAGGTGATGGACGGCGAACTAAAGGTGGGCGAACTGATCTCATTCGTCAATTACGTTTTCCAGGTACTAATGTCTCTGATGATGCTTTCCATGATCATCATGTCATATGCCCGTGCTTCCGCTTCCTCTAAACGAATCATGGAAGTGCTCAATACAGAACCCTCCCTGACAAACACCCGGGAAGGGCTTCAAAACAAACACCGGGTAGAGAAAGGAGAAGTAAGATTTAATGATGTCAGTTTCCGTTATATCGGTGGAGAAAATGACATTCTACAGCATATCAGCTTCCGGGCCAAACCCGGCGAAACGATTGCGCTGGTCGGTGCTACCGGCTCTGCTAAAAGCTCCCTGGTACAACTGATACCACGGTTATACGATGTTACTACCGGAGAAATCCGGATCGACAACATCCCGATAAAAGACTATAACCTGGATGAACTTCACCAGGGGATCGGGATGGTCCTTCAAAAAAACGAGCTATTTACCGGAACGATCGTCGAGAACCTCAAATGGGGAAAACCCGACGCATCGATGGAAGAGATAGAAGAAGCCACCCGTGCCGCCGAAGCACACGATTTTATCCAGTCCTTCACGGACGGTTACAATACGTTGCTGGGGCGCGGAGGTATCAATCTTTCCGGCGGACAGAAACAGCGTATCTGCATCGCCCGTGCGTTGCTTCGTAAACCAAAGATACTGATCCTGGACGACAGTACGAGTGCTGTCGATACGGAAACGGAATTGAAAATACGGAATAACCTGAATGCGTTGTTACACGACACAACTGTATTTATTATCACCCAGCGGATCAATACGATGCAATCGGCCGACCGGGTGATCGTACTCGAAGACGGTGAGATCAATGCCATAGGAACTCCGGATGAATTGATCGAAACATCTACCGTTTATCAGGAAATCTATCATTCACAACAAGTATTATTATAGGATATGGCACACGGAGATCATTTAAAAGAAAATGCAAAGCCCCGGGAAGGAAAAAAAACTTTCTTCCGGCTGATTTCGTACCTGTCCTGCGACAAGCGTCTATTGTTCGTGATCGGCTTCCTGATCATTGTCAGTATCGTGGCTAATCTGTTGGGGTCATACATGTTACGACCGATTATCAATGATTATATCCTTCCCGGAGACTTTCACGGACTGATCAGGGTATTAGCTATCCTTGCCGCCATTTACCTGACAGGAGTTGCCGCCGTCTATATCCAATATATCCTACTGAATAAAATAGGCCAGCGCACCGTTACCCGTATGCGTGCCGACCTTTTCCAAAAGATGGAACATCTGCCGGTCAAATATTTCGATACCCACCAGCACGGCGACCTGATGAGTCGTTACACGAATGACATAGACAAGATCAGCGATGCACTGACCGACAGCCTGTCGGATATGTTGTCGAGCGCTCTTACCCTGATCGGTATCTTCTGCCTGATGTTATATATCAGTCCGATACTTACTCTGGTAACTCTGATCACCGTTCCACTAATGTTCCTCTTTGCCAAAGGGATCGTTCAGCGAAGCCGCAAATACTTCAAAGCCCAGCAGGAGTCTATCGGTACTCTGAACGGTTATATCGAAGAAATGATAAGCGGCCAGAAGGTGATCAAAGTATTCGGACACGAAAAGAAAGTACAGTCCGACTTCGATACGCTCAACGACGACCTGAAAGGCAAATCGGAGAAAGCTCAGTTCTATTCCGGTATGATGATGCCCGTCATGCAGAACCTGAACACATTGAATTACGTCTTTATCACGATTGTAGGTGCCCTACTCGCCATCTTTCGTGGTTTCGATGTCGGCGGTCTTGCAGCCTTCCTGCAATATTCCCGCCAGTTCGGACGTCCGATCAATGAATTGGCCAGCCTTTACAACAGTATCCAGGCAGCCATCGCCGGAGCCGAACGTATCTTCGAAGTGATCGACGAAGCACCGGAAACGCCGGACGTTCCCGAAGCCATCGCTTTACAGCAGGTACAGGGAGATGTTTCCATGAAAGACGTTTATTTCGGATACAAACCGGAGAAAACAATCCTGAAAGGTATCTCGCTCCATGCCTCTGCCGGTTGTAAAATAGCATTAGTCGGTGCCACCGGAGCCGGAAAAACAACCATCCTGAACATGCTCCCCCGTTTCTTCGATATCCAGTCGGGCGAAATTGCCATAGACGGTCACCCGATACAACTGATCAAACGAAACAGCCTGCGCCAATCCATGGCGATCGTTTTACAGGACACTCACCTGTTCACAGGAACTGTCCGTGAAAATATCCGCTTCGGACGTCTGGACGCGACCGATGAAGAAGTTGTACAAGCAGCCAAACTGACTGCTGCTCATTCTTTCATCAAACGTCTGCCCCAGGGATACGATACCCTGCTGGAAAACGACGGTGCCAACCTCAGCCAGGGACAACGTCAGTTGCTTAATATTGCTCGTGCCGCTATTGCCGACCCTCCTATCCTATTATTGGACGAAGCAACCAGCAATATCGACACCCGTAGCGAGATACTCATCCAGAAAGGTCTCGACCAACTGATGCAGGGACGCACCAGCCTGATCATCGCCCACCGCCTCTCTACCATCAGAAACGCAGACGTGATCCTGGTACTCGAACACGGACAGATCGTAGAACGAGGAAATCATGAAGAACTTCTCCGCTTAAAAGGGAAATATTACTCTCTAAATCAGGAGCAGTTCAAGTAATTTAATTGTATTTACCTATATATCATCCCTAAAAAAGTATATCTTTGTGAGAAGATTTATTTAATAGAAAGGAGTTATATATGACAGCAGTAGAATTAAGACTTACCCTCTTACAGGAAATTGCCACTATCCTCGATGATGAAGTACTCGTCAAAAAAGCTTTAACTTCTATCCGCCGTTTGAAACAAGCGACCTCCAATGTTGACCAGGAAGACCGGGAGCCAACCAAGGAAGAGATGCTGGATAGTATAAAAAATGGATTATTAGCCATTAAAGCTCGCAAGGATGGAAAAGAGACTAAGGGTATGTTCAAAGATGTAAATGAGTTACTCAATGAAATATAGGATAGACACATATATAGAGTTTGACAAAGAGTTCAAACGCTTGAGTAAAAAATACCATTCACTAAAAAGCGATCTGGCAGCACTAGTAAAAGAGCTTGAGCAAAATCCCACCCTCGGTGCCGACTTAGGAAACGGACTCCACAAAGTCCGTATGTCTATTGCCTCCAAAGGAAAAGGTAAAAGTCATGGAGCCAGAGTGATTACCCACACAGCAATTGTCAGTGTAGAAGACGGAGTAATCACTTTACTCTATATTTACGATAAAGCCGATCAGGATACTATATCAGATAAAGAATTAATAGATCTTATGAAGCGTTTTTTGTTATAACAAGACGAAGACTATCCATTCAACGAATAAGACAGTCTCCATCAAGTATTTATTTAGAAATAAAAAGGTTTATCAGTAAACGAGCAACCTCAAACCCTCCGATAAACATCCTCAAACGGCAACCTGCACCGTTCTCCCCAGATTCCTCTATTTCCGTCTCGTATTCCGCAGGGAATAGCCATATTTATTTCAGCCCCGTGAGGTAACTTCAGTACCTTTTTCAGCCGCCGGCTGTCCAGCCCTTCTAAAGGACAAGTATCATACCCTTCGTTTGCCATCGCAATCATAAACGTCTGGGCGGCAAGTGCACACGATTTATGGGCAACCACACGCACATCATTCTCAGATACTTCGAGCATCATCGGGCGGAAGATACTGATAGTATTAGCCAGCAGTTTCCTAAACAACCCCAAAAGCCCGAAGAACCGGGCATAAACAAACGGCATCAATTTCCCGTAGTATAATTCCCGGTCTTTGATACGTTTATCCTGACGTTCTTTCGGACTGTTCCGGCGAATATTCTCCCGTTCGAAATCGAGAACGAACCGAGCATGTTTTTTGTACAAGTCCCGCCGTACAACGAAAACAACGATTTGCGAAGCAGTCGAAGCCGCTTTTTGGTCGAGACAAGCTCTTGAAACATCCGCCAACAATTCGGGCTCCGTAATATGGTAAAACTCCCACAACTGCATATTCGAACTGTTGGGAGCCAATGTCGCCAGTTCCAGACAATGCTTCACCCTTTCCGGATCCATCGGTTTTTCTTTATCATACGCCCGTACCGAACGGCGGTAATTGAGGACTTCTTCTAAATTCATAATGCTGACTTATTTGATTAAAATACTTTTCTATATCACTACAAAATTAAAACATTCCCGCAATATGTTTGTTTACCAGCACAACATCTCCATCCTTTACTTTATGTTTCTTTAGCGAATACCCCTCAAGACTGAATATCGCTTTTGCCTCTATCAGCCGATTTAACTGATTTGCAGACAATCCTAAACAAATTCGAATGACAGAAGATAACTTTAACCCGAACTCAAAACGGGTTTGAATCTTGAATGTTACAAACTTATCATCCGCATTCAAGATATCATTTATCGAAATATCGTCATGCAATATCTCATATTCAACACTGCTATAATCTAACTCGACACTATTTTTTCGCCCTGTTTCGGAAGAAAAAGCATACTCCCACGCAAGTTCTTCATCGTTTTCCGAAAACTTACGAAATAACTCTTTCTTTATCTGTTCAGGTTTTGTGCGTGACAAAATCGTTAGGTTATATGTACTATCACATTCTACGCATCTATAAATCAACCAGACATCGATATTCCTTTTTTGCGCATTCATTCTGAATTTGTTACTACAATAAAACCGGTCGCAATTACAATGATTACATTTTCTTTTTAAGGCAGGAGTATTTTTAGGTTTTATCTCCCATATATATTCAGTTCCCATTTTTTATACTGTGCTTGATATTCTTTGAAATATTTGATTATGATCCACAGCATTACAGTTATAGCAAACTCAGAAGTCGCCATAAACAACCACATCAAAGGCCTATGCCCTTAAAGTTCAATGCTGTGAATGAAAAAAATTAAATAAGAAACCTGTTCAAGTAGGACTACTCAAACGAAAGAATTATCAGCCTGCGGTTTATGAGGCTAATATTAAGCCAGTATAAATTTAAGAATTGCTCCCAAAACGTGAATATTTATAATTTCGGAGCAAAGATAATGATTTATTGCTTATTTCATCCATATCACTCCATTTCTATATTAGCCTTTATATTCTCCGCACATTATGCGGTAAATACAGATATTAATACCCGCAAAACTCCACAATCGTCATCTTCCCCACCAACACCAATGCCTCTTCATAGGCAATCTCCCCTTTGCCAAGATGTCCGGCAAGTGTACCGATCTTGCCACAAATCTGGAAGCAGATCAGGACGGACATTGCGATATGGTTTACAGAGGTTTGTGCTGTGCGTTCGACAATTTCGGTTAGGTGGAGCATTCGAATAAACAAAACAGGGTAACGGAGAGGACAACGGAGGCAGGACATGACGGTTCTTTGCTGGATGAAGTCGACGTATGACTGGCGGTCGTGGATGATTACTTCCCGGATGAATTTCTGGTGCCTTTTGGGTAAGGTGGACCAGACGGTGAAAGCTATTTTGTAGATTTTTTCAAGGAAATGGTTACGACCTTCTTTCGACATTTTGTCGAGGCTTCGGTTAAAGACCTTTGCGTCCGGCACTTTTCCGTTGGGGAATAGTGCTTCTAATTTGTTTTGCTTCTTCATGATATTATGATAGGCGTTGAATAATTAATTGAGGGAAAGTCAAAAACAGACATTTAGGGACACAGAATAAAACCCATTATATGAAGATATCTGTGCCCCTATATTATCTATTTACTGGGGTTCAACTCTTCGAGTAAAAACTTTCCGGGTTTGAACTTGACACTTGTACGTGCCGGTATCATACATCCTTTGCCTGTTCGAGGATTTCGCCCCTCCCGTTCTTTTTGTTTCCAGGGAGTAAAAGCGCCAAAGCCTTGTAACATCACGGAAGTATCCTGTTTTATTACCTCTGTCAACACCTCCTGAAAGATATTGAGAAATTGTCGCGACTGGCATTGCGTAATTTGCATTTTCTCAGCCAGTTCATTTACTAAATCTGCTTTGTTCATAATTTTATTGTCTTTAATCGTTATATTCACGTGAGAGCATAAAAAAAGCCCTCAATATCTCTATTGTTCGAGACATTGAGGGTTTAAAGAAAAATATTCTTACAAAATAAATGTATTACAGCTTCGCTATTTCTTCGGAAGTCAAACCGGTCGCCTGCGAAATAAGCCGAATATCCAAACCTAACTTCTTCATATTGGCTGCAATTCCATAACGTTCTTCCATACGACCTTCCAGCTTGGCTCCGTCCAACGCATCATTCTGTATCATGATATCGCTGAGGTGTTCGTCGTAGGCGCGGCGTTCCTCATCGCTCATATTGTGATAGAGCAGCTTTTCGCGAGCTTCCTTCAAACCGGGAGCGGTGGTATCGGCACGAATCGTTCCGTCTTTCAGATATTCTATCCATTCCTCCAACGGAGTGACGGCTACCTGGTTGAATTCGTTCACACGAATCAGAAAGTACTCCGGAAAAATCTCCGCCGGCAGCTTATGCACCAGGACATCTTTCTCCTTTACACTCACCTCCAGACGATCCCCGGTATGTACACCGGTGAAGATATTTTGACCGTGATACAGATAATCGTTTCCCTTGCCGATATCGAAATAAAGAATATTTACGGAGTAAATTTTCTTCACCTCGTAATAACTATCACCCAAAGAGATATGCTCGGTAATGGCTTTCGCCACACCATAGAGGATACGTTCAAGGAAGGTCAGTTCACGTGTGTTCTGTACTTCCACGATGATGATCTCTCCTTTGCTGTTTTTAGCCTTGATATCTACCCGGTTGAATTTGTCGTCAAAGGTTTGCTGGTTGCCTTCACTTTCCAGCAGTTCGATGATCTCCACCTTTTCATCCAACAAGACAGTAAGTAGCCCTTCCAGCACACCGAAATTGGCTTTCTGCCGCAAAAGCCTCTTTATGGCCCAGTCGAAACGGATGTAATTATCTTTCATAAGGCGATACGATTTATACATTATATATATACATGCAAATGTAATCAATTCAAGGCAATATAGCCTGTAATCGCCATATTATTTTTCTTCAAACCCTCAATATGTCAAAGATCGCTTTTTATCAGAAATGAATCTGTGTGTTTCCATATCAGAACGTCAGCTCTGTCATTCCGGACTTGACCCGGGATCTCATCCTACACCATTTTTCAGTGATTAGTATGAGATGGCGGGTCAAGCCCGCCAGGACAGAAAGAGCGCCGCCTCCATAAAATAAAGGTTCACCTCTTTCTCTCTTCGATCGCGAAGCCCACTTGTCAACTGTCACTTGTCAACTGTCACCTGAAAGTGGTTTGGTAAATGCGCTTGATCGCTCTTTACCAATGGGCCAGTCTCTGCTTTCTCTGTCATAAGGGTATTCTATTGCCCTCCAAACCTCGGATCACAGACCATCATCATTCATTGAGTTAAGCTGGGCACAACTATCTGTCCCGGACACAGCGAATATAGTATGATTCAATATCGCGGGTCTTCACGCTACCGTCACCCATGTTTAATGCTTTGTGATTAGTATGGTCTTCGCAAACGGTACTACTAGTATAATACTCCCACGTTTTTTGAGCGAAATCAACAAAACCCTCTATAGCTTTTAATGTTGCGATATTTGCTCTTATCATAATTAGCTCATCAAACGTAGGTAAGCGCCATCCTCCTTCTTGGCTGGTACAGATTACACTAGCTCCAGACCATCTGGCGGAGCCTGCATCGCGCTTTTGAACCTCAATGTTACCGATGATAGGTTCCGTTATCGCTGATGCTTGTTCCACACTTATATTTGCTGTACGTATCGGGCTTGCGTCTGTCACTGTCACGATAAATGAACCTATAAGGGCACTACCATTATTGGTAGGAGCACTAAACTCTAATGTAGCTTCACCCAAACCACTGGTCGGATTTATTGTTATGCCATTATCAGTTTGGGGATTTATAGTCCACGGTAAACCTGGTGTGGCTGTAATTATACCGAAAACTTTGCCTCCTGCACTTGCTATTTTTTCAGTTGGCCCAACAACTTCAATAACTGAAGCTTCCTGTTGCACTGCGATCGTACCTGTCGGGCCTTCGGTTTCGTCTCCTACACGTACATTTATTGCTCCACTGCGCACACTGGAGTTTGGATTTACCGGGACAGTAAACGTTACATTTTGGGGTGCAGCCGTAGTCGTGCCTTCCGTTTGACCGGTCAGACTTATCCAGTTCACTTCCGACACTGCCGCTTTCCACGATAGACCGGAGGTCGCAGTAAACGAAGAAGTTGCTGCATTTGCTGCATTTGCCCCTTCGGCTGTTACTACAACCGGTTCAGCCGGACAAGTTACCGTAGAAGCAGCTTGCGTAACCGATATATTCTTTTGAAGATTATGATAATCCACACTTCCGATCGATTCTCCCCCTTCTACCGTTATATTGACGGAACGCTCCTTTGCATACGGGTTACTCGCCGTAGCTTTTACTATCAAATTCTGGCTTTCACCTGTGGCTGTATCATTACCGGTTCCCGGATTACTTGATGCCCAAGTTAACCAACTGCCATCCGACAAGACAGCACGCCATGGTAAACCTTTCGTTGCCGTAAAAGTAGAACTGCCCTCCGAACCGGAAACGGCACTTAGAGAAATCGAACCGCCAGCCTCCAAAGTCGAACCGTCCTGTACGATCTCTATCGTTTGTTCTTCACCCGTTATAGTAAGAGGAAAAGAAAAAGTACGGGTTTCCGCTTTGGGATTGGCTGTTTCCGCCTTGAACAGTAGTTGGGCAGGGCCTTGATAAGAAATACTACCACTTACGGGTACTGTAAGATTTTTATCTTTTACCTGTGCCGACAGCCAGTCCGGCAATTTAATCATCCATGGCTGTCCCGGACGAGCCGTGATCTGTAACTCCTTTTCACCGCCTACCCTCGCAGGCATATTACCCGGAGTGATCTCGACCGGAGGAATCGTACCCACCGTGATACGTTCGTCGGTTATATCTATACCCGCCAATGTGACATTCATCGTATAATGAGAGTTACGTTCGATATCGTAATTATTCTCATTACTGCCAGGATAAAAACGGAAACGGACATTCTCATAAGTCACTCCGGACTGCACCGCCTGACCGGTCAGTTCTATATAAGTGGCATTCGTCACCCCTTTACCCGTTTTCTTCTTATCTGACTTGACAGCATTCTCACCGCTTACCGTACCGGCCATATTCTCAGGCAGGTACCAATACATCGTAGCACCGTCCTTACCGGCAGTTCCGTTATATGTTTTATAAATCATATCGGCCGTCAACTGATTTACCGGAACTTTGATCTGATATCTGTCCGGTACGGAGTTCAATGTCACCGACGTTGGAGTAAATGAAAAATCTGTTCCTCCGATCAGATAGGCAAATGATATTTTTGCCACCAACCGCGTCAAATCCACATGGATATTTTCTACACCTCCCTCATCGATAGGACCACTCCATGAACCCACCATCCCGCACAATCGGTTTGAAGGCAGACCGTCTTCTTCTGATGAATACGTCAACACATGTTTCTGCAAAACTGCTTCGGTTTCGATCTTTCCCAGGTCACTGGTATTCGCTACAAACCAGATATGATGTTCCTTACCTCCGCTATCTTTCAAACGGACATCTACCTCGTTACCGGTTATTACAGAAAAATACTGGTTGAAGATACAACTGCCATCCGCATCATACTGGCCGATCCACAGGTGAGCGATCCCGCTTTCCTCCGCGTCAGGCAATGCTGTAGTTGCTTTTGTCACAACCGTATCTTTCGGATTTACCGGAATGGAATCCGTATCGACCGTTCCGTCGGCTGTAAACGCGATGCTCCGTGTCTGAGAATCCCGGTTCGCCAGCACATTCAGATGAAACGTCGCCTGAACCTCTTTACCTGCTTCGGGCAACTGCGGTCCATCCACTACTTCCGTTTGCGTACAGCCGGACAATAGATGAAAGACTGCCCAGATAAACAAACTAACAGGAAGTACGTTCCTTATTTCACTCATCCGTTCCATTCTCGTATTATTCTTAACTTGATTCTCATTCTATTTATTGACAAATTATTCTCCCTCTCCCCCTCCGGCTACCCCGCTCCAAATGATATTCTTCCAACTTGCCACAGTCATCACGATACCTATCCCCTGATGAATATCGGGGTCGGGATAAGGTTCATCGGGACCTCCCACATTTCCGTCCGTAAAAGGGACGGCATTCCATGCCAATACCCTCAGATTCAAACGGCTTTCGTCGTTCTTCACCTCCAGGGTGAATACATACCGTTTGCCCGCATCGAAAGTGATCCGTTTGTCGACGGTCGCTTTCAGGGTAGCTGTCTCGTCATCTCTCTGCACACTGATCTCCACTCCGAAAGGCCGGTCGTTTTTAGGAAGGATAACTCCTTTCACCTTGTTCAGTTTCATATTCTTTGGATCGGAACCCTCTTCCACAGGAACAAACTCGTCGCTACCGAACACTACCTCTGCCTCCGTTCCACTTCCGCCACCGGTTGGAAAGATTCCCGTATCCGCTCCGACGATCAGAGAGGCACCGGAGGAAGAGATATTGCTCAATACCAGCTTCGTTCCAAAGAGTTGTTTAAACGGAAGTGCGTTGCCCGGCGAAGGGGCGACATTGAACACTAGAAGCGCACATTGTCGGCGGAAGGTTTCCAGCTCCACCACACGCGAAGTACGCGAGATCGTGACCTCGCGGGCAAAAGAGGTCATTATGTCTTCCTTATGGGGAAGAGAGGGTATCGTATAACGATTATCGGTATCTTTCAACGGCTTTCGAGCGGGGGAAACGGCATAAAAATCATAAATGCCTCCCCTTACGATCAGTTCTCCGGCATTTCCGGGAAGCTCCGTTCCGGTATCATCCACCATACAGGGAGATAAAGACCCGTCCGCTTCCACCACATAGGTCACTTCAAACGAAGGGGCAGCCGTTGCAAAAGAAGCAGGAGCGGTAGACGTACCCGCCTCTCCCCTCAGATAGCCGCAAATACGCACTGTCGCACCTGCGGGTAAGAAGGCCAGTTCCGGAGCAGGCGTTACCGTTTCATCTGCACGGGTCAGGACGACCGGAATACCCAGATCGGGCTTTCCGAAACTGATTGCCACCAGCTGCGCCGTTTCCGGCATGTCCTCTACCGGACCGGCTGTGCAACCGAGCAGTAATCCACAAAACAGTACCCCTGTCAGATAGATCAAATATCGTTTCATGTTATAATGTTTTATGTGTGTTCCATTATTCTACCGGTATATCATATTCACCGCCATCATTCCAGCCTGCCACCCGGATATCTGTCAGTTCGATACCCTGCGCCTGCATACGGATATTGTAGATATAATTATATCCCTTTTCCCATTTGGCCGTAAACATGCCGGGATCCGTTCCACTACTCCCGGACGGCTTCATCGTAAATACCCGGCCATCATCCAGCGTCAGTTCCAATGTGACACCGGCACCCGTCACCGGAACAACCAACCCGAATGCCTGAACAGGCGTTTTATTGCCCTCTCCTGCTCCTGTTACACTTCCGATACCGCGCATATCGCCACCTGCCGTAAACACCAGTTGATCGACTGCCGTCAGCGTTCCATCCAAAGTACCCGTCGAAAGGTTCAGTTTCGCTGAAGTCGACTTTTTAAATCCTCCGCTACTTTTCAGTACCACCTGTTTCACACGGCAACCGGCAAAAGCCTCTCCTTCCTCCGATACACGGAAACTCACTTTCGAGAGCGCATGTTGCATCAGAAGCGATACCTCCGGATGCCAGCGGTCTACCTGTTCCGCCGCCATGCAGTAGAGGTAATCGTCCTGGTCGGTTTCCCATTGCACATCGGTCGCGGCATCCACCGGGGTACCGCCGTCATTGAAGGAAAACTTTTGCTTATCCAGTACCTTGACACCGCTTATCGACGGCACTTTCGGAGTTCCCGAAAGCGACATGCTTTTCTCGGACGGGGCATAGGCATAAACAGTCCCTTTTTCCGTATACAGGCAGAGCGGCTCTTCTCCTTCCGCCAACTCCCAGGCAGGCGGCACAACCGTGGCATTGTAGGTGAACAGCTGACTTTTGACACTGCTCGCATAGAAACTGACTGCACCGCTGCTATTTTGTTTGGTGACGCATACCGCAACGGAGGTGAGCGGGTTCGGATTCTTGTCTTCCTCCCCCGGACCTCCTGTAACGACGCTCCGGGATTCCACTTCCACCCACATACCCAGACTTTTCACACCCAGAGGAGCACTTTCCTCCTTCTGCTTCCCGCCGTCGGGATGCATTACTTCCGCCTCCGTACAGGCTGTACACTGGAAAAGGAAGAAGACAGCCGAAAGTGTATATAAGAACTGTTTCATGGGCTTTGTTTTTAATGGTTTTTATAGCGGAATATCCGGCTGGTCGTCATCCTGCCACTCCTGAACGGTTACATCCATCAGCGTCAGTTTGTTACGACCGGCAGAGAAGGTGTACACACAGTTCGCTCCGGCAGTCCACTCATATCCGGGCAACGTCACTGTATAATCGACTGCCTGTTTACCTTGTTCTTGAAGCGTGATTACCACATCGATCTGGTTATCTCCGAAAGTAACAGGATACACAAGGCTGCTGACCGACCGCGAAACGACCTGTCCCGTCACCTGGGAACCGTTTGCTATAAATGCTTTTTCACTTTGGTCTCCTTCTTCTATCTGTCGCATCAGCGTATAGTTTGAAATCGTACGCGTCACGGAACCGGATATTGCATTTTCCGTTATCGCTCCATTCGAAAGGGCCATTTTTCCGTCTCCGGTCTTTAAAACGTCGCTTTCCCCATGGTTCTGTATCACGAACTGTTTGAAAGCCACATCGTCATCACTCAAATGACCGCCGTCGTACACTCGGAAAGAGATCATTGCCAGGCCGTGGTTCATATCCAGGTTGATCAGGTAGCCGGGGTTCTTTGTATCGTTATTCGTCGCACCGCCCTCAGGGTCGAAAGGAGTCTGCCCTTTGGCACGGCCGTTGTTCACATAACGTCCTTCCGATGCGAAAAAATACAGGTAGTCTTTTTCAGTAGCCTCGGACAGCTTGACATCGTTAGCCGCTAATCGCGAAGTCCAAGTTCCACCTCCAGCTGAACTCTTCCAGTACTTTTTCGCATTGTTCGTAGAGGCATCTATACTACCGGTAGCAAGAACTTTTACAGGGATTTTCAAGTCGGATTCACTGTTTATGGAAGAGGAGAAAGTATTTGTCGCATCATAAGGATAATAGGCATACACCTTACCGACTGCCTCCGTCAGGTAATAAGGGGCTTCTTTCGTTAATTTATAAGTATCTTTCTTTTCCTTGATCGAAATCCAGTTCTTTCCTGTTTCGTCACCCATATACCAGACATGGTGACCTGTATATTCTGTTCCGTCGGGAGTATACCAGCCGGTTACATCGCTGTTGGTCACTACGACTCCCAAACCGGGCGCAGCATTGTAATCGGCATAGGCAATCAGATCACCGTTCACCACCGATTTTGTTGACGCTTTGCTTCCGGCATCCACTTTCAAATTGGGAGTGATACCCAAAGCTACCTGACCGCCACTACCCGGTTCAGGGTCGATTTCGGTTTCTGTTTCCGAGCAGCTTGCCGCTGTCAGAAGGGTTACCAACATAACCCACATTGTCTTAGTTGTTTTCATTTTCGCTTGTTTTAAAGTGTTTCTATTTAATATTTTATATCGGCATATCATCCTGTTCATAATCCGTCCAGGCTTCCACACTGACAGAGGTTGTTTGTATTTTACTCTTATCCGTAAAGAAGAGGGTTACGACATGGCTTTTGCCTGTCTGAAAGCCATCTTCTATATAGAAAGAGACTTCCGAAACTGTTTCATGTTTGGTTCCCCTGCCGTCTTTCGTCGTTGTTATCCGAAGGTGCAACGGGTGTTCCGCAGTTCCGTCCACCGGAGAAACCGGGAGCAGGAGATATCCTTGCGGTTCGGGAAGATCTTCTCCGACTGTTACCTCCGGAATGGGTAAGTTCACTATATCCTGCACCGGGATATTTTTTATTCCATCATTCGACGATATATCGTTTAAACAGGGAGTTTCCTGCCCCAAATCCAGTCTCTGACGCGTATGTACGTCTAGCGCTTCGATCGTTTTTATTGTTCCCCAACCATCAGCACGGTCACTGTAACAAACCAAACGGACCTGTGTCAGTAAATGACGGAACGTACAGGTTTGTACCGGAACATATCCACTAGCCGTCAGGATTCCCGTTGACATAATATCCGTCGTTCCGTCAACAGTAAAGGCGACTTTGCCCGTTCCTGCAACAGCTTCCGACTCACCCTTTGCCGGATAATAGCCGTGCAGGCGGATACGGCGACCGTCCTCCGGGTATGACTGGGACTGGGCAAACACGATCGGACGGTTTCCCTTACCTCCTCTTCGTACTGCTTCATATATACCCCATGTGCCATAACCTTCTCCTGGGACGGTCGTTTCATCCTGCCGGGCAAAACAAACCTTTAAATCCTGTTCATAGCCGGAACCGATCACTCCGCGCGTTGACTCTCCGATCGCACCTTCCAGGCAGACCGCGGTTTCCGGGACTGGCTCCGGAGTAGGATTGCTGTCTGAACAGGCGGCGAAGCCCGGAAGGATCGCGATGGAGATTGATATTGTGACTATGAAGTTGTTCATGACTTTGATGGTTGTCTTGTTTTTTTAATTTACACACCCCCTCTCGAAGAGGGGAAAGGTTACTCTCCGGGGATAATAGTAGTACTACCGCCATTACCCGGTTGCCACTCGGCAATGCCGGTTTCTACTGCTATTTTGCCATCCTCCGTAAAGGTCAGTGTGATAAGGTGCGAATAACCGGCTTTCACGCCTTCGCTGATATTGGAGACAGCGACGTTCAGTGTTTTAGCATTTCCGTCATAAGTTCCTTTAACCTCCAAACTGATTGGTAAATCCTCCGTTCCCCAATTGACCGTCGGGTAAAGCAACAGATAGCCGGTCGATGGGTTTTCGGCATCGGGAAGCGAAACTCCAGACGGACAGTTTTTAACAGTCAGCGTTTGGTTGGCTTCACCCGTTGCAGTCAGTTGAGCACCCTTGCTTTTATCGAGCGATAGCTTCAAAGCAGTATAGGTGTTTTTCACTTTGATGGAAGTAACCGACGTCCATTTTGCGATCGCTCCGGCAGAACCTACACATTTGAACTGCAACTGGATAAGCTGGTGCTTGAAAGTGAAAGTTTTGAACTTATTCACCAGCGAACCGGTCTGCACTCCTGTTGCCATTATATCCTCCTCACCCGTAATCGTGTAAGTGACACTGACCGGATTGGCGGTTTCACTGTTCAACGCCTTACGTGGATAGTAACCGATCAGAACAGACTCGCCTTCTTCTGTCAGATAGGTTTGTTCCGGTTCAAACCTTAGAACCGTGTTACCTGTTCCACCTATGCGGACAGCATCGATAGACGGGGTATTCCATTCGGTAGTTGTACCCGGATTATCCAGACGGGCGAACGAGACTTCAAGGTCATTCACATAACCGCCGCTGATCACTGCACGGGTAGACTCCGCTATTCCGGCATTCACCTCTATTGCCTGCGCCGTTCCATCCGTCACCGGCTCTTCCGTGTTCGTGCAACCGCCTAAGAAAGCTGTTCCCAACAGACTCATGATCAATAATTTTCCTGTTTTCATTTTATACCAGTGTTTTATTGTTACTATTGTTCTCATTTTCATTTCGTTTCAGGGAGTTACCACACCCGAACCGTCACTGCCCGGTTTCCAATCCGTCAGCGTGATCGTCAAACCGCTTATTTCATCATAGCGGACAACCAAGTCAAGTATCACATGTGTCGTGACAGTTGCGGTGAACACATCTTTCACTTCTTTCGTTATATCCGTGGATGAAGTGATTTCCTTTCCATCCGACAACGTCATCGTAAGGCTTAGGTCGACAGAGTCTTCGCCTTCCTCTCCCGGGGATAAACCGAACAAGCTCAGGGAAGAAGCATACACGCCAGGACTGACCTCTTCCGGTTCAAACGTCATAAAAGCAGGCGTATCGAACAGCGGCTTGCCGGAAGGTATATGAACCCGTGATGAAACACCGGTCAACCTTCCCGACAATACCACTGGAACGACATCCCCCTTATCCCCTCCTGTGACCTTTATATTCATTTCCAATGTACGGACAAGGTTTGCCGGGGTCAATTCCTTTGCTACCGTTTCACCTCCGACTACCTCGATCTGCTCCAGACCTGTACCGTACAAGCTACCCGGACAGGCGATCTGTACGGAGCTTGATTTTAACGAAGAAAGTTGTTTCGCCCTTCCGCAGGCTTCCTCATACCCCTTCTCCATTTCAAGTGTGACACCCGTACAACCCGTATTACAGACGGCTACCCGGTAACGCCCCAAAGGCAACGTGCCCTCATATCCCGAAGCATCTCCCGTACGCATGAGCGGACTTTCCGAATCTTCCGGATAGAAATACCAGGTCATATTATCCGGGCAACTACTGTTTGACCTTCGAAGCAGTAGACGTACTTTTCCGTTCTTCTCCCAATCCTCATCGGGACTGTGATAGGCACAAGATGAAATCGCCATAATCCATGCGATACAGATCACCCAGATAACTGCCAGCATTATCCTATATCCTTTATTTCTTATCTCTCTCTTATTTCTATATCTTTCCATATCCTCACCTCTCTTTATCTGATTTGAAAACGATAGGATAAACTAACCTTTACACCGACCATAAAACCTGTCGAAGCAAAACGCGTTTCCAGATAATTACGGTTATCAAGCGGATCATACCGGTATTTCTTTCCACTGAAAACGGAACGGTAACCGGCACGAATACGCATATCTACTCCCAAACCACCGGCCAGAGAGAAGCGGTAACCCACCGACAGACCTGCCGACCAGAAACAACCAGTTCGTCCGTAAAGCATATCTTCCGACAAATCGATCGCGCTTCCACGTACATCGAAATCTCCGTATTCGGCAAACAAACCGGTATTCAATCCGGTAAACCTTCCCGAAGGGGATAGCCAGATACAAGGTTCGAGGGATATTTCGGATACAGCCCAGCAGTCGCGCGTCTTGTCTTTATAGGCAAAGTCGGAATACATGCCCGACAAGGCTACCGACCAACGACCAGCGAAACAACACTCCACTTCCAGGTTCGGCATAAATGCACCCGTTTCTATTTTCGTTTCACCGGTTCCTAAACGGATCGATGGGACTACACCGCACCAGGGAAGAAGGTTTGTTTTCACGGCCAGATATACAGGGTTTTGCTTCATCGGAGTTTCTTCCATCCTTACAGATTCGGTTGGCTGTATTTTACCGTCTTTTTCCGTTTGTACTTTTTTCTCTGCTTGCAATCCGGTTTTCTCGGGAACAACCGTTTTCCCGGTTGTCTCTTTATACTTTGTCACCTTCCGTACTGTTTCCCTCGTTGTTATGGTGGTTGCTAAAGCAATGTCCAGCTCTTCTATCCGTTTACTACGGCGTACCGTATCCGTTACGGAAGCCAGACGGTAATCTTCCAGTTCCGTACGGTCGAAAAGAGGATCGTCGATACGGTACACTTCACGGTCGTAACCTCCTGTCTCGCCACGACGGTACAGGTCTACATAAGGGACTGCACCATATTCACCGATGGCTGCCTCTACCGCTACCGGGTAACGGCTTTCACTGTAATGGATCGAGATGTTTGCAAACCAGGGAAGCGGTTTATAAACCTGATAGACATGCACCTGATCGCGATAGTTTCCGCTACGGCCGATATAGAAGGCGACACAATCATGGGGAATATCGAAACGGGTTTTCAGGTAGGCACGGATACGACCCGCACGCAATGAGGCCTCGTTTACAACCTCTTTATCTTCGTATTCATAGGCATTCACATGCGAGACGATCAAAAGGTGGCAATCGCCTTTCAGGATTTGGTCACGGGACACGTCGAGTAAACCGCCCATACGTTCCAGTTGATAAGCGTTGTCTCCGTAATCGGCAAGGAACAGGTCGTTGTCCCGGCGGAAAGAGAATAGGAATGATTCAGCCTTGTAATAAGTCGTAGTCTGGGCATCCGCTCCTATCCCCAAAAGGAAGTCGAGCAGTAACAGGAAGATTATTCTTGCCTGTATTTTCCGGTGTGAATCTTTTATCCTATACATATTAATATATAATACCAGTTTGTCCTGTTTCAAACAGTAGCCATGATTATCACTAACTAACTGTTAATGTTCACCTTATTTATATAATAAGGGGAGAAGGCAAAAAAAGCCCTCCCCGAAAGTGTCCGCCTAGGGAATTTTTAGGGTAAAAAATGAAGGATTGATGTCTTTTTGAGTCTTTTTGGAGGAAGAAACGGTACTGTCGGAATAACAGTTTTCTCTTAACAGATTTAAAAACGATAGCAGTCCGGGCCTGTTTTGTGCCATTTCTTGTGAAAATCATATTCTATGGCTAAAAAATAGGTTAACTTGTGAAATTTAGTAAAATAAATATGCGTTTTTTAAGAAAACAACCTACACTCCTTGTTTTTTCATTTTTTTCTTCTTACGTTTGCCACGTATTTCGTTACAATTCAGGATTTTTATTATTTATAAGACACTGATTGTAAGATGGAAAGAGGATGTTCTCCCTTATTATATAAATAAGGTTTACCCCACCCGCAAACAGCCTCCGACCGCTTCGGAAACCTGCCGGTTTGCTTTGGCTATTTCCGATACGTCAAACTTCTGCAAATAGATACGGGTCGTTTTTTCCGATGTATGCCCCAGTGCCTGGCTAATCACGCCGATAGCGACATGCAGGCGGTACGCCTCCGAAGCCCAGGCATGACGGAACGAATAGGTCGTCAATGTTTCCGGTAAATCCAGCATCACACAGATTTCTTTCAGGTACCGGTTTTCCGTCGCCAGACAGCTTTTATACTGTTCGTGGGTCGCATCTTCCGGCAATACAGGAAAAAGATAACGCCTCTCTTCGTCTTTATACCGGTCGAGCAGCATCTGCATCCCCGAAGTCACTTCCATCTGGATAAAGGCTCCCGTCTTCTGACGGTGGTATTGTAGTACCGTACCGTTCTCCACCAAATTCTCACCCGTCAGATGCACGATATCCACAAAAGGAATGCCACAAGCCATAAACGAAAACAGTGCCAAATCAATAGCAAGCTGTTTCTTCGGCTCACTTTTCAAATCCAGAGCGGCTATTTCCTTTATCACTTCCACCGGCACAGCACGTTTACGCGTCTCCTCCTGTCTGAGGTGAATCCCGGCAAAAGGCGACTCTCCCCTTTTCTCCTTCGACTCCCGACGGGCTCGGTTATACATCGCCCGAAGGTTACTCATGTAACTGTTCACCGTATTCACACGCAGCCCTTTTTCACGCAACCATTTCAGAAACGCCTCAACCAAAGCCGGTGTCACATCTTTCAAGGATAGTTCCTTACCACCCGAGAAACACATAAAATGATTACGCACCGCCCGATACAGATCAGCCGTACTTTCATCGCCGCAGGAACGTTTATCCTCTTCCTGCAACAGCATCTGTCCATAAAAATCTCTTTTCTTCATACTCTTCCTCCATTTTATTCGGATTAATCAAAAAGATAAAGATAAACATTCATAACTTTCAGAATGTTCGATTTTTGCAGTTCAGGCTAACAGCAGTTTTCAGTCAAATACCCGTTCCGGAAGAAAAACCCACCTTATCACCCTGTTTTCCACTCTTCATAACCTCTCCTTTCGGAAATCATCGCAATGATTCTTCCCAATCATCACAATGTCCCGACAGAGTCATCACAATGACTTCACGCACTCATCACAATGAAGTGGGACAATCATTGTGATGAAAATTTTAACACTACAAAATATTAGGAAATTTACTTCGAGATTATACTCTAAAACTAGGTTTACATGTCTTTCTGAAAGCTAGAAGCTCTTTCTGAAGAGTTCATTTTCATTTGACATATTGCAGCAGGTTTTAGCATTTTCCTGTCACTCGCTCTGAAATCATTATGATGATTACATTTCCATTCACCTAAGTATCTCCACCAAAAAGAAAATCCCCTCAATCCGTCGTTACTGAACTTCAAACCAAGGAGATAAATATGTTTCACCTTTTCTTTGTTTACATATATAGTAAAAATACAAAGGTTGGATTAACAAAATATCAAAATGATATTTACTAAATGTATTTATAGCAATTTGCTCACGGAAAACATTTAAGATAAAAATAAATAATTCTCTTGAATTTACATAACAAGAAATCTGCAACAACATAGTCTTTATAAAAATGAAACATTAATACCGTCTAAAACATCTTTCACACTTGTAATATTTATAGCTTTGTAATATATATTCTTAAATATAGATGATAAATATCTTGCTATATAATTTGGATCGTTTTCTATGTGCAAAAATTGTTTATGAACTATTTCATTAGAAGAAATGAATTTTCTTTCAATGGCCGAAATATCAGAACGATCTTCTATATATATTTTTTTATCAATAACATGATTTAAACATGATCTTATATATGAAATTAAATCAAGTTTCATTCCGCTTTCTAACATATTTTCAAACTCCATATATCTAGAGGATAATTCATATGAATAAGACTGCTTTCCTTTAATTGAATTAATAGTTTTAGCAACAGGTATTTCTTTGTTTATTTCAAGTATTAAATCCCCTAATAATTTTCCAACATGAATTTCACCATCAATAGTTATGGCTAAAGCATACTCTTTGTTCTTTATATCATTGAGTGAGTAATTAGATATTTTAAAATCCATTTTACCATGCAGATAGTTCACCTTCATATAATAAGATTTTTCCAAATATTTAGACTTTTCATTTTCATTTAGTTTGTATGCAAAATTCAAAATTTCATGAATCACAACTATTTTATCATTTAATAAATTACATTTTATATAATCAACCAACTCAAACGCTTGTAAAGACAATGCTTTGGGAATCTCCTTAAATATAGTATCTACATTTATTTTGAATGCTAATATTTTATCTCTTGATACATTCAATTGAATTAATGAACTGGGATAATTTTCTATAACTTGTCGACACATCATAGAAGTATATCGTGATATAAAATTATCTACTGATGCATTGACTTTAATACCTGCATTCAAATATATAATATTATTCTTTTCTATTTCTTTTGAAAAATCCACACTAACTCCAAATTCATACTGATTCATATTTTCTTTTAGAATCTGCTCAAATGGTAAATTCAAAATTTTAACATCTTGTTTGCTTGAATCTAATATTGGAACAAATAAAGAATATTTTGACAAATCCTTTCTATAACTATAAGCTTTATAAAGTGTTTTTTTACCAGGCTGTTCCAGTTCAATATCATAACAAAAATCCAAAAAATTATCTTTTACAAATCTTTTGATATTCTGAGTATTAAGAAGCTTTCTATCATCTTCATAAATTCGTATTTCGGTACCATAAAAATCTATATTTTCATCTTTATTAATAAAAAAACATCCTTCATAATTGGGAATATGAATATTTATTCCAAATTGAGAATTTAAGCTTCTTGTTCGAACAAAAACTTCCGTACAAACCATAAATACAGAAAGAAAACCAATACCAAAATTACTTAAAGCTTTATATTGTATCCTTTTTTCTTTTTGCAACTCTTTGAAATCTTCAGATTGATAAAAACTTCGTCCAATACTTGTAAAATAGCGTTCAATTTTATACAAATCCATTCCGACTCCATTATCTCTTATTTGTAAGTATCGACGGCCATTTTTATTATCTTTACCTATTTTTATATATATAGTAGTATCAAAATCACTTTTATCAAAGGACTTTCTCAATCTAATAGCATCATAACTATTCTGAATTAACTCTCTTATGAAAACTTCTTTTTGTGAATACAAATTATCTCCAGTCAACAAAGGTAAGAGAGTTGGAATATAGGCCTCAAAATTGTAATTATCCATTTGATAACCATCTTTCTCCACAATCGGTCTTGTATAATAAATCTTAAGGTTTAATTCCTTAAATGCATCTTCTATATGAGTGATTCTTTCCTCAAAATCTTTTACAATTAATACACTTACCTTATGTGCTGTTGGATTTTTACTCTTAAAATATACAAAAGCCGCTCTACGATTTTCATCTCCTATAATTCTAATAGAATTACTTGGTACATTTAAAGATAATTGTCCCTCCTCTAATTTAATATTTATTTTATGATTGATTCCTTCTCTTTTAAAATAGATATCGCCAAATTGACTAATCGCTAAATGCAAATCTGTAAAAAAACATATTATTGCAATATATGAGGTTTCTTTCTTGAATGAACTATAATTCGGATTTTCAAGTATATTCTTTAATTTTTCATTAAACAACTCATTCTTTTCGAGTGATAAAAGATGTTTTATCTCTTGGAAATATGTCTGTTCAGGTATGATTTTTTTAGCTTGTAAATCAAAATGCTCTATCAATTTACGATTATTACTATTATTACAGATAGAATCTGTTTGAATTATTCTATATCTTATTGAAAAAAGAATTATAGCAATAATATTTGAAGTATGAATTAAATCTTGACTAATACCACTAAAATGCAATATTGTTTTTTCAATATCCTCAATTATTCGATCAACCTGAAATTTCAATGAAATATTATCTCTTTCCTCTATCTCTGTTTTAAACCAATTATATAAGCTAAAATTATACTGGCGCAATAAGTCATACAATAAAGTAGCTTTACTTCCATTATCATTTAATAAAGGTGGTACACATATATCTGAACATTGAAGGAGCTCCTCACCACTATACATATATTTGTGAACTTCCGCTTCTATCATTTCGTTTGGCGAAAATATATCTACTACTTCAAATGATCTATTTCCATCATTGGTAAGAGTACCTGTAGAAAAAATATACAAACTTTTTCTTGGATTTTCAAAATATTTATTTGTTGTTACAAATCGTGATATTGGAGTATGCTTATGTCCATGAAGTATAAATCTAACATTATTGGTAATTAGATCATTGATAACATTAGGAAAATTCCTTATCATACTACTATCTCCATATTTATTGTAAATTTCTGGAAATGGATAAATATGATGATGAAAAAAACAGACTATAGAATATGATGATAAATCCCCTATTTGA
>OOCU01000148.1_pt1 | contig 81080 bp, 84 predicted proteins | sample 1671781 | NCBI WGS metagenome assembly OOCU01 (sample SAMN06348192, study PRJEB24527) | human gut metagenome | reverse complement strand
GCCAGGCCGATCTGGTTGCCGTAGGAGGAGTAGCCCGCCGCGGCGGTCTGGGCGAGCTTGCGCTGGGGCAGCTTGCCGGACAGGGTCTCCGCCACCGGCGTCCGGGGGTCGCCGCAGCCGGTGAGCCGCATGGCCTGGTGGACGTAGGCCCGGCCGGACAGGGGATCCCGGATGCAGCCGCCGATGCAGGTGGCCGCGCCGCCGAAGGGCTCGATCTCCGTGGGGTGGTTGTGGGTTTCGTTCTTGAACATCAGCAGCCAGTCCTGGGGCTTGTCGTTCACCTGGGCGGCGACATGGATGGAGCAGGCGTTGATCTCCTCACTCTCGTCAATTTCCGGCAGAAGCCCCCGTCGCTTCAGCACCTTGGCGCCGATGGTGGCGATATCCATGAGGGTCTGTGGCCGCTGGGCAGCTTTCTCTGTCCCATAGACCTCCTCCCGGGCGGCCAGATACCGGTTATAGGCGGCCTGGACCGCCGGATCGTTGATCTCCACGTGGTCCAGATGGGTGGAGAACGTGGTGTGGCGGCAGTGGTCGGACCAGTAGGTGTCCACCACCCGGATCTCCGTCAGGGTGGGGTCCCGGCGCTCCGAGTCCCGGAAGTATGCCTGGAGGAACGACAGGTCCTCCAGGTCCATGGCGAGACCCAGCCGCGCCAGCAGGGTATCCAGGCCCGCCCGGTCCAGGGCAGTGAAGCCCGTGACCGTTTCCACGTCTGCCGGGACGGCGGTCTCTGCCGCCAGCCGCTCCGGCAGGTCCAAAGACGCCTCCCGGCACTCCACGGGGTTGAGGACATACCGCTTCACCGCGTCCACATCCGCCGCCGTCAGGGGACCGAAGAGCAGATAGATCCTGGCGGTGCGGACCGTGGGCCGCTCCTCCTGAGTCATCAGCTGAATACACTGGGCGGCGGAGTCCGCCCGCTGGTCGAACTGTCCCGGCAGGGGCTCCACGCCGAAGGCGATGCAGTCCCCGGCGGGCAGGGCTGCGGCAGTATCGTCCACCTGAGGCTCAGAGAACACTGTCCCCACCGCCCGGCGGAAGGCGGCCTCGTCCAGGCCCTCCACGTCATAGCGGTTCAGCAGGCGCAGGTCCTCCAAGGCGGAGACGCCCACCACGGTCTGCAGCTCGTGCAGCAGGCCCCGGGCCTCCTGCCGGAGCCCCGGCTTCTTTTCCACATAGATCCGTCTTACCATCGTATGACCTCCCGGCGCCGGTTGGGCGCTCATCAAAATATGCGTTTCAGTCCGCCAGAGCCGCCAGAGCCCGCTGGCCGATGTCATGGCGCAGGTATTTGCCGTCAAAGTCCACCGCCCTGGCGGCGGCGTAGGCGTCGTGCAAAGCCTGCCGCAAAGTGGGACCGGTGGCGGTGACGCCCAGTACCCGGCCGCCGCTGGTGACCAGCTGCCCATTCTCGTCCAGTCTGTCCCCGGCGTGGTAGATGGTCACGTTTCCCGGTGCCGACGCGGGCAGAGAGATGGGCTTACCCTTTTCGTAGTGCCCTGGATACCCGCCGGAGGCCAAGATCACACAGGCGGCGGAGGCGTGCCGCCATTCCACGGTGAGCGATCCCAGGGTCTCGCTTTCCACCGCCTGCATGACCGTCAGCAGGTCTGTTTTCAGCAGGGGCAGCACCACCTGGGTCTCCGGGTCCCCGAAGCGGCAGTTGTACTCGATGACCTTGGGCCCGTCCGGGGTCAGCATCAAACCGAAGTACAGGCAGCCCTTGAAGGGGCAGCTTTCCGCCCGCATGGCGGCCAGAGTGGGCAGGAAGATGGTGTCCATGCACACTCGGGCGATGTCCTCGGTGTAGCAGGGGTTGGGAGCCACGGTGCCCATGCCGCCGGTGTTGGGGCCAGTATCTCCGTCCCCCACCCGCTTGTGGTCCATGGAGGACACCATGGGGGCGATGGCGGTGCCGTCGGTGAAAGCCAGGACGCTGACCTCCGGGCCAGTCAAAAACTCCTCGATCACCACCCGGCTGCCGGAGTCCCCGAAGGCCCGGTCCTCCATCATGGTCCTGACGGCATCCTCTGCCTCTTCATAGGACCGGGAGATCAGCACGCCCTTGCCCAGGGCCAGACCGTCCGCCTTGATGACGATGGGGAAGGAGGCGGTTTTCAAATAGGCGAGCGCCGCAGCGGGCGTATCGAACACCTCATATCGGGCGGTGGGGATGTGATATTTTTTCATCAGGTCCTTGGCAAAGACCTTGCTGGACTCGATCCGGGCGGCTCTGGCGTCCGGCCCGAAGCAGGGGATGCCCGCGGCGTGGAGGGCGTCCACACACCCCAGAGCCAGAGGATCGTCCGGCGCCACCACCGCGAACCCCACGGCGTGGGAGACGGCGAAGTCCACAATAGCGCCGATGTCTGTGGCGCTGATCTGCGGCACACAAACGGCGTCAGCGGCGATGCCGCCGTTGCCCGGCAGGGCGTAAATCGTCTCCACCACCGGATTTTCTTTCAGTTTTTTGATGATGGCGTGCTCCCGGCCGCCGCCGCCTACTACGAGAAGATCCATCGAATCGTCCTCCTTGCTTCGTGTATAAAACAGTGTGAAGAGAGACCGGGGAAAACCGGACAGGCTTTCCCGGTTGATTTGCCATCGCAAATCAGAAAAGGAAACTTCATTGCCCCTATCCGGGCCCAGACTCGGCAGACCCGGCGGCAGGATGCCGGACAGGCCCGCTTCTCTTCAAAGACGCTCAGTGGTGGAACAGCCGCATCCCTGTAAACGCTATCACCATGCCGTATTTGTTGGCTGTTTCAATGACATGGTCATCCCGGATGGAACCGCCGGGCTCAACGATGTACTGGACGCCGGATTTTCTCGCCCGCTCCACATTATCGCCGAAGGGGAAGAAGGCGTCGGAGCCGCATGTGACGCCGGTGAGGGCTGCGATCCAGGTTTTTTTCTCCTCCGCCGTCAGAGGATCGGGGCGCACGGCGAAGGTCTTCTGCCAGATGCCCTCCGCCAGCACGTCCTCATACTCGTCGGAGAGATATACATCGATGGCGTTATCCCGGTCCGGGCGGCGAATGTTCTCCACGAATTGCAGGCCCAGCACCTTGGGATGGTGGCGGAGCCACCAGGTGTCCGCCTTGGTGCCCGCCAGGCGGGTGCAGTGGATGCGGCTCTGCTGGCCCGCTCCCACGCCGATGGCCTGTCCGTCCTTCACGTAGCAGACGGAGTTGGACTGGGTGTATTTCAGGGTGATGAGGGCCACGATCATGTCCCGCTTGGCCGCTTCCGGCAGGTCCTTGTTCTCCGTGACAAGGTTGGTGAGGAGCGCCTCATTGATCTCAAAGTTGTTCCGCCCCTGTTGGAAGGTGACGCCGAACGCGTCCTTGTACTCCTGGGGGGCGGGGACGTAGTCCGGGTCGATCTGCACGACGTTGTAATTGCCCTTCTTCTTGGTTTTCAATATCTCCAGGGCTTCGTCGGTGTAGCCGGGGGCGATGATGCCGTCGGACACCTCATATTTCAGATACCGGGCGGTGGCGGCGTCGCACACGTCGGAGAGGGCCGCCCAGTCCCCGTAGGAGCACAGCCGGTCCGCACCCCGGGCCCGGATGTAGGCACAGGCGATGGGGGAAAGGTCTGCGCCCTCCTCCACAAAGTACATCTGCCGCTCCACATCCCTGAGGGGGTTGCCCACGGCGGCCCCGGCGGGGGACACGTGCTTGAAGGACGCGGCGGCGGGCAGGCCGGTGGCTTCTTTCAGTTCCCGCACCAGCTGCCAGGCGTTCAGCGCGTCCAGAAAGTTGATGTATCCCGGCTTGCCGTTCAGCACCGTGAGGGGCAGGTCGGACCCGTCCCGCATGAAGATGCGGGCGGGCTTCTGGTTGGGATTGCAGCCGTATTTCAGTTCCAGTTCGTTCATGCCTGGGTCTCCTTTCCGGAATACTTGTTGACGATGCGCTGCTGGAAGTCCCGGGTCTCCAGGTCTGTGAAGCGGACGAAGAGGGAGATCCTGTTGGCCTCGTCCAGAGCGTCCCAAACGGCGCTGGCGAGGCTGTCAATGTCCCCTTCCACGGCCACCTGCTCCGGCTCTCCGGCAAAGGAGGGCAGGGGATCGCCGTCTCCGGCGTAGGTGTGGAGGAAGTGGCCGGTCCCCGGCTGGCCGGGATACTCGAAGGTCTGCCGCAGGCAGCGTCTGCCGGTCCCGTCGGCGGCTTTCAGGATGGACAGCTTGTAACTGCCGTTGGGCCCCAGCAGCCCGGAAATCCGCGGGGTCCAGTTGGGACCGTCCGGCTCGAATTCCCGCGTGCGGAGGGCCTGCTCCATGGGAAGGCCCTGCTTTAAAAACTCCAGGATGGTGTCCGTCTGGTCCCCGTTGGTGACGATGAGTCCCCGGCCCATCTGCCGTACCGGGTGGTAGATGATGAGGCTGGGGTCCTCCATCCTGGCGGGGTCCGCCGCCTGGGTACGGATGCCGTCCGGCTCCTCCGCGAAGACGCGGTTGCGGCTGTTGGCGCTGCGGCCCATGATGAAATAGACGGCCACGGACGACTTGCCGTCCGGCGTCATGCCCAGCACGATCCCACGGCCGGGATAGGGATTGCCCCGCAGCAGGGCACATAAATCCTGTTTCACAGATGCTCCTCCTTTTCCGTGGCGATGTGGGCGGCCAGCTGTTCTGCGGCCTGGGGCAGCAGCACCCACTCCGCCTGTTCCATGACCCGGCGCTGCAAGGTTTCCGGCGTGTCGCCGGGCAGAATGTCCACCGCTTTCTGCAGCAGGATGCGCCCCCCGTCCGGGATCTCGTTCACCAGATGGACGGTAGCGCCGGTGACCCTGACGCCACGGCGGAGGGCTGCCTCATGGACCTTCAGCCCGTAATACCCCTTCCCACAGAAGGCGGGGATCAGGGAGGGATGGACGTTGACGATCCGGTCCGGCCAGCGACGGACGAAGTCCGCGGACAGGATGGACAGGAACCCGGCCAGCACGACCAGATCCACCCGGTACTGCGTCAGCGCCTCCATCAGCGCCGCCTCAAACGGCTCCTGCCCCAGCTGCTTCCGGGACAGGGGAATGGCAGGCACGCCGCGGCGTTTTGCCCGCTCCAGAGCGTAGGCTTCGGGATTGCTGGAGAGGACCAGCACGATCTCCACGTGGGGCAGGGCGCCTGCTTCCTGAGCGTTCAGCAGCGCCTCCAGGTTGGTGCCGCCGCCGGAGACCAGCACAGCGATACGGGCCTTGTTCAGCATAGGATCACCCGTTCCTCTCCGGAGATCACCTCACCTATCACATAGCCGGGGCAGCCGTGCTGGGCCAGGGCGGAGAGGGCCTGGTCCGCCGTGTCCCGGGAGACGATCACCGCCATGCCGACCCCCATGTTGAAGGTGTTGAACATGTCCCGCTCCGGGATGTGGCCGGTCTCCCGGAGCATTTTGAAGATGGGTGGCGTCCGGACGGCAGCCTTCTCAATTTTCACCGTCATCCCATCCGGCAGGCACCGGGGGATGTTCTCATAAAAGCCCCCGCCGGTGATGTGGCTGATGCCGTGGACCTCTGCCGCGTCGATGGCGGCCAGCACCGGCTTCACATAGATGCGGGTGGGGGTCAGCAGGGCCTCGCCCAGGCTCTCCCCCAGATCTTCACAGTAGACCGTCAGATTGGCATGCTCCACGTGAAAGACCTTCCGCACCAGGGAGAATCCGTTGGAGTGGAGGCCGGAGGAGGGCAGGGCCAGCACCACGTCCCCGGAGCGGACCCGGTCCGGGTCGATGATATCGCCCTTGTCCACGATGCCCACGGAAAAGCCCGCCAGGTCGTATTCCTCCGGCGCCATGATGCCGGGGTGCTCGGCAGTCTCGCCGCCGATGAGGGCGCAGCCCGCCTGGACGCAGCCCTCTGCCACGCCGGAGACAATGGCGGCCACCTTCTCCGGCACATTCTTGCCGATGGCGATGTAGTCCAGAAAGAACAGGGGCTTTGCCCCGCAGCAGATGATGTCGTTGACGCACATGGCCACGCAGTCCACGCCCACGGTGTCGTGCCGGTCCAGCAGCTGGGCGATGCGGATTTTGGTGCCCACCCCATCGGTGCCGGACACCAGCACCGGCTCACGTATGCCGGTCAGGTCCGGGGCGAACAACCCGCCAAAGCCTCCAATGCCGGACACTACCCCGGGGATCCTGGTCCGGGCCACGTGGGGGGCCATCAGCTTCACACCGGCGTAGCCTGCGGTGATGTCCACGCCGGACTTCCGGTAGCTCTCCGAATAACTCTCCATATCAGGTCCTCTCCCTCTCACTGATCTTGCACTCGAATCGGTCTTTGCCGCCGTCCTGGGGCACGGCGGTGGGGTAGCCCCCGCCGAAGCAGGCGGTGCAGAAGCCGCACTGGGTATTGTCCGCCAGCTTCACCACGTCCTGCAGGCTCAGATACCCCAGGGAATCCACACCGATGATCTTTGCGATCTCCTCCACCGAGTGGTTGTTGGCGATGAGCTTGCTGGGGTCATCGATGTCCGTACCGTAGTAGCAGGCGGCCACAAAGGGCGGCGCGCTGACCCGCATGTGGATCTCCTTCGCCCCGGCTTTCCGCAGCAGGTCGATGGTCCGGCGGCAGGTGGTGCCCCGGACGATGGAGTCGTCGATCAGCACCACCCGCTTGCCCTCCACCACGGAGCGGATGGGGTTCAGCTTGATATTGACCTCGTTTTCCCGCATGGCCTGAGTGGGGGAGATGAAGGTGCGGCCGATGTACTTGTTCTTGATGAACCCCATGCCGTAGGGGATACCGCTCTGCCGGGCGTAGCCCAGGGCGGCGTCCAGGCCGGAGTCCGGCACGCCGATGACGATGTCCGCCTGGACCGGGTGCTCCAGGGCCAGGAAGGCCCCGGCCCGCTGCCGTGCCACGTGGACGCTGGACCCGTCGATGACGGAGTCCGGCCGGGCGAAGTAGATGAACTCGAACACGCAGAGCCGCTTGGGGGCCTTGCCGCAGTGGCGGGTGTCGGACTTGACGCCGGACTTGTCCGCCACCACGATCTCCCCGGGCAGGATGTCCCGCTCGAACCGGGCGCCGATGGCGTCCAGGGCGCAGGACTCGGAGGCGAACACCACGCCCCCGTCCCGAAGTCGGCCCATGCACAGCGGCCGGAAGCCGTGGGGGTCCCGGACGGCGATGAGCTTGGTGGGGGAGGAGATCACCAGGGAGTAGGCCCCCTCGATCCGGTCCATGGCGGCGGAGACCGCCTCCTCGATGGAGGGGGCGCGCAAACGCTCCTGGACGATGATGTAGGCGATGACCTCGGAGTCCGTGGTGGTCTGGAAGATGGAGCCCTGGCTCTCCAGCTCCTGGCGCAATGCGTGGGAGTTGGTGAGGTTGCCGTTGTGGGCCAGGGCCATGCGGCCCTTGTAGTGGTTCACCAGGATGGGCTGGACGTTCCGCTTGTTGTCGGACCCGGTGGTGCCGTAGCGCACGTGGCCTACGGCGATGGTGCCCGTGCCCAGGGAGCGGAGCCGCTCCGCCGGAAACACCTCGTTCACCAGCCCCACATCCCGGTACGCGGTGAACACGCCATCATCGTTCACCGCGATGCCGGCGCTCTCTTGGCCCCGGTGCTGGAGGGCGTACAGGGCGTAATAGGCCAGGGGGGCCACATCCGTCGTCTCCGGCGCGTACACGCCGAACACGCCGCACTCCTCTTGGATGTGGCGGGCCGGGAGCACGGCGCTCAGCTCAGTCGGCATCATGGGCAAGCAGTCTCTGCATGACCTCGGCATAGGCGCCCTCCACGCCGCCCAGGTCCCGGCGGAAGCGGTCCTTGTCCAGCTTCTCATGGGTCTTTTCGTCCCAGAGGCGGCAGGTGTCGGGGCTGATCTCGTCCGCCAGAACGATCGTGCCGCCGGTCAGTCTGCCGAACTCCAGCTTGAAGTCCACCAGCGTGACGCCGCACTCTGCCCAGAAGGCCTTGAGAATGTCGTTGACGGCAAAGGCGTACTTCTTGATGGTCTCGATCTCCTCCGCTGTGGCCAGCTTCAGCGCCAGGGCGTGATAGCTGTTCAGCAGGGGATCTCCCAGTTCGTCGTTCTTGTAGGAGAACTCGATGGTGGGAGCGTCGAATACGATGCCCTCCTCCACACCGTACCGCTTGGCGAAGGACCCGGCAGAGAGGTTGCGGATGATAACCTCCAGCGGCACGATGGAGACCTTCTTCACCAGGGTCTCCCGCTCACTCAGCTCCTGAACGAAGTGGGTGGGAATGCCGGCCTTTTCGATCCGCCGCATCAGATGGTTGGTCATCTGGTTGTTGATGACGCCCTTGCCCGCAATGGTGCCCTTCTTCAGGCCGTTGAAGGCGGTGGCGTCGTCCTTGTAGTCCACGATGTAAAGTTCCGGGTCGTCGGTGCGGAAGACCTTCTTGGCCTTTCCCTCATAGAGCTGTTCCAGCTTCTGCATGGTGCGTTCGTCCTTTCTTTCTGTTGAGAGATTAGATATTTGAATAGGCAATTGATAAACCATTAGAAAAACGGAAGGGAAAGAGAAAATAGAAATGAGAAATCAGAAATCCGGCCGCGGGATGGCGCGGATACGGAACTTTGAGCCGTCCGGTCAGGACGGACTCAAGACTTTCCGATTCCTCATTTCCGATTTCTCACGATTTCAGGAGTTCCTCCTGGAGCTTGGCGTCCTTCTCGGCGATCTGCTCCGCCATCTTCCGCCGCTCCGCTTCCAGGCGCCGGGTCAGGGCCTCGTCCTCCACCGCCAGGATCTGGGCGGCCAGCACAGCAGCATTTTTCGCGCCGTTCAGTGCTACCGTAGCCACCGGGATGCCGCCGGGCATCTGGACTGTGGCCAGCAGGGCATCCAGTCCATCCAGGACGCCCCCCTTCATGGGAATGCCGATGACAGGCAGGGTGGTGTTGGCGGCAAAGGCCCCCGCCAGATGGGCAGCCATGCCGGCGGCGCAGATGACCACGCCGAATCCCCGCTCCCGGGCGGACTTGGCGAACTCAGCCGCCTGGGTCGGCGTCCGGTGGGCGCTGAGGATATGGGCCTCATAGGGGATGTCCAGGGCGTCCAGCTGGGTACAGGCCCCTTTGACCACGGGCCAGTCACTGTCGCTGCCCATGATGACGGCAACTTTTTTCATCGCAAGCGCTCCTTTCTGCGGCTCAGAGTTTTTTCCGCATGACGGTGTGGCGGAAGATGCCGTCCACAAAATACTCGCTGGAGCAGAACACGGGGCGTCCGTCGATGTCATAGTCCACCTCTTCCATGTTCAGCAGCGGCGTGCCCATGGGCACCTGGAAGATCTCCGCCAGGGCGGCATCCGCCGCGGCGGGCCGCACGTCTGTCAGATCCAGATAGGGATAGATGCCGCAGAACCGCTGGAGGAAGTGGAAGATGGGGAGCTTGAAGTCCTGGATGGTGTAATCCCCCTTGGCCAGGGCCTTTTCCACCACGTCCTCGCAGTAGATGGCGGGCCGGCCATCCGCGGTGCACAGCCGGGCGATGCGGATGATGGGGGTGTCCTCCGGAATGCGGAGCTGAGCGGCCACCTGGGCATCGGCAGTCCCATCGGAAACCCGGACAAAGGCCACCGCCGGCTCATGTCCGCTCTGGCGGATCATGTCCAGGAACTCTACCTCAATGTCCATGCGGGTCTGGACGTTCAGCACATGGCGGTTGATGATGGTGCCAACTCCGTGGCGGCGGGTGATGAAGCCCTCCCGCTCCAGAGAGGCCAGAATGTCCCGCAGCTGCGTGCGGCTGATCCCCAGCTTCTCTGCCAGGATACTCTCCCGGGGCAGGCGCTCGCAGCTGGCGTAGGCACCGTCCTTCATGTCGGCAAGCAGCTGAGAGCGGATGGTCTTGGTCTGGGCCGGCTGACCGCTCATAGTCACACCTCTTTCTGATTTCAAAATAGGTAATACCATAAAAGTCATACCTATTGTACCGGATTTTCTCCGGCGCCGCAACTGGCAGATTTGACAGATTCCGCCCTCCTTTTTTGCCCCGGCATATCCAGTCTGCTGTTGACGGCAGGACGCACGGGCCGGAGGCGTTTGTACGGCCGGATTTCGTGGGTTTTCACCGTGGACAACCGCCGGGGGGATGTTATAATGGAGTTGAACGAAAGAGGGAGGCGTTATCCGTGAAGATTGTGATCCTGGGTGCGGAGGCCCGTTACCGGGCCTATCAGCCCGCGATGCCCTTCATCCAGCAGCAGGAGCTGGTATTTCTGGACAAGGACAGCACGGAGGCAGAGATTCTGGCCGCCGGCGCTGATGCGGAGGTGCTGTTCGTGGATGCCATCACGGTGGTGTCCGCTGCTCTGATGGAACACATGCCCTGCCTGCGGCTGATTCACTCGGAGGGGGTGGCGTTTGACCGCATTGACCTCTCCGCCGCCCGGGAGCGGGGCATTTACGTCTGCAACAACAAGGGCTGCAACGCCGGGGCCGTGGCGGAGCAGACGGTCCTGCTGATACTGATGCTCCTGCGCCATGCCCTGGAGGGGGACGAGGCCGTCCGGGCGGGACGGCAGATGGAGATGAAAGAGCGGTGCATGGTGGAGGGGATCACGGAGCTCTCTGCCTGCAAGGTGGGCCTGGTGGGATTTGGAGACATTGCGCGAGCCGCGGCGGAGCGGCTGGTCCCCTTCGGCTGCGAGCTGTACTACTACACCAAGCGCCGCCGCTTGCCGGAAGAGGAGAAAAAATACCACGTCACCTACCTGCCGTTGGAGGAGCTGGCGGAGAAGAGCGACATCGTCAGCCTCCACTGCGCTGTCACGGAGGAGACCCGGAATCTGGTGGATGCCGCTCTGCTGCGGCGGATGAAACCCACAGCGTACCTCATCAACACCGCCCGGGGAGACCTTGTGGACAACGAGGCCCTGCGGCAGGCCCTGCTGGAGGGGCGAATCGCCGGAGCGGGGCTGGACACGCTGTCCCCGGAGCCGGTGCCGGCGGGGCACCCCCTGACGGCGCTGCCGCCGGAGGTCCAGCGGAAAGTGGTCCTGGCACCCCACCTGGGCGGCATTACAGAGGCATCCTTCCGTCGGGCCCATGCCCACATGTGGCGAAATGTGGAGCATTTGGCTGCGGGAGAGCGGCCGGACAACATCGTCAACGGCCTGTGATGCTCGCCGACGGTAAAAAATTCTGCCGGAGATGAAACAAAACCTATGGAAAAATCGTCTAATTCCTATAAAGACCTATGGTAGAAGGACCATGTGCGGTTTGAAAGTCCTGCGCGCGAGCTGTGGGTCTGTATGCGGAAAACCCTCATGCGCCAACCGGCTTGCCTGTTCTCATGGCCCGCACGGCGCATGGAGTCAGGAAAAACAAAGAAGGGGAGCGTGACGCCGAATGAGACGTCGGATCTGGAGAGGTTGGATATTGTGCCTGTGCGCCTGCTTGCTGCTGTGCGGTGCCGCCAGCGGGACTGGAAGCACACCGCCGGACGCGGTGAGCCGCGGGGCCTTTGCAGACGCCCTGTATGACGCCCATGTGGCCCACGGCGGCGCTCCTGTGGTCAGCGAGGGCAGCTCCGCACCCTTCCGGGATGTGGGCTCCTGGTCTCCGTATTTCGAGGCGCTCTGTTGGGCTAAGGCCAGCGGCATCGCAGGGGGCTATGCAGGCGGTGCCTTCCGTCCTGCGGCACCGGTGACCCGCCAGCAGGCGACGGTGATGCTGTACCGCTATGCCAAGACCACGGATCTGCCGCTGGAGAAGGGGAGCGACCGGGATCTGGCCGGATACCGGGACGCGGATACCATCCCAACCTGGAGTCGGGAGGCTGTCCAATGGGCCGTGCGGAACGGCCTGTGGTTCTCCGGCAGCGCCACGGAGCTGCAGGCGGCGGAGAACGTCTCCTGGGAGGAGCTGACCGTTCTGACCCAGCGGCTGTTCCTGGGCGGGATGCCCGCGGCTGCCTTGTCTGCGGCGCCGGAGGGGCTGACGATGGAGCTGCAGCAATGCACTACCACCGGCGCGGTTGTGGTACTGCAAAATGCGGCGGAGGAGACCTTCTCCTATGGGGCGGACTACGGTCTCTATCGGCAGGTGAACGGCGGCTGGTATCAGATGAACAAGGAAATGGACACCATCGCCATTGCCTATGAGCTGGCCCCGGGAGAGAGCCGGAAGCTTACCCTCAGCTGGGGAGAGCTGGACTGGGGCGGCGTCCTGCCCGCCGGGACCTACTGCGTGGCGCAGGGCGGGCTGCTGGGAGAACAGCAGGTCACCGTCTCCGTCACCTTTGCCATCAAATAAACGCCAGGCGGCCGCCGAAAAACCGGCGGCCGCCTTTCCATTGGGTGAACGGTTTCTTGCGATCCCGCCCAGACCGAAAAATCTCCCCCTCTTCTGGAGGAGTGAAGAGAACAGCACAGGCCGCCGGGAACGCCCAGCGGCCTGTACGGATTCTTGAGAAGGTGGCCCGGCGTCAAACACAGAAGCGGCAGGCCGACAGGGCCGCCACAGCGCCGTCCGCGCAGGCGGTGGTCAGCTGGCGGACCTCCTTGGCGCGGAGATCCCCTGCCGCAAAGATGCCGGGAATCGGCGTCAGGCAGTCCTCCCCGGCGGCGATAAAGCCCGCTTCGTCCACCGGCACCCCCAGAGACCGGGCCAGCCGGCTCTCCGGCAGCAGACCCACCGCCTGGAACAGCGCAGAGACCGGCAGGTGGGAGACTTCTCCCACAGCGGTGTTCCGCAGGGTCAGGCCGGTGAGGCGTTCCGATCCCTCCAGGGCCTCCACCACGGTGGACCGCAGCAGCGTGAGGTTGGCGGTCTTCTCCGCCCGCTCCACCAGAATGGGATCCGCCCGGAAGTCCGACCGCCGGTGGATCACCGTCACATGGCGGCAGATGTCTGCCAGATACAGCGCATCCTGCAGGGCGGTGCTGCCGCCTCCGGCCACTGCCACATCCTGTCCGGCGTAAAAGGCTCCGTCGCACACAGCGCAGAAGGAGATGCCGGCCAGACGATCCTCGCCCGCAAGGCCCAGGGTCCGGCGCCGCATCCCGGCGGCCAGGATTACCGCCCCGGCGGTATAGGCACCGTAGTCGGTGACCACCCGGCTGGGCGTGCCGCTCTGGATCTCCAGCGCCTCCTCCAGTTCGATCCGGGTCCCCAGGGCCTCGGCCTGGCTGTACAGCCGCTCCGCCAGTTCAGCGCCGGACACGGCGGGCAGGCCCGGAAAGTTTTCCACCTTGGGAGAGGAGGCGATCTGCCCGCCGAAGCTCTCCCGTTCCAGCAGCAGAACGGACTTTCCTGCCCGGCGGGCGTAGACGGCGGCGGTGAGCCCGGCCGGGCCGCCGCCCACGATAATGATGTCGAAATACTGGTCCATAGATGTTCCTCTCTGATGACTGACAGAAGATAAGGGAGACTTCGCAGTCCCCCGCATAGTAACCGCTGTACCGCGGGTGCTGCTCCGCAGAGACGGCATTTTGGAGCTCGGAAAAGGAGGGACGAGAGTCCCTCCTTTTTCGTTGTTTACACGCTCTGCGAAGTGGCGAATTTTTTGATGGTGGAGGCGTTCACCAGCTTCTCCACCTGCTCTCCGTGGCGGACGATCAGGGTGGGGGCCTGCTGGATACCGTACCGGGCCACCAGCTCCCGATGCTCGTTCACGTCCATCACCTGATAGGCGATGCCCGCCTTCTCCAGCTCCCGCTCGGCGATGCTGCAGTTGGGGCAGGTCTTGGTGGTGAAGAGGAACAGGCCGTCCTCGCCCCACTCCGCCGGTGTGCTGGGCGCGGTGCCGGCTGCGGGCTCCGTCGCAGCATCCCGGTCGCAGAGGCGGCGGCCCTCCAGCCGGGAGTTCTCCACCTGGTACTCCTGCCGGTCCTTGAACTCCTGGACCTTGCCGTCGTTCCAGTTCTGGACAGGGCGGTAATAGCCGGTGATGCGGCTCCACACCTCGCAGGTCTTCCCACACTTGGGGCAGGTAAAGTGCTCGCCCGAGAGATAGCCGTGGTCCGGACAGATGGAGTAGGTGGGGGACATGGTGTAGTAGGGGAGCTTGAAATTCTCCGCGATCTTCCGCACCAAATTGGCAGCCGCCTTCCAGTCCGGCAGCTTCTCACCCAAAAAGGCGTGGAACACAGTGCCGGAGGTGTACAGGGTCTGCAGGTCATCCTGGATGGCCAGGGCCTCGAAGATGTCGTTGGTGTAGCCCACCGGCAGGTGGGAGGAGTTGGTGTAATAAGGCGTGTCACCGGGGTTCTTGGCAGCGGTGATGATATCGGGATACAGTGCCACGTCATGCTTGGCCAGCCGGTAGGTGGTGGACTCGGCGGGGGTGGCCTCCAGGTTGTAGAGGTCGCCGTACTGCTCCTGATAGTCCATCAGTCGCTCCCGCATGTGGTTCAGCACGTCCTTGGCAAAGGCCTGGGTCTCCGGATGGGTCAGGTCCTTCCGCAGCCACTTGGCGTTCAGACCCACCTCGTTCATGCCGATGAGGCCGATGGTGGAGAAGTGGTTGTCAAAGGTGCCCAGGTAGTATTTGGTGTAGGGGTACAATCCCGCATCCATCAGCTTGGTGATGACGGTGCGCTTCACCTTCAGGCTCCGGGCGGCGATGTCCATCATGTGGTCCAGCCGCTCATAGAACTCCTCCGGCGTCTGGGAGAGGTAGGCGATCCGGGGCAGATTGATAGTCACCACGCCCACGGACCCGGTGGACTCGCCGGAGCCGAAGTAGCCGCCGGACTTCTTCCGCAGCTCCCGCAGATCCAGCCGCAGGCGGCAGCACATGCTGCGCACGTCAGAAGGCTCCATGTCAGAGTTGATGTAGTTGGAGAAATAGGGGGTGCCGTACTTGGCGGTCATCTCGAACAGGAGGCGGTTGTTCTCCGTGTCGGACCAGTCAAAGTCGCGCGTGATGGAATAGGTGGGGATGGGATACTGGAAGCCCCGGCCGTCGGCGTCGCCCTCGGTCATGATCTCGATGAACGCCTTGTTCACCATATCCATTTCCTTCTTGCAGTCGCCGTAAGTGAAATCCTGCTCCTTGCCGCCTACGATGGCCGGCAGGTTCTCCAGGTCACGAGGCACGGTCCAGTCCAGGGTGATGTTGGAGAACGGCGCCTGGGTACCCCAGCGGGAGGGAGTGTTCACGCCGAACACAAAGGACTGGATACACTGTTTAACCTCTTTCTGGGAGAGGTTGTCCACTTTCACAAAGGGGGCCAGATAGGTGTCAAAGGAGCTGAACGCCTGGGCGCCGGCCCACTCGTTCTGCATGATGCCCAGGAAGTTCACCATCTGGTTGCAGAGAGTGGAGAGGTGGCTGGCCGGGGTGGAGTTGATCTTGCCCGGGATACCCAGGCCCTGCTGGATCAGCTGCTTCAAACTCCAGCCGGCGCAGTAGCCGGTGAGCATGGAGAGGTCGTGGAGGTGGATGGCGCCGCTCTTGTGGGCGTCGGCAATCTCCTGGTCATAGATTTCAGAGAGCCAGTAGTTGGCGGTGATGGCGCCGGAGTTGGAGAGGATCAGGCCGCCCACGGAGTAGGTGACGGTGGAGTTCTCCTTCACCCGCCAGTCGTTGATATGCAGGTAGTTGTCCACCAGCTCCTTGTAGTCCAGCATGGTGGAGTTCAGGTTGCGGATCTTCTCCCGCTGCTTGCGGTAGAGAATGTAGGCCTTGGCCACGTCGGCATAGCCTGCCTTGCTGAGAATGTCCTCCACGCTGTCCTGAATGTCTTCCACGGTGATCTTGCCGTCATGGATCTTATCCTGGTAATCCGCCGTGACCCTCAGGGCCAGGAGATCAATGATGTCCGGATTGTACTCCATGTGGGTGGCCTCAAAGGCCTTGGTGATGGCGGTGCTGATCTTGGAGATGTCGAAAGAGGCGATCTTTCCATCCCGCTTGACGACCTGATACATGAAACCCCTGCTTTCTCTATGATAAATTCAATTCCCTGCTCCTGACAAGTCAATGGGCGCTGACGCGCCCCGTATTTCCCATTCTACCACTTCCTGGGGGCTTGTCAATTAGAAATGCCACTATATCTTGTATTCATTTTCTGTGAAAACGCTGAATTTTTCCATATCTAGTCAATGCCGCGCAGCTCCACAGCTCCAAAGAACGGCCGGACCCGCTCCGCAAAGCCCTGCAGCTGCTCTGCTGTAAAGCCGTGATATCCCCGGCCGATCAGATTGCCGGAGTCCACAAAGTTCTGAAGATAGTACCGGGGTGCCCCTGCCAGCCAGGCGGCGATGGCGTCCAGGTCCTCCGGCCTGTGGAGCTCCCGCACCAGGGTGGTGCGGAACTCATAGTCCACGGTGCTTTTCCGCAGCAGACGGATGCTCTCCTCCACCGGGGCGGGGTTGAAGCCCGGTATGCCGACGGTTTCGGCATACCGCGCCGGAGCGTTTTTCACGTCCATGGCCACATAGTCCACAAGGCCCTGGTTCAGGATCTCCGCCAGCCGGGCAGGATCACAGCCGTTGGTATCCAGCTTCACGGCAAAGCCCAGTTCCCGCACCTTCCGCAGAAAATCCGCTGCGTCCGGCTGGAGCAGCGGCTCCCCGCCGGTGAGGACCACCCCGTCCAAAAGCCCCCGGCGGGAGGCCAGGAAGTCCAGCACCTCCTGCTCCGGGATCTCCGGCGTCTCCGCCAGCCGGGTCACCAGCAATGCGTTGTGGCAGAAGGGGCACCGCAGGTTGCAGCCGCCGGTGAACACCGTGGCCGCCAGCTTTCCCGGGTAGTCCACCATGGCCAGTTTCTGAAGTCCGTGAATGTGCATGGCCGGATCCCTCCATAAGCACAAGATGTTGCTATTCTAAACTGATTTTTCCACAAGAACAAGTGGTGGACGCAACAAAGACAAAAAAGTTCCCGGAGGCACAGCCTCCGGGAACGGGAAAGACGGGATTCAATTCTTGCGGAACCGGGAGAGGAAGTCCTGCGTCTCCTGTTTCTGGGGATTGCCGAAAACCTGCTCCGGCGTGCCCTCCTCGCAGATGACGCCCTGGTTCATGTACACCACATGGCTGCTGACGTCCCGGGCAAAGGCCATCTCATGAGTCACCACCAGCATGGTCATGCCCTCCTGGGCCAGGTCCTGCATGACGGAGAGGACTTCTCCCACCATCTCCGGGTCCAGGGCGGAGGTGGGTTCGTCGAACAGCAGCACCTCCGGCTCCATGGCCAGGGCCCGGGCAATGGCCACCCGCTGCTTCTGGCCGCCGGAGATCTGCCGGGGCTTGGCTTGGATGTAAGGCGCCATGCCCACCTTTTCCAGATACTCCATGGCCCGCTTCCGGGCGGTCTCCTTGTCCTTTTTCAGTACCTTGATCTGCCCGACCATGCAATTTTCCAGCACGGTCATGTTGTTGAACAGGTTGAAGGACTGGAACACCATGCCCACATGGGAGCGGTACTGGGGGGCATTGACCTTGGGACCGGTGACGTTCTGGCCGCGGTAGAGGATCTCGCCGCTGGTGGGGGTCTCCAGCAGGTTGATGCACCGCAGCAGGGTGCTCTTGCCGGAGCCGGAGGCACCAATGATGCTGGTGACATCGCCTTTTTTCACGGTGAAATCGATGTCCCGCAGCACTTCGTGGCTGCCGAAGGACTTGCTCAGATGCCGGATCTCTAAAATCATATCGTCCATGTTGTCAGCGATCTCCTCTCGTACGGCCGTGCTGCAATTCCTGACGGACCCGATCCCGGTACTCTTTGCTCCGCTCATCGAAGGGAGTGCCCCGGTCCGGGTGGCTGTATGTGCCGGCGGCCATGGTCAGATGGTCCGTCTGTGCCAGCTTGTAATCGCTGCTGCCGTCCATTCGCTTTTCCAACCAGCGCAGCAGGAAGGAGGCGATCAGCGTCATGGTGAGGTACCCGGCCATCTCCACCACGGCGGAGGGGAAGTACAGGTAGCTGGCGCCCACCGCCGCCCGGTGGGCGGAGAAGAAATCGGGGAAGCCGATGATGAACATGACGGACGTATCCTTCACATTGATGATGAAGTTGTTGCCGATCTGGGGCAGGATATTCCGGATGGCCTGAGGCAGGATCACATGCAGCATGGTCTGCACATGGGTCATGCCGATGGCCTTGGCGCCCTCGGTCTGGCCGGGGTCGATGGAGATAATGCCGCCCCGGACGGACTCGGCCATGTAGGCGCCGGTGTTGATGGACACCACCAGAATGGCGGCCATCCAGATGCTGTCAAACCGCACGGCGTTGTCCGTAAAATAGGGCAGGCCGTAATAGAGGAACACCGCCTGCAGCACCATGGGGGTACCCCGGAAGATCTCCACGTAGATCCGGACCACTGCCCGGATCAGCGCCAGAAAGAACCGCTTGACGGGCGGGGCGTTCTTGCTGTGGGGAATGGTGTTCAGAATGCCGCAGACGAATCCGATCAGGCAGCCGATGGCGGTGGCCACCAGTGCCAGAATCAAGGTATTGCGGATGCCGGGCAGATAGTGGGACACGCCGTAGTTCGACCAGAGCTTGGCAATGTCGGATGCCAGCTGGAACAGTTTCTCCATGGAGGCAGACTCCCTTCGGTAAAGAGTTGATATGCGGGAAGCAGGCGGGAGGACAGACTGTCCTCCCGCCGCGGGTCATTCTGGAAAGTGTTTACTCGCTCAGGGGCTGAATGGCGATGGCCTCGTTCATCAGGGTGTTGAAATCGTCCGCCGTCATAGTGGAGAGCACGCTGTCAATGGCCTCCTTCAGCTCGGTGTTGCCCTTCATCACGGAGATGCCGATGTTGATCTCGCCCTCGTCAACCTCAAAGTTGTCGTCGGAGTCTGTGAAGTCCAGAATCTTCATGTCGGGATAGGCGGCCACGGCACCCATAGCGGTGGGCATATCGGTGCAGATGAAGTCCACGGCGTCGGTCTCCAGGGCCATCAGCATGGCGGGGGCGGTCTCCGCGGCAGTCTGGACCTGGGCGCCCTCGATCTGAGGCAGGCAGGAGTCATACCAGATGGTGGCGATCTGCGCGGTGCAGGTGCCGCCGGAAAGGTCGCTGATGCCGGCGGCGTTGGCATAGGGGCTGTCCGTCTTGGTCACACAGACGATGGAGGCGTAGTAGTAGGGGCCGGCGAAATCCACCTGCTCGCTGCGCTCGGCAGTCATGGACTGGCCGGCAATGACGGCGTCAAAGGTACCGGTCTGCACGCCGGGAACCAGAGAGTCCCAGTCGGACTGAACCACTTCCAGCTTCCAGCCGTTGGCCTCGCAGATCTGCTTGGCGATCATCACGTCGTAGCCGTTGGCATAGGTGCCGGGCACGTTGGAGATGGGCACAGCGCCGTTGGAGTCGTCGCTCTGACTCCAGTTGTAAGGGGCGTAGGCGCACTCCATGGCGATGGTCAGCACGCCGTCCTCCACGCCGGAGGAGCCGGCGGTCTCCCCGCCTTCAGCGGTGGTGCCGGAATTGCCGGAGTCGGCAGTGTCGCCGGAGCTGCCGGTGCCGCCGCAGGCGGCCAGGGACGCTGTCATGGCCAGAGCCATCAGCAAGGTCAACAATCTCTTCATGTTTCTTCACCTTTCTCATCTCAAAAAAGATTCCGCGGCGGTCACAGACCTCCTCCGCGCCTGCCGCCGGCGGAGAGGAGAAAAAATGGACCGCTTTGTCAAGCGGTCCATGGAAAATACGGAAAGAAGCCCCCGGCAGGGACGATCCCGAACAGCCATTGATAGCGCTTCACAAAGGTTTGTGACAGTCCGGCAGGTATTCCCTGACGGCCCAGCACCAGAAGGACAGGCATCGTCCCGGCACTTCGGCGGCGGACCCTTCCCCGTCCGGCGGCTGCCTGGCCTTGCCGGAGCGGTACTGATGAACGCCGCGCCTCTATCTGAGCGATCCAATTTTGAAGGTATCCTATCACGTTCTCGGGGAGATGTCAACGCCCCTTCCCAGAAAAATGCCAAAAATCCCGCAGATTTGTGCAGATCATAGAAGAAAATGCCAAAACCGTTGCGCACTGTGGGGAAAATGTGGTATGATGCTCCCTGCACACACGGTGCAAGCGCCGGGAGAGGAGTGTGGAAGTATGATGCAGGCGGCGGAACTGGCGGTGCTGGACTGGCTCCAGGCCCATCTGCGCTGCGATTTTCTGGACGCGGTGATGCCGTGGATCAGCCGGATCTGCGACCATGGAGAGATTTGGATCCTGCTGGCGGCGGTGCTGCTGCTTCTGCGGAAGCACCGCTGGACAGGGATGTCCCTGTCCTTTGCGCTGATTCTGGATCTGATCTGCTGCAATATCGTTCTGAAACCCCTGGTCGGCCGGGTCCGGCCCTTCTTGGTGAATACCGCGGTGGAGCTGCTGACAGCACCCCCGGCGGACGCATCCTTTCCCTCGGGGCACACGGCGGCGTCCTTTGCGGCGGTGTTCGCCCTCCGGGCCTCCGGCAGCCCCCTGTGGAAGCCTGCCCTGGTACTGGCGGCTGGGATCGCCTTCTCCCGGCTGTACCTGTACGTCCACTGGCCCACCGACGTGCTGGGGGGCATTCTGGTGGGCGCCGCCGCAGGCTGGGCAGGCGCGCGGCTGGCAGACGCCCTCCGCCGCAGGCGGGAGCGGCTGGGCCGCAGGGCATAGCGGAAAAAACGGACCGGACGGCTTGCCGTCCGGTCCGTGCGGCTTCACGCGGCGTTCTCCCTGGCCTGAAGATATTTCTTCACAGCGAAGATGCCCGCCACCGCTGCCACGCCCAGTAGCGTCTCCGCCGCGTCGGTGTGGCTGACGATCATCTGCCGGACGATGGTGAACAGCAGCACGTCCACCACCGCGTCGGCGGTGTGCAGGGCCAGCATCTTCACGAACTCAATTCCCATCACCAGCAGCAGTGTGGCGGAGAGGAAATCCCCCAGGGCGAAGGCCTCTGGGGAGAGGAGCAGGGTCCGGCCAGTCTCCCGGAACAAAAATACCGCCCCGCAGACGATCACCAGCAGGATCACGGCGGCGATGAGCAGCTCCAAAGCACGGGCGGCCTTCAACAACAGGATGTGGGCGGGATGACGATTCATGGTGCCTCCTTGCGCCGCGGGACGGCAGAGTGAAGATAAGAATTAAAAGATAGGGGATAAGAGATGCACCTCTCCGGGAAGTATCTCTTAATCTTTTACCTGGGCCTTGGACTTGCAAAAGCGAAGAACCCGTAAAAATGTAGGGGCGGCAATCTGCCGCCCGGCGGGAATGGTGTGGGGGCGTCGTGTTACCCCTCGTCGATGTCGAGGCTGCCGACGGGAGCCCCGGAGGGCAGAAATTTTTCGCCGTCGGACACTGTCAGGTACATAAAGCCTGTGGAATCCGCTGATTGGTACACCAGCGTACCGTCCTTGACGGCAAAGCGGTTGACGAATTTTTCATCATCTGTGGTGAGGATCACGGTGTCTCCGTCCAGTTTCCAGGTGCCGAGCCCAAAATAGCTGCTCAGGGCTCCTTCGGAACAGCGCATACTTCCGTCACTGTTGAGGGCGATATAGAAATCGCTCCCAAACCCCTCTTTTTCGTAGATGTAGACCTGGTCGGCGAGGTCGTCGGCGGTTACCGCTGCCGGCTGGCCGGAACAGCCCGCCGCCATGAGAGTAAAGAGCAGGAGCAGGGCGGAAAACAGACGGCACTTCATCATGATGTAGCCCTCCTTTCCATGATCCGAAAACAGGACCGCCTCTCCATCAATCTATCACAGACGGCGGCCCATTGCAAGGCAAACCCGCCTTGCGTAAACGCCGGATTTGGGATATACTATATCTCTATGGAAAAATCAGCCTGCGGGCAGGAGGAACTCCCCATGAAGCTCATGGTCATCGACGGCAACAGCATCCTGAATCGGGCCTATTACGGCATCCGTCCTCTCACCACACGGGACGGGCTTTACACCCACGCCATCTTCGGATTTCTCACCACGCTCCTTCGACTGGAGGGGGAGGAGGCACCGGACGCGTTGTGCGTCACCTTCGACGTCCACGCTCCAACCTTCCGCCATCAGGCGTCGGAGGCCTACAAGGCCACCCGCAAGCCCATGCCGGAGGAGCTCCGGGTCCAGGTGCCGGTGCTGAAAGAGGTGCTGGACGCCCTGAACATTCCCCGTTATGAGCAGGAGGGCTGGGAGGCCGACGACCTGATCGGCACCATCTCCCGCAAGTGCGAGGCGGACGGCTGGGACTGCGTGGTGGTCACCGGCGACAAGGACAGCCTGCAGCTCATTACCGACCACACCATGGTGAAGCTGGTGTCCACCCGCATGGGGCAGACCACCACCAAGGATATGACGGAGACCGCCTTCCAAGAGCAGTACGGCTTCGCCCCCATCCACATGATCGACCTGAAGGCCCTGATGGGGGACAGCTCCGACAACATCCCCGGCGTCCCCGGCATCGGGGAGAAGACCGCCATGGCCCTGATCCAGCAGTACGAGAGCATCGACAACCTGTACGCCAAAATGCCGGACATCGAGGCCAAGCCTGCCGCCATCCGCAAGCTGGCGGAGGGGGAGGAGAGCGCCCGGGAGTCTTACTGGCTGGCCACCATCGTTACCGACGCGCCTCTGGACTTCCATCCCGAGGAGAACCTGTGCCGGAAGCCCGGCCCGGACGCCTACCCGCTGTTTTTGAAGCTGGAGTTCACCAAGCTGATCGAGAAGTTCGGCCTGTCCCCGGCGGAGCAGCCAGCGGCGGAAAGGGCGGACTTCACCATGACCGTGGAGCAGGTCACAGAGCCTGCTCAGACGGAGCGGCTGCTGGCCCTCTGGCGAGCGGCGGACCATGTATCGGTGCTGGCCCTGCCGGACCTGACGGGCCTCTCTGTGGTCTGCCGGACCGGGGCGGACACCGGCGTCACGGCGGAGCTGTTCTTCGACAAGTATCAGGGGGACTGGAACGCCCTTTTGAACGCCCTGTTCGCGGCGGACATCCGCAAGGTCTCCCACAATGTCAAGGACCTGACGCGGACGCTGCTGGAAAACGGCCTGCGGGCGGAGGGCTTCGTCTTCGACACCGCCCTGGCTGCCTACCTGCTGGACGCCACGGCGGGAAGCTATGACCTTGCCCGCCTGTTCGTCGCCTATTTCAACGAGGAGCTGCCAAAGGCCCTCTACCTGGAACCGGACGCCTTCTCCCTGCTGGGGGACGCCGCCGCGGCGGAGGCCAGCTTCGACAGCTACGCCGCCGCCGTGGACGCCCTGTACGGCGCCCTGGCGGAAAGACTGGCGGAGCGGGGCCAGATGGACCTGCTGCATGAGATCGAGATGCCCCTCTGCGCCGTGCTGGCGGAGATGGAGACCGCCGGATGCAGGGTAGACGCCAAGGCCCTCGGTGCTTTCGGGGATCTGCTGGCCCGGCGGAGCGCCGAGCTGGAACAGCAGATCTACGCCATGGCGGGGGAGGAATTCAACATCAACTCCCCCAAGCAGCTGGGGGAGATCCTCTTCGGCAAGCTGGGCCTGCCCCATGGCAAAAAGACCAAGACCGGCTGGTCCACCAACGCCGATGTGCTGGAAAAGCTCCGGTACGAGGCCCCCATCGTGGGGGCGGTGCTGGAGTATCGCCAGTACGCCAAGCTGAAATCCACCTATGCCGACGGCCTTTTGAAGGCCATGGACCCGGACGGCCGGGTGCGGACCAGCTTCCAGATGACGGTGACGGCCACGGGCCGCCTCTCCTCCACAGAGCCTAATCTCCAGAACATCCCCACCCGCACGGACCTGGGCAGCGAGATCCGGCGGATGTTCATCCCGGCGGAGGGCTGCGTCCTAGTGGACGCCGACTACTCCCAGATCGAGCTGCGGCTGCTGGCCCACATGGCTGGGGACGAGGCCATGATCGCCGCCTTCCGCTCCGGCGGGGACTTCCACGCGGAGACGGCGGCCAAGGTGTTCCACGTGGCGCCGGACCAGGTAACTCATGAGATGCGCCGCCAGGCCAAGGCAGTGAACTTCGGCATCGTCTACGGCATCTCCGCCTTCTCCCTGAGCCAGGACATCGGCGTGAGCGTGGCGGAGGCCAAGGCGTATATGGAGGCCTACTTCGCCACCTTCCCAGGCGTCCGGACGTATATGGACGCCATTGTGGAGCGGGCCAGGGAGCAGGGCTATGTGGAGACGCTGTTCCACCGGCGGCGGGACCTGCCGGAGCTGAAGTCCTCCAACTTCAACCTCCGCTCCTTCGGGGAGCGAGTGGCCCTGAACATGCCCATCCAGGGCACCGCGGCGGACATCATGAAGCTGGCTATGGTGGCGGTGCGGAAACGCCTGCGGCAGGAACTGCCGGAGGCCCGTCTGGTGCTGCAAGTCCACGACGAGCTGATCGTGGAGTGCCCGGAGGCCCAGGCGGAGACCGCCGCGGCGCTGCTGAAGGAGGAGATGGAGAACGTGGTGTCCCTCTCCGTCCCCCTAACGGCGGACGCCCACTGGGGCAGAAACTGGCTGGAGGCCAAGGGCTGATGGGATTTCAGAAGATCGACTACGCCGCGTGGCCCCGCCGTCCGTATTTTGAGCATTATCACCGGGACGTGCCCTGTTGGTACAGCATGACAGTGGACGTGGACATCTCCGCCCTGCTGCCCCGCCTGCGGGGGTCGGGACTCCGGTTCTATCCGTCGGTGATCCACGGCATCTCCCGGATGGTCAACGCGGACCCGGCCCTCCGCATGGCTATGGACGAGACGGGGGCCATCGGCGTCTACGACCGGGTGGACCCCACTTATACGATTTTTCACAAGGACGATGAGACCTTCTGCGTCCTCTGGACCGCCTACCAGCCGGATCTGCGGGCCTTCTGCCAGGACTGGGAGGCGGACCGGACCCGCTATGGGGACATCCACACCTTTGAAGCCCGCCCGCCGGAGGCGGGACAGGGACTCTTCAACATCTCCGCCGTGCCCTGGGCCTCCTTCCGAAGTCTGCACCTGGAGCTGCCGGAGGCCAACGACTACCTGCTGCCCATCTTCACCCTGGGCCGCTACCGGAAGGAGAACGGCCGCACCCTGCTGCCTCTGGCCATGCAGGTCCACCACGGCGTCACGGACGGCTTTCACGTGGGGCGGTTCTTCAACCGCCTCCAGGCCTGGGCGGACAGTGCGCCGGAGATGGGCGCATGAAGCGCCTGTATATGATCGGCGGTCCTATGGGCGTGGGAAAGACCGCCGCCTGCCGCCAGCTGCAGCAGCTGCTGGACCGGAGCGTGTTCCTGGACAGGGACTGGTGCTGGGATGCCCACCCCTTTCAGGTGACGGAGGAGACCCGGGAGATGGTGTTGGAGAACATCTCTTTTCTCCTGAACAGCTTCCTCCGCTGCTCCGCCTATGACCATGTGATTTTCTGCTGGGTCCTGCACCGGCGGGAAATCTGGGAAGACCTGCTCCGCCGCCTGACGGAGCCGTATGTCCTGCGGGCCGTCTCCCTGGTCTGCACACCGGAGACCCTGCGGTCCCGGCTGGAGGGAGATATCCTCGCCGGAAAGCGAATACCGGATGTGTTGGACCGGAGCCTGGCCTACCTGCCGCTGTATGATGCCCTGGACATCCGGCACCTGGATGTGACGGCTTTGACGCCCCGGGAGACGGCGGAGTGCATCCGAAGGGAGGGCGGCGCATGAAGCGGCTGATCGTCCTGCTGGGCGTGGCTGGGGTGTCCCTGTCGGCGGTGTTTGTCCGGTGGTCCACGGCGCCGTCCCTGATCCTGGCGCTGTACCGGATGGCCTTTTCGGCGGCGCTGATGGCGGTCCCGGTACTGGCGGGACGAAGGCGGGAGCTGAAATCCCTGACCCGGCGGGACGTGCTGCTGTGCCTTGCCAGCGGCTTGTTTCTGGGCATCCACTTCGCGGCGTATTTTGGGGCCCTGCGGGCCACCTCCATCGCCTCGGCGGTGGTGCTGGTGGATACGGAGGTATTCTTTGTGGCAGCGGCCTCGGCGTTGTTTCTGGGGCAGCGGCTGCCCCGCCGGACCTGGCCCGCGGTCCTGCTTGCCTTTGCAGGCAGCGCGGTGGTGGCGCTGGCAGACAGCGCCGCCGGGACGAATGCGCTGCTGGGAGATTTGATTGCCCTGGCCGGCGCCGCCGCCATGGCGGTCTATACCATGATCGGAACGGTCTGCCGGCAGCGGCTCTCCACGTCAGTGTACACCTTTCTGGTGTATACGTCCGCCGCGGCCACGCTGCTGGCTGCGGCCCTGCTGAGCGGAACGCCGCTGGCCGGCTACGGTCCGGTGAACGGGCTGACGGCCCTGGGCATGGCGGTATGCTGCACCCTGCTGGGACACAATGTGTTCAGCTGGGGGCTGAAATATCTGCCGCCGGCTTTCATCGCCACGGTCAAGCTGATGGAGCCGGTGTTCGCCTCTGTCTGGGGACTCCTGCTCTTTGGCGAGCGGCCGGGCTGGCTGACGGTTGCCGGAGGCGCGGCGGTCCTTCTGGGCGTGGGGCTGTATGCCCGTACCATCGGCGGGGATGCCGGAAAACGAGAGGAGAGAGAACCATGAGAGAACAGATGCACGTGCGCATCGTCCCCATGACCGGGGACCATCTGGACGAGGTGGCGGAGCTGGAACGGATCTGCTTCACCACCCCCTGGTCCCGGAACATGCTGGTGGAGGAGCTGCAGAACGACTGCGCCGCCTTCCTGGTGGCCCTGGATGACGAGGACCACGTGGCGGGCTACGCCGGCCTGCTGGTGGTGCTGGACGAGGGGTACATCACCAATGTGGCCGTGCGGCCGGAGTGCCGCCGCAACGGCATCGCCCAGAAGCTGCTGCAAGTGTTCCTGGACTTTGCCCAGGCCCACAAGCTGGCGTTTCTGACGCTGGAGGTCCGGGCCTCCAACTACGGGGCCATCGCCCTGTACGGCAGCCGGGGCTTCCGCAGCGTGGGCAGGCGGAAAAACTATTACGAGCATCCGAAGGAGGATGCCATTATCATGACAAAGGAGTTTACCGATGGAACTGAGGATCCCGACACTGGAGCAGCTGCGGACGGTCTATGACCGGGACCTGCGGACAGCATTTCCCGCAGCGGAGCTGAAGCCCCTGAAGAATATGGAGGAGATGTGGGCCGAGGGGCGGTACCGCCCCTGGTGCCTCTTTGACGGGGATGACATCGCCGGCGAGGCATTTTTATGGCTGGGCCACCCCGGCTGGGCCCTGCTGGACTATCTGTGCGTGGCCGCAGACCGCCGGAACGGCGGCCTGGGCTCCGTGATCCTGGAGAAGCTCCGGGAGGCGGAGCGGGGCAATGTGATCTTCGGAGAGAGTGAGATCCCTTGCTACGCCCCGGACCCGGCCATGGCAGAGCGGCGGCTGGGCTTCTATGCCCGCAACGGCGCCCGGACCGCCGGGTATGACACGGAGATGTTCGGCGTACCCTACAAGACCCTGTACTGGGCGGAGGGGAAAGTGGACGAGTCCGCCCTGATGGAGGAGCACCGCTTTGTCTATGCCAGTACCTTTGCGCCGGATAAATTCCGCAGATATGTCCGCATCCCCTTTGATCCAAATGGGACGCCGGGCGAGAGAGTATCCTGGCAGCAGTGACGGAAAAGAGAGGGACAGATCATGAAAATTTTGGCCTTTGAGTCCTCCTGCGACGAGACAGCGGTGGCCGTGGTGGAGGACGGGCGCACGGTCCTGTCCGATGCCATCGCCTCCCAGGCGGACCTCCACGCCCTGTACGGCGGCGTGGTGCCGGAGATCGCCTCCCGCAAGCATGTGGAGGCCATTGCCGCCCTGACGGACCAGGCTCTGCGGCAGGCGGGCTGTGAGAAGTCCGACATCGACGCGGTGGCAGTGACCTATGCCCCGGGGCTCATCGGCGCGGTGCTGGTGGGCCTCAGCTTCGCCAAGTCGGTGGCCTTTGCCCTGGGGGTGCCCCTGATCCCGGTGCACCACATCCGGGGCCACATCGCCGCCAATTACCTGGCCTTTCCGGAACTGGAGCCGCCCTTCCTGGCCCTGGCCATCTCCGGAGGCAACACAATGATCGTGGACGTCCGGGACTACACGGATATGGAGATTCTGGGCGCCACCCGGGATGACGCAGCAGGGGAGTGCTTCGACAAGGCGGCCCGGGTGCTGGGCCTGCCCTATCCCGGCGGCGCCCCCATGGACGCCCTGGCCCGGCAGTCCCCGGGCGGGGTGTACACCCTGCCTCACGCCCATGTGGACGGGGCAGAGCTGGACATGAGCTTCTCCGGCCTCAAGACGGCGGTGGTGAACCTGGCCCACCATGCTCAGCAGGTGGGGGAGTCTCTGGACCGGGCAGCGCTGGCTCGGGACTTCGCCCAGGCTGTCAGCGATACACTGGTGCCCCGGGCCATGGAGGCGGCAAAGCAGACTGGCCGCACTGTGCTTTGCGCCGCCGGCGGCGTAGCGGCCAACTCCGTCATCCGGGAGGATCTTCGTCGGGCCTGCGAGGCGGCAGACATCCGGTTATACCTGCCGCCGCTGAAACTCTGCGGCGACAACGGTGCCATGATCGGCGCCCAGGGGTATTATGAATATCTGGCAGGGCATACGGCTGGCATGGAGCTGAACGCCTATGCTACACGGGACATTGCAGACTGAATCAGGCGGCCGCGTCAGCGGCCGCCTGATTTATTGGAAAATGCATAACGAGCTTATGCAGGCTGCATCTGTAAAGCCAGATACCTTGCTTTTTGTGAAGGCGCAGCTCGGGTGGTCTTCATTTGCCGTTCACTTTTGGAAAAACAGGCAGGAGAGACGGAGAAGTTTTTGAAGGCAAAACATTATGTAAAGTTTAGACGCTTTTTTGGGCGGTGGAAAAGCGCAAAAAGAGAAGATGGTAAATTTATACAATTTACAAAAAAATATTGAAAATAAATAGAAAATTCGCGTGTGGAAAATCATGTGGAAAATGTGAATAACTCTTTGTAAAAAGAAATTATCAAATAAATTATGTAAATGCTGAAAAGAACGGAAGACTGCAAAAAGAAGGGAGTCAACAGAAAATAATGACAGAATTTGTCGAAGTTTCTTGGGAAAATCACAACAGAATTTCCTGTTGTAATGGGCGGAATTCGGGGGAAAAGCGTAGGAAATAGGCTAATCGCCTGAAAATATTTTGAAGGAATTCCTTCAAAATACAAAATGTAATATACAGGAATTGCCATGCAGAGAGTGTGGCAGGAAATCAAAAGAATCTGTTGACGTCGGTCAAAAAATATGATAAAATATATCCTGTTCTGGATGTGCCTTTCCAAAAACACCATGTCATGAATTGATAAGCTAATGTAGCTCAGTCGGTAGAGCAGCTGATTCGTAATCAGCAGGTCGTGTGTTCGAGTCACATCATTAGCTCCATCAAACCGCAACATTCTAGATCTCCTAACCTGAAGGCTTAGGGAATCAGAGTGTTGCGGCTTTTTTATGTCCCCAAAACTGACCTTATTTCCAATAGATCGCTTCAAGGGTTTTCAACCAACTGAGGGGATTCGAACAGTGGTTTTGATGGTATTAAGGCCAATCCTACTATCAGCGCCCTTTTTGAAAGCAAAAAGGGCGCTATTTTTTTCAAAAATCCTATACAAATATTACGGCGCCGAATTGGTGGTTTCAGAGAAACACCGATCCGGCGCCCTTTTTCATTTCAAAGAACTAAGCAGTCAAAAAGGGGGAGTTGTCTGCCAGAAGCATGGGAACAGAAGGCGTGTATCAAAAAAAGGAGGAGCAAGGCAAATGAAAAAATTTAGCAGTGGCAGGAAAAAGGGCACCGTAATGTCCATGTGTTCGCTGAAGAGTTCAGTCCGCAGATATCATGTCACCTTTAAGCCCAAACGACCTAGAAAATCCAGGTAGCGGGAGATTAAGGAGCAGAAGCCGGTTTGCCGGAAGTTTACTCGTTGTGAGGACTGTCTTTATCCTGACCACGGATCCCTGTACTGGGGAGAGGACGGCCGCTGTCTGCGGACGATCCTGAAAAGGGATGATTCACAGGAACAGTGATCTGTGGCGGCAACTATCGTTCAAAATCCGTTCCCCTTTCGAGGGCAGAGAAACAAGCACTGTCGATGGCAGCGATGGAATCAATCGGAATCTGTGTACCGTCCATCATGAGCAGAAGGTTTTCGCTGCAGAGGAATTTTCGAACAATACCGCTTGTGGTCCTGTATGCGCCGCCAGCCTTTCGGCTATCCTGCTGAAAATACGTGATTGTTACCTCCGGTTGCTGGGGAAGGAGCTCCAGAAGCAGCCGGAGTTTTTCATTGAGCTCCGCCTTGACGGACTCGTCCAAATCCGCCTTCTGGTCAGTTAAACGAGCAGTCTCCCGGATGAGGGCATCGTAGCCAACCAGGGCTGCAAAGGGGGCGAATTGCGCTGCCCGGTTTTGCATGGGCATCGCCGGCTGAACAGCGGACGTATGGTGCGGCAAGTTCAAAAGGTCATCGTATGCGCTACTCATGGTGCCCTCCTACCTGACGGTTCCGTTCTATGGCAGTGGCGCCATCCTCCAGATTTATTCCTTTGAGAATCGCGTTCTTTCCATATTTTTTCTTGATGTCCAGCATGGCGGCCTGAATCTTTTTCTCACGGGCTAGAGCGGCTTCCCGGAGCCTCCGCGCCTCCGCTGCAGGTCTGAAGTTCGAAAACAGGTCCAGCTGCTCACAGCTGCAGTCGTCCCCTATACTGCCGGCTGGCCGCACCCTGACCGCGGTGAGGTTGAGACGCCGGATCAGAAGCCCCTGGTCCACGATCCGGTCAAAAAGGCCGGAAACCGCGCCGATGAGAGCCTTTGCAGAGGCGGTCTCCATTTCCAGATTGGCGGTTCCGTGGGCATGCCTTGGGATTTCCCGCCCATAAGGATCTCTGGTGACGGCCCCATGATACCGACTCCGGCGTTCCGGGTCCTGCAGGTTTTCCCGATCATATCCCACGGTCAGGGTCAGCTGCTTTGTGACCAGCCCCTTATCCACCAAGTCCAGAGCAAGCTGGTCCGCCATTTCGCACACGACCAGCCTGGCCTTGGCAAAGGAATACGGCTCCTGCAGTACCTGGCCGGAGCCGATGCTGTTGAACTCCGGTTTGTAAGCCTTGATGTCTGCAATGGTGCAGGGCTCCCAGCCCCAGGCATGGTCAATCAGCAGTTCTGCATTGACTCCAAAGAGCTGGTACAGCATTTTCTCGTTGTAGTAATCCGTTGGTTTCCCGACCGAACAGCGGGCAATATCTCCCATGGTATACAGGCCATGGGCCTCAAGTTTCTTGGCATATCCGTGCCCCACCCGCCAGAAGTCGGTAAGCGGGCGGTGATCCCAGAGCAGCCGGCGGTAGGTGAACTCATTGAGCTGTGCAACGCGGACGCCGTTTTGATCCGGCTTGATGTGCTTTGCCATGATGTCCATGGCCACTTTACAAAGATAGAGATTTGGTCCGATGCCGGCAGTTGCGGTGATCCCCACCGTGTGAAGCACATCCAGGATCATCTTCCGAGCCAGTTCCCTTGGCGTAAGGCCATAAGTGCCCAGATAGTTAGTGATGTCCATAAACACTTCGTCGATGGAGTAAGGATGGATATCCTCCGGCGCGATATATTTGAGATAGACCTCAAAGACGCGGGCGCTGTAGTCCATATAGAGCTTCATGCGCGGCGGAGCAATCAGGTAGTCCAGCGCCAGCTCCGGGTGAGCCTTTAATTCCGGATCATTGGTGGATGAGCCAGCAAATGTGCGGTCGGGTGCTTTCCGCAGCCGCTCCGCGTTCACCTGCTTTACCCTCTCCACGACCTCGAAAAGCCGCGCCCGGCCGGAAATGCCGTAGGCTTTAAGAGCCGGAGTCACAGCGAGGCAGATGGTCTTTTCCGTGCGGGAAAGATCTGCCACAACGAGGTTGGTGGTGAGGGGATCGAGGCCCCGTTCCACGCACTCAACGGAGGCGTAGAAAGACTTCAAGTCAATTGCAAGATATACCTTATCAGCCACGGATCATCCCCTCCTTTTCCTTCTCTGCTGTTCTGCCACTATTGTAGCATAGAACAAGCGTTCTATTCAAGAGGGGAAAGGATGGGAAATCATATTTGAAAATTCAGGAGGAAAAGCATGATACAAACCGTAGTCAGCAACGCAAGCGCACCGGAATACGGACAGGCCACCATTTCCTTCCCAATCAGGGAGGAGGACTATCCCAGCGTGGTCAATATGCTCCAGCGCATGGGTCTGGGAGATCCGCTGGAGCGAGACTGCCGGGTGGATGAGGTCTGTGGAAACTGGCCGATTCTCAAGCGGCTGGAGAAGGTGGCAATCAATCTGGATGAGATGGATTACCTCGCCAAGCGGCTGGACAGCTTTGACGCGCAGGAAAAGGCAAAATTCCAGGCGGCCGCTGTCAGGTTCGGCCTTTTCGATATGAGGCATCTGATCGACCTGACATTCTGCTGCCAGGAGACAACGGTGATCACCGACTTCTCTGATTTGGAGAAAGTCGGCCGCCGCCATTATCTGGATGTGAACGGCAGCTCCGCCCCCAGTGAAGAACTGGAGAATGTGGACGGGTATGAAACTGCACTGCTGCTGATCGGCGACGGTGACGGCACCATCACCCCGTATGGTGTGATCTACGACAACGGTATGCAGCTCCGCCCTGTCTATGATGGCCAGAACTTCCCACTGTATCAGCACCAAGACGCAGTCCTGGTGCTTGGCCTGACCCATGAATCAGACCTGGATATGAACAGCGCCACCACGTGGCTTTTCCTGCCCGCCAGCGCAGAGCGGCTGGAACGGGCTCTCAAAAGAGGAGGTTTTGAGCCAGGCTCAAGTATCCACTGTACCTGTGTGGGCGGAAATATTCAGGAGGAGTTGGAAGCCCGGCTGAATTTTGAAAGAGAGTCCCTGAAGGACCTGAACACATTTGCTTCCGCAATCGCTTCAATCGATGAAGCCCAACGCGCAAAGTTCAAAGCGGTCATCCAGATGGCAAATCCGCAGTCGGCAACGGAGATGACAGCCCTAGCCCAAAACCTGGATCTGTTCGATTTTGTCCCCGGCGTTCATTCTCCGAGAGAATATGGCGAGTTCATGATCCGCGAGTCCGGCCACTTCGACCTGGACGATGATCTGGCGCCTTTTATCGACTATGAGGCATACGGACAAAAAGAAATCAATGCTGAAAACGGTGCTTTCAATGAACAGGGCTACGTTGTTTATCGAGGAGTTCAGAGATTAAAAGATCTGATGAGAGAAGGTCCGGCAAAACCCCTGGACTCTTTGCTAACAGGTTTACGATTGAATTTGAAAGGACCGTGAGATACATAAAAGATGTCCTGCAGAATTCTCTTAATTCTGCAGGACATCTTTTACTTACGAATGATTGTAGAATTCTACTTTGGCGTGTTGGCGGGATGCGTGGGGACAGGAATTGTTGGAATGATGATAGGCTTATCGCTCATATGTATCCCCCTCTTAGCGATGACTATTGGGATCGCCGCGTGTTTCCGTTGTTGGAACCGGAGTGGTTGGAATTACCACAGTCTTATCTCCCATACATGACTCCTTTTCAGTTAAAATATAATATTTCGGCAACAAAGATAGATGTTAAAAGCAGTGCTAATGCAAAAAAACACATGACCATAGAGGTTTTAATAAAACTGACCCTGCGATTATTTAGTATGCGTTTAGACTGCCAAGCTTTGTCGAGTGTTTCAACATAAGCCTTATTTCGCTGTTCTGGGGTATTAAACATATCAATATTTTTTTCAGAGAGTTCATGGTTAAGGATTTCTTTAGGTGCTGGAAGGGCTTGGTAGGGAAATCTCCATTGTACCAGCAGAGCTAGAAACAGGCTGAGAATCAGTAATCCTAAAATGATTGAGACGAGAATTGTTAATGGCCCTAGAGGCACATTTGGAAAGACATCGACGATAACAGGAAAAAGCATTAAAATGACCGCTGAAATAAATGAAAAAACAGTGGCCATTTGCGATGACTGATTGATCAAGGATTGTTCCCGTTTTTCTTCCAATTCATAGGAATGTTTTGATAGCTCTAATACATTCTCTGTAATAGCCGGTAAATCGTATTTACAGGAGTTATTATCGTTCATTTTTATCCCCCACATTATATACCTTTATTTTATATTCTTTATGGCAAAAAGCAATAAGAAAATCCACTAGCTATTCCCGTGTCCCAGTGGTATGTTGTGTACTTACCAAGAAACGAAAAGGAGATGAAAGAAGTGAAACAGAAGCCTGTCCAGCAGAACAAACTGAATATTCAGCTAAGGCCCGCTTCCGTTGAGGAGGCGGGCCTTTTCTATTCCCAGATGGAAGAAGGTGAAGATCGTTCCCTTGGCACCGTTGGCCATCTGAGAATGGACTTCGGCCGTGAAGGCCAGGAGTTCTGGAGCAGCTGGTGGAAGCACAATGGGGATCACTTCAACACCCCGGAGTTTCGGGAGGAACTCCAGCAGGTCGTGGACGAACTGCGCCGTAGCGGTCCCCTGAAGGATCTGAAGGCCATGCGGTCCTATTGCGACAGCCACGGCGGTGCCATCGAGGATAAGGGCGCCACCTGCGGCTACATTGCAGAAACGGAGCACTACCGCTACTGTCTGTGCTGCACCCCGCTGCCGGGCCATTATCAAGGCTATCTGTACTGCTATGACCTGCGCCAGCAACGAATGACGCAAAAGGAGGCGCCGGTGGGCCGGGTGACCTACGCCGGCGGCGAGGAACAGACCTTTACGGATGCGCAGAAATACCTGGACACCATTCGGGAGGAACTTCCGTATCAGGCCACCACCGGCTTCCGCTATGAGACGCTGACGGACGATCCTGCGGTACGGAAAGCGGTTGACGATTTTCTTCTGGACTTCGCTGGAGAGGAAAACCCCCGGCGAGCCTGCAATTACGGTTTGACGGAGGCGGGAAAACAGGCGCTCCGGGAAGCCGCCGATCCCGACCGCCCCCACACCTACGCCTGGTTCGTGATGACGGACTGCAATACGCCGGATGAGCAGATCCTCCGGGACCTGACACTGGAGGAGGCGGTTCATATCTACCGGGACAGCACTCGGCCGGAAAAGCGGCTTGGTGTTACCAAGGACGGGATCGCCACGGTGGACTTCCTGCGGGAAGCGGATGGCGAGCAGGTCTTCTTCCAGGATCACAGACAGATGGACAGCTTCCGCAATGACCCGGCGATCTTTGAGGCGGTGCAGCTGATCCATCGTGAGCTGGAGTGGAGCGCCCCCTCGCGAGGCATGGTGTTGAGGGGGATCTAAATGGGCACAAGGAGCTACATAGCAAAACAGATTGGAGATAACCAGTTTCTGACAATCTACTGCCAATTAAACGGGTACCCGGAACATAATGGCGACCTGCTGGTAAATCATTACAACACACCGGAGAAGGTAGACGAACTACTTGCACTTGGCGATTTATATTACCTCAGAGAGTTTGTCGCCCCTGATCCTGATTTTCCCCATTGTGTAGATGATGCACAACCTGGTGTAACCATTGCCTATCATAGAGATGAAGGCTGCAGAGATTGTGAGGCCAAAGTGATGACCTTGGAGGAACTTTATGAGTCCACCGAGGAATGGGTTGAATATGCCTATATCTTCAGCCAACAAGGGAAGTGGTTCTTCTTCCGTCCCGGCCAGGCTGCCTTTGGTATACATGATATGCAGGAGTATATGGAGAACGATATGAAGAAAAGCGAAATCTTTTACAAAGCAATCACAAGCGGCAAAGGCTTACCTACGGAAGAGTATAAAAAGCTGGAAATATCACAGGAGTGGCTGCGGTTTCTACGGGAGCAGTATCCTGCCGGCTACCGAGTTCGGCTCAGTGAGATGCGGGGCAATCCGGAACCGATTGCACCGGGCAGTATGGGGACACTGGACCACATTGACGATGCCGGCCAGTTTCATATCAATTGGGACGACGGCAGGACGCTGGCTCTGGAGATTGGCGTGGATCGCTTCCAGGTCCTGCTGCCAGAGGCGCAGACGGTCAAATTCTATATGCCGCTGACAGCGGAATTCTTCGGATACGATGATTGGGGCGACCGTGAGGAGTACGGGTCTGACCTGAACGGCAGAGATCTGCGGGGATACGAGGCCGAGATTCGAACAGCCTTAGTGGACAATCGAATGCCGGAGGAATCAGATCGCGGGTTGATGCACTGGTATGACAAGCAGGACGGTGTTAACGATAAGGTCCGCTCTGCAATCTTCGATGTGGAATATCGGGACGGCCAGCTCTGGGGTGTTGCGGATTGCAAAGTGATTGGAAGATTGACACCAGAGGAGAAGGAGACTCTGGCGGATTACATCGCAGGACAGGCCTCTGACGGCTGGGGAGAGGGCTTTGAGCAAAGAGAAATCGAGGTCGACGACGGCATCCTGAATGTACATCTCTGGAACAGCCAGAATTGGACCATCCAGACAGAGGAGGAGAAATTCTCTCAAGACTTTCATACTCGGTTGCCTGACCTGTGCTGGTCCGTCAGGCCCGGAGAGGGAGCTCTCATCTATATCAAAAAGGGCGAGTTCGGATACAGCCGGAGCGCCAGCTCAACAAGAGATAAGGCTCAAAATCGCTACCTGGCGGACTACAACAACCACCGCCGCGGTATTACCCGAGCACAGGAACAGGCAATGCTGGCCGGCTGTATGCACGGCTGGGATATCCCTATGGCCGATCCTGTAGTCCAGGAGCGAATCTTGGGCGCAAAAAACGACCTTGAAATGAAGGGACCGTAAGCCCCTTAAAAAGCTAAAAGGAGGAGATCTGAATTGAGTGAGAAAACATTTGGCGTGTATTTGGCAAAGGAGGACCCGGAGAGCGACGCCTATGCCAAGCTGGACCTTCCTGCCCAGCCCTGGGAGCTGCTGGATGCTTTGGACAAGCTGCACTTGCAGGAGGGTGACCGCCTCTACCTGGAGATCGATGACTACTATGACTTCGAGGAGCTGGCGACAGTCTTGCGTGACCAGGAGGACAGCCTTGCGGAGCTGAATGATCTGGCAGAGCGGCTCACCCGACTGAATGCCGTGCAATGCACGGCCCTTCAGGGGCTGATCCGGATGGAGACGGCCAAAGGAGGAGGCGAAATCAGCGTCACCCAGCTCCGGAACCTGACTGAGAGCGTGGACTGCTGCCATGTTGTGCCGGAGACCTTCGATGACAGTCAGTTGGGCAGGTTTTATGCTGAAAACGGTTTCGTGCCTGAGGCGGAAGGAATCTCGGACACAGTGTTCGAACTGCTGGACTTTGCTGCCATCGGCCTACGGGCACGAAAGGAGGAGGGGGGCGTCTTTACACCGGGAGGATATGTCCTCCAGAACAGCGATCTCAAGCAGGCACCTTCGGTACCCAGAGAGATTGCGGAGCCGGACTACATGGTCCTGCTGGAGGTATCCAGGAGGCAAGGCAATGGCCCCGAACAGGACGACGCCGGCCCGATCCTGGTCAAGTTGCCTGCGATGCCAGAGGAAGTGGAGGCAGTGGCGGAGCGCCTGAATGCCGCTTCCTCACAGGAGCTGTGGTGGCGCTGCATCGACTGTGTGATACCGGAGATGCGGGATGCGGTCTCCTCGGCCAGTGAGATGCGAGAGGTCAACCGCTTCGCGCAGACGGTAGGTGCCATGCCCCAGGAGCAGAGAAAAGTGTACAAGGCTGTGCTGGAGGGCCTGCGATGCCGCGATCTCGCTTCCGCAGCTGCTCAGGCAGACACACTGGATGCGTATCTTCTGAGGGAGGATATCTATTCGCCCTCCGGATTTGCGAAGGAGAAGATCCGGTCCATCGTGGATGAGACTATGGTGGGTCAGGTCCTGACAAACCTGAATCTGTATCGTTACGGAGAATCACTGATGGAGTCGGAGCATTGCACCCAGACCGGCTATGGCCTGCTCCAGCGCCGGGACGGACAGAAACTCCACATCCAAGACAAACATATCGGAATGATGGAAATGAGGCGATGAATGATGGATCAAAAGCAAGAGGCCCTCCTGGGGCTTCCATTGACCAATGCGGAGCGGGAGTGGCTGACAGACCGACTGGAGACTCTTTCTGTAAAGGAGAGCTATCAGTTGTCTGCGGCAATCATGCGGTCCGGGAGACTGCAGGAGCTGGTGGGAAAAAACAGAGATGAACTGCAAGCTACCGTACTGCAGATGAAGCCGGATGTGGCGGTGGAGGCAATCAACTGCCTGATGACACTGCACGATTACGAGGTCTGCCACCCGGCTGGCAGCTATGAAGCACTGGGGCGCTTCTTCCTGCAATATGAAAGCGGCGCCCCCAGGGAGGCCCTGCCCTTCGTAGATCTGGACCAACTGGGCAGGCGCTATGAGGATCTCCATCCGGGACTCTTCATCGGCGGCAGTTACGTGATCTATCCCGCCAAGGAACCGGAGAAGCCCTATACCGGCCAGAACCTGGCGGATCTGGACGATTCGGACTGGAGCGTCCGGCTGAAGATAGCCTCCCCTGAAAAGCCGGAAGGCGTCTGGGTTCGACTCCCGGACTACTCCATGGTGAATGACGACAAAACGGATGAAGTAGAACTGGCCCTTCTGGAACTGAGCGTCGATACCATTCAGGAGTGTACGCTACTGGATGCCCGCTGTATCCTCCCGGAGGTGGAGGACTTGGTGAGCGAATACCATGAACTGGCAGATCTCATCTATGATGGGAATGACCTGGGCTTCCTGCTGGATGAGCAGGGCCAGGGGATGCCGCACTTCAACGAGAAGTTCCATGCTGCCCTGGGCTATGAAAAATGCACCCGACTGGGTGCGGCGCTGGACATTGCACAGAATCTCCGATGCTATGACTTCGTGCCGAGGGAAGATGTAGAGTCCTTCGGAGAGAAGTTTTTGGAGTCCAGGGGGATCGAAGCAGGACATGTGAGCCTGCTCTCCGAGTGTATGGACCGGGAGAGCTACGGGAGATACCTGCTGACCCAGCATGGCTATCAGCAGCATGCGGCCAGCGGCAGCTTCATCCGGCGGAATCAGCTGGACTTCTGCTATGAGCGCAGTCAGCCGCCGACACCGCAAGCGCATTTCGAGATGAAACTCTAACCACAAAACAGAGGAGGAACCATAATGCCTACATTCCAGATTACGGATTGCTTTGGAGAACAGGTCACCTTGCAGCCCCGCTTGGGACTGTACTCCGTCACAGATTTTGGGGGACAGGAAATGCCGGGACTGGCCATTATTCTGGACCGGCTGGGCAGTACGCCGGAGGAGACGGAGCAGTATGCCGTGCTGACGACCTCCTTCGGAGAGTTCATCGGCGCCAAAGACTGCGCGTACATTGACACCAATAACTGCTATTTTGCCCCGCAGCTTCTGGAGCAGGGCTTTGCTGAGAATACCGGGCTGACAAAAAGCAGTGGATTTTGCCAATACCCACTGTGGCACTTCAAGGAGGATTTCCTCCGAGAGATTGGCGGCGAAGTCTATGAGCAGTATGCCAACTGTTTTCAATCCTATATGCATACGGGTCCGTTTGGGGGGCCTGAACCTGTGGAAGAACCGATGAGTCAGATGGGAGGGATGAAGATGAAGTAATCGAAAGGGAATCGTCAAAACAGTAAATTCAAGATCAGGGGCCGTTTTCCCGAGTGGGGCAGCGGCACCCTCTTTTTTGCATCCTTTTTCGGGAAGACAAGCCTCGGAAAGGAGAAACATATGATGGAAGAACTGCTGCTGAATTATTTGAAAGTGGCCTGCAGAGGGAGGGAATTTTGTGCGAGCAGCACAGAACTGGGGCGGGCCATTGGTGTTGGAAGAAAGGCGATACAAAAACTTGTGAGTCGGCTGCGGCGAAAGAAAAAGCCAATTTGCAGCACCAACAGCGGCTACTTCTATGCGAAGACAGCCCAGGATATTATCAGAACCATCGAAATGCTCCAGAGAATGATAGACGGGCTACAGGCGGACATTCAAGGCTTGAAAGCATGTCTCGCTGAATGCTACATCACGGATGGTGGGCACGATGGCTAAGCCCCCTTTTCCGTGGGTTGGAAGTAAAAGGAAATTGCTGCAATTCATCTTCCAACTGCTTCCCTCAGACATACAAAATTATATTGAACCATTTGGCGGAAGCGGTGCGGTCATTCTGGAAATGCGTGCCAGCTCAAAGAGGAGAGATGTTTACAACGACCTCAACCGTAACCTGACGAACTTTTTTGTGTGCCTGCGGGATAAAACCAATGCCCTTCTGCGGGAACTCAAGTTTCTCCCAATCCAGTCCAGATGGCTGTTCGAAGTGTACAAGCTCTTCCTGGCACATGAAGAAATCCACTGGAAGGTCTATGAAAAGAACATCCGGGAGGAAATTCAAATACTGGAAGACCGGACATGTTTTACAGAAGAACAGGCGGAGGAGCTGCGCCCGATTTACGATCAGAAGCTGGAAAACTTCGATGTGGAACGTGCAGCGATGTTTTATAAATGCATTCGTGGCAGCTACAGCGCAACCGTCTCCTCTTTTGGATCAAAAGCACTGCGGCTCTTCAATTTCCTGTATCTTCTCAAACCGGCGGCAAAGCGCCTGGAAGATGTCGTGATCGAGAACAAGAATGCCATTACTCTGATTAAGGACGAGAAGCGCCCTGGAACATTCTTCTATTGTGACCCACCGTATTTTGAAGCTGAGAACCTGTATGAGGTCAAAATGAACAAGCGTTTCCATGTTCGGCTCTGGATGGCATTGAGTAGCAGCGATGGACGATTTCTGCTCTCTTACAACGATTGTCCGTTCATCCGCCAGCTCTACAAAAACTATTATATTCTGGCTGTGACCCGGAACAATCCGCTTAAACATCAGGCCGATGCCACCTATGAAGAACTGTTTATCACAAATTATGATCCAACGCCATATCTCAATGTCCAACTGAGCTTCTTTGAGCGAATAACCAGGTCGAAGGGAGAGTTGGTCGTGATCCATACTCCGGTAAACCAAAAGGCAGCATAGGCAAGATGGAAAAATCTACAGACAGTGTTTCCTTACATTTAATTTTATAGGAGGAATACCACTATGACAAATACCTTTCTTTTTCGCGACCCCGGCAAAAATAAGCAGGTGATTCCCGGTGCGGTAATGGGAATGGCCGGTCTGGAACAAGCGGAATGTCTGCGCATTCATGCCGAAGGGGGCCATATTCTGATCAGTGATTCTGATCTTACCCCCAGAGAAAAAGTGAATCTCATCACACAGCTGTATAAAGATATTGCGGCTTTGTGCAAGCAGCTGGTAGATGCCAGCAACAAGATCAGCGGGGAGTTTCTTTTGAAGAATGATCCGCTGAGCGAGGTGGATGAGGACATTGTGGCAGACTTGCTTTGCATGGGCGCAGATGAAGATCGCCTGCGTGTCCTGCTGATGAATGAGATGGAAACGCAGGATGAAGAATAAAACATATCTCTACAGAGGGAGTCTGGCGGATGCCCGGCAGTTTGATCAGGTATCCCTCTGGCGTGCCAGTCACCAGGCAAATATCGCCTGTAAAGCGGCCATAGAGGCAAGTATTCGCAAGGGCTTTGATGGAATGTACCTGAAAGAAAGCTGTGTTCAGGATGTTCTGGAGGAATACGGCTTCAAGCGAGTTGTCTGGGTGCTGGCCAATACCGTTCGGGAGAAACTGTGGGACGGTCGGTTCAGCCAGAGCAACAAGGAGTGGGCGCGCTGTCAGATGATCCCGCCTGATCCCGAACATAACTGTGACTTTATCGTAGGAAGCCATCCGGCAGTGCTGGATGGCTTTTTGAATGAAGTCCGTGCAGAGTATCAGAAACTGAACCTTTTCGGGCCGGAGCACTGCCACCCTGATTCCTACGCAGAATTAGACTACACGGGAAAGGTGCTGGTCCTCAGCGCCGATACGTTAAAAGAAGCCTATTGGTCGCAGGAAAATCAGCTCTGGTATGCCCATGACGGATTTGGCTGCCAGCCCCATGCCATTGGCCGGTCTATCCGCTGTACCTGTCTGGGAGACGGAGAAGAAACGCGCTGGAACCGAGCGGATTTCACTGGCGTTCTCAAGGACGAGTTCCTGCCGGACTGGGCCTCCGAAAAGATGAAAGAGCTTATTGGACAGAAAAATCCGGATTTGCAGAAAACGATAGAGATCACTGATAGGGAACAGGGCCATTTCAAAGGGCCTACGCTTCCTGATCACCGAACCATGAAATGAGGTGCATGATGAGCATTTCCTATTACACCATGGATGACGCCGGAAGAAGAAAGCCTCCTTCTGCAAAGCAGAGTGTGGTGGAGCAGTTCCATAATCTGGGCGACGCATTGGCTCGATATCGTGAGCTGCCGGAAACAGGTGAAAAGACTCTGGGAATGGTCGACGGTATCCGCGCACTGGAATTGGTACGCTGTGTACCGCTGTTTCCCACAGACCGGGAAGGAGAAAGCATTCTCTCATCGGATCCGCGGAAACATGAGTTTTGGGCCAAACGGCCAGAGGCGATCCTGGCGATGGAAACCTGTAAGCGAATGCTGAGGCTTCGGTACATGACCCAGGGGATCATCCGCGTCCCGATCCCCGATGCAGAGGAACTGCCGAAGGAACTGAAGGGCAAGCGGTTGTGGATGAAGGACCCCCATGACGATCCAAAGACCGCGATCCAAAGAGTCAGGGTGATCGGTAAGGGACTCATGCCCCCGAGGGTCCTGCAAGAGAAAGTCAATCCGCCCCACCTGGTCTTTGAGTATTGGGTCGACCTGATTACATCCGACGGCGCATACGACTTCCGCTCCATGCAGCCCTGGATGTTTGAACAGCTGGCTCAGCAAACATTGGCGCAGATGAAAGATGAAGAGGAGGAATGAGTGATGAGTCGGAGTCCCCAAAAAGAAGCAGCTCCCAGTTACGAGCAACTCCCTGTGCAGATCCACGTAAAGATCTACCCCGCCAAGAAGAAGGGCGGACCCTTGGCCTTCGCGTCAGTCAATCTGAACGGATGCTTTGCGGTGCAGGGGATCAAGATCCTGGACAGCAAGAACGGTCCCTTTGTTTCCATGCCCAGCCGAAAGGTTGGTACGAAATACATGGATTACTGTTTCCCCTGCACCTCAGACTTCAAGCGTACATTTGATGAAGCGGTCCTGGAAGCCTACCGCCTGGAGATGCACCGGACCCAGAAGCAGCAGAACGGCCCGACGATGGGCGGAATGAATATGAAGGGGTGAAATACATCATGAAGAAATTGTTTACCATTTGTGCCGCGGTACTGTGTCTGACTGCCGCATTGATTCCGGCGGCCATGGCCGCCGAAACCCCGGAGGTCCAGGTGTGCTACCCTACATCGGTGACCCAGAGCGAGGATGGCAGTGAGATTCGAAAGATCTATGACCTGTCGCCGGAGGATGATCCCTTGGGAATTTCCCGCTCGGATTTTGAGCAGGACGGGTATCACTACACGCTGACAGATCTGCTCAAGCAGGAGCTCCCGGAGCATGAGGAGCGCCAGCACACGGAAACAGTCTCGCTCCAGAGCGACAAAAAGGACATGGAGTCTGTGCTGGCGCTGCTGCCCCAGGAAAAGGAGTTTGTGACAGAGGACGGTATGATCGGAACGCTGGAACTCCAGCTCAGTACGGTGCAGGTTGAAGTAGCCGGATACGGCAGTTCCACCAAGAAAGTGACCGCCACCCGGTCTTATCCCAATCTGGTGAATCAGGATACCGCCAATATCCCCAAGACCATCACGGACAATGGCCGCACGCTGACGCTGGAGACCCTCCAGTGGCAGACAGACAACACTGCCTCTCTGGATGGGTATGCCCTGGGTGACCGATTCACCGCGGTAGCTACTTATACCGGAAGTGCCACCAGCAGTTACGTGAAGGGGTATACGGTGACCGCGGACTACACCGGGACCGTCTCCCGCATTGCATTGGACCGAGTTCGGTATGTGGCCATCTTCGAGGGCGCTCCCATCCAGCCGCTGGCAAGAACTGAAGACAGCGGCGTAGGTCAGTTCAACTGGGGCGCTGTGCTGCTTCCGTTTGGGATCGTGGCGGCTGTCGGCGTAGGGATCGGTGCGGCGGTCTTCTTCCGTCGGCGCAGTGAAGCGGTGGAGGTGGAGAATGAAGAGCAGTCCCAGTAAGTAAACGTCAAATCAGCGTCTCAGAAGCTGAACAGGAAAACAGAGTTCCAAACTGGAACAGAAAGGAGAACGTATGAAAAAAGTATGGAGCGTCTTACTCACTGTCTGCCTGATGGCAGGCATGACCATCCAGGCCGGCGCCCTGGAATACACTATTGACGCCCCCGGCGACCCTGACTATGGAAAGCCCACGTCCATCGAACCTGTGATCACGGCAGATGGAGGCGCCGCGGTCAATGAAGACCGCAGCAAGAATGCGGCCATGATTCCACCCACGTTCGGCAGCCCCAGTGCCTATACCCCCAACACCGGCACGTACCTGACGCCCAATCTGGCTCCCGGCAGTATGGCAGCCACCGGTGCCGTCATCAACGGGGGATCTGCGGTGATTGTCACACCTGGGACTCCCGTCACCAGTTCGCCCTCCTCCGGCAGCTCTTCGTCCTCCGGCACCGTCGGCTATACCGAGGTGACGAAAGATCTCTATTATTCCGGTGGGTATCTCGCAACACTGAAGATCCCTGCCCTTGATCTCTCGGTAAAGGTCTATCAGGGAACAGACAGCGCGACGCTCCGCAAGGGTGTTGGACACTTCGAGGAAACTTCTATTTGGAGCGGAAATACGGCGCTGGCAGCACATAACCGAGGCGTCAATGACTATTTTGGAGAGATCCATACACTGGACATCGGGGACAAGATCCAGTACACCACAAAGCTGGGCACCCGAACCTATCGGGTGACTTCTGTGGAGAAGGTCTCTGAAACGGATCGGAGCAGCCTCACGCCGACCACGGAAAACTGCCTGACCCTCTATACCTGCGTCCGGAATCAAAGTGCATATCGCTGGTGTGTCCGGGCGGTGGAGGTGTGATGGTCAACCTGCTTCATTTTCAGGCTTTGTTTTTCCACAATCATCAATGGCTTTCCTCCTCATTCTTCGATATGATGAAAGGACAAAAGGACCGGCATGACGGTCCGCGAGTTCCTTGAAGCCCATCCCGATGCGGATCTGGATCTGTCAATCCCGGCAGGCCGAATCTATTTGGATGCTGCGGGTAGGAGGCGAATAGAGAGCGGCAGGCCAATAATTGCTGATAGCGGCAGCCCCAAAACCGCAACTTATGTACAGGCGGATGAACTACTGAAACAGGTGGTCTGCTCCGCCTATCAGACCCACGGCCTGTGGCGGGTGTCTGCTACAAAAGATCACCGCGTCGGGAAAGCGGCCAGGTACTGGCCCAAGTTCAAGATGAGGAGGTAAGCGATGAAGAACAGAGGGAAAAACATTGGCCTGCTGTTGACGGGTATGGCAGCGGGAGCAGCCCTGTGCGGCGGCGCCTATGCCGCGGGGATCGTGGCCCAGCCCACTTGGCAGCCCATCTTCGTAGATGGACAGCAGGTGGAGATGGAGGCGTATAACATCAACGGCAACAACTATGTCAAGCTCCGGGACATCGGAAAGGAGGTGGGCTTCAACGTCTATTGGCAGAACGGAGTTCAGGTAGATAGCGATGCGGACTATACAGGTGAACCTCCGATATCCCCAGAGTCGGCTGCACCTGATGCTGCATCCGCGAACACGAAGGATCTGGATACGGTGAAACAGGAAATTGTGGACCTCACCAATGTTCTTCGGAAGGAACATGGCTTGGATGCATTGGGAACCGACGACCTCCTGATGCAGGCTGCACAGGTTCGTGCAGAGGAAATGGCTGCTACAGGATGCTATTCTCATGTGAGACCAGACGGGACGAAATACTACACTGTGACAGACTGCAGTCAGACCACGGAGAACATTCACCGGATCAATCAGGAATGGTTGACAGCCATTGGAAAAACGCTTGCGGAAGCGGCAGTGGATGATTGGGCTGCCTCGCAGGGGCACCTGGATCACATGCTGAGCGATACGGTATATATGGTGGGGGTCGGAATTGCCGAGGGAACAAATGCCGCAGGAGAGCCGTGCTGGTATTGTGTGCAGGAATTCTGCCCCAATGGCTATACAATCTCCTGGGTGGATGGACAGGCCATCTCCTGACTGAATGTTGGAAAAGCATAGACAGCGCATGGATTGGTGGGTATAATATAAAAAAGAGGAGGTGGTCAAAGGTGGTCTATCATGTCGATGAAATCCGCCAAATCGTTGCGCCGATTGCAAACAAGTATCACCTGAAGGCGGTCTACCTCTTTGGGTCCTACGCCAGAGGAACTGCCACGGAGAGCAGCGATATTGACTTGCTGATTGATACCTCCGGTACCGAGCTAAAGAGCCTGTTTGCACTGGGGGCGCTATACTGTGATCTGGAAAATGCGCTGCATAAGCCCATTGATCTCATTACAGTCAGTTCCCTGGAACAAAAGACTCAAATGCAGGGTGACCTGCAATTCCGGGAGACCATCAATCAGGAAAGGGTGAGTATATTCGATGCTGCCTGACTTACAGCGTATCCAGCACATTTTGGATTACTGCAGAGCTATTGAGAAGACAGTTCAGCGGTATGGAAACAGCTTTGAGATTTTTGATCAGGATGAGGATTTCCAACGTTCGATTTCGTTCAGCATTCTGCAAATCGGAGAGTTGAGCGGAGGCCTGTCTGAAGAATATCGGAAGAAGACCAGCAACCGTGTTCAATGGGGACCAATCAAAGGAATGCGGAATATGGTGGCACACAGTTATGGCAGCATGGACCGCCAAATCATTTGGGAAACTGCGATTGTGGACATTCCCACCTTAAAACAGTTTTGTGAAGAACAGCTTGAAGAATAAGAGGGAGCAGGCAGAAGCCTGCTCCCTTTGATTCAAAAATCATGAACCTTTGCAGTATCGCTGGAGTCCGCAGTTATAAAGAGCGGCCATGCGAGGCTCCAGTACGGGGATTTGCTCTTCATCCTCTTCGGTTTGCAGGAACCAGGACTCTCCATCTGTCCGCAGACACTGGGCCAAATCCTTCAGAGTATAGACATCCATCTGGATGCTTCCTCTCTTCCACATGGACAGGATATAGGGGACATCCACATCGGATGGGGAGTCGATGATGGCGAGGTTCAATTCCGTAATAAAAGCGCCGCTGAATACCTGATCGATCTGTGCATCCTCAAAATCGCTGTCGGCAAAAACCTCCACAGCCTCCGCCAAATCGGTGTTGTTCCAGACTGGAGCAATCACATAACTGCTTTTCAGATTGACGCGTTTCTTTCCCACGGGCTGAAAATCCGAGATGGGGATCAACTCATCAAGGGAAAAAGGTGCCGTTTTTGTTTTGGGCAAAAAGATCCTGGATGCGCTGTCAGCAGCCATGCTACCGGCCAATGCACGAATCGCCCAATCCAGGAACACATCGAAATTTCGTCCGGAATCCCGGCAGCGATGAAGCGCCTGGTTTTGAAATTTCGAAAACGTTTCATAGTCTGTCAGTGCCATGGGGGGAAGCGGGCTTTCCCACAGATCTTTCATGGGGGAGAAATTGAACATGGATGCCTCCTGATTCGACTGAAATCGACCTCCATTCTACCACAGCAGTCAGCAAGAAACAATGCGGAGCCGCACATCCTGTGCGTGCTTTTCAATGCCGTCCCAATAAGGGGCGGCTCTTTTTTGTGTTCCAATTCACTCGAAATTTTTTATAGGCCGTGACAGGGGGGGATGCAGCGGCCTTTCGAGTGGGCTGCCTGCCTGTCACGTGCGGAAAGGGCACTTATGAAAAAGAAACTCGTATCCCTTTTTCTGACCCTGCTGACTATTTTGTCACTGTTCCCAACAGCGGCTTTTGCAGCAGAGTCCACCGGCGTTGGGATCACGCCGGTGACGGACCCAAACCTCTGGACGACCCGCCTGACCGCATCCGGCCAGACATACAGCTACCGGCCGCCTACCGCAGCAGGCAGACAGCTCTATTGTATGGACCTTGGTTACTCCTATCGTTATGGAACGGAGTCCTTCCTCAAGTCTTATACCTACCGCTCTGCCACCGGCACAGACGCAGATGCGCTCTGGAGTGAAATGGTAGCCAAGACCGGCCTTGGTGAGATGGATGCGGCCACGCAGGAGAACGTCAAGTGGATGATGTCCTATATTGCGGACTACACCGGCGAGATCCCCGGCAGTCTGTTCATGGCATTGCAGACTTATATCTGGGACAACCAGAGCGACAAGTCCGCGGGCGGTGACCCTTCCGGCGACATCGATGCCGGCGGCTTCGCCAATCAGGATACCTACGACCAGTATGTGGGGTATTACAACTGGCTCCTGGGGCAGAAAGCCAACGAGGATGCGGAACTGCAGGTACAGGTAGAGGAATACGCTGAACAAGGTATCCAGGCCTCCATTGTGGAGGATAACAGCTCCAAGTGGGCGGTCCTGGCAACCTCCAGCGTCTCCGGCCGACAGGCATTTGCGGCTTATCATTCTACACGAAAAGTAATTACCAATGATAACCCACAGCCTGGTGACCCTGACGATCCCCCGGTCGCTGGGGATGGCGACATCACCTTTAAGAAAGTGCAGGCAGGAACAGACCGGGGCCTGGATGGCGCCGTCTATAACATCTATCGGGACGGTCAGATCGTTGGCAGCGATGTGACATCCAATGGGGGAATCATCGAGGTAAACGATGTCACCAAGGGACTGTGGACTTTCGTGGAGCGAGAGGCTCCGGAGGGCTTCGCCTTGGACCCTACGCCCCACAGTGTCTATGTGGATGTCACCGATGGAGACAAGCAGTACACTGTCACAGCGGAGGACGAGGAACTCCCAAATTTGAAAATCATCAAAACGGACGCACTTTCCGGAGAACCAGTCCCCAATACGGTGATTTCTGTCAAATCCGTAACCGGCAGCTATTCTACCTCCGTGTCCACAGGAAAAGACGGAACAGCCACGCTGGAATCTCTGCCCGCCGGTGTTTACGTTCTGCGCGAGGAATCGGTTCCGTCGCCTTACGTTCTCTGCCATACCGAGCAGACTGTGGCACTCCGACCCGGAAAGACCACGGAAGCCCGGTTCCAGGACTACCAGAAACCGGGCCTTGAGATTTTGAAGAAATACATTGCCGATAACAGCCCCATCGAGGGTGTGACCTACAAAATTGAACAGATCGATGGCGACTACTCCACCTCCGCCACCACGGATGAGCAGGGCCGTATTTTCCTGGAGGTGCCTGTGGGCAGCTATGAGATTACAGAGGTGAACGTACCCTCGAATGTGATCCTCTGTGATATTCCCCAGACCATTTCCCTTGAGACGGGCGGAACACAGACGGTCACGTTCTTCAACGCCGTCAAACCCTCCCTGACCATTCTGAAGCGCAATTCGGTGACGAAAGATCCTCTGGAAGATACACGCTTCCACATCTACTATGGCAGCGATCACACCGAAACCGGAGAGATGCACGATCTTGGCACCTACTATACCGACTCTGACGGCAAAATCATTCTCACCGATATCAACAGAGGATGGTATAAGGTGGTGGAGGAGGAACCCAACACAGGATTCTCCATCCAGGGGGACGGTGTTTACGAATTCTATCTGGAAGGCGGCGCCAGCAAGGAACTGGTTGTGGACAACGTACCTCTGTCAGCATTGGTCGTTTATAAGTACGATTCAAAGACAGGGGCCGCCCTCGAAGGAGCGCGCTTCGAACTGCGTTATCTCAGCGGTGAGACATCCGGTACCGGCGGCACGGTGATCGGAACCTACACCACGTCGGCCAATGGCTCCTTTACTGTTACGGGACTTCGTGAGGGCACATATATCTGTCAGGAACTGGAAAGCCCGGACGGCCATATCATTGATTCAGAACCCCAGACCGTCTATATCTCCGGCAAGGACCAGGACGTGGTGACGCTGCGCTTCGGCAATGCGCCCCTGGGCTCTCTGCTGATCACGAAGGTCAGCAATGACGATAAGCATGAGCCGCTTTCTGATGTGGAATTCCTGGTGACCGACAGTGCCGGAAACTATCTCGGCAACGCCAACGGGAAGTATACGACCAATAGCGCAGGCGAGATCCTGATCGACGGCATCACTCCTGGAACCACGGTGGTGGTACGGGAAATTCGAGCAAAAACAGGCTATCTCCTGGACGGCACTCCCCAGTCTGCCCTGATCAAAAGCGGAGAAACCGCTCGTCTGGAATTTCGAAATGCTCCTGCCGGCACGCTGATCATTCAGAAGAACAGCAGCGGAGCAGGCCATGAGCCGCTGGAGGGTGTGGAGTTCAAGGTGACATACGCAGACGGAAGCTTCGTGGCGGACGAGTATGGGCAGCTTTCCTCCAACGGTCTCTACTACACAGATAAAAACGGCCAGATCAAGATTACCGGTGTAGTCGGCACATTGGTGGTCACTGAGACTGCCACCATCCCCGGCTACACCATTGATCCGGCTACCCAAAGCCAGACAGTGGTCGTTCATCCAAATGACACGCAGACCTTGCATTTTTACAACACGCCTCAGACAACTCTGGTGCTCCAGAAATTCATTTCCGGGACGAAGAACGAGCCTCTGCCCGGCGTGGAATTCCTGGTGACGGATTCTTCCGGCGCAGTGGTAGGCCCCAATAACGGTGTCTATACCACCGGGGGCAGATGGAAGAGTGGTTATTTCCGGCTTAACGCCCGGCACCACCGTCACCGCGCGGGAGACCAAAACAGCGGAGGGATATGTGCTGGATGGCACGCCTCAGAGTATCCTCATCAAGGAGGGTGAGGTCCAGACCCTGACCTTCTGGAACGAGCTTGCCGGGACCATTGTCATCCGAAAGCTGAATTCTGTGACGAAGGAGCCTCTGGTCGGTGTTGAATTTGAATTGACCTACGCGGATGGCAGCTATGTGGATGACGCCAATGGGCATCTTTCAAGCCTGGGCCTTTACACCACAGATGCCAATGGTGAGATCCATATCTCCGGCATCACCGGGACAATCGTGGTAAAAGAGACCAAGACAATTGATGGATATACCATTGATCCGGCCACTCAGATGCAGACCGTGACCGTTAATCCCGAAGACACGCAGACGTTGACGTTTTACAATGATCCCATCGGCGGTGTGGAGGTCGTCAAGGTGGATGCGGATAAACAGACAAAGCGTCTGGCCAATGCCACCTTTGAGATCCGCAGGATGGATGACTCGCTGGTAGACACTGTGACCACCGATGAAAATGGCCGGGTATTTTTGCCTTTGGAGGACGGTGCCTATTATGGCGTTGAAATCCATGCACCGGAAGGCTTCAAACTGGATGATACCCCGCATTATTTTGAGGTGAAGGACGGGAAAACTACGATCCTGACCGTATCCAACCGTGCGATCTCCGGCATCCTCATCCACAAAACGGACAGTACCACTGGGGAAGGACTCTACGGTGTCTCTTTCATCCTGTATGACAGCACCAATACGCCTATCGGCCAGTACACCAGCGACGATAGAGGCTATGTCTACATCGAGGATCTGGAGAGTGGCCGCTACTACTTGCGGGAGCTGGAAAATGAAGGCTATGTGCCGGATACCGAGCGGAAAACAGTCTATGTGAGATCTGGCCAGACGACGCTGGTGGAGTGGGAGAATACCCCCATCACCGGCCAGATCCAGATCACCAAGACATCTGCGGACTACAACAGCATGAACGGCTGGCCTGCCGGGACGCCGATCCCCAACACGGAATTTGAGATCTACAACTATCGGACCGGTAATCTGGTGGATACCATCGTTACAGATAAGAATGGCGTGGCGATTTCCAAACCTCTGCCGTTGGGCCGATATAAAATCGTGGAATCCCGCTCTGCGGATTTTTACGGGCTGGATAAGACTCCCATTGAGGCGGAGATCGAGTTTGCCGGGCAGATCGTTAAGACGGCCATGACCAACAAGAGCCTCTACACCAATGTCAGCATTAAAAAGACCGGATATGTGGAGGCTGTTCCCGGCCAGACGCTGCGGTATGATTTTTCCGGCATTGCCAACAATTCCACCACAGCTCTCGAGTCCTTCTACTGGCGGGATACTCTGCCGACCTTTGCGGCGCTGGATATGATCGTCACGGGTACCTACAATGTGCCCGGCAACTACAAGATCGTTTACAAGACCAACTACAGCGGCGACAACTGGCGGGTACTGGCGGATAATCTCAGCACTCAGCAGAACTACGTGCTGGATGCGTCCCCCGCAGTGCTGGGCCTCGGTTCCGGTGAGCGGGTGACGGAGTTCATGGTGTCCTTCGGCATCGTGCCCTCGAATTTCCGGCAGGTGGAGGCACCGGTGGTATACTGTATCGCCAGCAAGTGGCTGACCGGCGGCAGCCAGGTGGTCAACCAGGCAGACGTCGGCGGCGTCCATAATGGACAATGGATCATGGCCACCTCCCGATGGGTGACCACGATTTACAAAGCCTCCCAGCCTCTGCCTCGGACTGGATATTAAAAACTTCATGACACAGAGCGCCGCCCATACGGGCGGCGCTCTCCTATTTGGAGGTGCGTATGAAAACCAAAAAACTGCTTTTTCTTGCCGCGACATTGGCCCTTCTGATTGCCGTTTGTGGTTCCACTGCCTTCGCGGCGGAGGGAGATGTGGCGGGTGCGATTGAGGAGACATGGGATGCGGCATCTGACCAGATCAAAACGGTCGTCGATAATGTGGTATTTCCCGCCCTGGACATGATCCTCGCAATTGCCTTCTTTGTCAAGCTGGGAAGTGCGTACTTTGATTATCGAAAAGGGCATCAGTTTGAGTGGGCAGGGCCCGCTATCCTGCTGGCCTGCCTGATTTTCTGCTTAACAGCACCAAAATATATCTGGGGAATCGTTGGAATGTGAAATTGATTAAGGGGCCGCACGATCCTGCGGCCCCTGCGTCGTATGATGGTGCGTCCCATTAGAGAGTGAGGTGACACCAGAAGTTGTTTATTTGGGATTTTGTAGCTGCCACTGTCATGGATAACCTTGTGGACTGGTTTTATGGTCAGATTGTCGGCTTCCTCGGGAACTTCTTTTCCCAGATGGGAAATATGGGTGTGGAGCTGTTTGATCTGGCATGGGTCCAGGCCATTGTTCTGTTTTTTTCCCGCCTTGCCTGGGCCCTGTTCGGGGTGAGTGTCGTTGTCTCATGCTTTCAGTTTGGCATTATGTATGTCAGCGGCGGGCGGGGGAATCTCCAGCAGACTGCGCTGAGTATTATCAAAGGGTTTCTGGCGGTGTCCCTTTTCACGATTGCCCCAGTTCGCCTTTATGCACTCTCCGTCTCTCTGCAAGGTACATTTTCTGCCGGGATCACGGGCTATGGCACCAGCATCGGAGAAGTGGGGCAGGAGATCGTGGAGGAGCTCAGTGAAATCGATACCCTCTCTGAAATGCTGAACAACTCCTATTTCGGATTGGGCGTGCTGACAAGCTCCTTCATGATCCTGTTCTGTATCATTCTGATGACATACGCAGTAGTAAAGGTGTTCTTTGCAAATCTCAAGCGGGGAGGCATTCTGCTGATCCAGATTGCAGTGGGAAGCCTTTATATGTTTTCCATTCCGCGAGGTTACACAGACGGATTCGTGCAGTGGATCAAGCAGGTCATAGGGCTTTGCCTGACGGCGTTTTTGCAGTCCACCATCCTGGTAGCGGGGCTGATGGTGTTTAAAGACAATGCTTTGCTAGGCCTGGGCCTGATGCTATCAGCCGGCGAGGTGCCCCGCATTGCGGGCACGTTCGGCTTGGACACCACTACACATGCCAACATCATGTCCGCGGTCTATACGGCACAAACAGCTGTCAATGCCACCAGAATGGTCGCACAGGCGGTGGCGCACTGATGCAGAAGCAGAATAGGATTATAACCATGGGGAGTCTGTTTGATGGAATCGGGGGATTCCCTCTGGCGGCAGCCAGAGTTGGCATCAAGACTGTCTGGTCCAGTGAAATCGAACCGTTCCCTTTGGCAGTCACCGCGCGCCGGTTCCCCAGCATGGTCAATAAGGGCGACATTACAAAGCTGAATGGTAAACTGCTGTTCCCCGTGGATATCATCTGCGGTGGCAGCCCCTGTCAGGATCTCTCCGTTGCCGGAGCGAGAGCCGGGTTGGCCGGCGCCCGCTCCGGACTTTTTATGGAGCAGATCCGCGTCGTCAAGGAGATGCGCGCAGCAGATCGGGAGCGTGGACGTACCGGAAAACAGATCCGTCCGCGCTTCATGCTTTGGGAGAACGTCCCCGGAGCATTCAGCAGCGGGAACCCAAAAGGCGAGGACTTTCGCATCGTGCTGGAGGAGATCCTGCGCATTCATCTCGGCGAAGCTGAAATGCCCAGTTTCTTTCCTCATTCCTGGCTTGATGTAGGATCGTTGGGATTTGACTTTTCAATGGGATTAGGCTACCCCATATCTTTTGCATGGCGCTGTCTGGATGCACAGTACTGGGGCGTTGCCCAGCGGAGAAAGCGCATTTTTCTGGCCGTTGACTTTGCGGGATACACCGCGCCGCTTCTCATGTTTGATGTCCTTAATGAATTCCAAGCCAGGGAAAAAAGCAAAGTGGAGGAGGATGATTCAATATGAGAAATAACCGTGAGCTGGATGGCCAGCTGACATTTTTGGAGCAGAATGGACCTGAAGACACGATTGTCCATCCGAGGAGGAACCCCAGACCCAAACCTGAGGCTGATCTGATTGCAATCCCCTTTTTGTACTTGGACCTTTCGCCGGACCATGTCAATCTGTTCGGAAAGCACTATTGGGAGATCCGCCTCCCCTATCGGGAGGGAAAGCCGCCCCTCAACACCGGGCCTGCGCCCAGGAAGCCAATCCAGACGCTTCTCTCAGAAATTCTGGAGAAAAATCCGGATGAAAAACATTACCTGTCTGAGACAGCCTGCCTGGGTATCCTGCGTCGTGCCGAAGGACGAGGCAAACCTCTGCCGAGTGGACTCCAGCAGGCAGCAATGGCCCAGGCGGGATTGGCGCCGCCTCCCCAGGACTTCCGGGAGATCAAGGCATATCATATCAATCAGCGGGATGAAGGGATCGACTTGGGCGGTATATCCGGGGCGCTTATGGCCACCAGCAATATGCAGATGCAGACATTTATCACGGAGAGCACCCCTATCGCATTCGCCGCCAATCAGCGGGACGAAGTGCGCAATCTGCACAACATAGCCGGAGTTCTCAGCGCCCAGCCCGGTATGAAACAGCAGACCTTTGTGGCCGGATTTTCCGCTGGAGCCGGCGCCAGCGCCGGCAGTATCGGATATTCTGAAATTGTGGCCCCGACCCTGAAAGGGTCCGCCAGTGGAAACTGTATGCCGTCCGTCCTCTGCCTCAACGACCAGGGCGGCAGCGTCATGGATTGGTCAGAGGATGTGACAGGCACGCTCCGAGCGCAGGAACATGGGCATCAGCCCCTTGTCTTCGAAAATCATGGCATCGACGGCAGATACACCGGACCGCATACAGTTACGCCTACACTGTCCGCCCGCGCCGGGACCGGCGGCAACAATCTCCCGCTTGTCGGGCAGGAGATGCTGGAGGACCCTTTCCGTGCTCTGGCAACCGCCAATCAACCCATGGTCTTCTCCCGGCAGAGAGTCGACAAATTTGCACTGGATGACGTGGCTTCCACTGAGAGCGCCCGACAGTACAAGGATGCGACCGATCTGATTCTTCAACCCGGAAAAAAGAACCACCCGCTGCTGATCCGCCGCCTGACTCCGCTGGAATGTGAAAGACTCCAGGGTTTTCCGGACGGATGGACAAAGCAGCCGGGTGCCTCTGACTCCGCCCGATACAAGGCGCTGGGCAACTCCGTTGCTATTCCCTGCGTGGAGTTCATCATGCAGGGGATCAAGACGGTAGTCGAGTTGGAGGAAAGTGCCGGCTAATTTGCTTCAAAATGAGAAGCTTTGTTGTTCATTATTGTCAATAGCTATTTCACCCTTAATCAGGTATCGTTTGCTTGCAAACTGAGGAGAGGAGGTCGGATGATGGCGGAAGAAATGAAAAACCTCTGTGCAATGATCCCCGTGGACCTCCATGCAAAGGTCCGTGCGCAGCAGGAGGCTTCCGGCAAAAACCTCGGTCAGTACATGACCTGGCTGATCACACAATTCTATGAAACAGAACAAGGAGGAAAAAACATGATCGACGATAAGAAAACGGTGGCATTTCAGGTGCCCGCGGACCTGTTTGAGCAGTTCAAAGCATACCTGAAAAAGCATAACATCAAACAAAATGCCTTCTTCCTGGACTGCATCCAGCGGGCTATCGCAGATGACGCGCAACCCGAAACCACCGAAGAATGAGTAGAAACAGGAATCAGCGCCGCCGGTAGGATACCGGCGGCGCTGATTGTTTGAAGGGAGCAATTTCATGTTCATTTACCCTGAAAATCTAAAGGCAAAGCCCAAGTTGTGGCTCTGGCAGCTGAGGGACATCTCCATCATCGGCATCTGCATGATCCTCTCTGCCCTGGCCCTGGCCCAGGGCATCGGGATGGCGCCGCTGGTGCTGACGTTTCTCTATGCCTTTCTGGCCATTCAGGTGGAAGACGCCAGTATTCTGGATTTCCTGCGGAAGGCAGCGTGCTTTCTGTTTTTACAGCAACAATTTTATGAATGGAGGCTGGATCGATGAAAGGGATTCTCGCGCGGCTGGACAAAAGGAAAGAGGTCCAGCGGCATCAATCCACCCGGCAGCTCATGGGGATTTCCAGCATCACCGATCATGGGGTATCCACCCCTTGCGGCGATTATACGTTTTTCTTGATCCGCCCGGATAACCTCTCCGTCCTCTCAGAAGATGCCATCCGGCAGCGGGTCGGCAATCTGGCAAACCTGATCAGCAATCGAGACGAGGTGACGCTTCTGGCATTGGATTCCCGTGCGTCCTTCCTGCGCAACAAGCTGTTCTATCAGGCCCGGCTGGAGGAGGAAACGGAACCGGCGATCCGTCGGCTGCTGCAGTTGGATCTGGAGTATCTGGATGAGATCCAGGCATCTTCCGCATCCAAGCGGGAATTTGTGATTGCCCTGCGTGTGACAGAGAAAGAGGGCCATGATCCGGTGGTCCTGCATCAGATGGAAAAGAGCATTTCCAATGAAAATATCCCGGTCCGATTGGCGGAGCGGGAGGATATCAAGCGGCTGTTGTCGGTGTATTACCTGAATGATGCGGCGGTGACCGCTGTGGAGGATGTGGATGGAGAACAGGCGGTGATCATGCGTGGCTAAGAAAATACAGAAGAAAAAAAGAAAGGCCGCTGCGAAAACTCCGGCGCCCCGGCCGAAGGAGTTCCTAGATATGATCGCCCCCGCAGCTGTCAAATTCAATACCGAGAACTATGTTTTCGGCACTACCTATCGCAGTACCATGGCCCTGAAAGGATACCCGCCCACCACGGAGGACCTGGCTCTCCTGTATCGCCTCAGTGAGATGAGCGGCGTCAATATCCGACTGACAGCCCGAAAGCTGGCCGATGGCGAGGAGGATGCCATCATCCAAGCCAGCAGCAACAAAAACCGGATGGAACTGGGGGCCACCAAGATGAAGCAGAGTGTGGTAGCAGAGGCCACACTGGAAGATGTGCGAGGGATGCTGCTCAAGCAGCGCAATGAGCGGGAAGCGCTCTTATATTGTACCGTATTCGTGGAATTGGTCGCAAAGAGCATGGATGAGCTGCAATCCCTGAAAGGGACGGTCTCCTCTATGCTCAGCCGGAGCAGGCTGCAGGCAGATCCCCTGTTTCTCTGCCAGCTCAAGGGATTTCAGTCTGTCAATCCCGCCGGCAGGAATATGCTGGGGGCGTATGTGGAGCGGGTCCTCCCCGCAACCAGCATCGCCAATCTCTATCCCATCAGCTATTCCGGCAAAGCGGACCCGCACGGATTCTACATTGGCCATGAGAAATATGGTTCCAATGTGTTCGTGGACCTGGATCAAAAGGAGGGCGACAAGACCAGCGGCAGCGCCACGATCCTGGGTAACTCCGGCCAGGGTAAGACTTACCTGCTCCAGCTCCTGCTTTGCAACGTGCTGGAGGCGGGGAAGAGAGTGATCTGTCTGGACTCTGAACATGAGCTGGAAGATTTCTGTATGAATCTGGGCGGAAGCTATCTGGACCTTCTGAGCGGTCAGTACCGGATCAATCTGCTGGAACCCCGCCGCTGGGACGACGGGACGGGAGAGGATGACCCGGAGGCTCCGCCGGCATTCCGGGGAACGCTTCTGTCCCAGCATACCTCGTTCCTCCGTGACATTTTCCGGGTCTACAAGGACTTCGACACACCTCACATTGATACATTGGAGATCATGGTGGAGCGGCTCTATCAGAAGTGGGGGATCTCAGATGACACGGACTTCTCCCGACTGCGGCCCACGGACTACCCGATCCTTTCCGATTTGTATCAGCTTCTCGAGGATGCATACAACCACTACGATGACAACGGTCTCCATCAGCTCTATACGGCGGAGATCCTCCGGGACCTGCTGCTGGGATTGCACTCCATGTGCAAGGGGGCGGACTTCCGGTTTTTTAACGGCCATACCAATATCCAGTCCGCCCGCTTTCTGGTGTTCGGCGTGAAGGCACTGGATGATGTAGCCCAGAACCTGCGGGACACCATGCTGTTCAGCATCCTCTCCTACATGTCCGGCCAGCTCCTGACTGCGGGCAATTCCGTGGCCACCATCGACGAGCTGTACCTGTGGCTCAACAATCCCACCGCCATCACGTATATTCGTAATGCGCTGAAACGGGTGAGAAAGCGGGAGTCCGCCCTGATCCTCGCAACGCAGAATCTGGAGGACTTCGATCAGCCTGGAATTCGGGAGATGACCCGACCGCTGTTTGCCATCCCCACGCACCAGTTTTATTTCAATGCAGGCGTTGTGGATCAGCAATTCTATATGCGGAATCTCCAGCTGCAGTCCTTTGAATATGAGATCATCAAAAATGCCAAGAGGGGAGAGTGTCTGTACCGCTGCGGCACGGACCGCCACATTCTGAAAGTGGTGGCGCCGGAGTACAAGGCAAGACTGTTCAAGAGGCAGGAGACAGGACAAAACCCGTCTCGAAACCAGCAGGAAGAGGCGGTGCCAAAATGATCATCGTAGGCTATGGCGGCGGGACAGACAGCACGGCGATGCTGGTTGGCCTGTGGCAGCGACGCATTCCCGTGGACCTGATCCTTTTTTCGGACCCCGGCGGGGAGCAGCCCCATACCTATTGGTATCTTCGGGTCATGGATCATTGGCTCCGTACCCACGGGATGCCGCCCATCACCCGAGTATGGTATCGGGACTGTCTTGGCCGGCGGCAGACGCTGGAGCAGGAGTGCCTGCGGTCAAGGTCGCTTCCCTCCATCGCGTATGGGCACAAGAAGTGCTCACAAAAGTATAAGATCGCGCCTCAGGACAGGTTCTGCAATCACTACCCTCCTTGCCTGGAAACATGGAGCCGCGGTGAGCGTGTGGTTAAGATGATCGGGTATGACGCTGGGGAAGCCCGACGGAGGGAGGGGGCCAGAGAGCATGACCTGGCTGATAAAAAGTATCAAAAGGAATATCCTTTGATGGAGTGGGGCTGGCACAGGGATGATTGTGTACAGGCCATCCAGGACGCGGGGCTTCCCTTACCGGGGAAGTCCTCTTGCTTTTTCTGCCCCTCCATGAAAAAGCGGGAGATCCGGGCGCTCTACCATCAGTACCCGGACTTGCTGGAGAGAGCCTTGGCAATGGAGGACAATGCCAGGCCAAGTCTCATCACAGTAAAAGGACTGGGCCGGGATTTCGCATGGCGGGACTTTATCGCATCCGATCAGGCGCAGCTGGCGCTGCCGGAAGCCTTTGTCCCGGAGGAACGGCCCTGCTCCTGTGAAATGGAAGGAGGTGACCTTCAATGGCAGGACCCGCGATCCTTGCGGCAAAAGCAGCGCTGCTCCTGAGTGACGAACAGACCAGAAAGCGGATCGGATACGCTGTCGCCGCAATCTTTGTTCCGCTGATCCTGGTGGTGGCATTTTTGCTGTCTCTGCTTTCCGGGACCACACAGCATAACAACGCTGTGGTGGATCTGGTGTTCAACGGAGGCCCCGTCCCCACGACCATGAGCGCGGAGTATACCGCCCAGGTGCATGCCATGCAGGACTGCCTGGCTGCACTGGACAGCGCAGTGGCAGAGGTCAACAGCCAGATGGAGTCCGGAACACTGGACGGTGCTATGATCAAAGCCACTTTTTTCTCTCTGTGTTTCGGCGGCGAGAATCCCCACCTGTCTGCGGAAGAAGCCCGTGCGTTTGTGGATTGCTTTGTTCGGTATGAGACGCAGACCCGAACAGTGGCTTCCGGCTCGGACCCGAACACCGGGGAGGCGATATACACAGAGGAAACATACACCGTGGCGATAGCTGTGGACCTGGATACCGCCTATGAAAATCTCGCGGATGCCGGATATCCGGTGACGGAGGATCTGGAGGCCAATGCCAGAGCCATCTACGACCGGATCGCCTACGGCGCCGACGGAGATTACACCGGCGAGATCGAGTATGGCGGGGCCAGGATGACAGAGCTGGATGTCTCACAGTTCGCGGACCCGAACACCAAGAATGCCGAGGATCTGGTGGCCTATGTGACCCATGCATGGGAATCCGGCTGGGGCTATGTCTGGGGGACCTTCGGCCAGACGCTGACAGAGTCGCTCTTCGAGTCCAAGCTTCGACAGTATCCGGAGGGCGTGGGCAACTATGAGGAGTTCATTCGCTCCAACTGGTTGGGAGGACGGACTGCGGACTGCGTGGGCCTGATCAAAGGATATGGGTGGCTGGACGCAGATGCGCTTACCATCCGATATGGGACAAACGGGATGCCGGACATCGGCGCGGATGCTATGTATCGCAACGCAAAGGTGAAGGGGAGCATTGACACCATCCCGGAGGTACCGGGTCTCGCTGTCTGGCACAGCGGACACATCGGCGTCTACATTGGCAACGGGCAGGTCATTGAGGCTATGGGTACCAAGTACGGTGTGGTCAAGACGCAGCTCAGCCAGCGCAGCTGGACTGCATGGCTGGAGATTCCCTATATCCACTATGACTGAAGAAAGGAGCGGATAACAGACATGGAAAAGGTCAATGTCGAACTGTCCTTCGAGGCGGAAAAACTGGAGGCGCTGGAGTACTGCCTGGAAAAAGAGAGGACCAACGTGAAAAAGAAGATGGCAGAGTCGCTCCAGCAACTCTATGAGGAGAAGGTGCCGGAGGCAGTGCGGGAATATCTGGACCGGAAGAACACGCCAGCTTCCCGGCCCCGGCGTCCGCGTCCTCAAAAACAGACTAGAAAGGAGGAAGCTCCCATTGAACCGGGAGCGGAACAGCATCATGAATGAAAATGAGATCACCGTACTGAAGGTGGAACCTGGCAAGGCACCTGAGCAGATCACCATTCCCAACACACTGAGAGCCATGCAGGAGCTGGTGGGCGGTCACATTGAGATCGTTGATTATCAGGGGACATGCTTGGTGTGTAACGAGGAAGGGAAACTGCTGGGACTGGAGCCGAATCGAAGGGTCGGCCAGGACGTGATCGCGGGAACGTTCTTCCTGGCAAACAGTGATCTGGAAGGCCAGATGTTTTCACTGAGTGAGGAGGATCTTTCCCACTTCCGGCAGCAGTTCGCACAGCCTGAGACACTCACCCAGAAGGATGTGCAGAATGCATTTGGCTTCAAATTTTTCAGTATGTGAATGACAAGAATGGAGGTATCCATGGATCAATATGAATTTCGACGGGAGCTTGATGCGGTGCTTCCGTCGCCTGATCCGCAGCTGGCAGATAGATTCATTTCCTTTGTGGATGAGAGTGAGCTCATCTCCTTCGAGGATATTCTGGCCGGCCTGCGGTTCGTTGCGCAGAACTTTGAGCAGAACACCCTGGCCAGTATCCCGAAGATGATTGACGAACAAAATATGATCCTGCCGGATGAAATGGCGGCCGCCGCAATTTGCGTACAGGGTGGCGTCCCGGTGGATCAGGTACAGCAGATGGCCTACGAGGGATTGTTCATGGGCTTTTTTGATGTGCACAGGGTTGACAATGGAGCACTCAGTCCGCTGGGGGTCTGCTCGATTCTGGATCATGGCCGGGAGGAGAAATTCTGCACTTCGTACTTCGGCTCCTTCTCTCCAGGTGACGCCCTTCACCGTGCGGTGGAATATGCCGGGCAGCATAACACCACCACGGCCTATGCGCTTGAGTATCTCACGGTGGATATGCAGGTAGATATCGATGCGCCATCGGGAAGGAGAATCCTGGATCAGCGCAGGCCGAGCTTGATCCGAGCAATGGAAAGTGCCTTTGCACAGTGTCCGGCGGTGGCAGCGAAGATTACCTTTGATACCGACCAACGGGAAGTGACCGTGGACTACAACCCGCTCTGGCTGGAGCGGCAAAAGCTGTCCGGCCCACGGATGGGCGGTATGGAAGGAGGAATGAAACGATGAGTGGGTCTGTGGAACTGGATCTCTGGCTGCATGAGTATGAGGAGGCGGCGTTGAGCGATGCCCTCAAGGAAAAGGGCTTAACCGTGACGGAGTATCTGCAGCAGCAAGTGGACAAAGCCTACGAGGAGATGGTCCCCTCTGATGTTCGGGCTCAGGTAGCGCGCAGGATTGAAGAGGAGAAGGCAGCAGATCATGCAAAATGGGAAGCATCCAGACACTTCGCTATCTTCCACATCAAAGAACATGGAGAGGAAACTCGTTTCCTTATCAACAATAGTATCGAGTTTCTGGATGCCGGTTGTCTCCTCCGAAACTATGTCCGGTCCATGCAGGACCAGCCCAGTCAAGGCAAGAGCTTTGCGTATTCGTTTCGGAAGCGCGTGGATCTGATTCCCGCTGAATTCGAAGCATACGTGGATGAGCGGCTCACCAACTCTGGCCGGGTGACAGGTGCATTCGATATCGATCTGGATCAGGGAACCTTCTCCGCTGTACATATCGACAACGGGTGGCAGACATACGCGGCCAAGGATGTGTGCAGCGCTGCCTATTTCGCATTCCGCAAACAAAGACGGACGAATTCTGACCGTTGGCGGATCTTCCTGGACCGACTGGACGGCAAGGAGCTCCGGTGTGAAATGGAGCAGGCCAAGGCGGAGGAGCCACAGGTGCTGTGCGGCAGCAGGCGGCTCAAACCCTTCGAGATCTCGTTTGATGGAGAGATCAGTGAGTACGGTCACGTCCTGAATTTCTACATGCCGGTAGTGTTCGATCCGGACGCTGTGTTCGGGACAAGCGTGACGAGTATGGAGAACGACGACTATGTGAACGTCTATGCGGAATACGATCTGCGGACTGGCGAGGTGTGTCCTGCATTGCAGGTGACGCTGTGCCGAGGCGACGGCTCCAACGACGACTGCATCTATCCACTCAACGAGGATGAGCGTGGCTGGCTGCTGCGGAAGATGGATGCATACTGCCAGCAGGAGATGGAGATGCCGCTGGCGGATGTCCGAAAACAGTGGCAGGAGGAGATGAAGCAGGTTCAGTCGGCACCCAAGCCCAAGGGGCCGGAGCTGCAGATGAAAGGACCATAATACTGGCCCTGCGCGAGAGGCTCCTTCTGACCGATGGTCAGCCTTCCCCTTTGCTAGGCCCTGTCGGGCCCTGTGCAGCCGAGAAAGCCCTGGGGTGAGGTAAGGGGACCTGCTGGGGCTCAATGCCCTGTTTGGAACGGTTTTCAGGGGGGTTTGGCCCCCTGAGAGCCGGCCGAAAAAAGTACTAGATAAAGGACCGCCGTGGTAAACACGGCGGTCCGGCCACAAAGCCCCGCAGTGCGGGGCTTTCAGCGATTTGGACACCGCCGTCGGTTTTCGGGCTTTCCGATTTTTACAGCGGTGGTGGATTTCAAAAATGCCGGTGTTTCAAGGCTTTGACTGCCTTTTTCACCGCCGTGGTAAAAGGAGATGCTATGGAAGAAGAAAAACGAATCAAAATCACAGTTTGGCTGAAACCGGGCCTTGTCAGCCGTATGGATGGCTGGTTGGAATCGGACAACTGCAAGAGTCGGGGTGAGTTCACGGAGAAGGCTCTCCGGTTCTATATGGGGTATCTGGCATCGGAGGATACCTCCGAGTTTTTGTCCCGCGCTCTGGTGGACACACTTCGCGGGATCGTGGCCGACAACGCCAACCGTCTCCGCAGCCTGATCTTCAAGTGGTGTGTGGAAATGAATATGATGGGACATACCATCGCCGCGCACTTCCATACGGCCCCCATCAACCGCCGCGAGCTGCGCGGTTATGCTGTGGACGAAGTGATGCGCACCAATGGTCAGATCAGCTTCGACGATGCGCTGGATCAGCAGCGCCGGTTGGAAGATGACGGCACATGGCACGGATCGTATTGATCGCGCCCTATCTCAAGGGCGGTAGGGATGCGGCGCATCTCGCTCACCGAATGCGATACGTCGCCACAAGAGAAGGAGTGGAGCTGCTGACAGATCAGCACGGCGGATTCCCTGCCACGAAAAAACAGCAGGCATATATCCGGCGTCTCCTCCGCACCTTCCCAGAGGCTGAGGACCTGCTGGAGTATGACGACTACCGGGATCAGCCAACGAGAGAACGAGCCAATGAGTTCATCCGTCAAGTGCGGGAGAGCTTCGTGGAGTCCCTGGATCAGCGGGAAAACTTCCTGGACTACATTGCTCATCGACCCGGCGTCCAGCTGTCGGGTGAACACGGCCTGTGGGACGCGCGTGGGAAGGTGCATAATCTCGCGGCTGCAGTCCGGGAGGTGGCGGAGCATCCCGGTAATGTGTGGACGCCGGTGATCGCACTGCGCCGGGAAGACGCAGAGCGATTGAGTTATGATAACGCCGCCAACTGGCAGGCGCTGGTCAACGCGAACATCTGCGACATTGCCCACGCCTTCAAAATCCATCCGGATCACCTCCGCTGGTATGCCGCCTTTCATCAGAAGGAAAAAAGCGTCCATATCCACATGGTGGTATTCTCCACTGATCCCAAAGAGGGGTATCTCACGAAGCAGGGCATCCGGCAGCTCAAGTCCGTATTTGCCCGGCAGATCTACCGTCAGGAGCTCATCAGTGTCTATGAGGAGCAGACGATGTGGCGTGATCAGCTTGGAAAGGAAGCGGCCAATGCAATGGTGGAATCCATCCGGCAGATGGCAAGCGGCACCATCCGGAACAGTCGGATGGAAAAGCTGACGCTGAAGTTGGACAATCAGCTCCGTGATGTCAAAGGGAAAAAGGTCTATGGCTACCTACCGCCCGATGTGAAGCTCACGGTGGATCAGATCGTTGAGGAGCTGGCCCAGGACCCGCATGTCTCCCATGCCTATGAGCTCTGGCAGCAGTTGCGGGAGAAAGTCCTCAGCACATATTCGAAGGACCTCCCGCCGCGCCTTCCGCTGTCCGCACAGAAGGAATTCAAGAGCGTGCGCAACATGGTCATCCGGGAGACGCTGCGGATGTCGAAGGAGCTGGTCCAGTCAGAGTCAGATGAGATCGCAGGTGAGATCGAGACAGATGTCACGGGGACGGAGAAGCCGAAGAAAGATGACAGCGAAGCGCCGTCCCTGTTCAGCAGGGAACGGCGGTATTGGACAGCCAAAAAATACCTCCGCGGCAGTGACACCACACCGCCGGATTACGAGCGCGCGTACCGTCTTCTTCTGCTGGAGGCCAAGGATGGAAACGCCCAGGCCATGTGTGACCTGGGCCATATCTACCGTGAGGGCCTCCTGCCGGACAGTGATCCCGACCCGGAGAAGGCGCGGGAGTGGTATGCAAAGGCGCTGGCAGTCTTCCGGGAAAAGGAACAGGCGGTGCCCAGCAGCCAGACAGAGTATCGGATCGCAAGGCTGTATGCCAACGGCCTCGGTGTGGAGGCAGACGATGCGGAGGCGGAACACTGGTTCCGGCTGGCTGCCGAAAAGGAGAATCCATTCGCGCAGAATGCCCTGGCCGCTCTGCTGCTCAAGCAGGGAAAGCCGGAGGAGGCTGCGCACTGGCTGGAGCGCACGGCAAAGCAAGGAAATCCAGCGGCGCAGTATGCCCTGGGCAGACTGCATCTGCTGGGGACCGGCGTCCCGCATGACCGGGATCTTGCCATGGAGCTGCTGGGCCGGGCCGCCGCACAGGGGGACAGCCGCGCCGAGGCACTGGCGAAGGAGCCGGAACGGGTGTCCCTCCTGCCAGCGGCGATGGCAGTCACCAGGATGCTCCACCACATGAGCCGGATCTTCGAGCACAACTGCAAACAGGATCAGGTCTTTCAGGGACTCCAGATCGACCGGAATCGGTGGCGGGAGCTGCAGGAACTGCGGATCGCTATGGGCCACATGCCGGATGATCATGAGGAGCCCCGCATGAATTTCTAAGAGAGGAGGAATCTCCATATGGGGACCTTTGTTTATTTCACAGAGGAACAGAAACGACAGGCAAATGATGTGGATCTGGAGGCGTACCTGCTCCGGAGGGGAGAGAAGCTGCTCCCCTCTGGACGGGAAAAACGCCTGGCGTCAGATCGTAGCATCACGATCCGCGGCAACGAGTGGTTCGACCATGAGGCACAGGCCGGTGGGCATCCGATTGACTTTCTCCGCATCCACTACAACATGTCCTTTCCGGAGGCGATGCGGGAACTGATAGGCGGGAATTTCGGACAGGAGCTTCCGACGGCGAAGAAGAAAGATGTGCAGTCGAAGCCGTTTGCCTTGCCTCCGGAAAACGCAAATATGCGGCGAACTTTTGCATATCTGCTCCGGCGGCGCCATATTGACCGGGCTGTGCTGATCGAGTTTGTGAGAGCCAGGCTGCTCTATGAGGATGCAGATCATCACAACGCCGTATTCGTGGGCAGGGACGAAAATGGCACTGCAAAGCACGCGCACATGCGCAGCACCAATAGCTGGGGCGATCCCTTCCGCCTGAACGTGGAGGGGTGTGATCCCAGATACAGCTTTCATTATGACGGTAAGGATGGGCGTCTCTATGTGTTTGAGGCGCCCATTGATTTATTGTCGTACATCTCCCTACACCCAGACCGTTGGCAGGATCATAGCTATGTGGCCTGCTGTGGTACATCCGTCATTCCGGTGATTACGTGCCTGGATCGGATGGCGCGGCCGGAGGAGGTGGTGCTGTGCCTGGACAATGACGAGGCTGGCCATAAAGCCTGCCGGCGGATGGAGAAGCAGCTCACGGAAAAATACAATGTCACGATCCGGCGGGAGATTTCCGCTGAGAAGGATTGGAATGACGACCTCTGCGCCATGTCTCAGGATCGCTCACCGGAAATGATGATGGGGGCGATGAGCAGGTGAACGAAAGCGCATGGACCCTGATCGGCTTCGCTGCCGTCATGGTGATTGTGATTGCGGGATTGTCTCTGATCTCACAGCACTACACGCTTAATATCAAAAGCAGAACAGTGGGCGACGGGCAGCACGGGACAGCGCGATGGGCGACCAAGCAGGAGATCCAACGTACCTATCACTTGGTGCGCTATGCCCCACAGGCTTGGCGCAGAGGAAAAGACCTGCCAAAGGTGCAGGGCATCATCGCAGGCAGCGTAGGGAGGAACCCGACTCCCATCGAGTTCATGATCAGAAAGAAAAAAATCACCATTCATGTGGAGCGGCTCCCTTTCCAGAAGCACAAGTGCATGAAGGCGATTGTGGATGGTGATGACATCCACTGTCTGATGATCGGCGCCAGTGGTGCCGGTAAGACAGCTTATTTTTTGTATCCTAATCTGGAATACACCTGTGCCACGGGAATGAGCTTTCTAGCCCTGGACAGCAAGGGAGACTTGGCTAGGAACTACGCAACCATTGCCAAAAAATACTACGGTTACAAAATCTCCATCATTGACCTACGGAACCCTACGCGATCGGATGGAGACAGTCTCCTGACGCTGATCAACCGATATTCAGACAAAGCGAGGGCGGAGCCGGACAATTTGGGATATAAGGCCAAGGCAGAAAAGTATGCGAAGATCCTTGCAAAGACGATTATCAATCAAGGCGGTGAATCTGGGCAATTTGGTGAGAACGCATATTTTTACGATGCCGCAGAAGGCGCTCTTGCTGCCATGACGCTGCTCCTGTCGGAATTCCTCCCCCCTAAAAAGGGCGAGGCCGATGTGCGGCACATCATCTCGGTATTTAAGCTGACACAGGATCTTCTGGCGCCCAGCCAATTTAACCAGGAGAAAAATGGATTCCAGGCGCTCATGGATCTGCTCCCACCGACGCACAAGGCAAGATGGCTGGCGGGCTCTGCCCTCAACGCCTCGGACCAGACCATGGCGTCCGTCATGTCCACGATCCTGTCCCGGCTCAATGCGTTCCTGGATACCGAGATGGAGCAGATACTCTGTTTTGATAACTCCATTGATGCGGAGACCTTTGCCTCGGAAAGATGTGCGATTTTTTTGATCCTGCCGGAAGAAGATCGGACGAAAAACTTCATGGCGACACTCATGATTCAGAACCTATCCAACGAGCTGTTTGCCATTGCGGATAGGAATGAAGGAAAGCTGAAGAACCGAGTCGTGTTTTTCTGTGACGAGTTCGGTACCATGCCGCCATTCGATGTCATGGCACTGTTCTCAGCTGGCCGATCCCGGAAGCTGACGATGGTGCCCATCATTCAGAGCGTCGCGCAGCTGGAGGACAACTATAAGAAAACGGGCAGCGAAATCCTGATTGATAACTGCCAGCTGACGGTTGCCGGCGGCTTTACCCCTCAAAGCGAAACTGCGGAGTCTGTGTCTCGTGCCTTGGGAAACCGCACAGTCCTCTCCGGCAGTGTTTCCAGAGGAAAAAATGATCCCAGCCAGTCGCTGCAGATGATGGAGCGACCACTGATGTCACCGGATGAATTGAAGTCCATTCCGAAGGGGCATTTCATCGTGATGAAAACCGGTACCCATCCTATGCAGACAAGGCTGCCTCTCTTCCTGGACTGGGGCATCACATTCGACGAACCTTACCAAATGCCGGAGAGAGCCAATCGTAAAATTGCCTATGCCAATAAGGAGGACCTGGTCAACAGCATCATGGCCAGCAGGTCAGGCCGCGGGATCTATAACACCAAGCGGGAGGGGATGATATGAGCTATTTCGATGTGGTCTATGCGGACCATGAGCTGTCTCCCCGTGCCAAAACGGTCTGTATGTATCTCCACGACCGCGCTAACAAGGAGGGAGAGAGCTGGTATGCCATCAATACCATCGCGTCAGATCTTGGTCTATCCCGCTCCACAGTGAAACGTGCCCTTGGCGATCTTGTTCGCCAGGGGCGCGTAGAGAAAAAACCACGGTATCGAAAAAACGGTGGCTGTACCTCCAACCTCTATCGGCTGCTGTGAAAAAGAGCGCATCCCCCGCCAAGGGGGGATTGCGCTCATTAACTGGACCGGGGGCCGGGTCATCATGGCCCACCCAGAAGGCCCAATAGAAGGTACGATTATATTCAGAGGATAACAACATGGGTAAGATGTGAATTTCTGATAAAAGTTCCCAGCTTAATGAGAGAAGGGATATCCAAATAGGAAGTTGAGGAACGGCAATTGCTTTTCTTGCTAGAACCACATATAATGCACTTAGATTTTGCATTTGTGAGGTTCTGGCTATGGGGAGAGTATCTACGAAAGAGAATAAGAATATCTACCAGACTACACGCGAAGCACTACGCCTGACCCGTGAAGCTGCCGGCGAACTTTTGGAGACCATCCCGCCGGAGCGTATTGAAAAGATCGAGAACGAGCGGTCCCTGCCCCACCCGGACGAGGTGCTGACCATGGCGGACAAGTACAAACAGCCGGGGCTGTGCAACTACTACTGCGCCAACCAGTGCCCTATCGGGCAGGAGTATGTGCCGGAGGTGCAGATCAAGGACCTCTCCCAGATTGTTTTGGAGATGCTGGCTTCCCTCAACTCTATGAATCGGCGTAAGGAACGGCTAATCGAGATCACTGCCGACGGAGTCATCAGCGATGATGAGCTGGAGGACTTTATCCACATCCGAGAAGAGCTGGAGCGTATATCAATCGCGGTGGAGACACTGCAGCTGTGGTCGGAGCGGATGCTGGCCACTGGCGCCATCAATGCTGAGCAGTATGAGGCCTATGAGCGCCGACGGGCAGAGCGGGGGAGGAATTGAGTCGGGTATTTTGCTGCGGCAGTGAAAATAGCGCACCTTAATTTGACAATCCGATGCTGGAAGCTGCATGGGCGGGATGTTAGAATACCATCAAACAGAGAGAGCAGACGCTCCTGTGAAGTTTCCGCAGCGAGGTGACAGCGATGGATACGAAAACGAGACTCCTGGCAATCAGATTGATGGAGAACCTCCGGAGAAATCCCGCTTATGCCCGGACATTGGGCGTTCAGGTGTCCTTAAAGAGATCCGCCTGAAGGGACGGCTCCCGTTCCAATCCAGCGGCTGAGGGCTTCACAGTTAGGTGAAGCCCTCTTTTACAAAGAGAAGCTGTGCATAAGGAAGGGAAAGGAGCAACAAGGGATGAACTACTATGACCAGCAACTGAAAGAACTGCTCGCCGAATGTGCCCGCAAGAAGAAATTGGAGGCCACGGCTGCCGAACTGCGGCACCAGCGTGATACCTACACTGCAAGGGCGGAGGAACTGAAACAGACCATGCAGGAGGAGCAGGCTGATGTTGACCGGCTGGAGGGCCGGAGTCTGGCCGCCTTCTTCTACAATGTCGTTGGCAAAATGGATGAGAAGCTGTCGAAAGAGCGGCAGGAGGCCTATGCGGCCCGGGTACAGTATGACACCGCGGTCCGGGAACTGGCTGGCGTGGAGGAGGACCTGGGCAGATGCCAGGCGGAGCTGGACACGCTGGGCGACTGCGAGACTCGGTACGCTGCGCTGCTTCGGGAGAAGACTGAGGCGGTCAAAGCCGCCGGCGGCGCCGTGGCGGAGCAGATCCTGGGGTTAGAAGAGCGTTCTGCGTATCTGGAGAGCCAGGAGCGGGAACTGCAGGAGGCATCCGCTGCCGGACAGAACGCCCTGGCAACAACTGACCAGATCCTGGAGAGCCTGAACAGTGCAGAGAACTGGGGAACCTGGGACCTGGTGGGCGGCGGCCTGATCGCCGACCTTGCCAAGCACAGTCGGCTGGATGAAGCCCAGGCGTCAGTGGAATATCTGCAGTCGCAGCTGCGGTCCTTCCGAACAGAACTGGCTGACGTGACAATCAGCGCCGATTTCCAGGTCAATATTGATGGCTTCCTCCGAGTGGCCGACTACGTGTTTGATGGCATCTTCGCTGACTGGGCGGTGCTGGATCGAATCAATCAGGCCCAGGTGCAGGTAGAGAACACCCGGGCACAGATCTGTGCGGTCTTGGACTACCTGCGGCAGATGACGAATCAGGCGGAACAAGATGGGGCTGGACTGCGGCAGGAGATTGAGAGGCTGGTAAGAAGCGTGCCCATGTAGTGAAATAGGCCGAATGACTTTGGAAATAAAAGAGAATAAGGAGCAAGACGAGTATGGATGATGCCGGCGCGCAGGCGCCCCAGCTGCTCTGGATCAACTGGACGGCCCATGTGGTGTCCTTCCACCAAGAGGAAGGGTTTGAGACGGTGACATTTCCTGACCACGACACCATGCTGGCTTATGTGTTCCAGAAGACCTCAAACGGCTTTCGCATCCAGTGAGGCCATTAGAGAAAGAATCACACAGTTAGGAGTAACCTATGAAATTTGTCATTGAGCACTTGTCTAAAAATTTTGAACAAAAAGAAGTCTTGAAAGACATTGGCTTTACCTTTGAGGAGGGGAGAATCTACGGGCTTCTGGGCCGAAACGGCGCTGGTAAGACGACGCTCTTCAACTGCCTGAACCGGGACATCAAGGCTGACAGCGGCAGTTTCTATCTGGAGGAGGACGGAGTTCGACGAGAAGTGGCGGCGGAGGACATTGGGTATGTTCTTTCCACGCCCACTGTGCCGGAGTTCCTCACCGGCCGTGAGTTTCTCAAATTCTTTATGGAAATTAACGCCGATTCTATTCGGGATCCAAAGTCACTGGACGAGTACTTTGATGAAATGAGCATTGCTCCAGAGGATCGGGACAAGCTTCTGAAGGACTATTCCCACGGCATGAAGAACAAGATGCAGATGCTTGTCAACATCATTGCGCAGCCGAATGTTCTGCTTCTGGACGAGCCGCTGACTTCCTTAGACGTGGTGGTGGCCGAGGAGATGAAAAACCTGCTCCGGTCACTGAAGGACGGGCGGGTCACCATTTTCTCCACCCACATCCTAGACCTGGCATTAGATCTGTGCGACGAAATCGTGCTGCTCAGCCATGGGGAGCTTGAAGTGGTGGAGAAGTCTAACCTGGATGACCAGGAGTTCAAGGAGAAGATCATTTCGGCACTGAAAGAGGAGAGTCATGCTTAAAACACTGCGAATCTCATTCGCCCTGAAGAATACATACCGGGTCAACGGCATCCTACACTCCCTCAAACAGATTCCGCTTTTGAAGCGGCTCCTGCCCGAGACCCTCTACCGAGTCCGGGGGCTGAAGATCTTTGCCAATGTGCTCTCAGTATTGTGGGAGATCGTATCTATTTTCCTGTGGAAGTTCCTGTACTTCATCACCATGGTCTTTGGAGTGGGTCTCCTCTATGAACGGGTACCGAAGGACGCTGGTTTCCTGCATATCCTGCTCTTTCTGACGATGATTGGCTCATACATGAATACCAACATCTTCAACCCCACCCGGGATAAGTACTACGCCATGATCCTTTTGCGGATGAACGCCCGGGACTATACCCTGACCAACTACGGCTATGCGCTGGCGAAGGTCGTGGTCGGGTTCTTACCCATCACTATACTGTTCGGCCTGAACCGCGGCGCCCCGCTGTGGTTGTGTCTGCTGATCCCGTTCTGTGTGGTCGGTGTGAAGATCACGGTAGCTGCCGACTCCCTGCGGGACTATGAGAAGCACGGCTATGTCCGTAACGAGAACAACCTGCAGAAGATAGCCTGGCTGCTGACGGCGCTCCTGCTGGCGCTTGCCTATGTGCCGCCCGCCATGGGATTTGTCCTGCCGCTCTGGGCTTCGGCAGCGCTGTTCCTGGTCTGGATTCCAGCCGGCCTTCTGAGCTTTAGGCGAGTGGTGGCCTTCCGCTTCTACCGGGAGATGAATCAGGAACTGCTTGTCTCGATCCCGGGCCAGATGGATAAAGCCAGATCGGCGGTTAAGACGGCGAATGAGAAGAAAATCACCGCCGACACATCCATCACCAGCCAGAAGAAGGGCTTTGAGTATCTCAACGACCTGTTTGTCAAACGGCACCGGAAGATCCTCTGGAAATCCGCCCTGCGAATCGCTTATGTTTGCACATTCCTCACTTGTGGTGTGGTGCTGCTTATGATCATACAGCCGGGCACTAAGGGGGATATCAACGACATGGTCATGACATGGCTTCCTTACTTTGCATTCATCATGTATATCCTGAACCGGGGAACTGGCTTCACACAGGCGCTGTTTATGAACTGTGATCACAGTCTGTTGACCTACTCATTCTATAAGCGCCCGGGGTTTGTGCTCAAGCTGTTTCAGATCCGCTTGAGGGAAATCATGAAGGTCAATGCAGTTCCGGCGCTGGTGATTGGATTCGGCCTCGCACTGATCCTCTATGTCTCCGGCGGGACAGACAACCCCCTCAACTATGTGGTGCTGGTGGTCACGATCCTCGCTATGAGCGCCTTTTTCTCCATCCATTACCTGACCATCTACTACCTGCTTCAGCCCTATACAGCTGGAACAGAGATGAAGAGCGGGACCTATCGCATCGTGATGATCCTCACCTATGTGGTATGCTATGCCATGATGAACCTCCGGCTGCCGATTCTGGTGTTCGGTGTGGCGTGTATTGCCTTCTGTGTGGTTTATTCCATTGTGGCCAGTATCCTGGTCTATCGTTTCGCACCGCAGACTTTCCGGCTTCGGACTTAAAATAAGCACTCTCGTTAAATAGGAGAGCGGGGGAGTCGTGCTCAATAGCACGGCTCCCCCGCTTTTTATTTCCTGGGGTATCCTGATACTTTCCTCAGAATTGCTTGCTACCATTGTGGCAGCATCAATAAAGGGAAGATTGCGATCTTTAGCTGGACCGGGGTCTGGGTCATCATGGCCCATCCAGAAGGCCCATTAGAAGGTACGGTTATATTCAGAGGATAACAACTACATGGGGTAGGAAAAGCTTAGATCCGCATCTCGGCAAGCAGCTCCCAATAATCAGAGGAAGAATAATAGGGGGTGAGATAATCATCCTCCACGACTTGATTCGCCTGTGAGAAGGTTTCTGTTCGCTCCTGCTGGTTCTCCATATGCAATCGCCTCTCATTCGCCCTCAGTGAAACCGATTATATCACTTCCAGCAAGAAAGCGCAACCCGTTGGAGCTGAATCGGCGAATCGATCTAGATATTGGGTGAGGGTAGGGGTACGATGAATCTTAAATTTCTGATAACTCGACTGGCGTTTGATAGCTTCCGCTGCTGGAATGTGATAATGTGTGTCGCTGAAAAGGAGACGATTATGTGAATGACTATATGCAAGCCCTGCACCGGAGATTCTTCAAAGAGCCGGAGCTGAAAGAACTCAAGGAGGAGATCGAGAGTGTTCGTCTCAGCTTAAAAGCTGGGATGAGTAGAGATGACCGGGAAAAGCTGCTGAAAATGATAGACCTTTGTGTCGAATTACAAGATGAAATATCCCTGGAATCCTTCAGGTCTGGCTTTCAATTGGCTCTCGGTATCGTAAGTGAACTCCGACCCTACTGCTTTGATGAGGATGAGGAGGAGCGAGCTTACAATGCTTCTCGAGATGGTGAATTGTAAAAATAGATGTGATCCCTTGATACAGGATCACATCCATTTTTGAATGTTTATGACGACGAATAACAGTTTATCGTTTGCCTCGTGTGGAATGCTGAATCAACACGGAGACCACATCTTCAATCATCATGCGATCTTTTGGAGAGACTTTGGACAGCTCTTCTTGCAATATAGATGTTTTAATTCGGTATCCCTCATCAAGAACATCGCATAAAACCATGTCAGCAGAAGTGGAAAGAGCATTCAAAATGTCAATAAGAGTTTCGAGAGATGGGATTTTTTCTCCACGCTCCAGAGCGCCAATATAGTTTGTGCTTAGGCCCGTCATCTCTGCTAAATCTTCTTGGCGAAGTTCTCTTAAGTGACGGAACTTGCGTATGTTTCTCCCTATGGACTCAAGCTCCATCATGATACCTCCTATAAGTATTGCTGTATCACTGATAGTATAAGTTGAGCCAAAAGAAGTATACACAAACAAATAGCGTTGAAAACATACCAATAGTGTTGATAAAATGGCGCAAGTATTTTATAATCCACTTATAAGCAGAGGGGGGACACAATTAGTTGTCAATATGGACGGAAAGGGTATTGGGATCTAGAATCCATACAGGTTTCCCTGTTGCTCGAGCATACGACACAGTCATTCCGGTACCACTGGGGCTACCATTCCAAACAGCAAGAATAACGTCTGCATGGTCAACCATATATCGGTTTCTCTTCTGCATACAATCTTTTGAATAGTGCTTTTGAAGCATCGTTTCCTTGTCACAGTTTGCTGCAATTCGAAAGTACCTATTCCGATATGCTTCACTCCATTTTGTTGCCTGTGTTTCACAGGGAATCGCACATTCAAGGGTAATGCTTGGGTACTGTGATTTTAGGTTCAGAACAATTTCCGCTGCATACATGTCTACCCCCAATGCCATTCCTGTGATGAAATGAGTTACATCATTGTTGGAGATTAACTTGATAATTGTTTTTTCCAGTTCTTGCTTCAACAGCAAACAATGTATGTCTGACTCACAATAACCAAATGGGAGACTTTGTGGACGGTGTCCCGAGAATGCACATGTTTTTCCTTGTTGATTTGAGTTGCATTTTTTGATTTCATTTCTAAAGATTTCATCACTCATAAAATTGATTACACCACCTATGTATTAGAGTTATAGTATATGACGCTAATACACAGTATAGCATATAAAAAAAGGAAGAAAAAGGGCTGCAAGAATTCCCTGCAGCCCTGCGAATAATCATATTCAATTATTGTGTTTTGCTTGGTTAATAAGAAATTCAAGAGTTTCAAGAATCCTTTGTTTGTCCTTAGGTGAAAGCTGATCAAGATCCTCCGAGAGCCTGGTAGTTCGGTATTTTGTGGAATGAACAATTACATCACAAAAAATCGCATCAGCAGAGGTTTCAAGACCATTTATAATCCTTATCAACTTGTCATAACGGGGAAATGCGGCCCCTCTTTCGATGGTTGAAATATAGTTGGTTGTTAAACCAATCTTTTCTGCAAACTGGTCCTGGGTCAAACCTAGTTTTTCGCGTGACTGTTTAATCCTTTCCCCGATCCGCTTATCAATCATCTTGGAAGACTACCGCTCCTTTCTGTGATGATACGATTTAGTATAAAGATTAGCGGCATATCTATACAGATACGTTAATACATAGACTATGGATTAGCAAATTATAATTGAAAAAAGTTTTTTGAATAAGGCTCAATAGTAAATAAAACGTAAATTTGGCTTGCCAACATAAATAAGCCTTTCGGGGTGCTTTTCAATATGATATAATTTATTCAAGTTATGCCCCTTGCCGGAATGGCGCTTGGGCATGACCATAAATCAAGAGGGTACATAATGAGGAAAATGACAACGCAGTTAATCACAACATCTTTGATATATGAGGAAATAATCTTGTCTGTTGAGGAAACCACATCTGGCAGTAGATGTGGGTCCTTTTGTGCGGCCTTTTCACGCCCTGCGTCAGCCTGTCCAAGTGACAGGGTGTCGCGGGGCGTTTTTCTACCTTTGGAAAGGAGTTAAGAAATATGAGTCTAAACTACAGCTGCCCCGTCTGTGGGACCTCTTTGGGCTATGAGGGATTGTGCTGGAAATGCAAATCTGAACAGGAGCGGAAGGCTGCTCTTGCCTGGACACCGGAACAAATCACAGAGAAGCAGAGAAACCTGATTCAGAACATCCAGCGGCTGGCGGAGATGGAGGACCCGGAGTTCACCGACTTCTGGCAGCTGTTGGGGTACCGGGATGCCATCGCCCCGGAGATCCAGCGGGCGGCACTGGCCGCAGAGGTGTTCTGGCCCTGTGAGATCTATTATCACGCTCCCGCCGATGTGCGGGATGGTCTGATTCATGCGCTGTTGTCCGCGGAATATTCCAGCGCGGCTTCTAACCTGATGAGCTGCCTTGCTATGCAGGGAGATGACAAGGCAATGGAGACGCTGCTGGAGCTGGAGCGAAATCCCCGGCCCTGGCGCAAGGGCCTCTATGTGGACCCATCCAGCTATGCGCAGATCGGCGGCTGGACCTTCAACAAGGAGGGCCAGAAAATCCAACTCAACTTCGACACCTGCTATCCTATGGTCAAAGGAACCACCGGTGAGAAATCTCCTGTCCGCATTGGCCGGGCACGGGAGGACACATGCCCCCACTGCGGCGGACGCATGGTGGACATGCTGGTGCTGGACGGCCGGGATGAGCGGCTCCGGTTCCTGGGACTGGACGGCATCCTGACCGCCACCTGCTGCCCCAGCTGTGTGGGATTTCTCAAAGGCCCCGCCTTCAACCGGTTCACTCTGGATGGCGGCGTGGAGGTCTTCCCCTCTGAACTCTTTGACGGGGCGGAGAAGACGGATTGCTATGTCAGTCCCGAGGATTACAAGGCTCTCACCGAAAATCCCTTTGTGCTGGGCAAAGCGCCGGCACCCCTGTTTTACGGCGCGGCCTGTCAGGATGTCAACTCCATCGGCGGCTTTGGCAACTGGGTACAGGATGCGGAATATACGACCTGTCCCCACTGCGGCAAGCCCATGAAATATCTGGCCCAGATCCAGTGGGATACGGTGTTTGACTGTGCGGAGGGCACGCTCTATGTGGAGTTCTGCCCAGACTGCCACATCGTATCCATGCAGCACCAGCAGACCTGAGAGGAGACCTTGCCATGAGTTTGCCAAAGCGTGATGGCGTGCATGACCGCTACTATCTGATCCACAAGTCGGACACTTCCCCGGAGGTGCTGGCGGAGGCGGATCTCTGCATTCAGAATGTGCTGAACGGCACCGCCCGTGAAAATCACTCTGCCTACCCGACTGTGGTGCGAAATCATAACGGGACACCGTTTCTTCCGGATCAGCTGCTGGAGCGGTATCTGACCGGGCTGCCGTTGAAGGAATTTCCCTGCGAGGATGCTGTTTCCCTCTGCGATGCCATGCGGCGACTGGTGGGCTGGCAAGAGATCCGCTATAAGTTGGAGAAGTACATAGAAAAGCAGGTGCAGGAACGCTACTTCCTTGTGGGAGAGCGGGAAGATGGTTTTACCGTCTTTCCGCCCTGCACAATGCAGCCGGAATTGCGCCCGGAGGATGTGGATGAAGGTCTGCTGCGCTTTGCCTGCTATGTGGCTATCTGCCATACCGTGTACGGGCAGAGTTTTGAATCCCTCACCACTGAACACATTCTCGGCCTGGTTTCCCAGCTTCGCCCAGATATGGTGAAGCAGCTGAAAACAGCCGGCAGCGGCAAATTACCAAAGGACATCCAGCAACGTAAGACGGAGCATTTCACCGCATCGGCCAATGATGCGTTTGCTACTATCCGCATCACCGCCAGGGACTCCTCCCAGGAGTGCTATGGTGAAATCCTGGACTACCTGTGCGCGGTGCTGGAGCAGGAGGAATTCCCCCGTAGTTACTCGGTGGAGTTCCGAGGGAAGGAGAAAATCTATCTGCCCATTCCCGGCTTGCCCAAGAAAGGCGTCAATCAGCTCTTTGCTTGCGCTGTGCAGCACCCCAATCTGCATCCAGCTATGGAGCGATACGCTCGTCTGGCTATGCGGGAGTTTGAGTGGTATCAAAACCTCGCGGATGAAGCCTGCGCCATGCCCGGCTCTTTTGCTGTGTTCGCTCTGGGGCTGGAGGGAGAACAGTGGGCGCCGCTGGTGGCAGAGTATTTGGATCTCTGCGACGACGAGCACTCCTCCCTGCAAGAGAAATTCCTTCATGCCTTGATCCGGAAGTTCGGTTTCCAAACATGGACACTGGGCGTATTGGTACGGGGCGCATTGTCTATGCAGTGGCTGAAGCCTGCCAAGGAATTCCGCAGCTTGATTGCCAATGCGGAAAGCCTGGATGCGCTGCTGACAGTCAAACGCCGCTTTTCCGCTTATCTCCTGCCAGAAGAGGACAAGGACCCGAAATTCCGGGCCATCGCTTGGCGGAGCCTGCTCTGGGCCATCTGGGGCTCGTCCTCCGAAAACGGCGGCATCAAGGTCATCAAGTCGGCACCGAAGGAACTGAAAGAGAAATACCAGCAGGTATTTGCGTAAGGAGAACGCCATGAAAAAGAGAACGGTCAAGGACTTTATTGCCCTGTACGCCCCAGAAGATGAGGAAAAACTGGTACTGATTCAGGACGGTGTCAGCGCGGACAAAACCTTTCTGGATACCTACTGGGCGGCGCATACCCATGCCCTCGCCATGGCGGATGTCCAGACCGGACAGGCGATCTCCGGTCGATGCTACCTGAGCTGGCCGCTGACGGACAAGGAACGGGATGCCGGCGACTATTCCAAGCGGTTTACCAAGGGCCAGATCTACCGGATCAAAGCCCGCGGCTGGAAAGGTGATGCCCTCTACGAACCTCAGTGGTATGTCACGGAGGTACTGGAGGAAGGCGTACCCTGTCCGGCACTGGAGGATATCTGGGCGGAGTACACAAAGCCGATTCTTCTGGAGGACGAAGTGCTGGGGACCCTCACGCTGGATCGTGAGATGAGCATATTCGAGGGGACCTGTAAGTGGATGGGAAAAGAAGTCCGGATCTCGTTGGATGTGGAGATTGAAAAGAATGCGTCCTGGACCCGTGTCACCAATGTAATGAAGAAACTGCTGGCAGACCAGGAAGCCTGGGATAAGTCCCTGCGAGCGATGGCTGCCCAAAAGCTCACCGCTCAGGCCAACGAGTGGCTGGCGGACAATGACCAGACCGACAGGGACCCGGAGAAAGACCCCATCACCGAGGATGAGTTTGCCCGGCGCATCCTCCTCACCGAGTTTACAGTATCTCCCGGTGGGCGTTTTACCGCCTGGTATGAAGATGACGATATGTTCTGGGGCCATGTGATCACTGTGGATGGAACGCTGAAAAAAGGCCCCGTTGACGCTGATATACAGGGATAAGCAGAGGAGGAAACTTAAATGAACAGCGAGCAGATCACAGCTTTTTTACAGGCACACTGGGAGTGGGTGACTTTGATCATGGGCATTGTGTCCGTGGCTGGCTCAATTCTGAATTGGAACTGGATGTGCGACCCCACCGGTAAGCCGAACTCTCACCGCTATGGCCGCGGCTCCAGGCGGGTGATCTTCTTCCTACTGGGAATCGTGCTGATTGTGACCAGCATCATGTCCTGGGTGCTGTAAGGAGGACGAACGATGAGTGAAAAATATCCTACCTGGCTCACCGGCCATGTGAAGGAGTGGGCACAGAAACGCCTGCCCACCGTGACATTGTGTTCTACCGCTGGCAATGAACTGCTGGAGGTTTGGTACTACGGTGACCTGTTGACCTTAAACGAAGAACCACAGCTATATATTGTTCCCAGTTATTTCGCTCCCGAACTTGTGACAGCTCGTGACCCGGAGAGCGGCGAGGAGTTCGTCATCTTTGATGGTGGACGGCATGGCTACGACAATATGTTCTGCGATGAACATGATCCATCCGAGCTGGAACACCGTCCCCTCAAGCGGTATGAGATCCCCGCCTCCAAGTTGGTGCTGGAGCTGGGGTACAGCGTGGACTACGAGGACGAAAAAGAAGACTTCGAACCGGATGAGGCGGATACTGTGGAACTGATTAACTGCGAGCGTATGCCTTGGGAACAGGTCAAGCGGGACGGCATCGACTATATCGCCCTTTACTATGTGAACGAG
>OOCU01000147.1_pt1 | contig 82166 bp, 57 predicted proteins | sample 1671781 | NCBI WGS metagenome assembly OOCU01 (sample SAMN06348192, study PRJEB24527) | human gut metagenome | reverse complement strand
CCGATCCGTTCAAATCCGCTCAATCCGTGTCATCCGCGTACCTGGTTCTTTTATTGCGACAAATAGATTCAAATTTGAAAAAAAGCTGTGTCGTTATCCGGAAATAATGATCAAGATAATGCTGCAATCGCAGTCCCTACTAGATTGGCATTATTCATTTTATTAACGTGAACTTTTACGTCACCAATTCCAAGTTCGTTCAGAAGAATATCCAATTCTTCCATTACGAGTACATTATAATTCTTATCATTTCTGTTGAGGCTCCAGAACATACTGCCTTCAGCTACCAGGCAAACCTTTTTGATATCCTTATTATATGAAACCAGTAAAGAGATCAGACCGGCTAGTGAGGAGGCTACCAGTTGGGCAGAACGGTTATAGATCCAATGCGCAACCTGTACATATTTCTCCTTGTGGATATCCGGATAATTCATGATGGTAGTCAGTTTTTGGGCATCGAATTTTTCCTCGAACTCATCGAGAGGGAAAGTCGATTTCAATATTTCTCCCAAATACATGCCGGAAACAGCCTTTTCAAATCGTTGCATGCCACGGCTGTCAGAGCAGGCATCGACCATTTCGTCTACCGTCGTCAGGAAAGGCGGATGGAAATTGCCTGATTCCAAATTGACAGGGATCAAGCCGTCTGTCTGTATGGATGCAGGAAGTTTGGTTATCTTATCTGCAGGAATGAAAGTTGCCATATTGGTCCCGGTTCCGACTATCAGTCCGATATAAGCATCGTAGTTACTATCCGTAAGTCCGGCAAACAAACTGGCAACCGTATCGTTCAATACTTTTATATTCGTGAATTTAGGTTCGTTCCGTTCATTGAGGTATTCGAGCAACGGTTTTCCTACGGGTTGTCCCAGCATTTCTTTGATGTGAACTCCCTTTGTCCAATGCAATAATTTGGCATCGCCGTCCGGAAGCGATTCAGCCGCATATGAAAAACAGTAACCTATAGGCATTTCTACGTCCCGTTTGATCTCTCCGATCGGATCGGCTAACTCTTTAAATAATTCCTCTCGGGTGAAACCGGGAGTTTTCATAACCGATAAATCCTTTTTCCATCCGTTCTCAGGATGGATCGTCGCTTTGTCGTTTGCGAAGTTAACGGTAGCGACACGATAGTTGGTCCCTCCCAGGTCGAGAACCAGTGCCTTACCGTTTATATTATTATTTTTGGGGGTAATGAATGTCGGGAGGCATTGTATTTCAGCATTCTCTTTTGCTAACCCCTCTTCTACTTTCTGTCGCAATGAAAGAGCGATCTCTTTCAATTGCTCGTTTTCCAGTTTAAAAATATTTCTCTCCATGATATACTGATTTAATTGGGTACTAATATCATTCCTTTATTTGTAAATAACAAACGAGTATGGATATTTAGTTTTAAAGAATGTGTATGATACTCAAAAAAACTCTTTGTGTCAATTTGTAAGTTGTGAGTGATATTGTATTGGTTTATTTAGAAATATCAGGTAAAAAGTAGCTTTATTTTGTGCTTTTGAAGTAGGTTTATTATAAATTGTAAGTTGATCGGTCTTTTGTTGTAATGTAGAGGTGGTTTAAAATAGTTAAATAACTTATTTTGTCTATCAAAATGTCAGTAAATATTTGGTTTGTATCGGAAAACTATGTTCATTTGCACGCAATTTGAAAGTAAATCTTATAAGTAATATATTTTATGAAAGCTTCAGTTTTAAGAAAAGAGATTTTGTCACTTGTTGTTTTGTTCGTTTGTAGTTTGGCAATGAGTGCCGCATCTCCCAGAAACTATCTTTATGATACGAAAGAGGAGAACGGAAAGATCGTTTCAAAAGTAGTATTCTTGCAGGAAGAAGGACTTTTGAATAAACAGGTGAAATATGAATTCACCTATAATGAGAACGGCAGAGTCGCTGAAAAGAAAGCGTATCGCTGGAATAAGACACAAGAAACATGGGATCCTTATTATCTGATTTCTTATCAGTATAATGAAGATGGAAATATAACTTCCGAATACGGAATGTGGAACAAAAAGAAAAAAGACTATAGCCTGAATCAACAGAAAATGATTGTTCCGGCTACAAGCTATGAAGAGATTTTCTCTTAAGAACCTATTTTATAAAACATTCATAGACACACACGAAAGTGGCGCGAATAACAAAAGACGTGAGTCCCTGTTATTAGCGCCACTTTTATTTTGTGAAAGATTACCGGGTTATCCGATAATCTTTTCTAATTCTTCCAGATTCTTGGCAACATCTTCGTCTGTTATTTCATGATTGGTCAGGTCGCCTGCCAGATACTGGTCGTAAGCCGCCATATCGATCAGACCGTGACCGGAGAGGTTGAACAGAATTGTGCGTGCTTTTCCTTCTTTCTTCGCTTCTTCTGCTTCTTGGATGGCAACAGCAATAGCGTGAGATGATTCCGGAGCCGGGATGATTCCTTCTGCCTGGGCAAACATTGTTGCCGCTTTGAATGTATCCAACTGTTTTACGTCCGCAGCATTCATCAGCCCGTCTTTCATCAACTGGCTAACGATCGAACCGGCACCGTGATAGCGCAAACCGCCTGCGTGGATATTAGCCGGAGCAAAGTTATGTCCTAATGTAAACATCGGAATCAGTGGAGTGTATCCGGCCTCGTCTCCGAAGTCATATTGGAACTGTCCGCGTGTCAGTTTCGGACAGGATGCCGGTTCTGCGGCGATCACACGAATATCTTTACCTTCTGTCAGTTTGTGACGCAGGAACGGGAAAGTGATACCGGAGAAGTTTGAACCTCCACCGAAGCAACCGATCACCACATCCGGATATTCGCCTGCCATTTCCATCTGCTTTTCAGCTTCCAGGCCAATCACGGTTTGGTGCAACATCACGTGATTCAAAACACTACCCAATGTATATTTACAGTTAGGCACCTGCATAGCCAGCTCTACGGCTTCCGAGATAGCAGTACCCAGACTACCCTGATAGTTAGGATGGTCGGTCAGGATCTTACGGCCGGCTTTCGTACTCATACTCGGTGAAGCGATCACCTGTGCACCGAAAGTCTGCATGATCGAACGGCGGTAAGGTTTTTGGTGATAGCTGACCTTTACCATATAAACAGCCAGTTCCAAGCCGAAAGCCTTGGCAGCATAGGAAAGGGCGGCACCCCATTGTCCGGCACCTGTTTCAGTGGTGATATTGGTAACACCTTCCTGTTTGCAATAGTAAGCCTGTGCGATAGCAGAGTTCAGCTTGTGTGAACCGATTGGGCTGACACTTTCGTTCTTAAAGTAAATATGTGCAGGAGTATCCAGCATCTTCTCCAGTCCGTAAGCACGAACCAGTGGAGTGGGACGCCATACCTTATATAATTCGCGAACTTCTTCCGGTATTTCGATCCAGGCATCGGTCGTATTCATTTCCTGATGGGAAGCAGCTTTGGAAAACAGGGGATAGAGATCCTCTTCTTTCATCGGTTGCTTGGTCTGCGGATTCAAAATAGGAAGTGGTTTGTTTTTCATATCAGCCACAATATTATACCAGGCTGTGGGTATGTCTTTCTCCTCCAATAAAAACTTTTTCGTATTCATAATTATTTATGTAGTTTACATTATTAATCGATTTGGCCTTTAAGGCTTACAACTTGGAAGCAAAGTAACAAATAATATTTCATTCTTCAAATTGAATAAACAAAAATATATACCTTTGTGCCTTCAAATTAGACAAATAGATAACAAACGACAACAATGAAAAAACTGGCTCTGCTACTGGTAAGTGCACTGACTTTGTTTTCCGCAACTGCCCAGAAGAAAAACTTCACTTACAAGTTTTATGGATTTGTGCGTGGTGACTTGTTTTACAACACGCGTGCGAATATGGCTCCGGTAGACGGAAACTTCTACCTTTTCCCTCTTGATGAACAACCGGATGCTGACGGGAAAGACCTGAACGCGACACCCAACGGTAGTTTCTATACGTTTACTTCCCGATTGGGAATCAGTGTGACCGGCCCGAATGTCGGTTCTGCAAGGACTTCCGCCTGCCTGGAAACTGATTTTGGTGGTTTCTCGGCAAGTACGACCATGCTCCGTATCCGTCAGGCATGGGTAGCACTGGATTGGGAAAAGAGTAATTTATTGATCGGTCACACCTGGCATCCGTTATTCGGTTCCGTTTTTCCGGATATGCTGAATCTTTCTACGGGAGCACCTTTCCAGCCGTTCAACCGCAGCCCGCAAATCCGTTATCAGTATAAAGCCGGCAAGGTGAAACTCACGGCTTCTGCTATCTGGCAGTTGCAATATACATCGAGCGGTCCGAAAGGAATGAGCGAGGATTATATTAAGAACAGCTGCGTGCCGGAATTTTATGTCGGCGCGGACTATACTTCCGATAACGGCTGGCTGGCAGGGGCGGGTATCCATCTGATTTCCCTGAAACCTCGTACGACATCGGAGATAAATGACAAAGTTTATAAGGTAAATGAGCGAATGACGACATATTCCTATGAAGCTCACTTGAAATATACCGGACGTAATTATACCTTTGCAGCCAAAAGCCTGATGGCTTCCTGTTTGGACCAGACGGCTCTGATCGGAGGTTATGGCATCAGCTCTGTCGATCCGAAGACCGGTGAACAGGAATACACTCCGTTCCGCCATTCGACAACCTGGGCGAATTTTACCTATGGAACGAAATGGAAAACGGGTCTTTTCATGGGATACACCAAGAATCTCGGTACGGACGACGAACTGACCGCATCGAAAACGGTCTACGGTATGGGACTGAACATCGACCAGTTATTTACTGTAAATGTAAATTTATCATATAATTTGCCTCATTGGCAGATCGGTCTGGAATATTCTCCGGCAACAGCCTGGTACGGTACGATCGACCAGAAGAATGGCAAAGTGGGAAACACCCACGCCGTAACCAATCACCGTATATTGGGATTGGTTATGTATTATTTCTAATTTGAACGCTTTTAAATGAGAACGAAGCTAGGTATGTTTTTATTGGCCGGACTGTTGATGGCAACTTCCGGTTATGCACAGAAAAAGAATTTTTCGTACAAATTTTACGGACAGGTGCGCGGTGACTTGTTTTACAACTCGCGTGCCAATTCGGAGATCGTGGACGGTTTGTTCCATCTCTATCCGAAAGACGTCGAACCGGATGCCGACGGCAACGACTTGAATGCTACGGCTAACGGTAGTTTCTATCTGCTTTATTCCCGTTTGGGGATAGATGTGGCAGGCCCGAATGTCGGAAAAGCAAAGACAACCGCCAAGCTGGAAGTCGATTTCCGTGGTTCCGGAAGTAACTTTGCGATGATTCGTGTGCGACATGCCTATGTGAATCTCGATTGGGGAAAATCTGCCGTATTGATCGGTCAGACCTGGCATCCGTTGTTCGGAGATATCTTTCCGCAGATGCTGAATCTCTCCACGGGAGCCCCTTTTCAGCCTTTCAGCCGTAACCCGATGTTGCGTTACCGTTATACGGATCAGGGATGGAGCCTGACCGGAGCGGCGATCTGGCAGTTGCAATATTTGTCTACCGGACCGAACGGAAAGAGCGAAGAATATATAAAGAACGGTTGCGTGCCGGAATTTTATTTCGGTGTGGATTATAAGAAGGATAACTGGATGGCCGGTGTAGGAGCCGATATCCTTTCCATCGCACCGCGTGTCAAATCTACGGTGGGAGATAATGTATATAAGGTAAAGGAACGGGTTACTTCCGTCTCTTTCGAAGCTCACGCCCGCTATACCAATGAAAACTGGAAGATATCTGCCAAGACATTGTTGGGCTCCAACCTGGCTCACCTCTGCATGCTGGGCGGTTATGGCGTAAGCAGCATCGATAAGCGTACGGGTGAACAGGAATATACGCCTTACCGTCATTCGATGACCTGGCTGAATGTAGTCTACGGTAAGAAATGGCAACCGGGCCTGTTTGTCGGTTATCTGAAGAATCTGGGTGCAGGCAAGGATATTGTCGGACCGACTTATGGTGTCGGACTGGATGTGGACCAGGTATTTACTACTAATTTGCAGATGTCGTATGTCCTGCCTCACTGGAAAGTAGGCTTGGAATACAGTCCGTCCCTCGCCTGGTATGGTGACCGTACATTGGCTGACGGACGTATCCGCGATACGCATTCGATAACAAATCACCGTGTATTAGGTGTATTAATGTATATGTTCTGATGAAAACACTGATAATTGGAGCGAACGGCTTTACTGGCAGACGAATCTTGCAGCACCTGTCCCGGCAGGGAAAGTATGAACTGACAGGCTGTTCCTTGCATAAAGATATTTTGCCGGGAGATAATTACCGGTTTGTCCAGGCAGATATAAATAACCATCCGGCTATCGACCGGCTGATTGCTGATGTTCGTCCGGATGTCGTAATAAACGGTTCCGCCTTGTCCGTCCCCGATTATTGTGAATCACATCATGAAGAAGCCTACGCCGCCAATGTGCTGGCAGTAGAGAATATAGCCCGTTGCTGTGAGAGGACTGGCAGCCGTTTCATCCATCTGTCTACTGATTTCGTCTTCGACGGAAAGAAGACCGGATTATATACGGAAACGGATACCCCGGCTCCTGTGAACTATTATGGCATATCCAAATACCAGGGCGAATTGGCTGTTGCTGCTAATTGCAGTAATTATGCGAATGTACGCGTGGTCGTTGTTTACGGAAAGGCATTGCCGGGACAGCACGGTAATATCCTGCAACTGGTGAAGAACCGTCTGCAAGCCGGTCAGGAGATACGTGTCGTTTCCGATCAGTATCGTACACCGACCTGGGTACAAGATATTGCCGACGGTGTGGAGAAACTTATGCACACCTCTCTGAACGGAACCTGGCATATTTGTGGCGGCGAATGCCTGTCAATAGCCGATATTGCCTACCGTGTAGCCGATTATTTCCAATTGGACCGTTCGTTGATCATTCCGGTCACTACGGAAGAAATGAACGAAGCCACCCCGCGTCCCCGTTTCAGCGGACTGAGCATTGACAAAGCTGGTCGCGAACTAGGCTACACGCCCCATTCCCTGGAAGAAGGAATGGCAGAAATGAAATAGAATCCTATATAACAAGCAATATGAGCACAGAAAACAAAAACTCTTTAGAACTGAAGTACGGCTGCAACCCCAACCAGAAGCCGTCGCGCATTTTCATGCAGCAGGGGGAATTGCCTATCGAGGTATTGAACGGCCGTCCCGGATACATCAATTTCATGGATGCCTTCAATAGCTGGCAATTGGTGAAAGAACTGAAAGAGGCTACAGGACTTCCCGCTGCCGCTTCTTTCAAACACGTCAGCCCGGCTGGTGCCGCTGTTGGAATCGAGATGAGCGATACGCTGAAGAAAATCTACTTTGTAGACGATCTTCCTCTGACTCCTTTGGCAACCGCTTATGCCCGTGCCCGCGGTGCCGACCGCATGTCTTCTTACGGTGACTTTATCGCTTTGAGCGATACTTGCGATGAAGCGACAGCCCGCCTGATCAACCGTGAAGTATCCGATGGCGTCATTGCTCCCGACTATACGCCGGAAGCTCTGGAGATCCTGAAGAACAAACGGAAAGGTACTTACAACGTTATCAAAATCGATCCGGCTTATACACCGGCTTCGATCGAACATAAGGATGTTTTCGGCATCACTTTCGAACAGGGGCGTAACGAGATCAAGCTGGATGAAAGCCTGTTGACCAATATCCCGACAAAGAGCAAGAATTTCTCAGAAGAAGCTAAACGTGACCTGATCATTGCCCTTATCACCCTGAAATATACACAGAGTAACTCTGTTTGTTATGCGAAGGACGGACAGGCAATCGGTATCGGTGCCGGTCAGCAAAGCCGTATCCATTGTACCCGCCTGGCAGGAAACAAGGCTGATATCTGGTTCCTCCGTCAGCACCCGAAGGTAATGAACCTGCCCTGGGTTGAAAAGATCCGTCGTGCAGACCGTGACAATACCATTGATGTCTACATCAGCGACGATCATGAAGATGTACTGGCAGATGGCGTATGGCAGCAGTTCTTCACCGAAAAGCCGGATGTCTTGACCCGCGAAGAAAAGCGTGCATGGCTGGATACCATGAATGGTGTGGCTTTGGGCTCGGATGCCTTCTTCCCGTTTGGCGACAATATCGAACGTGCGCATAAGAGTGGCGTGGAATATATTGCACAGGCAGGCGGCTCAGTCCGTGACGACCATGTGATCGATACTTGCGACAAGTATGGTATAACGATGGCTTTTACCGGAGTGCGGTTGTTCCATCATTGATTTGGTTCTACTTATGATACAGAAAGAGCGGAGTCTTCCAATAGGAGGTTTCGCTCTTTTTCTATTTTATATTATTACATTTTATATAATAACTATCCTTAGGACTTTCACTTCTAAAACTCCCTATAATTAAGCCATTTTCTCCTATAATTTGAATAAGGAACGTACTCCTTCCTTATTTGTAACCTATAGTATTCTAAAGTGTAAAGTATGCTCTATTTTTTTGTAAAGTTATTATTTTGTATTTGAAACATAGGAGAAATGCCCTTAATTCGCCAGTGTTTAGATTTTAGTATTTTAGTGGTTCTCTCTTAGGGTTTGAACACTTCATCCGATCAGAATGAAAGTAGATGTGAGATGATATAATTACATCTCTGTTTGTTAGTAATTCTTTGTTGATAAGCTTGTTGTGTGTGTGGTCAATTCGAGTCAATAGAAAAAGTGAACTTATCTATATAATAATGTACACGCGTACATATATTAATATCATTATTATATTATTAATAAGTATAAACCTAATAGGAGGTATGATAATCAGATATTATGATGGAAAAAGCTTATGACGAGAATAAACGTTCCTTTTTTCTAGTCAACAAAATTAGCTATAACTTTTGAATGCACAATCCTTTTTAAATATTTTTTTCTCAACCTATATGCTTTCTTATCAATTGAATAGCAAAGTTAGTACGAAATAGTCTCTTCAGATCACGAACCCGCAAAAAATGACTAGAAAAAAGGAACGTTTAAACTCGTCATTCTATTGAATAGAGACGATTTATAAGAAGAACGAATTATTTCATTAACACTATTATTAATACTAAATTTTAGAATTATGAACAAAAAGTTTTCTACGCTTGTAGCCAGCGTCCTGCTGGTAGGTGCTATGGGAACGGTAGATGCGGCTAATTATGCTAAGTTTACTACTGCTCCTACAGTTGCCGAGGTTGTAAAAGCTGGTACTTATTATCAATTGGAAACTAGTACATCTGGTGAGGTATTGGGGATGTTTCGTAATGAGACAACTGGTCAATATTATTTAAAATCAGTTAAAACGACTGATGCAACTAAAGCAGAAGTTCGCTCTACTTTGTGGACAATCATGTCGCAGGAAAATGCAGAAGGTGGTTATTCTTATGTGTTTATGAACTATGCTTCTGGTTTACAGTTGGCTATCAATTCACAAGGTGCTGCTGTTGTAAAACATCCGGCTACAGCAGGTGTTATTGCTACTCCGACAGGAAATATTACGGTAGGTGGTGATGTGGCTGTTTGGAAATGGGTTCCTGCTCCAGATCCTGTTAATAAAAAGTTTACTGTAACCACACTTTCTGCTGCTTTCGGTGAAAAACGTGACTCTGTATTGGTGTTGACTGCAGATAATGGTAAAGTAGGGGCAGAAAAGTATGCTTTGAAGAATGTCCCAACTGATATGAGTAAGGTGTTGAAAGTGCAACCGGCTTCTCCTGCAGCTATCTTACTGGGTGTGGACGATTTGAACTCTATGTTGTGGAAAGGAGATGCTAAAGATGGTAAGTTGAATTTGACTTTCACACCTGATGTAAAAAATAACCAATATAAAAATGTGTTTGCACAGCCGTTACGTGCAGAGTCTGCAGTGGGTTATCCGTTCCGTAACTTTAAATGGCAGTTACCAGAGCCGAAAGGTACAAATACTACTGCTGATGCTGATGCCGCTGAAGATGCATTAGGTAAGCATAATAACTGGTATGAAAAATTAAATGCTTATGAAATTGCTTTACACCGAGAAACATTTACTAAGGCAATTAAGGAGTTAAGAGCAACTTATAAAGACGATGCTATATATGCAGCGCTAAAGGCTTTCGTGAATGCTAAAGGTGACAAGACTGCATATTCTGATGTTTTGGCAGCAGTACAGGCTGTAGAACCTACAGCTGAAGCTTCAAAAGCAGTTAAGCCGATAGTCATTTCTTATATCAAGAGTGAAATGCCTAATTTTGTGAATAATAATGCTATGAAAGAAGTTATGGGATATATCGTAGAAGTACGTGATGCTCTTACTTCTTTGGATTCAAAAATAGCATCATTAGACGTAACAGGTAAATTAGCTGCTGCTAATAAAGAAAAAGAAGATGTTCGTGCTAAATGGAATGATCAAGGTTGGGTCTCTTTAAAAACAGATGCCGGTAAATATGTGATGGTTGATACAGCCTATATGACTACTGATGCCGGACAAAAATATTTGAAACTTTCTGATGACAAAACTTTCGTAGACTTGACTACTAAGTCTAATGGTGAATCAATGAGCCCTATTAGCTGGACTCGTGAAGACATCAATGGACGTTTCAACTTCCAGTTTGTTTGGCATCCGGCTCAGGATTCAATCGTGATCCGTTCTGCTGGTTTTGCAACATTGGCAGATGGTGAAGAGGCTACTTCTATTTGGAAAGATCTGAGTTTACCTGAATCAATGGTGCCGGCACCAACATTGAAAACTGTTGATGGTAAATTGGCGGCTAATCCTAATCCGGCAGAACGTAACTTGGTTAAGATTGCAGTATTGGCTAACACTTCACACCGTGAATTGACAATCGGCAACTCTGAATATGACCGTCTGATGAATCCAGCTAACACAATCAACACTCGTATTAGCCTGAACGCTTCCTCTATGTACGAATTGACTACATTGCCTTCAGGTATCTATTTCTTCAACCTGTCTACCAATTTGGCTTCCAGAAAGTATGATGACGGTAAGTATTATGTTGCTCCTTTCTGCGGTACTGGTGTTAATGACTATGAAGCAGAAGAAGTTTCTCAGAAATATGGTGTAGCTCAAGATTTCGGTCATATGCCTCGTACACAATGGGTTGTTGTTAAGAATGCAGGTGTAGCAGGACAAGAAACTGTTAATATCTACAACCGTGAATTCCCGGATATCAAGTTTGAAAATATCCAGCTGTTCAAGGGTGGCGATAAAAAGATTTTTGCTCCGTTCGGAATTGCAACAGGCGATACATTGACTTATGCTTTTGCAAATGAAGTTAAACCGAATGCAGGCATCCTTACTAACAAATACTTAGGTTACAAAGCCGTTGCGAGCGATGCTGCTAATGGTATTAGTAATCGTGTAACATTGGATTATTTCAGTGGTTTGGAAATTGGTCACTTTGTAAATGTGAAATCTTCAGATAAGGATACTGTGGTTTATGTAGATGCTGCAGATGCATATACAACATTCCAGTTGATTCCTGTACCGGCAGATGGTAGCAACGACCGTAAATATGGTAAGGCTGTAACAGGTATTGCTCCCCAGTTATATCGTCAACTTTATACTGTAAAAGTTTACGATAGCAGTAAATTAAGCAATGATGCGAAATATATCGTGCGTGCTGAAGAAAATGAAAATTCTTATGCTGTATCTTATAATGTGGACAATGCAGTTAAGTTCTATTTGAAAGAAAACAACCAAATTGTTTCTGAAGAAAATGATACAACTTGCTACTATGCATTGGTTGATATTGAAAATGCAGACCGTGTAGGTGTGCGCGATGTATCTTTGAAGTTCACAATTGAAGGTTATTGCTCAGAAGAACGTGTGGCTACTTTCTCAGTGAAAGATGATCAGACTATTATCTATCGTGAATTGAATGGTGACGAATCTGTAGTAATCGAAGATGGTATTGAAAAGTTCGTTGCTCCTACTGTAGCAAACTTCTATCGTTCGCGTATCGTTGACAAACAATATTTGTTCGAATCTGCTAACCAGGCTCAGTTTGATGAAGTCGGTCGTGGCATCAATTTCTTAGGTGTACGTACTCAGGATATGTCATTTGATGACAGCACAGCTATCTATGTAGATACAGCTGACATTCGTAATCCGTTCCGTCCTCAGTATATGATGGCTGTAGGTACTGAAATTATCAAAGCTGGTAAATATTGTCCTATCCACGGCTTTAATGCTGATTGTAAGGAAGAACACTTGCTGGATGTTCCGGCTCAGGTTTGGGGTCGTTATCTGATCAATGCTCAGGACTCTTTGGATAACAAAAAAGCATTTGGAGGCAATGATGTAAAAGATGTACGTTATCAGTGGGAAAATCAGTATACTCGCCTGGCATTCGTTCATGCAATGCACGTAGGTGATACATTGGTTGTATTCCGTGACGGTACTTATCCGTTGACTAAAGAAGGTCATAAGGATTATTTGACAGCCATGACTTGGGCTCGTGAAGCTGCAGCTAGCACAACAACTCCGGGTATGTCTGATAAAGTATTCGTAATGAATGTAAAAGATCGCAACGGAAACAATGTGACAAAGGCATTTGCTCAAGATTATGCGAACTACAAATTCATGTTCCGTTTGGTTGACGATCAGGATGCACGTGATTTCATTATTGAAAGTCATGATGGTGCATTCGGTTTGGATAACAACACTTATTCGGCTGCTGATAACAAAGAATACCGTGCAATCAAAGTACAGAATGGTGTTCCTGTGATTGCTCGCTTGGCATCGGCTGCAGAAGGTATCCTGAACGCAGAACGTTGGAATATTGACAATCGTAGAACAGATCCTACAGCTAACGAAGGTATCGCAACAGAAGGTATTTCTGTAGTAGCAGCTAACGGTGCTGTAGTTGTTAAGGGTGCTGAAGGCAAGAACGTAGTGATCACTAACGTACTTGGACAGCAGGTTGCTAACACTGTTGCTTCTTCTAACGAAGTTACTATCTCTGCTCCGGCAGGTATCGTAGTAGTGGCTGTTGAAGGCGAAGCTGCTGTAAAAGCAATCGTAAAATAAGCAATTTACAAATTGAAAATAAAATTCTAAATTGTTTACCGTGCGTAGGGGCGGTTCGTGAACCGCCCTTGCAAAGTAACCTGCGATGGGGGAACAGGCGGTAGATATTAATACTAAAGTAATAAAATAAAGTTCATCTGTCAGTATCTCTGCGAAGAGAGGACACAGATACAAAATTGGCTCCGGTGACTATGGTTATCGGAGCTTTTTTGTATGTGATTTGTTTATTTTGTATCTGATTGTTTTATTTGTGCTATATTTGTACGGAAGATACTCTTATGGAAAAGGATGCATCATATATAAAGGAACTGGTATTGGGAAGTCATGATGCTTTTAAAAAACTGTTTATGAACTATTTCCCAAAAGTGAAATATTTTGTCTGTCATCTTATCAAATCGGAAAGCATTGCAGAGGAATTAGCTCAGGATGTCTTTATGAAAATTTGGGAACGACGGGAAGATTTGGAAACGATCGAGTCTTTTAATTCGTATGTGTACCGGATGGCTAAGAATATAGCCTTGAACTATCTACGACGCAAATATTTGGAAGATAGTTATCTGGAAGAATACGAAGGGGAAACCGAATCGACTATTGAAGGCGATCTGTATGTCCGGGAGATGGAGTTACTGGAGCAGTTGACTGTTAGTCGTATGCCTCCTAAACGTAAAGCTATTTATGAAATGAGTCGGAAAGAAGGGTTAACGAATGATGAGATAGCGACTCGAATGGGTATTTCTAAGAAAACTGTAGAGAATCATCTGAACCTTGCATTAAAAGAAATTAGAAAGACCTTGTTTTTATTCACTTCTTTTTTTCTGTAAAAAAAATCATTTTCTTTTTGGGTGCAGAGTCGTTTTCGTGTGTCTTAATTTATAGATAACGGAAATAGCATTATGTCAAAAGTATATCGGATTATAGAAAATTTCTTTAAAAAAGATCATCCGGAAGAGATTCGGAAGAACTTTACTCGTTGGTTTTTCACTTCTTCGTCGGAAGGTAAGGAAGATGCGCTCCGTCAACTTTGGGATGGTCTTCTTATAAAGTCCGACGGATCGACTGAGCAGTCATTTAAGAAAGTGGAGAGGCGTTTAGGTTTTCCGGAAGAAAAGAAAATTCATTTTTCATTTCGGAAATGGGGACAGGTTGCAGCGGTACTTCTCATTCCATTGCTGAGTATCTGTCTCTCCTTTTGGTATGCACACTATCGTCCGGCAGAAGAACTTGTATTGGTAGAGTGTTTTGTTCCGGATGGAGAAGTCCGGACAATTATATTGCCAGATCGTTCGCAGGTGACGATCAATTCAGGAAGTTCTCTTTTTTATCCTGCTGAGTTCAAGGGGAAAATACGTGATATCTATTTGAGTGGAGAGGCTAAATTTTCGGTATCGCCGGATAAGGAGAAACCATTCATCGTGAAGACTGGCGATATGTCTGTTGAGGCTTTAGGTACAGTATTCAATGTATCGTCTTATCCGGATGGGGAGAAAACGACGGCTTCCCTTTTTAATGGAAAGATCAGGGTAGATATTAAATCCAGTCGCGAAAGTTTTATCCTCGATCCGGATGAGCAGGTTGTGTACGACCGGAAAACAGGACAGAGTGAGCGTAAGCAGGCCCGTATGGATTATGTTTTGGCTTGGGAAAAAGGACAAATGATATTCCAGAGCGCTTCATTATATTCTGTTCTGAAAGAGATCGAGCGCCACTATCAAGTAACTGTTTGTTTAAATTCCAAAGATTTAAGCGATGAAAGGCTGACAGTCAAATTCGTACATGATGAGGGTATAGAAGATGTCCTGTATACCTTACAGCAGATCGTTGCTGGATTTAAATACAAAATAGACGGAGATAAAGTATATATTTATTAATTATAAAGACAAAAGAAACCATGAAAAAAAGGACCGGAGAGTCTTGTTTGCAGCTCAACTCTCCGGTTTGAAATCAGAACACTTTCTTATAGGCTTAATTACAAAAATAGTATTCAACAACAAAATTAATATTATTCATGAAAACGAATAACCTTTTATCTTGTAAATATTTATGCAAAGTATTTATATGTCTGTTTCTACTTTTTATAACCATAAATACATATGCACAGAATGTGAATATAACCAGGCAAAATGTCACATTGGCAGAGGTTTTTGAGGAAGTAGAAAATCAAACGAAACTGTCGGTAGCATATAGCGAATCAACTATTGACAAGAACTATAGGGTCTCTGTCGATATCAAGAATAAACCGGTGGATCAGGCTATGAAGTCCATATTGAACGGTACTGCTGCTACTTTTTCGATCGAGGGGAAAAAGATTCTGATCAAACCGGTTTCAGTCGTTCAGCAAACGGTGAAGAAAGTCGTAACTGGAATCGTTTCTGATGAATTAGGAGAGCCGATAATAGGTGCGAATGTGGTAGAGAAGGGGACGACCAATGGAACGGTTACCGATATTGATGGTAAATTTACTCTGGAGGTTTCCGGTAATTCTGTATTGCAGATCTCTTATATCGGATATATACTGAATGAGATAACGACGAAGGGGCGGGAACAGGTGAAAGCGATTTTAAAAGAAGATACTCAAAGCTTGGATGAAGTAGTCGTTGTTGGTTTCGGAACACAGAAGAAGGCAAATCTGACAGGTGCGGTCGGATCAGTACAGATGGACAAGGTTTTGGGTGACAGACCTGTCACTGGCCTGGGCTCGGCTTTACAAGGTGCAATACCTGGTTTTACGGCTTCTACTTCTGCAGCTCCGGGCGGGGAGAACAAATGGAATATCCGTGGATTGGAATCTATAACCGGAGGTGCTCCGCTTATTTTGGTTGACAATGTGGTGTTTAATGACCTTTATTTGCTTAACCCTGCGGATATTGAGAGCGTATCTGTTTTAAAAGATGCTTCTTCTGCAGCCATTTATGGAGCACGTGCCTCTTTCGGCGTTATCCTGATCACTACTAAAAAGGCAAAGAAGAACGAAACGTTGACGATCAATTATAACAACAATTTTGCAGTCTCAAAAGTCATGAATATTCCGGAACTGGCATCTCCTGTTGATTTCATCAGGACATTGCAGGAGGGTGGTTACACTTCTATTTGGTCAGGGCAAAATCTGGAGACGTATATGGGATTACTATCTGAATATAACAGGAATCCTTCTAGTTATCCGGTGGGGTGGACGGAAGTGAATGGTACGAAATATTTCCTGAGGGAAAATTCCGTTACAAAGGACATGTTTGAACCTGCCTGGAAACAAACACATAATATTTCAGCCCAGGGGGGAAGCGAGAGGATCAATTATCGTTTGTCTTTGGGATATACTGATGAGAATGGGATTCTGATAACTAATAAGGATGCGTTTACACGAACGAATGTGACTGGTTATGTAAGTGGTGATATAACTTCATGGCTGACAACCTCTTTGGATATTAGTTATAATAATGGAAATAAGACATATCCGTTTATGGATGATTCGAGTGAGTTGGGTAATTTATGGAAAACGAATCTTCCTTCTTATCACCCGACAGGATCATTGCCTTATGGCGCGGACGGAGAAGAATATCTAGTAATGACTCCGGCTAATGTGATTAGGGAGACGAGTAAAAAACGGACGGTAACGGATAATACTCGTATTCTCTCTCGTTCAGTATTGAAACCGTTTGATGGATTTGAGGCTGTTCTTGAGTATTCTTATCAGGCTAGTTTTCAGGATATTGAATCCTATGCGAATTATTTTGAAATGCATCAGGGATTGGCTGAAAGCATTAAACCTTCTACCTCCACAACTCCTTTTACCCAAGAAAGAAAGACTACGAAATATACAACTATAAATGCTTTTGCCACTTATAATAAGACATTTATCAATGCCCATAATATTTCTGCTCTTGCTGGGTTTAATCAGGAAAAGTCGAATTACAGATATTTGTACTCACAGGCTTATAACATGATCAGCAATGAATTGCCATCGCTTAGTGGTTCGGATGGTGTGACACCTCCGGAGACGAAGGATGAGTATACAGAATATGCATTGCGAAGCGGATTTTTCCGGGCAAGTTATAATTACATGCAGCGTTATTTTGTAGAAGTGAACGGACGTTATGATCTTTCTTCTAAATTTCCGAAGGATTACCGGGGAGGATTTTTCCCTTCTGTTTCTGCTGGCTGGAGTATAGTGAATGAATCTTTTATGGAGAAAGCGTCGTTTTTCTTATCTGCATTAAAACTAAGAGGTTCTTATGGTACGTTAGGTAATCAGAATATTAATGCTTACAGTTATTATCCTACAATGAGTGTGTCGAATGCTCCTTGGATATACGGTAGTAATGTACCGAAGACGTTGGAAGCCCCGGATATGGTTCGCGCTAATTTTACCTGGGAGAAAGTAGAGTCAATCAATGGCGGGCTTGATTTTGGTTTTCTGAATAACCGACTGACTGGATCGTTCGATATTTATCGTCGTAATACGATTGGTATGTTAGGTCCATCTGAAGAATTCCCCTCTGTTGCTGGTGCAAAAGCTCCTTTACAGAATGCTGCAGACCTTAAGTCGAAAGGATGGGAGTTGTCTTTATCCTGGAGAGACCGGATTGGTAAGGTTGATTATGGTATAGCTTTCAATCTCTATGATTCTCGTTCTTATATTACTCGTTATAAAAACGATACGGGATTGTTTTATGATCGTAACGAGGCACAAGAAGACAAACGTTATCGGGTTGGAATGGAGATCGGAGAGATTTGGGGATATGTGACAGACGGATTTTATACTGCAGATGACTTTATGGATAATGGAGCCTTGAAAGATGGTGTGGTCCGGATCAACGGAGTTACTTCTCACGTCGGTGATATTAAATATAAGAATTTACGGGATGACGAGAATAGTGTCAATGTGATTGATACAGGTGACAATACTGCAGATAATCCCGGTGACCGGAAGATCATCGGGAACAGCCAGGCACGTCTCCAGTATGGTTTGAATGGGTATGCGAATTGGAAAGGTTTCGGTCTTTCGTTTATCCTCCAGGGGGTAGGGAAAAGGGATGCCTGGATCGGTGGAGAAATAACTTTCCCGATGTCTAACCAATACAGTACAGTTTATAAGCATCAGGTGGGACAGATTTGGACAGAAGATAATCCGAATGCTTTTTATGGGCGGATTTATGAAAATGCAGGTAGTTCTCAAGCTGCAAATCAACGTATCATTGATAAATTTTTATACAATGCAGCTTACCTGCGGGTAAAGAATATCACGTTCAGTTATACTGTTCCCGATAAATACTTGCGTGCGATCCGTCTGAAAAATCTGAAAGCTTTTGTTAGTGGCGAAAACCTGTTTACATTCGATCATTTACCGACAGGTATTGATCCGGAGAATCTGAGTTGGAATTATCCTTATTCAAGAACTATTTCATTTGGTATCAACTTTAATTTATAAAGAATTATGAAAAAGAATATTATATATCTGGCTTCTACCCTCCTGCTTTCTTTTAGTGGATGTAATAATGATTATCTGGAATATTTTCCAAAAACGGAATTGACGGAAGAAACAGCTTTTGTCACTTATGAGAATTTCAAAACATATACGTGGGGGTTGTATAGTATATTCCAAAATTCAGTGATGCGGCAATATCTTCAGCCGGATGCTGCAGTAAATACGATTGTAGAAGGTGATGTGTATGCCAATTATTTGTATAACAGTAACAGTACGAATACGCAACATAATAACTGGCAATGGGATAACATTACGTCTACAATGAATGTGGACGACAGTTGGAATTTCGATTATATCCGTCGGGTGAATATTATGTTACGCAATATTGATGAGTCAGAAATGAATGAGACTGATAAAGAACATTGGCGTTCAGTAGGGCTTTTCTTCCGTGCATATCGCTATTACGATTTACTGGCTCGTTATGGGGGAGTACCTTGGCTGGAGGACGTGGTCAGCGATGAAGATGAAGATATACTTTATGGTAAGCGTGCACCTCGGGATGAAGTGGCAGGGAATATTCTTCGTGACTTACAATATGCCGAAAAATACATTAAAGAGAATGGAGAAGGCGTGAATACAAATACAATCAATCGCGATTGTGTCAGAGCTTTATTGTCTCGTTTCTGTTTATTTGAAGGGACCTGGCGAAAATATCATGTTTTGGGTGACAGTGAGACTTATTTCTCAGAATGTGAACGAGTTTCGAAATTATTAATTGAAGCTTATCCTTCGATAGCAACTAATTATGTTGATCTTTGGTCTTCGGATAATCTTTCCGGTTTTCCGGGGGTCATTTTGTATAAACAGTTTGAGAATGATTTGATTATGACCACGTTCCCGAGAGCGGAGCGAGGTGGTTCTCAGAAGTATGGGATGCATGCCCGTACGGTCGGAAGATATCTTTGTCAGGATGGTAAGCCTATCTCGACCAGTAACTTATATAAAGGGAAAGGTGCGGATGCGACTGTTAATGACGAGTTCTATAATCGTGATCATCGTTTATACTGGCGTTGTATACCGCCTTATAGAACCAATAAAACAAATGGTAATCCTGTAACGGAGGATAATAAGGATTCCTGGTGGACGGAGGGTATGAATGAAAAGGACCGTTATTTTATTGATTATATGAATAAAATCAATGATGCTGACCATCAGTTCCCATTACATACCTGGCAGCCTCAGTTTTTGTCTCGTGTTCCGATGATACAAACATCTCCCAATTCTTGGGGGCCGATGCGTAATTATGGTGGTTACTATTTTTACATGTTTTATACTACTTATAACGAAGCTGCTATCCAGGCCGGAGGACAAAAATCGGTTACTGATATGCCGATCTTCCATATTGAAGAAATCATGTTAAATTATGCAGAGGTCATGTATGAGCAGAATAAATTTAGTCAGGCAATAGCTGATCTGACGATCAATAAATTGCGCGCTCGTGCTAACGTAGCCCCAATGATTGTATCTGATATTAATGCGGCATTTGATCCGGATAGGGATCCTCTGGTAGAACCGCTTGCCTGGGAAATTCGTCGTGAACGTATGGTTGAGTTGATGGGGGAAGGTTTTGGTTTTTACGATATTCGTCGTTGGAAGCGGGCTGATTATTTTATTAATCAACGTCCTCTGGGTGTCAGAGTTGCAGCTGATGAGGTGGGAGAGTATTTTGGTACCGGTTCTGTTTTTGTACAGGCTTCAGATGTGAATGCGGCAGCATCTGTTACCACTGATGATATAGGTCGTGTAGTTTGTGTCGGAGATTATGTTTCACAAGGAAAAGGTTGGAAAGATTATTTCTACCTGAATCCGATACCTAAAACACAGTTGATCTTGAACACTAACCTGGTACAGAATCCAGGATGGGACTGATCGGTATAAAGAGAACCTTAGATTAAATTATATAGATTAGGCATTTATTCTGGGGTTGTATCAAAGGTTGAGACATTCCACAAACTTTTGGTATGACCTCGGTTTGTATGTGTTTTTATCTGATAAAGTTGTATTTCATAGAGTGAGAGATCTTTAATAAATGTAATATGAATAGAAAGTTATCAATATCAAATATAGCATTATTGTCTGTAGGCATTCTATCTGTGGCGTGTCAGACACAAGCCCAAATCCCTATAAAGCCGAATGTAATCTATGTCTATGCCGATGATATGGGGAAAGGGATGTTGTCTGCTTACGGGCAACGTCATTTCACTACCCCTAATATAGATGCCCTGGTGGCGAGAGGTACCTCGTTCGAGAATGCTTACGGCTGTATGCTGTCTGCTCCGGCAAGAGCGTCACTGCTGACCGGCTATCATGATTGCCGTCCCGATAAATGGCTCATTACAGGCGGAGGGAAATTTATTCCGCCGACCGATAACCTTTCACTGATACCGGCTATCGAGAAAGAAATGGACGATCACGATATCGTGCTGGGAGAGGGAGATTATTATTTACCTCAGGTCTTTAGGCAGGCGGGATATGTAACAGCCGAGATCGGTAAACTGGAATGGGGCTTCACGGCAACCCGCAAGCAGATGAAAGAACATGGCTGGGATTATTATTACGGTTATCTGGACCATGTCCGCTGCCACGGATTTTATCCGCCTTTCCTGTTCGATAATGGCGAGATCGTTACGATCGACGGAAATACCCGAAAGGATTGCGGAAAAAGTATAGAACAGGAGACAGAAGAAACTTATCGGGAACGATGGGACAGGAATGGTAAGGCTGTCTATTCGCAGGACCTCTTTTTAGATAAGATACTCTCGTTTATCCGTGAGAATAAGGATAAACCGTTCTTTCTTTTTCATCCGACCCAGCTGCCTCATGGACCGGTCGCTATCCCTGCTGTCCATCCGGAAGTGGCGAACGATCCGGAACTGACCCCGATAGAGAAGGAGTATGCTTCCATGATCAAGTTGCTGGACGACCATGTGGGAGCTATCATGAATGAACTTCGCCGGTTGGGACTGGAGAAGAATACGATTATTGTCTTTGCAGCCGATAATGGGCATGAGATCTATTATTCCCAGAAAGGACGATGCGAGAAGCCCTATAAAAACCTGCAAACGGGAGAGCTGTTCGATGATTATACCGACAAGTATTATAGTGATCTAGCTGGTGATGCATTTAACGGCAATGCCGGTATGGCGGGTCTGAAGCGGAGTAACCTCGATGGCGGTGTGCATATTCCTCTGATCTTTTATGGTGAGGGACTGATCCCTGCCGGAGTAAAGAACAAAGAGCTAGTTTCCAATTATGACTTCCTGTCAACGATGGCAGAACTGTTACAGGTGTCGCTCCCTGTCAGGAAAGACGGTATCTCTTTCCTGCCTGCCCTGATGAAAGGTGAAAAGATGCCGGACGGACGTTATATCGTGTTCGGCTCCAACTACGGTCCCGCTATCCTGATGGACGATGGCTGGAAACTTCGTTATTATAAAGCCAAAGATATCTTTGAATTATATAACCTGAAGGACGATCCTCAGGAACGTCATGATGTATCCGCCCAACATCCCGAAAAGGTAGAGACACTAAAGAAGATACTACTGAAGGAATGTGAAGAAAACATCGATAACGGAATTAACAGAGCCGGATAGAAACAAAATAGGGACGGTTTCCAACAGACCGTCCTATTCAAGTAGCCATTTCCAAATGGGAATAACGGTAATCTCTTTTTCGTTTTCCACAATCGTTTCTTCTTCGTCCCGGGTGATAATGAGTAAGTTATCAACGTCCATTACTTTGGCTATTTTCAATAAAGCGGTCACTTCCCGTTTACGCGTTGTTTCATCTTTCAGACTGTATGATACCTGCACTGCCAACTTTTGTGTCGGTATATAAAAGTCGACTTTAATGTTCTGATGATAAAAGTAAAGTTCATCTTCATATTTCTTCTTTAAACAAATAGCTACCAGATTTTCTAATAGGGATGTTTCCGGATCTATCAGGAATAGGTTTAATAGGCCATTGTCTATAAAGTAATATTTTTGATTAGACACTTTCTCAACTAGCTTACTGGCATAATTCTCGATAGGAAAGATCAGCCATGTTGCTTGGAGAAACTCCAGATAGTCGATGATCGTATCTGTGGTGACTTTTACTCCCGTAGATGATACGATGTTTGACAGCCGATTGAATGAAGATGGTTGTTTTACGCTTTCGGCCAACTTGCGGATCAGTACCTTCATCGCCAAATCGTTTCGAATAGAATAGCGTGTAATCAAATCACCGAAAAATATTTTATTGAATAAGTTACTTAGCCATTGACGTTTTTCTATATCTCCTATCAGTTCCAGTTCCGGTAATCCGCCAAAATAGAAATATTCGGTGAAAGAACGGACTACTTCCGACCGGTTCTTGAAATACCATGCCGGGTCAACCTTTATCCTGTTCGCTTTTAGATATTCCCCGAATGAATAAGGGTATACGTTTTGAATAATAAATCGCCCTCCAAGTGTTGTGGCAATCTCGCTACTTAACATTTTGGCATTGCTTCCCGTGATATATACCCGGTATTTCAGGTCGGCCAGTCGGCGGGCAAACTTCTCCCAATGTTCCACAATCTGCACTTCATCCAGAAAAAAAATAGGACGATGTGCATAAAGTTCTTCGTAACAGACTTTTATTAGATCAAGATCTTCGATAGTCAGGTTTATCAGGCGGTCGTCTTCGAAATTGAAATAAAGAATTTCTTCTATTTGGTGCCCTTCTTTCAGTAAATGTTGTATTTGTTGATACATCAGATAAGATTTACCGGCGCGGCGAAGACCGACAAATACGTAATTTAGCTGATCTGATAAATGAATATCTCGTTCAGTCAATGTTATTTTCTCAGTGAATTGTTGATATTCAATGATTAGAGATTTAATTACATTCTTTTCCATACAGCGGTATCTTTTATATAAGACAAATATAGCGCAATTTTATCGATTATAGAAGATAGAAAGGCCTCTGTTTTATCGATTATAAAAGATGCTTTTGCTTTATATTAAACAAAAAAGGGACGATCTGTTGAAGACCGTCCCTTTCCATATATAGAAAGATTGTAAAGTTTATCCTATGTTCTTTACCTTGATCAGATATTCAGCGATCTGAACAGCATTCAGGGCAGCGCCTTTCTTGATCTGGTCGCTAACGGTCCAAAATGTCAAGCCGTTCGGGTTGCTGATGTCCTTGCGGATACGGCCTACGTAAACCGGTTCTTTGTCGGCTACGAACAAAGGCATCGGATAGTCTTTGTTTGCCGGATCGTCCTGCAGGATTATACCTTCACCCTCTGCGAAAGCCTTGCGAGCTTCTTCTACGCTGATCGGACGTTCTGTTTCGATCCAGGTTGCTTCGCTATGAGCACGCATAACCGGAACACGGACGCAGGTTGCGCTCACTTCGATATCGGAGTGCATGATCTTGCGTGTTTCGTTATACATCTTCATTTCTTCTTTCGTATAACCGTTATCAGTGAATACGTCTACGTGAGGGATCACGTTGTATGCCAGCTGATAAGCGAATTTTTCTACTGTAGGTTCCTCGCCCTTCAAGAGTTGTTCGTACTGCTTGATCAGTTCGGCCATTGCAGTTGCACCTGCACCGCTGGCTGCCTGATAAGTGGCTACCTGTACACGCTTGATGTGCGATACCTTTTCGATTGCCTTCAATGCAACGACCATCTGGATGGTAGTACAGTTCGGATTGGCAATGATACCGCGAGGACGATTCAGTGCATCTTCCGGGTTCACTTCAGGAACTACCAAAGGTACATCGTTATCCATACGGAATGCGCTGGAGTTGTCGATCATTACAGTGCCATGTTTTGTAATGGTTTCTGCAAATTCGACAGATGTACCGCCACCGGCCGAAACAAAAGCAACATCGATTCCCTTAAAGTCGTCGTTATGCTTAAGCTCCTTAACGGTGTACTGTTTACCACGGAAGTCATAAACACGTCCGGCACTACGCGATGAGCCAAAAAGCACAAGCTCATCCATCGGGAAGTTTCTTTCGTCGAGTACGCGCAGGAATTCTTGTCCTACCGCTCCACTCACACCAACAATTGCTACTTTCATTTTGAGCACTAATTAAATTGTAATATAAAAAAAATGTTATAACTTTACCGCATCCAAAATCAGGGTCGCGCGTATAGTTGTAAACTATTAGTGCGCAAAGATAGATAATTTTATAACAAAACTATATAGCTATGAAACAATTTATTCTTTTTCTCCTTGTATTACTTCCTGTTTGTGCATTTGCACAGTTCACAGAAACGTTTGATGGGCCGGAAATTACTACCACTAATCAGTGGAAGGGTGATTTAAATGATTTCCAAATAACGGATGACGGATGGCTTTCTTTAATCGGAGGTCCTGCTAAGAAATGCTCAAGACTCAAAATCTCTCTACCTTATTCTAATAATATGGAGTGGAAGTTTGACGTAAGAATGAATTTCACACCAAGTGATCCGAATCATATACGTTTTTATTTATTGACAGAGAACCTGCCATTGTTAGGGATATCTAGTGAATATTATATACAAATCGGAAGTACCAAGAAAACTATTACCCTTCGCCGTTTTCGTGAAACGGAAAAGACTCCTGTGCGTATTATAGAAAAAGAATTGGATGTATTGAAACAGAATATTGTTTCACTTAGTGTGAAAGTAACACTGGAAAACAGTAGCCTTTGGTCCTTATATGTTCGTGTAGAAGGGGAAAATGCATATACTTTATTGGGGACAAAAGAACAAAAGATATCTTCCGGGATAAAGTATATAGAATCTGGATTTGCATGTCATTATTCCAAAAAAGTAAGAGGTCATTTCATTGATAATATTGAAATATCTTCAAATATAACCCCTTCCGAAGAAGAACCGGAAAATCCTGATCCGGAAGATCCGGTATCGCCAATTGTATTACCAAAACTTCTTTCCGTACAGCCATTGAGCTTATGTGAACTTCAATTTACGTTCGATTTGCCGGTTAATATTACCAATGGCCGTTTTGCTATATCGGGAATTGGTAAAGCCGACAAGGTCATGTATGCGGATGAGGAATTGAAGACCATTGTGAATACCTCATACCCGAAAGAGATGGTTCCGGGGACGGATTATACTGTATCCTACAGCGGTCTTGCCGATCTGGAAGGGAATGAATTGGAAATTTTCTCTGAGGATTTTACGTTAGAAGATGATGGGGGGAATGAAGAAGGGGATGGCGATAATGGTAAAGATGATGAAAAAGGAACAGCGGATCCCGGTTCTATCCTTATCAATGAAATAATGGCGGATCCGAAAGGTTTGAAGGAGCTACCGGAAACGGAATATGTGGAATTGCATAATGCGACAGTCGATCGTATCACGCTTTCGGGCTGGCAGTTTTCATACGGAGGAAAGGCTAAACCGATGGAAACGTTTGAACTGCCGGCGGGAGGATATGCCGTACTCTATCGTTCCGGTCGGGATATAAAGGTCGATCCTTCGGCATTGAAAGTGCCGTTGGAGAATTTCCCTTCGGCTTTGGCTAATGCGGGGAAACAATTGCAGTTATTGGACGGTTCGGGAAATGTAATTGATGATGTTACATACGATAAGGCAAAGCCTGCCAAATCGTGGGAGCGTTCCTCTTCCGGTGACTGGCATCTGTCTTCCGATCCTCGTGGCGGGACGCCTGGCTCCGTTAATTCGTCCGGTAAAGAAGAAGAACCGACCGAGCCGGAAAAACCTGTGGAACCGGATGATCCCGACAAGCCCGATCATTCAGAAGATCCTGACGATCCGGATAAACCGGATGATTCTGAAGATGATCCTTCCGTTATAGTTGAACCGTCTGAATTTATTATCAACGAACTTCTGCCGAATCCTTTTGCCGGTGGCAGTGAATATATAGAATTGTATAACCGCTCTGATCGCTCTTTGCCGCTATCCGGCTTATCAGTAGCTGTCCGTAAAGCCGACGGCACATTGAATACCCGTTACCCTTTATCGTCTGTTGCTTCAATGATTGAACCGGAAGGTTATGTGCTGTTGACTAAAAACAAATCAGGTGTCACCGATTTCTATACGATCCTGTCTCCTTTGTCTTTATTTGAAATCCCCAAACTCCCTATATTGGCAAATACATCTTCTACACTTGTATTATTCCGTACAAAGGATGAAACAGTGATCGATGAAGTCTCCTATTCTTCCAAATGGCATGCTTCCTCCATAAAAGATCAAAAAGGCGTAGCTCTTGAACGAATTGATTCCGAAGCTGAAACACAATCGGCAGCAAACTGGACTTCTGCGTCTGCTACAGCCGGTTATGGAACTCCCGGTTATCAAAACTCCCAGTCGAAGATACCCAATCCGGATGAACCGGATCAGCCGACCGGAGTAGAAGCTCCGGAATGGGTTCCCGGCTCGAACCATTATTCGATAACTTATTATCTGGATCAACCGGGATACAATTGCCGCGCCTTTGTCTTCAATACGGCCGGACAGCGTGTCGCTGAAATTGCTAACCATGAACTATTGGGCCTCTCCGGACAACTTACCTGGGACGGTTCGTCGTCTGCAGGAAGGAAGTTGCCAACAGGTGTTTATATCTTCTATGCCGAGGTTTACCATTCCGGCGGTACAGTAAAACGATATAAACAGGTATTCCTTATCCGGTAAAACGAGGTGGATAAGTTGTTCGTTAATAAATAGTTTTATGTTTGTTGGAGACCTTCAGAACTTTTATCTTTGTAATGTCTCCGATAAACATAGAGCGTTAATCAAAATTATTTTAATGCCTATGAAAGAAGAAGATTTTAAACGTAGAAAAGGATTCCTGGAAAGTCTTTTCATGAACTATTCGGGACAAATGAATGATCATTCTGATCAGGAAAAAGATTTAATAATGAAGAATATAGATGTTATTCTTGATTGGTATAATGCTTTAGTTAAAGAGATGGAGGAGTAATTTATGGATAATAAAGAATATTTAGAATCGCATCCGGAATATAGAAGTTTGTTTCCAACACAGGAAATGTATGAGGATTTCGTACGTTTTATGGATCTTGATGAAGACGGACGACGTATTTATTTTGAAGAGCATAAGGCTAAATTAGACACAATGTCACCGGAAGAACGTAAGCAAGATTGGGATAATTTAGTTAAAGGCACTGAGTTACTGATCGAATTTGCGAAAGAAGAAATACCTCGGTTAGCTTATGAAAAGAAGATGTTGGAAGCTTCCAAGAAGCAAAATAAAGTAACATGGGAGGATATTCGTAAAAAGCTCAATAATATAGCAAGCCTATAATAAGATGAAATTAACCAGTTCCCGTACTGCCACGAGAACTGGTTAATTTTTTATTCATAAACGGCTTTATACCACGCCAGCTGTTTATACCAATCGGCTAACTTTGTCAGAGACGGTTGGGGAACGAAGACAGACAGGCCGGAATAATGCTCGATTTTCTTCGCTCCATACAATGCAGCATAATAGGAATAAGGAGTGGTATATTTGCTGACAACAGCTTTCTCCATGCAGGCATTGAAACGCTCGTACTGTTCGTTATTAGCCAGATGTCGGATAAAATCATCGAAATCATAAAGCATATGCGGCTTGCTTGCCGTCAGATATTCCAGAATCTGCATTTCCGACAAAGGTAATGCATAAATATCCTCTTCCGTTTTGTCTTTCAGTATCTCGTTGACAACCGAAGCCAGCTCGTCCAGTTCGCTGGACTTGATCAGAGAAACCGTACCATATGGTCCACCGCTGTTATTGTTGTAGTAGTCATAGAAACTTTTGGCAACCATCTCCAGGTCGGCTTCTTCCTTAAATAAGGCAGGCAGGAAATTCTCATAAGGAAATCCGCGGGCAAGCACTTCCGTTGGCGATCCGAGAAAATAATCCGTTTTGTCTTTCAGCTCATATGCACATTCAATGCCGCTCATATAACAGGCATCGAACAGCATAAAGTCGAAATGAAAACCTTCCAAAGCTTCGTTTATCTCTGTTATTTCCATGTATTTCTTGTTCTCTTCGCCAAAAGATCGCAAGGAACTGTAATTGCCGGGTAACCAGGATGTACCATGACTGGATAAAATGAAGCCGTAACTTTCAGCAGGAAACAATTCGGTCACCTCCTGAATCACATTATGCATAGTCTCCGGTGAGATAGCACTTTGATTTTCATAAAAACGAATCGTGTCCGTGACTATTGTTCCGTTCTTGTCTTCTTTTATTTGGAACAGGTAAGATTTGCTTTTATTTTCCGAATAATAGACAACCAAATTTCCTCCGTTCAGTTCTTTGTTGGAGGCTACGGTCATCATTTTGGTGATATTGGCGCGAAGATAGCCTCCCAGATTACTGGCAACCATATAGGCGAGTACCGTACGTTTTGGTGCTTCTGTCGGATGATCGATCTCCTCTTTTTCGCAACTAGCCAGCAAGAAAGCACAGAGAATACTATAAATGATAAATTTGATTTTCATGTCTTGTTTATTTCATTGCAAAGTTACGTATAATTTGTTTGCATCTAATGATTTATATTTCTTTATTTCTATCTTTGTGTGCTAATTGATTTTAAAGCATGTAGAGAAAAAGAAACGAATATGAAAAAGATACTGTTCATCGCATTGCTTTTGTGTTGTTTCGGTGGGGGAATGAAGGCTCAGACCGTGGCTGTCAAGTCTAATATCCTGTATGATGCAACTGCAACAGTGAATTTGGGTGCCGAAGTGGCTTTCAGCCGACATTGGTCATTGGATATCTCCGGAAATTATAACGGGTGGGATATCGCGAGTGACAAGTCATGGCAACATTGGATGGTGCAGCCCGAGGCCCGTTATTGGTTACACGAAAAGTTTAACGGGCATTACTTCGGTGTTCATGGTATTTATATCGATTACGATATTTCAAATTCAAACTTCATGTCGGTGATGAAAAAGAAATTTGCCTACGACGGCAATGGCTATGGCGGTGGTATTTCTTATGGGTATCAGTTGTACCTTTCTCCGCATTGGAACATTGAATTTTCTGCGGGAGTCGGTTTTGTACATTTCGAATACGACAAATCGGCGTATCCTTCCAATGGCGAGACTGCCTATAAATACCGTAATGACTACTTCGGACCGACCAAACTCGGTGTTAGTATTGTATATATAATTAAATAAGTGAACGATGAAAACTCCGGTCTATATATTTCTTTTTCTGTTGATCATGCAGCTGTGTCCTGTCCGGTTGCTGTCGCAGACGCAAGCGCAGGCTACTGTTTACAATGGTTTCGTCAATATCAAGCAGAACAAGGCTGAGGTAGAGAACGGCCAGTTGAAACTGGATATGGATCTTTTGCTGAGCGGTTTGTCGGTAGGGCGTTATCAGACGTTGGTGTTGACTCCGGTATTGCGTAACGGCAATCATTCGTTCCGCTTTGCACCTGTCCGTATTAATGGGGCGAACAAGCAAAAGATGTATGAGCGTACCATCGCTTTTGAGGGAAAACGGGTGGCTGACGGAGAGGCTTATGTGGTTCTGAAAAGTAATCCGTCCTTATTGCAGGAGGTCAACTATAAGAAAGTGATTTCTTTCCAGCCATGGATGGAAGACGCTGAACTGATTCTTATCGGTGAGTTGAATAATTATGATGATATTCCGATTCAGACGTATACGAATGTCTTGACCGATCATTTTTATATTCAGATGGCTGAATAATACATAGTAAAACTGCATTTAACCGTTCATCGTTCACCTTTTCGCAATCATCCTTTGATAATTAACGGTGATGGGTGAATAGTCGGGGTGAACGGTTTCGTAAAAAGTGAACGGTTGGCATAAACCATTCACCTTGTCTCGTCCTGATTTTGGTTGACTGTGTATTAAAAAAATCCTGTTATAGGTTGTCTACAAATGTAAAAAAGTAGACGTACCTCTGTCTTTTTAGGGCTTCTTATGTTTAGCCTGTATGTAATTGATCACTACATGGAAAGTCCGGACTGACTAAGCCGGAGGTCATAATCTTTTTGCTTAACGACCACCGTCGTTAAGCTTGATGAGCGACGTCGCAAACCTTAACGGCCTTGGTCGCAAAGCTTGACGATGGTGGTGTGCGGATCTGTATGTCGTGACTACTGAGTTAGTTGGTAGTAGGTTTGATGGTAAAAGATACTGTGTGCAAAGATAGTTTTGAGCTGCCCGTTTGCAAAGATAGTTTTGAGTTCCCGGATAACTGTTTTATAAGAAGGTGAACGGTTTAGAGGTGACCGTTCACCTTTTTATCAAACCGTTCACCCCAACTGTTCACCTGTGAGACGGTAATAATCAAAGGATGGATGTAAAAGGTGAATGGTTGAAAGGTATATTGCTCAAATTCGATAGTGTATGATGGTTGTAGCAACTAGGAGCCCCGTCGGGGCGAGCCAAATTAGCTTAGTGCTTTAGCGCTGGTTATCAATGCTTTATCTATCCTATCCCCTAAGCCCTGTAAGGGCGTTACAAGAAGTTTGTATTCCTTGTTTCGTCCTTACAGGACTTAAAAAAACAAGCGAATAATCTGTTGATACCCAGAGTTAAAACTCTGGGCTAATTTGGGGTCAGGCTTACAGCCTTCAAGACAACGACGCTAATTGGCTCATTTTTCGTGTAATAATAAAAGTCTCCTAATCGGATATGACGGTGTAGCTACTGATAGTGATTTCTGAATGGAAAAGAATTATCGTTTAGAAATAAACCGTTTCGTTGCTTGTGCCGCCATCCTGCCAGGGAGTGATACTACCTGAAATGCTGATATTTTGTGCCTGTATGGTGAAAGAGTAGGTTTGTTTTTTTCCTCCTTCAAACGCCTTTTTAGATTCGATGCGGTAATCCTTGCCACTCATTCGAACGATGAAAACAGGATTCTCTATCGGGTAAAGAAGGTAGTTTGTGACGATTGTTATTTCGTTCGGTGTCATTGTTTCGCTCAGATTGTCAATAAGCGTGTAAGGCGTTGTTGAGGTGGCTGCGCTTAGCTTACCGGTTTGTACGTTTAACTGTATGGTGGAGGGATAATTCTCCATTGAAATACTTTGCAGAATCATATCTTCTTTAATATCATCCGCTTTCTTGAATTTAAGAGTGATGGCGGATAGGATATGGTTGAAAGATAGATTGACTGGGGTATCTCCTTGTGTTTTACTAAGATTCAGTACGGGGGTTGCCCACATGATGTCGTCTTGTTTTTTTAGGTCGAATGGGATACTCAAAGGAGCGGTAGTTGCTGCTTCGGTATATGGGTAGTAGGCGTAAATGTTGAGTAAGGTGTCGGGGTTGACTGGGTAGTGACCATCAATCGTACTAGTGAATTCGTTACTATTTAAGACTTTTGTATATAAAGAATTATTTAGATCTTTGCGAATGGTTGTATTTGATGATGTGCCAGTTAAATGACCCCAACTTAAGATTCCTATTTGAGAATTATCAGGAAAAGAAATGTCTGCTATCATGGATTTGGTAGAAATATGGGTTGCTATGGATGAAGAAAAGTGAATTAAAGATTTTTCTTCTGATAATTTTAGAGTTGTATCTTCAGAACAGGTACATAGTATAACAAGTAAAAGTAATATGAAATAATATTTATTTCCCATATTTAGAAGAATTATAGAAATGAAAAGATTTTAAGAGTATGAAAGTTATAAGAGTTATAAGAGTGAATATTAATTCACTCTTATAACTTAATGTATTTATTAAATATCTCCTTGTCCAGTTCCATTTCCTGTCCAGTCTTCGATATCTGAACCGTATGTAATATCTTTACTTGTCAATGTTATAGTAAATTTTGTACGTTGTGCTTTTGTCAAAGTAACTTGAGGAGCGTCTATAGAATAAGTTTTTTCTCCAATTTTTACAGAAAGATCGCTGAGTGTGTTTTCTCCAGGTAAAAGAACAAAACTAGCTATTGGTTTGTCTCCTACTGTTGCTGTTAAAGTGCTACCAATATTATCTTTTGTCGTACAAGTGACTTGGGTAGTTGTTCCAGGGGTAATAGTCCCATCACTGATATTTAGGGTTGCTATACTGTTCTTTGCTTTGAATGTGATTAAGTTGACAGATAGATTCTCTGTTACTTCTGTTGCTTTAATCACATAAATATCTAATAAAGATAAAGCATGTTGGAAATGAAGTTTTTGTGCTCCATCTGTAGCAGAAGCACGTGTTTTATTAAGTAAGGGAGTAGCCCACATATAATCGATTTGCTCTTCTTCATTTGCTTTTATTTCCACAGGAATTGTTGGGGCTGAGCCGTTACTACAAGTTATTGTAGATGTATAAGGATAATACGCATAAAAACTAACAAATCCTTCTGTTGGATAAATATGTTTACCAGTCATTGTTATAGCACCTGCATCTCCTGTTGTTCCATCAACATTTTGCATGTAGTTGTTTGTTTCTTTCCATGTCACAGCATCTGTTGCTGTGTGTGTTAATGCAAAAATACCGACATGACTACCTGTATTAAATGAAGTACCTGTAATAGCTGCTTTAGTTTCTACACCTGTGATTGAGCTATTGAACTTTATCTCCACCTTTGCATCCTTCGGATTCACTTCGTCTACCGGATCACTCTCGCTTGTACAAGCGGTCATTGCTGCAAATGTTGCAGCAATGGTTAACATATTAAATACTAATGCTTTCATAATTATAAAAATTAAATTGTTTGAACTTTATTATTGCTTATTATTTAAATTGCTCGATTTACTCGATGGTCATGTTGTCGCCGGCAGATACTTCCCAGTTTTTGATTGTTACGGAGAAAGTGACATTCTTTTCTACAGCTACCGATACGTCTACATTTACATGGTCGCCTTCCGCCTCACCTATTGAGTTTCCCAGGTCGAGAGAGGAAGAGATGGTACTTCCGTCATTGAGGGTGAAATCCAGCTTTACCTCGTTGGTGGGGAGGACGGGCGGCTTTTCTCCTGTTTTGGGGGCAGTTCCCAGTATCAATAGATTGGTTTTGACTCCTTCCGCTGAAGTCGTCGTTTCAAAGTTTACTGTTGTTGTTTTATCCGGTACGATCTCTTGTTTGCTCAGGTTGAAGGCGGCAGGTATCCCTGACAGTTCCCCTTTACACTCTTTTATGTGCTCCATGCCGTCGACTTTGATGTCGATCGTTACTTCGCGGATCAATGAAGCCATCTTGAACTCACGTTCGTTGTTTGTTCCTTCGTTGGCTTCCACTTCCAGTTCGTTGATGGCTATTCCATATAAAGGAGTGCGTACTGAAGCTCGGGTTCCCGTTGCTTTCGTCTCCGGGATGAATGCTTCTGCCGTTTCGTAGGTGTTCATGTTGCGGAATTCGATATTGTCGGCATCGCAATTGAAAACCAGCAAGCGGTATTTATCCGGTGGCAGTGTGAACTTCAGACCGTCGGCATCGCCTTCGATCTGGGTCATCGCACCCTTTTCCATGGGATAAAAGCAGTAACGTACTTTCTTCGGGCTTTCATAACCACTCAAGGCCTGTTCCCATTTCAGCGAATATGAGATAAAACCGTAAGAGGACTGTTCCGGCTCTTCCTTCGTACTGCATTTAATGAAGCATGTAATGATCATTAAAATGCAAGCGGCAATTCCGCACGAGCAACCTATTTCTCCTCTTATTATCATCATCAGATATTCTTTGAAATTCAATTACTTTTTCTTTATGACGCAAATGTATCGGGAAAAAGCATGCTGAAAATTGCTTTTTCTATTCAATAAGTTGTAAATAATGTGAGAGTTGTTGATTTTTACTGCTTATTCCTCTTTTTTCGTCCGCAAGGCACAGGGAGACATGCCGAAATTGGCACGGCAGAAATGGGAGAAGTTGGAAAGGGATTCGAAACCATATTTGTAGCTGATCTCGGATATGGACATTTCGGTTGTGGTCAGGTCAGTCTGGATGTCTTCGCATTTCTTTTTCAGCATCCACTGGTAAACAGGTTCGCCGAAAGTCTCTTTGAACAGGCGGCGGAAAGTCGGCGTACTGTAACCTCCCAGCTGTGCAAATGCTTCCACGTCTTTCGCTTTCATATAGTTCTGCATAACGAAATAACGGAAACTCTTGCTGTACCGGTAGATCGGGGAGTAGAAAGCGGCAAGTTCTTTTAATGTATAGTAGCAGTTGAGCAGGTATACCAGCTCTGTCCGTTTGGCATTCAGAAAACCGGCACACAACAAGTCATCGTTCAGATACATTCGTATGCCTTCTACGAAGTATCGCAGGGGCGGACACATATTCATCACGATCGATTCAATACGTGAAGTTTCTGCAATACTTGCTCCTTTACTAAAACGTTCATTGCAGACATTGATCGGTCGCTCGAACAGATAGAGAACACATTCGGTGGCTTCAAGTATTTTGAATTCAACTTTTGAACCGATCGGTTGCAGAATAAATTGTCCTTCATGGAAAGTGGTGTCGGGATGTTCTTCGCTGTTGACCCATACGCTACCTTTCAGCAGAAAATACAATGTATTCTGCAGGCAGCGTTCCCGGGGAATGATGATCCCTTTGGGGTAAGAACGATATTTAAAGATGTGTTTCCTATATTCCGGACAGGAGCCACAATCTGTGAATTTGCTATATCTCAGGTCGGAAGAGAACATAGACACCCTTTATAATTTTACCTTTATACTCTTACCGTCGCTTTCATTATGGAAACGGTCTACGGCGGTCACAATATAGCGATATTTTTTCTTTCCGTTGTCATAAGGCATTAAAAATCTTGTGTTCCGGGTGATTTTTGCTATTTTGGCAGGGTTGCTGAGGTCGATCGGTTCTTTGTCCTCGAACCGGTAAACGACGAAGTAGGAGGCAAGCTCCGGATTTGTCGGACTTTGTTCTGCCTGCCAGTGCAACATGTAACCGTCGGGGGTCCATTCCTTTTTCAGTTTCTTCACCTCCTGCGGTGCCCGGTTATGCATATGGGTATAAGCCGGGATCAGTGCCGGATAACGGTGATAGTTTCTTTTCAGGCTATCCGCCACGCCTTTGTTGTTCCACAGCAGTTCGTTGGCAGGCCAGAAGCAGTTGCCTTTCACTTTCGACAAGGAGCGTTCGTAAAGCATTTTACGTGTCAGCTGGTCCGCCTTCATCGTGCGTGCCACGTCCTGTCCGATATACAGGTGAGGACCTTCGAGGGTCGCGTTCTTGTTCCACCACTGGATCAGGGTGATATAGTCGGCTGCCGTATGACCTATCTCCCAGTATATCTGTGGCATGTTATAGTCGATCCATCCTTCTCTAACCCAGCGCAGGATATCTGCATACAGGTCGTCGTAGTTCTGCAGGCCGTTGGTGTTGCTGCCGGAATTGTCGGGCGTGCTTTTCTTGTTGCGGTAGATACCGAACGGGCTGATACCGAAACGTACCCAGGGTTTGGTCAGCAGTATCGTCCGTTTCAGTTCGCGGATCAGGGTGTTCACATTCTCCCGTCGCCAGTCTCCCCGCTGTGCTTCGGTATATCCTTTGTTCAGGCCGTATTTCCGGAAACTGTTATCATCGGGGAAAGGCATTCCCGGAGCAGGATACGGATAGAAATAGTCGTCCATATGGATGGCATCCACGTCGTAACGGCTGACGATGTCGCGTACCACCTTGCAGATGAATTCGCGGTTCTGAGGCAGTCCCGGGTCGAACAGGATCTGTTTGTTGTAAGTGACGAACCATTCCGGGTGCTGGTGGTAGATATGCGAATCGGCAAACCTAGTGTTGCCTGCCGTACTGGCACGGTAAGGGTTCAGCCAGGCATGGAACTCCATATTCCGTTTGTGGCATTCCTTGACCAGAAATTCCATCACGTCGAAATCGCCGGCAGGAGCGAGACCCTGCTGGCCGGTATAGAAGCGGCTCCAGGGTTCGATGTCCGATTTATAGAACGCGTCCGCTTCGGGACGGACCTGGAAGATGATGGCGTTGATACCGCAGGATTGCAGGTAATTCAACTTGCGCACAAAATCTTTCCGCATCTGTGTCGGAGTCATGTCTTTATATTCTCCTTGAAAAGCTGTCTGGATCCAGGCTCCCCTGAATTCCCGTTTGTCTTTTCCTTCTGTTTCGCGGACGGGTAACTGGCGTGTGGTCGAACAGGAGGTAACTACACAAAGGATCACTGCCAGAAGCAGCCGGATATACTGATTGTTCATGAATCTTGTCTGGTTTGAGATTATAGTAACACTTTTTTATTCGGGGCAAAGATAATAAATAATAACAAACCCGAATACCTCGAAACTAAGAATCGGGTTATCGTTTCTTTTTGCTATTTTTGTATCCTTATTTGGAAAAGATTTATGTCTGAAAACAATTCTATATTTATCAAAGGGGCTCGTGTCAATAATCTGAAGAACATTGATGTAGAGATCCCACGCGACAAACTGGTCGTCATAACCGGATTATCCGGCAGCGGCAAATCTTCACTTGCTTTCGATACGTTATATGCCGAGGGACAGCGCCGCTATGTGGAAAGCCTTTCATCGTATGCCCGCCAGTTCCTGGGGCGTATGAGCAAGCCGGAGTGTGACTATATCAAAGGCATTCCGCCCGCTATCGCGATCGAGCAGAAAGTGAATACCCGCAACCCGCGTTCGACGGTGGGGACATCGACGGAAATTTACGAATACCTGCGGTTGCTTTATGCCCGCATCGGCAAGACGATCTCGCCGGTGTCGGGGATGGAGGTGAAGAAGCATCAGGTAAAAGACATTATCAGCGAAGTCCTGTCCTATCCGGCAGGTACCCGCTTCGCCGTGTTTGCTCCCGTGGTTCTGCCGGAAGGGCGGAGTATGAAGGAACAACTGGAGATATTACAGAAAGAAGGGTATACCCGTTTGTCGATCGATGATACGGCTCACCGTATCCAGGAGGTGATGGCGGACGAGGCGTTGCTTGCTTCTCCCAATATCGAACTGCTGATCGACCGTCTGACAGTCTCGGACGACAAGACATTGAAGAGCCGTCTTGCCGACTCGGCGGAAACGGCATTCTTCGAAGGGCATGACACTTGTATCATCCGTATCTATGCTGCCGAAGGAACGGTGGTGAAAGAATATTCGAAGAAGTTTGAGGCGGACGGCATTACGTTCATCGAGCCGACCGATATGATGTTCAGCTTCAATAACCCGCTGGGAGCCTGTCCGGTCTGCGAAGGATTCGGTAAGGTGCTGGGGATCGATGAGAATCTGGTGGTGCCGGATAAAAGCCTGTCGGTTTACCAGGGAGCGGTAGTCTGCTGGAAAGGTGAAGTGATGGGAGAGTGGCTGAAAGAGTTTATCGCCAAGAGCGAGAAATACAACTTCCCGATCCACCGTCCTTATTACGACCTGACGCAGAAGGAGAAAGACCTGCTGTGGCACGGTGCCCGGGGATTGCATGGCATCGACGACTTCTTTAAGTTTGTAGAAGAGAATCTGTATAAAATACAATACCGTGTCATGCAGGCGCGTTACCGGGGAAAGACGACCTGTCCTTCCTGTAAAGGTGCCCGGCTGAAACCGGAAGCGCTTTATGTGAAAGTGGGCGGAAAGAATATTGCCGAACTGGTATCGTTGCCTATCACGGAAGCCAAAGCGTTTTTCGATAATTTGGTGCTGGACAAAACGGATGCCGCTGTGGCTAAACGTCTGCTGACGGAGATTATGAACCGCCTGCAGTTCCTGCTGGATGTGGGGCTGGGTTATCTGACGCTCGACCGCCTGTCGGCTTCCTTGTCGGGTGGTGAGAGCCAGCGTATCAATTTGGCGACTTCGCTGGGTAGCAGCCTGGTCGGTTCCTTATATATATTGGATGAACCGAGTATCGGACTGCATTCGCGGGATACCGACCTGCTCGTAAAGGTGTTGCGCCAGTTGCAGGCATTGGGCAATACGGTGGTCGTGGTGGAGCATGACGAGGATATCATCCGGTCGGCCGATTATATCATCGATATAGGTCCGAAGGCAGGTCGTCTGGGTGGTGAGGTGGTCTACCAGGGCGATGTGAATAACCTGCAGACCAGCAGTAACAGCCATACGGTACGTTACCTGACCGGTGAAGATAAGATCGAGGTTCCGGCTTTCCGCCGTTTGTGGAATAATTATATAGAGGTAAAAGGGGCACGCAAGAATAATCTGAAAGGGATCGATGTGAAATTCCCGCTGAATGTGATGACGGTGGTTACCGGTGTCAGCGGTTCGGGAAAGAGTTCGCTGGTGCGCGATATCTTTTATGAAGGGGTGAAGCATTACCTGGATGAAGCCGCCCGGCTGATGGTGGACTGTTCTGGTCTGGAAGGGGATATGAAGATGATCGAAGGGATCGAGTTTGTCGACCAAAATTCGATCGGTAAGAGTTCCCGTTCCAATCCGGTGACTTATATCGGCGCTTACGATGAGATCCGTAAGTTGTTCGGCGAACAGCCGCTGGCAAAACAGTTGGGATATACGGCTGCTTATTTCTCTTTCAATAAAGAGGGAGGCCGTTGCGAAGAGTGCAAGGGGGACGGACGTATTACGGTTGAGATGCAGTTCATGGCGGATATCACCCTGGAATGTGAAAGTTGCCACGGTAAGCGTTTCAAACAGGATGTGCTGGATGTGGAATATTTCGGCGTGAGTATTTACGATATGCTGGAAATGACTGTCAACCAGGCGATCGAATTTTTCGAACAGCATCCCGGCTCGCAGGAAAAGAAAATTATCAAGAAGCTGAAGCCGTTGCAGGACGTTGGTTTGGGCTATATCAAACTCGGACAGACTTCTTCTACTTTGTCGGGTGGTGAGAACCAGCGTGTGAAGCTGGCGTATTATCTGGGGCAGGAAAAGCAGCAGCCTACTTTGTTCGTATTCGACGAACCGACTACCGGTCTGCATTTCCATGACATCAAGACGTTGTTGAAAGCATTTAATGCCTTGATCGATAAAGGTCATACCGTGGTGATCATCGAGCATAACATGGATGTGATCAAATGTGCGGACTATCTGGTCGACTTGGGACCGGAGGGTGGTAACGCCGGCGGTTATCTGGTTTGTGCCGGAACACCGGAAGAGGTGGCTCTATGTCCGGAATCGTATACGGGAAAATATTTAAAAGAAAAATTGTAGTAGTATCATAGAAAAACGGTGTGCTAGAAGAACACAATGGCACACCGCTTTTTATTTGAACGTTTAATTATTATTTACTTCTTACTTTTTATTCATATCGAATGCCAAATCAATCGGATTCTGAAGAGCATTCGCTTCACCTAACTTAGCTTCTGTTGCTGTTAAGTCGAATTTAAAGTTCTTTTTGTCGATAGCATAAGATGCTTTCTTGTCTGCAGTAATAGTAACGACTACTGCTGCGTTTTCTCCTAACGGAATGTTCAGAGGTTCCGGTTTCAGTGTGATAATAACAGAATCATTAGCTGCGTTCATCGCTGCAGTATAATTTACTTTATATGCCAGGCTGTCGCCGATTAAAGCAATGATACCGGCTGCAGCTTCTTTACCTACGACCGCTTCTACTAATGGCTGGTAAGGGAATGCTTCGAAAATGACAGAGTCATTAGCTACTTTCAGATCTAATTCTTTGGCATCAGCTTCGAGGTATTTCATCGTACCGCTATAGTTGCCATTCACTTCTTCCACTGTAGGAACAGCAGGAGTGTCGTCATCATCACAAGAGGTAAAAGTCATACCTACTACAGCTAACATCATCACAATCGACCATTTCAACGTCTTCTTCATCTTTCTTATTTTTTTAATGTTAATAAATTATGTACGACTATTAAGATGGGATGAAGTTGGAAAATGCTGCATTTAGTTGGCACTATTTATTTTTTTCTCTTGTATCTTACTCTTATTAAGTATCTTTGTCTGTTCAATAAATATCTGACGAAATGGATTCTACTAACCATGCTATTTATCCGAGAGAACGCATACGTTTTGCGGTTCTTTCCTTTTTCCTTGCCCAGGGACTTTGTTTTTCGAGCTGGGCGAGTCGTATTCCCGATATTAAGGAGTTTTTTACGGTGAACGATGCTCTGTATTGGGGAATTGTCTTGTTTATGATTCCGGTAGGGAAATTTGTGGCCATTCCGCTGGCTGGTTATCTGGTGTCGAAGCTGGGAAGCCGCATCATGGTGCAGATAAGTATTATGGGATATGCCTTGTCGCTGTTTGCGATCGGAACGGCTTTGAATATCTATATGTTGGGCGCATTCCTGTTTTGCTTCGGGGTGTTCTGGAACTTATGCGACATATCGTTGAATACGCAGGGGATAGGCATTGAACGGCTCTACGGGCGGACGATCATGGCATCCTTTCACGGAGGATGGAGCCTGGCGGCATGTATGGGGGCGTTGATCGGCTTTATCATGATTGTTTCGGATGTTACTCCGTTCTGGCATTTTACATTGATCGCCGTATTGATTCTGTTCCTTACCATGGTGAACCGTAAGTATTTGCAGGAAGATATTGTTGCTGCCGACGTGAAAGAAGAACCGGCTGCAGATAAATCGGAGAAATGGCAATATATCCGGAAGCCGGAAATGCTGCTGATCAAGTTGGGACTGGTCGGATTGTTTGCACTGGTGGTGGAGAGTGCGATGTTCGATTGGAGCGGCGTTTATTTTGAATCGGTATTGCAGGTGCCTAAGTCTTTACAGATCGGATTCCTGGTGTTTATGGTCATGATGACTGTAGGGCGTTTCCTGGCTAATTATGCCTATCGGATTTGTGGAAAGCAACGGGTGCTGCAACTGTCCGGCGCTTTTATTTTTATCGGGTTCTTTATCTCGGCGTTACTGGGCAGCTCGTTCGATTCGATGGCTTTGAAGGTGATTGTCAACTCTTTCGGTTTTATGCTGGTGGGGTTGGGTATATCGAGTATGGTTCCGACTATCTATAGTCTGGTCGGTGCCAAGTCGAAGACACCCGTGGGGATTGCCCTTACCATCCTTTCAAGCATCAGCTTTATCGGTTCGCTTATTGCACCATTGCTGATCGGTGCTATATCACAGGCTTTCAATATGGAGTATGCCTATATGGTTGTCGGCTTGCTGGGACTTTGCATTCTGTTGATGACGACATTCAGCAAGGCGTTTAAATAGTTGACAGTTGACAAGTGACAGTTGACAGTTCTTTCGACTTTCTGTCGATTTATCGACACAACGCGAATCCTGACTGTCATCTGTCAACTGAGAATATTTATTTGCTAAATCTCCGGAAAACGTTGTTCTGCTGTTTCCATACAATGGATGACTTCCTCTTTTGTACCGCTGAAAGGGCCTGAAGCCTCTATCTTCAGGGTCGACATAGCAGCGGCAAAACGGCCGGCTTCTTCTATGGAAGCACCTTTGGCACGCTGATACAGGTAGCCGGTCATATAGGTGTCACCACAGCCGGTGGCATCTACCACTTCCCTGGGTTTGTAGGCGGGGATCTTATGGAAGGTCTTTCCGTCGTATATCACGGAACCGAGGCTGCCTAGTGTGATCAGTACCTCTTTTACTCCCCAGTCATACATTTTTTGTGCAGCACCCACTACATCATCATGGCCTGTCAGTACTTCCATTTCATGTTCGTTCGCTTTCAGGAAATGAATATATTTTAAAGCCTCCTCTTTTTCGGTCCAGTCGACGGCGTATACGTTCTTATCACGTACTTCGCGTAGATATCCCTGAGAGTCGGCGGACACAAGTCCTTTTCCAGCCATAAACTTTACAACGTCCAAAGAGAAATCGTCGGCAAGCAGGCTTCCCAGGTGGATGATACGTGCCTGTATATCTTTCAGGTAATCGACCGTGAACGGATCCGCTTTCGCCAGAACCCGCTGTGTACGGTTGTCCTGATTCTCGCCATAGATGTTTTCGAAATAAACGGAATGTTTGCTGGGCATGACTGAAACATCGATCCCTTCCGACCGTAGTTTCTCCACTTCTTTCATTTCAGTTTCAGCCAAAGCCGTGATCAGCGAATAATCGATATCGTTGAAATGTTTGATAGCATGCGAGAAGTAAAATGCGGTTCCTCCCGCCATATGTACCGTATTTTTCGGGGTCACTATTTTATCTAGTGTGATGTGACCGATACAACAAAGATCGTGCATAATATAATATTGTTGATAAGCGTACAAAAGTAGTCAAAAATGTGCATTGGTAGGAATGCTTCTTTATTTTTCTTATTTTTGTGTGTTGGCAATTATTAAAATGGATGTTATGAGTAAAGACCTGATTTACGAAAAGTTAATCAGCGCGATCAGAGAAAAGATACCCCACAAAGCCACCTTAACCAATGCATTGGTTGATTTACTGTGCATAGAGAGAGAAGCCGTATACCGCCGGATGAGGGGCGATGTCGCTTTCTCGTTTACGGAGATAGCAGCGATCTCCAATAAGTTCGGGATTTCGTTGGATAGTCTGGTTGGAGAATCTGCGGCAAAGAGCCGCCCTTATCAGCTGAGCCTGGTGGAGTATGTCGATCCGATCGAGGATGATTTTAAGATGTGGAGGATCTACAATGAACGGTTGCATAGCGTTCGCAACGATCTTTCTTCCTGCAGCGTGGAGTGTATGAATGTACTTCCTGCTACTTTCCTGCTGGACTATGACTATATCACCCGTTTCTACTTATGTAAATGGTATAATCAGTATGGCGATTCGGATAAGGCGGTCCATTTCAGGGATATAGAGACTTCGGCGGAATTACTGGAAGTACAGCGGGTGACAGCTGCGGAATCGAAGTATATCAGGAAGACTTCTTATATTATGGATCCGCTGATTTTCCAGTATATCGTGAATGACATCCAGTATTGCCGCAGCATTCATCTGATAGACGAGGAGAATGTCCGTCTTTTAAAACAGGAACTGCTTCGTTTCCTCGACAATATGGAGATATTGGCAACCCGTGGCGTGCACAGCGAGACTGGTAACCCGATCCAGTTCTATATTTCCAGTATCAATTTTGATGCCAGCTACAGTTATTTGGAAACGCAGGAATATCAAATCAGTATTATTCGTGCATTTATTTTGAATACGGTTATCTCGCTGGACCGGAAAGCGTATGAGATAATTCGTAATTGGTTGCGGTCTTTGCTGAAATCATCCACAATGATCTCTGTCAGCGGAGAGCAACAGCGTATTTTGTTTTTCGAAAAGCAAAGGAGGATTGTGAATAGCCTGTAATCTTAAATTAATCTGTATATTAGCGGCGTTCTTAATAAGATGCTTATGGAAACCCTGCTAGTCATATTGATCGTGGTTGTGTGGATCAGCCTGTATTCCCATATAAGTAAGATGAATAGCCATACGGATTCTTTACGAAAAGATCTGTATAGCTTGCGGAAACATATCGAGGTCCAGCTGGAAGAACTCAAAAAGCAGCAGGCAGTAACGGTTTCTTCTGAAGAAAAAACGGAGGAAGTGGTTGTTTCCGTGCCTGTGGCTGAAGAAGTCGTAGTTCCTGTTATCCCAGTCACTCCTGTCACGGTGGTAGAAGAACGGATTGAAAGTGAGCAGGGAGAACCGACTCTTCCTGTAAATATTGAAGAGAAGAAGGTTGTTCCTGAGCCTGTTATCAAACCTTTTGGCATTGTCAAGGAGAAGAAAAAGGTCGATTACGAAAAATACATTGGCGAGAATCTTTTTGGGAAGATTGGGATTTTGGTGCTGGTGGTCGGTATGGGGTTGTTTGTCAAATATGCCATCGATAAGAACTGGATCAATGAAGTGTTCCGTACGGTGCTCGGGTTTGCTGTCGGCGGAGGGTTACTGTTTTTATCTCAAAGACTTAAAAAGACATACCGGACGTTCAGCTCTTTGTTGGCGGGTGGTGCGTTTGCCATTTTCTATGTGACGGTTGGGATGGCCTATCATTATTATGGGTTGTTCAGTCAGGTGGCTGCCTTTATCATACTGGTGGTGCTGACGGTCTTTATGTCGCTTCTTTCCGTTCTCTATAACCGGCGTGAGTTGGCGGTTATCGCCTTGATAGGTGGTTTTATCGCTCCTTTCCTGGTAAGTAACGGGATGGGAAATTATTTGGTGTTGTTTACGTATATGACCATTTTGAATATGGGGATGTTCGGATTGGCACTCTATAAGAAATGGGGTGAATTGCCGCTTATCTGTTTTATCGCTACTTATGTGATTATGCTGGGCTATTCGATGGTCGCGGATCTGGATGTTGCCCGAAACGCGCAGCTGGTTCATCTGTTGCTTTTTTCTACGTTATATTATCTGATATTCCTGTTGCCCGTCGTATCGGTGTTGCGTACGGACGATAAGAAGATCAATCAGTGGCTGGTGATGACGGTCGTGCTGAATAATTTCCTGTATCTCTTTTTCGCCCTTTGGTTTTTACGTGAATTGCAGCTGCCTTATAATATTAAAGGTGTGTTTACGCTGTTTATTGCTTTGATCAATGGTGTGATAGCCTTTGCTGTACGTAAACGGGCGGCGGACAAAGGGTTGTTGCTGGCTCTGCTGACGGGTATGTTTTTGACTTTTATCTCGCTAAGCATACCGATCCAGTTGGAAGGGACTTTCATTACGTTGTTGTGGGCTACGGAAATGGTGGTTGTTCTATGGCTTTTCAGCCGGTTCGGGAAACCGGTGTATGCTTATTTCACTTATATACTCTTCTTCCTGACGATTATTTCATATATGATCGATCTGGAGAATGCTTTGTCTGACGGTGTGGCTTCTTCGCTGTTCGTGAACGGGACGTTTGCTACCGGAATATTTACCGGTTTGGCGTTCGGTGTTTTCGCGTGGCTGATGGAGCGCAGGAAGGCTTCATTCACAACTGCTTCGAAGATTTCGTATATGCCGTTCAATGCGATTGCCTTGTTGGTGGGATGCGGAATAATCTATCTGTCGTTTATTGTCGATTTCTGTTTGAATATTACTTATTATCCGTTGGAGGAAAGTGCTTGCCTGGCATTTACCAGTCTGGCGTTATTGCTGTTATTGGTTGGATTGAGGAGACGTTTTGCTATCGATCGGTATGCTGTTGTTTATGTAATAGCTGCCGGACTTTCCGTCTGTTTGTTCGTGTTGTTGTCACCGATAGTCAATGAGTATGGCGATACTTCTTTGCTTTTGTTGCAGTGGGGTACGTTGGTTGTTGTGATTATTCATCTCTTTTTATTGGCAAGATATTACTATCGTTTCTTTGACTTCCGGCAGAAAAGGGCGAATCCGATGACTTCGTTTATTGCGATTGCTTCTACTGTTTTGTTTGCGGTCGCTGTTAATAATATGCTGCATCTGGCTGGTTGGGAGAATGAATCGAGTGCGGCTTTGTCTATTTCTTTGAGTATGGCCGGGTTTATTCAGATGTCGTTGGGTATGCGTCTGCATCTGAAGATATTGCGTATGATCAGCCTGGCGGTTTTCGGTGTAGTCTTGCTGAAGTTGGTCATTGTCGATTTGTGGCTGCTTCCGACGGTCGGGAAGATTATTGTTTTCATTATGTTGGGGGTAATCCTGTTGGTCTTGTCTTTCTTGTATCAGAAGCTGAAAAGGGTATTGTTTATGGATAATGAAGAGAATCTATTGACAAAAGAATGAAATACCTATATATTTGTAGCTAGAGACTTACCTTCTTTTCCTGTTTATTATCCTAATTATTTTATGTTTGACAGTCGTGGAACAGCTGTCTGACGGAAGTGGGACAGCTATCCCACCGCTGTCGGACAGCTGTTCCACGACTGTCAAACAATAAAAATGTGCCAGGTAAATCGGATTGTCAGGCGTATGGTTCCAAAAGATCTTTGGGGTAGTTGAACTTTTCCGGCAGGTAATGGGGAAGTAGTCCTTGCTGATTGCAGGAAAGAGCCCGGTTGTTTTCAGTCGTGAAATGCTTGTAGAAAAGGGATGAAATCATGGTTTTTAAACGGTCCCTGAAAGTTTGTTTTTTTAAACGTCTGATTAACAGATTACTTCCCTTTAGTAATTAATGTACGCGCGTACATTAATATATAGGTCAAATTTGATATATAATATTATGGAAATTAGTGTAATACGAAGAGTTCGAAATGACGAGAAATAACGTTCCTTTTTTCTAGTCAACAAAATTAGCTATAACTTTTGAATGCGCAATCCTTTTTTAATATTTTTTTCTCAACCTATATGCTTTCTTATCAATTGAATAGCAAAGTTAGTACGAAATTATACCTTTTGGATACGAACCCCCGAAAAAATGACTAGAAAAAAGGAACGTTTTAGCTAGTCATTACAGCTATAGAACGTGTACAAAGAAGTTTTCATTAACATTAGTATTAATATTAAATTTAGAATTATGAACAAAAAGTTTTCTACGCTTGTTGCCAGCGTCCTGCTGGCGGGTGCCGTTGGAACTGTGGGGGCTGTTGTTCCTTACAACAGTTATGTGAAGAGTGCCGGTGTCGGTACTCAGGCAGAAACAGTTGTTAATGGTGTGTCCTATCAATTGACTTCAGGCACTAATGTTTTGGTTATGCAGGAACAGAGCAATGGTACTATGGCATTAAAGATGGTTGCTGCCGATGAAGCAGATTTGATGTCTTCTTTATGGACGATTGTATCTGAAGATGATGGTGAAGGTGGTGTGTCTTATACATTCATCAACAAAGCAACAGGTCTTCCTCTTGCATTCGATACAAAAGATGCAAAATTAGGTGGTGCAAATGCTACAAATGCAATGGGTAATGTTTCTTTGTGGAAATGGAGAACAGGAACTTCTGTCAAAGGTGCTAAAGATTTAGTGTCTTATTTCCATAAGGACTCTGCTTTGGTTTTGGAAAATAATGGTGGAGCGATTTCTGCAAAGAAAGTGTATGCAAAGACGACAACTCCTTCAAGTTCTTTTACTGTTGATGCATATCAGGCAGAGGAAGTTGTTTTAGGGGTTGATGCTTTGAACTCAATGTTGGGTATCCAGCCGACAGATGGCAAGATGAAATTAGGCTTCACTCGCGATCAGTTGAGTGGTGTTGAGAACATTTGGTTAAAAGAATACACAGCAGTAACGGCTCTTGGTGAAAGTGTTGTTGCTAAAGCTGCGCAAGCTGCTGCTCAAGCTGCAAAGAATGTAAATACTCCTTCTGGAGTTGCAGATGCCATTATTGCAACAATTACTCCTAGCTATACAGCTGCTCAAAAAGAGATTGTATATACAATCGCAACAGAGGCTGCTAAAGGAAGTACAGTTACTGAAGCAAAAACAAAAGCGACTGCTGCTGTTGGTAAGTATACTTCAGCTCAAACTGCAGCGACTCATGAATATGATTATGCAGTGCTGCAACAGACTGCTATTAACGCTTTAACTGCTGCAACTTATGCTGAATTTGTTGATGCTGTGGATGGAGCTTCTGTTACAACAGCTTCTTTGCAGGATGATGCAAAAGACTTAGTTGCAGAAGCCGGTTATAGCTTGACTGCAGCAAAAACGGCTATCCAAGAAATGGAAGATGAATATGTAGCAAAAAAAGCTAGTGCAGATCAAAAGAAGGCTATCAGAGATTTAATTGATGCTGAGATTGATAAAGCTTCTAGTGCTAACTATGGTGATTTTATCGTAGCTCTCAAAGCAATTAATTTGCCCGCGGTGGATCAAACTATATTTAATGATTTAAAAGCTAAAATTGTCTCTGTCGAGGAAGCTGCTTGTAACGGTGGAGGTGGTACGTTTGATCTTACTACTGCTAAAACTGCAGCAAAAGCTACATTAGTAGATTATGATGCTGCTGCAGCAACGGCTGCTACTAATCTGACAGATGTTCAGGCAATTAATACTGAAGTTAAAGCATTGACTGGCGTTAATTCAAAAGCTGATTACGATGCTGCTGTAGAAGCAGTTGCCGTAGGTGCTTCATCTGCTACAGCCGACGAAATGAAGGCAGTTCAAAAGGCTATGAAAGCATTGGTTGCTGGTCCTGGTTTTGTAAAACCAACAGCTGAAGCAGTTTTAGCTGTAGTTCGTTCTTTTGAAGATGCTAAGTTGGCTGCAACAGAAGCAAATACAATTGCAACAACTGTAGGTTCTGCAGTTGCTGGCTATAATGGTGATAAAGCACAGGTTCTTGCCGCTATTAATGCAACAAAACAATCTTATTATTCTACAGAAGAAAATGATGCTGTAACAGCTATTCATGATGCTGCTAATGCAAAAACAGCTGTGGCTGAAGTTATTGATGCTGCTGTAGAAAAAGCTGCAGAATATGTTGGTGCTTCTGCTGATTATGTGTCTTTGGCTTCAAATATCAATAAAACAGATGCAAGCAAGACTACATATCTGCGTGTAGATACTACTTATTTGACAACTGTATCTTCTGATAAGTATCAGTTGGCATTTGCTGTCGGCACATTTAATTCTGCATTGAAAAACTCTAAAAAACAGTTGGTTGATGCACGTTTACAAGAAGACTTCAATGGTCGTTATAGCTTCAAGTTCACTTATTATCCTACTCAGGATTCTTTGATGATTGAACCGGCTTCTTACATTTATCCATTTACTGACAAAGCATATGCTGATATAACTAATACAGAAGTTGCAACAGCTAAAGCTAAACCGGAATATGCTGGTCAGCAGGTTAAATTGGCTATTTTGGCTAAGGATCACCGTGAAGTGACAGTAGGTGTAGCTGATAAAACGAACACATCTACATCTGCTACAACTATCAACACTCGTATCTACTTGGGTGGAAATTCAAACTACGAACGTACAACTTTGGCTTCCGGTGTTTATTTCTTCAATCTGGTAACAGATCTGAAATCAAGAATGGATGACAATGGTAAATATCGTGTAGCTACTTATTGTGGTGATAACTGGAAAGCTTATGAAAACGAAGAAACAACTCAGCGTTTTGGTAAAGCTCAGGACTTCAATCACATGCCACGTACTCAGTGGGTTGTTGAACAGAACGAAGGCGTAGCTGGAATTCAGACTGTAACTATCACAAACCGTGAATTTGGTGTTCGTTATAATAATGTTCAATTGTACAAAGCTGGTGACAATGTATTTGCTCAGGTAGGTGCATTTGCTAATACTTCTGTAATTGATACATTGGCTTATACTAAGGTTGCTGACAAATATACATCAGACAAATACCTTGGTTACAAGAAGTTTGAAAAAGCATTAGACTACGAAAAATTCTACAACTTGGATTATCTGTCAGGTATGGAATTGGGTAACTATGTAAGCTTCAAGGGTGACTCTTCTGTTTATGTAGACCTGAAGGGTGGTAAGACATTCATCGAATTTGTTCCTGCTTCTGAAGATACTGAATTCGGTTATGCAAGCACAAAAGCTGGTGCTGTACAACTTTATAAAGCAGCTTATGCACTGCGTGTTCATAACGAAACATTGTTGACAACTGGTAGTTATTATGTAACAGTTGGTAAAGACGGTAAATCTTATGTAATCACTCACGAAACTAGCGGTATTACTCCTTCTTACTTTGTTCTGAAAGAAAATAACGAATTGGTTTCTGAAGAAGGTGACACTACTTGTTACTATGCATTGCAGCAAGTTTCACGTTATGTAGATGATGAGAAATTCTATGTAAATAGCGACTGGAATCGTGTAGGTGTACGTGACGCTTCAATGGCATTTACTGTAGAAGAATCTTGTTATTCCACTCCTGAAAAACGTATCGCTACTTTCGCTGTAGTTGAAGATAACACTCCGTTGTATCGTCGTCTGGGCGTATCAAAGGCTGATGATGGCTTCCTGGATATGACAGTTCAGAACGGTAAGATCTATACAGTAAACAGTGCTGCTAAAGAATATCTGTATGAAGATGCAACAAGCAAATATTCAGCAGGTAAGAATATTAACTTCCTGGGTCTTGAAGGTAAGGGTGTAGATGCTAAATCAGCGATGTTCGTTGATACAGCTTATGTACGTGGAAACACTAACATGCCTCAGTATATGTTGGTAATGAATCCGCAGATTGTTAAGGCTGATACAGTTTGGTGTAACGCTACATCAACTCACAAACATGCTACATTGGCAGACTCTCTGGCTTGTCCTCACACAACTATTACTCCGGCTAGCATCACAGGTCGTTACCTGATCAATGCAGAAGACTCTGTTGCTGCTGGTGATAATAATTATGTATGGAATACTAAGTACACTCGCTTGGCATTTGTAGATGCTAAACATATCGGTGATACATTAGTAATCTTCCGTAATGGTAAAGCTAGCACTGCTGCAAAAGACTCTATCTTCTTAGGTAATAATGACCATAACAAGGTAACAACAGCAAGACCTAACGGTATTAAGAATCCGGTATTCGCCTTCCGTTTGGTTAATGCAGATGCTTGTGACTTCCTGATCGAATCAGCAGGTGATCATAAGATCCCGTCAGATGGAACAGGTAAATGGGTTGCTATTAAGAATGGTGTTCCTGTTGTAGCTGCAATGGAAACTTATACAGATGCTATCCGTGACGCTGAAATCTTCAACATCGAACCGACTGACGAAGTTGCAACTTCTACAGATGCTATCGAAGCTGGTGAAATATCAGTAATCGCAACTGGCGGTGCTGTAATCGTTAAGGGTGCAGCAGGTAAGAATGTTATCATCAGCAACGTTCTTGGTCAGACAATTGCCAACACAGTTCTTTCTTCAGACGAAGCAACTATCGCAGCTCCTAAGGGATATGTAACAGTAGCTGTTGAAGGTGAAAAGGCTGTTAAAGCAATCGTAAAATAAGAAACATTTAAATTGAAATTTAAATCTGTTACGCGGTTGACCCCGTAGAGACGCACGCTGTGCGTCTCTACCACAAACCAACCAACTACCCTGCGACAGGTGAACAAGTAACAGTTTAATACTAAAGTAATAAAATAAAGTTCATCTGTCAGTACTCCTGTGAAGGAAGAAAGCAGACACAAAAAAGAGCCCCGGAGGTGTATACTTCCGGGGCTTTCTTGTAACTTTTATTCAAATGAAGGAAGAATATCCTTTATTCCACTATCCATTTTTCGTTATTACGTGTCTGTGCACTGAAATTTAATATGCCTTCTTTAATTTCTCTATTAGGAATTCCTAGTTGATAAAGTTCAAATTTTTCATCATGGTCTTTTATTGTTAAATATCCATATTGATAGAGTATTGGAATTGGTTCAGGGAACATCAAACAAGTAGTGTCAATCGATGGTATATCGATTTCTTCATGCGCCATGCGTTCCAGATCGTAATGATTTTGTTTGAGCAACTCGACGAGATAGGTCGGAGTGCCTGTTTCAAACCAGTAATTACTGAATTTGTTATATTTGAAAGTGTTCAGTAGGCTGAACGGATTATAAATTCCTTCCGTGTTTTCTACGAAATGGTATCCGTCATAATACTCTTTCAGTTTAGAGCAAACCTTCTCGAAAGTTATGTTTAGAGTAGTTGCTAGTTCATGTAGTTCTATTTCCAGATTATCATGAATCTCTTTTTCTGTCATACCACATAAACTGATATACGGTTCGCGCATAGAAATGTCATCCAGGTTATTCAAATCGCTGAACACGCTGACTTTACCAAATTTAGTAACCCCTGTCAGCAGAGCGAACTTGATGAATTTGTCCATCGATTTAAGTACGCCGTAAAAGGGTTTTAGTATGCTTCTATAACTGGCTTGCAACTCTTTGTTGCCGATAGTTTGTAGCAAAGGCTTGTCGTATTCATCAACTAATATGACTACAGGCTGTCCTGTTTGTTCAGCAGCTAACCGGATGACTTGATAGAAACGTTCTTCCGGAGCACGATTGCCATACGGACTGTTGTAGGCTCGTTCCCATATTTCCAAATATTTGTTCAGCTCTTCCAACAGGGAGTTTTTATTTTCATAGTTGCGGGCGTTCAAATCTTGGAAATAAGCTTCCAGTGTAGAGAGCAGCAAGCTTTTACCAAAGCGGCGTGGACGGCTCAGGAAATAATAACTTCCAGTCTTTACCATTTGATAAACCAAAGCTGTTTTGTCTATATAGAAATAGCCGTCTTTGCGTATCTTTTCGAAACTTTGTATCCCGATAGGATAAATCTTACTGCTCATAACGATCTGTTTTAAAGTTTTCTATTTTGAGTCGTATACAAAAGTATAGTTTTTTCGGGAAAGGCGGGCATTTCTTGTGAAGTATATAATTTTGTGTAACTTTAAGCGCCCAAAATACATGAGGCATAAGATATTCAGCGATTATAAAAGAGTGTGAACAATGAGGAGAAAATAAATTTGACTGACGAGCAGGTGTTCAGGAATCTGTTTGACCGTTACTATGTGCCTTTGTGTGTGTTTGCGGAACGCTATGTGAACGATGAAGAAATAGCCTCGGATATTGTGCAGGAATGTTTTGCCAGGGTCTGGCAGAAACAGAATGATTTTCAGTTTATTTATCAGGTCCGCTCGTTTATGTACACCAGCGTTCGTAATTCCTGCCTGAACGAGTTGGAACACCGGCAGGTGGTGTCGGGCTATCAGGAAGTAACCATTGCCCGGATGGAAGAATCTACGTTTCATGACTATCTCATCGAAGAAGAAATGCATCGCATTGTGATGGAAGCGGTCGATAAACTGCCTCAGCAGAGCCGGAATATCATACGGCTGGCTTTGGAAAACCATTCAAACGCCGAGATTGCCGAAAAACTGTCCGTATCCAAAGAAACAGTACATACTTTGAAGAAAGGAGCCTATAAGAAACTCCGTGCTTTCCTGAAGGATTACTATTATTATGTACTTTTTTTATAAACCGATAAAATTTTCTTCAACGCCATTCACCCTGTTTTTGACTTCGCCTGTTTTACTAAATAAAGAACACAGGAATGTTGGAACAAGACTTCTATATTGCAGCATTAATTGCCAAATCAGTTACAAACTCCTTATCGGAAAAGGAAAAACAGGAACTGGAAGACTGGAAAAATGCGTCAGAGCATAATTTCCGGCTGTTCGAGTCAATGTGCCGTCAGGAAAATTTATATGCCTACTCCCGGAAGTCCGCGAAATATGATAAAAATATCGGCTGGGAACAAGTGCAGAAGCGGATCAGCACGGATCGTCGCAGAAAAATCTATATTACTATTTGCCAGTATGCAGCCATCTTCCTTCTCCCTTTGCTGGCAGGGATGCTGACCTGGCATTTTACCCGCGAGACAGAACAAAATCCTGCTATCCCTGTCGTAGCCCAGTCGGTACATATCACTCCCGGCGAAAGCAAGGCTATCTTGACATTGGGAGACGGTACCGTGGTCGACCTGGATGCTGAAACTCAGACAGAGCTGAAAGAATCCGGGATTCAGATCAATGTGGAGAAGGAGGAGCTGGCTTACGATAAGAAAGAAGCGGAAGCAATCACAGAAGAAGTCGTCTACAATAAAATAGAAATCCCCCGCGGCGGCGAATATAAACTTCGTTTGAGTGACGGCAGCCTGGTACATCTGAACTCCATGAGTTCATTACGCTATCCGATTCATTTTACAGGTGATGTGCGGGAAGTGGAACTGAGCGGAGAGGCCTTTTTTGATGTCAGTAAAAGTGAAGCTCCCTTTATTGTAAAGACGGCAGGAGTAGATGTACGCGTATTAGGAACCCAATTCAACGTATCCGCTTATCCGGATGATCTTGTGACACAAACGACCTTGATGACCGGTTCAGTCCGGATCCAGACCAAAGAGGGAGGAAGCATTGTACTGGAACCTTCCCAACAGGCTGAACTGGATAATAAATCACATGAGCTGGTTGTCCGTCAGGTTGATGTCTCCCTGTATATATCCTGGATAACCGGAAAAATCTATTTTAAAGACGAACGGCTGGAAGATATTATGACTGTTTTGTCGCGTTGGTATGATGTGAATATTGTGTTTGCCGATGATAAATTGAAAAACCTGCAATTCGGATGTAATCTGAACCGGTATGATGAGATCGCTCCTTTCCTTGAACTGCTGAATGCTACCGGCAAAGTGAAGACACGAGTGGAACAGCGAAACATAACAATCTATTGATCAGAATAAAACTAAATAATTTCAAATTTTAAACATCATTATTATGAGAAAAAACAAAGAAAGCCTAGGGCAATCCACCGGGAAGAGAGTTCTCTGTATTTCCGGTTTGGTTTGTTTGTTTCTTGCAACCGGCCTGGCTCAGGCTCCGGCACGTTCTACCGCGCAGACTACTGCGACAGTAACTGTCACTTTCAATAATGCTACATTGAGAGATGTGATCTGGGAATTGCAAAAACAGACTGACTTTACTTTTGTGTACAGTACACTTGACGTACAAAACGTCAAAGTGAATAAAGTGGATGTCGTCAATGAAGATGTCTATAAAGTGCTGGACAAATGTTTACGTGATACGAAACTCACCTATACGATCCATAATGGAGTGGTGGCTATCCGCCATGCCGAAGAAATGGCCCGCACTTCTGCCACCCAGCAAAAAAGAATGGTCCAGGGAAAGGTCTTTGACGAGACTGGCGAAACAGTTCCCGGAGCAAATATTGTAGTAAAAGGAACTGTACAGGGAGCGACGACCGATATGGATGGAAATTTCGCTTTTGAAGTGGCAGATGGTAAAAATATAACTTTGGTCGTTTCATTTGTCGGATACAGCCCGAAAGAAGTACGTGTAACAGGCAATTCACCGTTGAAGATTGTACTGGAATCGGAAGATCAGCAATTGGAAGAAGTCATTGTTACCGGTTACGGAACCTATAAGAAATCAGCTTATGCCGGTTCGGCTTCCACTATCAAGACTTCGGAAATGAAAGATGTGCCGGCTGTTTCTTTCTCGCAAGTGTTGCAGGGAGCAGCTCCGGGTGTTCAGATATCGTCTGCATCCGGCCAGCCGGGGGCAACCTCTTCCATTAATATCCGTGGTATGGGTTCTTTCAATGCATCTAACTCGCCGTTGTATGTCATCGACGGTGTTCCGGTCAGTTCTGGAAATATCAGTAGTACGGGATCTGACGCAGGTATGGATATCATGTCTACGATCAATACGTCGGATATTGAAAATATTACGGTGATCAAAGATGCGGCGGCAGCTTCCCTGTACGGTTCGCGTGCAGCCAACGGAGTTATCCTTATTACGACAAAGCAAGGTAAAACAGGTAAGCCGTCAGTCTCTTTGAAAGCTGACTGGGGATTCTCTGATTTTGCGATGGATTATCGTCCGGTAATGGGCGGTGAAGAACGTCGTAACCTGATTTATGACGGATTGGTAGCCGACGGAATGGTTCATCAAGGTATGACGGAGGCCGAAGCCCGTGCTTATGCGGATGGTGAAATAGATGATTATGCACCGGTTCCCTGGTGCGGGTTTGTCAATTGGGATGATGCGTTATTCCAGAAAGGCAGCCATCAGACGTATGAAGCATCCATTACGGGCGGGACGGATAAGTTCAAATACTACAGCTCTCTCGGCTATTTGAAACAAGAAGGTGTTGCGTTGAATTCCGGTCTTGAACGTATAACCGGTCGTGTGAATGTCGATTATCAGGCAACCAAGCGTTTCAGTTTGGGTGTTAAGTCCCTTTTTGCCAATGTCAACCAGGATGTTAACCAGGAAGGAACTTCTTATACCTCTCCTTTCTATACTTCTAAAAGTGCCGTGACTCCTTCCGATCCTGTCTACAACGAAGACGGAAGCTGGAACCGCGAACTGATTCGTATTGCAGACCGTAATCCTCTGTTATCGGCCATGTATGACTACGAGCGTGAACATGTGACCCGTGCATTCAATACCGCTTATGCTCAGTATGAATTTATCGATAATCTGAAACTGAAGAGTACGTTGAGTTACGATTATACTTTGTCGAAAGGAGATCGTTGGTATGACCCGCGTACCTCGAACGGAGATGACCTGAACGGTGACATGAAGAAAGTCTTTTATGAATATCGTAAGTTGGTTTGGGAGAATGCATTGAGCTATCAGACGACTATTGCCCGGAATCATCATCTGGACGCTTTGGTCGGCTACGAAACAGATATGTACGAACGCGATTTCCTCTCCGGCGAATCTTCCAACTTTGCCCGCAACGACAGAAATGATGTGGAAAACGGAATGAAGCTGGAAGCTGTGGGTGGTTATGGCCGTTCATATCGTCTGGTTTCTTATCTGACACGTGTGAATTATGATTATAAGAATAAATATTATTTAGGTGGCAGTTACCGTCTGGACGGTAGTTCCCGTTTGTCAAGAGACAACCGTTGGGGTAGTTTCTGGTCTGTTTCCGGAGCGTGGAGAGCCATCGAAGAAGAATTCCTGAATGATTATAAGGATTGGTTGAGTGACCTGAAGATCAGAGCATCTTACGGTGTGAACGGCACATTGCCTTCCGATTATTATGGTTATATGGGATTGAGTTCCATCAAGGAAGGTTATCTGGAACAGCCGGGTATTTTGCAGTCACAGCTGGAAAATCTCGACCTGTCGTGGGAAACCAACCATAACTTTAACCTGGGATTTGACTTAGGTTTCTTTAACCGCCTGAATGTGACATTGGAATATTACACCCGTCGGACCAAGAACCTGCTGATGGACCGTCCGTTGTCTATGACGACCGGTTTTGATAAATATCTGATGAATATCGGTGAAGTAAAGAATAAAGGTGTCGAACTGGAAATACGCTCTACCAATATTTCAAATAAGAATTTCTCCTGGAGCACGGTCTTCAACCTGGGACATAACAAAAACGAAATCGTTCGCCTGGATGGTCTGCAGACAGAAATCATCAGCGGTTCGCAAATCCGTAAAGTAGGTATGCCTTATCGTACTTTTTATCTGATAGAGTTTGCCGGTGTTAATCCGGAAACCGGAGCACCTCAGTTCTATAAGAACAAACCGAATGCAGACGGTACGCTGGATCGTACAATTACGGAAGATCCGAGTGACGACGTGTATCGTATAGCAACGAAAAATGCGGATCCCGTTGTACAGGGAGGTTTGTCAAACACTTTGAGTTATAAAGGATTCGATCTGAACTTCATGTTGTCTTATCAGTTTGGCGGTTATTCTTACGACAACTGGGCACAGAAAACCGAACATGGCGGCGACGATCCGGAAGCAAATATTCCTACTTATTATCGGGATCGTTGGCAGAATCCGGGAGATAATACGAATATCGAACGTTTTATTCTGAATGGTGATGTTTCCATGAAATCGTATGCAACGACACGCCGTCTGCATAGTACGGACTTTATCCGTCTGAAGAACCTGACATTCGGTTATTCTCTGCCGAAAGCAGTGACCGGTAAGGCTGGTATCGACCGAGTTCGCCTGTATGTATCCGGAAATAATTTGCTGACCTGGGCAAAGTATGATTATTACGATCCGGAAGCTGTAAGCGGTGGTACGGCTATTTGGGGTACTCCTCCTTTGCGTTCGGTTACTTTTGGGTTAAATGTTAATTTCTAATCATTAAAGTCTATAGCATAATGAAAGCATTAAATTATATATTATCCGGTATTTTGACTTTGTCCGTTACTTCTTGCGGAAACGATTGGCTGGATTTGGAATCTTCAACGGAAATTCCATCTGAAGGTTCGCTGGAGCGTTTGTCGGATTTTCAATTTTCCTTGAACGGCATTTACAGTGCGATGCAAAACTCGGACGGGTATTCCGGACGTATTGTTTATTACGGTGATGTAACGGCAGACGATATACAGGCTGCCAGTGCCACGAAGCGAACAGGTACCTATTATTTGTTGAAATATACGAAAGACAATGCCCCTTCTTCTTTGTGGAAAATTCCTTATGAGTTGACCCGCAATGCGAATATCATCTTGCAAGAAATCGAAAATATTCCCGAGACAGAAGATAACAAGGCTGAACGTAGCGACATCATCGGTCAGGCACTGACGATCCGTGCATTAGCATTGTTCGACCTGACTCGTATCTATGGTTACCCTTATGCCAAAGACAACGGTGCATCGTGGGGAGCCTGTATTGTTCAAGATGTACGTCAGATCGATAGCAAGCCGGGACGTAACACGGTAGCTGAATGTTATGACGCTATCATTAAAGATCTGAACGATGCGGTTCCGCAGCTGAGCCCGAAGTTTAATTTCGGTAAATTGAACCGTTGGGGGGCCATGTTGCTGTTAAGCCGCGCTTATTTGTATAAAGGTGATAATACCAACGCACTGAAAGTGGCGGAAGAAGCGATTGCCGGCATGTCCGAGCATAAATATCATTTGTGGAGCAATGAAGAATATCCGACAGCTTGGGGAGATGAGCGCAGTGCATCCGATCCGGGTGAAGTTTTCTTCGAGATCGTGAATACAACTGTAGACAGCCCGGGTAAGGAAAGTATGGGATACCTCTGCTGGCGTAGCGGTTATTCGGATATGATTCTGACAAGTACATTCTTTCAGCTGTTGAGCGAAGATCCGGACGATGTCCGTAATGAAGTGTATGAGATTTATAAGAATAAAGCTTATATCAATAAGTATCAGCCGCAGAAAGGTGAGAACGAGGCAGATGCCAATATTCCGCTGCTGCGTGTATCCGAGCTTTATCTGAATGCTGCCGAAGCAGCCGTCAAGTTGGGCAATAATGCGAAAGCTGTTGAGTATCTCGAACCGATCGTTAATCGCGCGAATCCGGAAAAGACGCTTGAGGGCGAAACTGTTACTTTGGAACGTGTGCTGAATGAACGTCGTAAAGAACTCTTTGGCGAAGGTCATCGTCTGTACGATGCTTTGCGTAACAACCAGACTATCGAACGTAAGGATGTGAAAATCCCGGCAATCAGCAGTACGAAACATCTATCCATGACAGAAGATGCGAAGAAGTTCGACTGGAATTATTATAAGGTGGTATTGCCTATTCCTAAATTTGAGATCGATACGAATCCGAATATTGCAGCACAGCAGAATCCGGGTTACTAATCCAATGATTGAGGTATGAAATCCTACCAATATAGATTTATATGGTTATTCGTCTTACTGATAAGCTGCCTCGTGCAGCTGTCAGGGGCGGATAAAAAGCATGAAAAGCGGGCTCTCTCAACAGATGGCCCGTATTTGCTTTACACGGCAGAGCATGGTTTTCGGTCGGTATCGGTGGATACGGCCGGTTTTCTGAATGATCAGACTTACGGGGCTGTACCGAAGAATTTCTCATTTGATGTGTATTCTGATAAAGGGGAGAAGTTATTCCCGGTTTCCCTGCATAAAATCAAGCGTCCTGAATGGAAAAGTAAACAGGCAGGAAAAATGCTTATTCTTTCGGATCCTCATGGTAATTGGGAGTGCTTCTCTTCTATATTGAAAAAGTGGAATGTGGTGGATCAGGAGTATCGTTGGAGATTTGGAAAGAATCAACTGGTCGTTATCGGTGATGTATTTGACCGGGGAAAGGACGTTCTTCCTATTTACTGGCTGCTTTATAAACTGGAAAAAGAGGCGGCTGATGCCGGAGGACAGCTTGTTTTCTTGCTGGGTAATCATGAAGGCATGGTGCTTGCCGGTGATCTGCGTTATGTCAAAAGCAAATATCTTCATTTGGCTGATACGTTGCATATTCCTTATCAGGAGCTATGGAACAAGCAGACAGAGTTGGGACGTTGGCTGGGTACGCGTAATACGATGCAGCTGATCGGCGACAATCTTTTTGTTCATGCCGGATTGAGTCTGAACTTCCTGGATAAGAACAAAAGTATTCCGGAGGTGAACAAGATCATGAGCGAGGGATTGTTCCTTAATAAGCAGGAACGTAAGGCCGCGTCGGATGAGATCGCTTTTATGTATGCGACTTACGGACCTGTCTGGTATCGCGGCATGGTTCACAGTGCCGACCGATATCATCCGCTGTATCCGGAAGATCTTCCGAAAGTATTGGATAAATACAAGGCTAAACGTCTGTTTGTCGGCCATACGATCTTTGATGACATCACAACGTTTTATAAATATAAGGTCGTGGCTGTCAATGTAGATAACAAAGAGAATATGGAGAAGAAACGTGGACGTGGTGTGTTGGTTGAAGATGGTCAAATGTATGTGATCTTTGATTCCGGTAAAAAGGAGTTGATACGGGAAGAGTGATCTTTTTTGAAAAACAGATCATAAAAAACTCCTGTAGGTGCCGAAAACCAGGACTTTCGTATATCTTTGCGAATAGAACTTAATTCTAAAAAAGCAGTTATGGCAAAAGTGTTGAATTTCACAGTTGAAGGCGTACAGGGCGATTTGAAGTTAGAGTACGGTCCTTTTAAACTACGTTTGTATCAGGATGGAAGAGAGGTCGTGAGGCAAGGGCGATTTAATCCGAAATATTATGTGACCAATACGAATGGGGAACAGGAAGAGATGAAGATTGTCTATGGTTTTGACTTTGTTCATGTAGTTATGTTTCGCGGTCGGAAAATCGATTTGGAAGAACGGTTGTCTACCCGTGAGTATATAGTAGGTGGATTGCCTGTGTTACTCATCCTGTTAGGTGGCTTACTCGGTGCTTTATTCGGTGTTGTGGGGGCTACGTTCAATTATAATTATATGCGGCAGGAAAAGTCTTTTGTGAAGCAGCTGCTTGTATCGTTGGGGGTTTCGATTTTCTGCTATGTCGCTTATTTTGTGTTTGCACTTGCCATCCAGCTTATGATCGCAGGGTAGATGAGAAAGGTTAGGGGTGATTTTTTTCTTTATGGAGGAAATTGTGGAGGACTTCGGTCATTTGTTTGTCAATTGCCGGATCACCAAGGAAAGAAAGTGCCTTTATCCTTTGATAATAAATGAATGGAGAGGTGACGCTGTGATTATTTCCGGTGTCACCTCTTTTTGTTATTTTCCTGTTATCTTAGTTTTTATTACAAATGGCTTTCATGCGGAATTTTAAACCTTAAACTCCTTATATCTAATTTTTTTTCTGTGGTGTTTGATTTTTGAAATAAATATATTCTGAATATGTAATGCTTACTTTACTTATTTGTAATGATTACATTACGAAAACGGAAGGTATGCCTTTCTTATTTATAATATAGGAGAAATGACCAAAATTGTCCTATGTTGTATCTTTACTTTTTAGGAGGATAGATTTTAATCGCTATATATTCGGTTACGGTGACACCGTCGAGTGGCGGGTGACGCCGTTTCTTATTGTAGCGTCATTTGTAAGGTGTTGATTAATAGATTCTAATAAGCTTTTGACTGGTTCTGATGCCGCCAAATGTATAAACAATGTATATTCAATGTACGCATGTACATTAATAAAATGTGTAATTTATATATTTTTGATAGGGTGATATTGCTATAAGAATTGAAAATCAATGCACGTATGTAGTTCTATATGACTAATTTAAACGTTCCTTTATTCTCGCCAGCAAAGTTACTAGATTCTTTTTAACTGCCAATCTTTTTCAAAATAAAATTTTCTTACCTATATGCTTTCTTATCAATTGAATAGCAAAGTTAGTACGAAATTACAATTTTCACTTACAAAGTCCTAAATGATGACGAGAAAAAAGGAACGTTTTAGCTAGTCATTTAAGCTAAAACAACTATACGAAGAAGTTTTTCATTAACAATTAGTATTAATATTAAATTTAGAATTATGAACAAAAAGTTTTCTACGCTTATGGCGGCGAGCTTGGTACTAGCCGGTTCGCTGTGGAGTGGTGATGCTTCTGCTGCAACTGTTAAGGTGACCTCTTTGGCAGACTTGCAAGCAATTACTAACTGGGAAAAAATCAAAAGTCAAGGAGAAACAGGTACAGGAGTTTGGACGCTGTTAGAAGAAATCCCTGAAAATTTGGCTGAGGGTATCGAGGTAAAACAGGATAATGAGAAGGATACTTCTATTGACAAGGTGATTTTCGCAATGAGCAGTGATCAAACACTTACTGCTTACCAGGTCGCTAAAGGTGGAAATGGTGGTGTAGCTAATTTGGCTAACTATCTTCGCATCAACCATCCGGTAACATTTGTTGCTGATAAGAGCAATGGAAAGATCACCGGTATGGGACTTGAAATTAACTCTGATGGTGTTACTATTGATGGTTTGACACTGGAAGTAAAGAGCTGCAACAATCAGCCTACAGCAACAAAATCGGCTATTGTGTTGGGTGCGGATGTGACGGAAGCTACTATTACCAACAATACGATTACAGATGCAACAAAACAAACAGGTTTGATGTCTTATGGAATTGTTGTAAAAGGTAATGATACGGAAAAATTGAAGATTGAAAATAATGATCTTAAAATTACAGCTGTTGCTAATGATCCTAAAGGCCAAACTTGGGTCCCTTCTGCTCTTTCTTTCACAGGTTTGGAGGGAGATGATGATTCTGCTGCCAAAATTGCTGCAAAGAATGTCTTTGATGATTGTGTAATGGACTATGCTGATAGTCGTAAAACAAGTGCCGGAAAATCATATTATTATGATGCTCAGGTAACCCTAGGTGAAAATACAGCAGAAAATGCTTTTGCTCAGGCTGTTGCTGAGTTGGCATCTGGTTACAAGAGCGGTTATACAAGTAACTTAACTGTTAATGGCGCAGACATAAAGGATGTTGTTGCTGCTATTACGAAGGCAGGTGAAGCAGGTGTTACAACTGTTGAATTCCCTGATGACTTCGCTCTCGCAGTAGGCGGTGTAAACTTGGTTGTGGGTGATGCTTCTTTAGACAATGAAAATAAAGACTTGGTTATTGATTTGGATGGAAGTTTGGTTGCTACAAAATGGGATGCTGATGGCTTAAACGCCATGTTAGGTAACGGCTTTATGCTGGATTTAGTAGCTAATGATCATGCAATTACAAAAGGAGACATTTTTGACGGCAAATTACTTACGCTGACTGAAGATGGCTATTTAAAGGTTGACGGCAAATATCTGACTATTGACGGAACTTGGAGAATTGACGGAACATTGTATGATAAGCTAGCTACAACAGATAAAAAAGATAACGCAGAAAAAGTTGAAGTATGGGGTATTCCTTCTTCTAAAGTAATCTTTTATGTTAAAGTTGGTAATCAATATTTATCTGCTGTTGCAACTAAAGACGGTAATGCCATCGATGAACAGTATCTGACACTTGTTTCTAATAAAGATGACGCTAACTTGAGCTATGTATTCGCATCAGATACGCGCGTAAATGTTTACGACGAAAAGAACAATCCGTTCCTGGATCGTTATGTAACAATGACTTTTGTGACAAACGATAAAAAACTGAAAGCTAAAAATGGTAAAGTGTTAGGTTTGGACAATGACGGTGCTTCCGCTGAGTTGGTTGAAGCAGCAAGATATTTGCAGGCTAAACCGGAAGGACAGTGGGTTGTTTCATTGCCTAAAGCAACTACTGAAACTGAGTTTATTTTCATTAACCGTGAAAGTGAAGAAGTAGATTTTGATGTTCTGTATATGAATGTAATCGATGCTGCTAAGAATATGTATGCTGTAACATATAAAACAGCTTCTACATTCAGTTATGGTGAACGTGATACATTCATCATCAATGCTGTTGATCCGAAACTGACTGTTGCTGATTTCTATGTAAATTATAAGGAAACAGAAATCAAAGATACTCAGTATAAGCTAGCAGTTGCTTCAACAGAAGAAACAGATTTCTATGTGACTGAAAACCATGCAGGTAAGCACTTGCTAGGTTTGACTAAGGAAAAGAATGACGGTGCAAACTGGAAAGTAGTTGCTACAGGTGATACTGCTATCGTTGTCAATGCATCTTACGAATACAGTAAGAAGAAGAAGGGTTTTGTATCAGTTACTGATACTTTGTTTATCCCGACTTATGCATTCCAGAACGCTGGTAACAGAGAATTCTTGACTTATGATGATATGGATGGAAGTTTATCACTGGATGAAGATGCTATGATCTGCGATAAGAATGTTAAGGATCTGGAAGATGCAAAAGATATTGCAAATTATGCATTTGTTTTGAAGAAAAAAGCAGATGGTTTGTTTAATATCATTGGTATTGAAGGAAGAGTTTGGGTTGATGAAAAAGACCATAAAAAAGGATATGCTTATTACGGATTAGATCTTACTAAGAAATTGTTTGGTGCAACAACTACAAAACAAGGTCAGGTACAGGTGGAAGCTACTTGGGAACAGATCAACTCTAACGACTTGTTCAAGATTGTAAATTTGGATGCTCCTGAATATCACAAAGTAGCTAATGGCTTCGGTGAAGTTGTAAGTATCTTCCGTGCAGACAACGAATCTCAGGTATTGTATGAAAAACAGGATAAGGATGCTACTAATATTCTGAAAGATAGCGCAAGCTTCTTGAATATTGATAATGTAAATCAGTATGGAAAGATTAACCCGGCTCTGTTTGTCGATACAGCTTATATCAACCGTGGTACAAAAGAAAATCCGAATACTTGCTGGCAGTATCTGTTGGCTGTAAATGCTGACGTTCATGATCCTGATACTTGTACAGTTCCTGGACACCCGAAAACAGACCGTATGGTAACGGCTCGTTATCTGATCAACGTGATTGATTCTGCTAATGTATATGGTGCATCTCATCTACATAACAATCCGTACATCAATGAAGGTGAAGCTGGTGAAAACCTTGCTAAATTGGCATTCGTAGATGGTATCCATATCAATGATACATTATATATCATTCGTAACAACGGTGATTCTGTTAAATTAGAATTAGATACTCCTGACTTCAATATCGCCAAGTTTGCATTCCGTTATGTAAATCCAGCAAACGAAAACGACAAGACATTCAAGATCCAGACTCAGATCAAGAATTACAAAGAAGGTGATTTGGAAACTGATGACGAAGTATCTAACGAAGGTTACCTGAAGTGGATCAACGGTACAGTAGTTGTTGTTCCTACTTTCGAAAGAGGTGATGTATTCGGTATCAACGAGGATGAAACTCGTACTCCGACTGCAAATGACGAAATTTCAGCTTCTGAAGTATCAGTAGTTGCTATTAATGGCGCTGTAATCGTTAAAGGTGCTGAAGGCAAGAACGTCGTAATTACTAACGTACTTGGTCAGCAGATCGCTAACACGGTTGTTTCTTCTAGCGAAGCTACAATTGCTGCTCCGGCAGGTATTGTTGTAGTGGCTGTTGAAGGCGAAGCTGCTGTTAAAGCTATCGTAAAATAAGAAAATTATAATCAAATAAATCTGTCACGCGACCATCGATCAAGTATCCCGTGAGGGTGAACAAGTGACAGTTTAATACTAAAGTAATAAAATAAAGTTCATCTGCCAGTATTCCTGCGAAGGTAGAAAGCAGACACAAAAAAATCCCCGGAGGTTTCGAACTTTCGGGGATTTCTTTGTGTTTGAGCTTTTTGTTTATAAAATTTCCACTGTCTTTTCCAATGCCATTCCGTGAGAGCCTTTTATAAGGATATGATATCCTTTCAAAGGGTTGCTTTTTAATGCATTTAGTAAATCTTCAGTGGTGGCGTATGTCGTAAAATCTTTCCCTACTTTCTGAAAATGCTCTCCGCACAAAAATACTTGATCGAATTTTCCTTCTTTAATTTCTGCAATGACTTCAGCATGCAATTCGTCGCTGGTCGGTCCCAGTTCACGCATATCTCCCAGGATCACGGCTTTGGGTGATACCGGCATGGAGGCAAAGTTCTCCAGAGCGACTTTCATGCTGCTGGGATTTGCGTTGTAAGCATCGATAAGCAATGTGTTGTTGGCTGTCTTTTTCAGCTGCGAACGGTTGTTGGTCGGTTCGTATGCTGCGATGGCACGGCTGATGCGTTCTGCCGGGATCTTGAAATAACGACCTACGGCAACGGTAGCCAACACATTATCTAAATTATACGCGCCTATCAGACGCGTATCTACCGTATGGATTTTCCCTTGCTGCTTCCAGTCGAAAGTAAGGAACGGATTGCAGCTGACCACATGTCCCGAAGCAAATGATGTATCGTCGGAACCGTATGTGATCTGTTCGATCCCTTTAGCTATTCCCTGTAAGTCCTTATTCTCTTTCCGAATGAATATTTTCCCTTTTGTGCGACGGATATAATCGTAAAGCTCTCCTTTGGTCTTTACAACTCCCTCAAAGGAGCCGAAGCCTTCCAGATGGGCGCGGCCTACATTGGTGATGATACCGTAATTAGGCATCGCGATCTCCACCAACTCCTTGATATCTCCCGGATGGCTGGCGCCCATTTCGATAACGGCCATTTCATGATCGTGCGTCAGCCGGAGCAGGGTCAGAGGAACACCGATGTGGTTGTTCAGATTGCCTTCTGTATATAACAGGTTGAATTTGGCGGACAGGACAGCGGCCAGTAATTCCTTAGTCGTTGTTTTTCCGTTCGTCCCGGTGATCCCGATAATCGGAATACCCAATACCTTGCGATGGCGGTGAGCTAGTTGCTGCAAAGCTTTTAATACATCGTTTACCAGAATGGTACGCTCTCCTGTGACATAATCCGGATTATCGATGACAGCATAAGCGCAGCCCGTGTCGAGTGCTTTGGCTGCATATTGGTTGCCGTCGAAACGGTCTCCTTTTAAAGCGAAGAAGATCGAGCCGCGCGGACAATTACGGCTGTCTGTCGTTATTTGCGGATGGTGTATAAATAATTCGTACAGTTCTGAAATACCCATAGCTTTTTTTCGTTTGGTGATTATTGGTGAGCAAAAGTAGTAATTAAATAAAGAATGAGGAATGAAGAATGAATATTTAAGTGAGAATCGTGTATCTTTGCTGGAAATATAAAGTAAAATGTTTGATAAAGTGCTCAATATAAAGGGAACACTGATGTCTCTGTCTACTCCGGTAGTGATGGGGATTTTGAATGTTACCCCTGATTCTTTTTATGCCGATAGCCGGAAACAAACGGAGGCAGCCATTGAAGAACGGATACAGGCAATCTTATCCGAAGGTGCGCAGATCATCGATATCGGCGGTTATTCATCCCGTCTGGATGCGGCTGAAGTCTCGCCGGAAGAGGAGATGGAACGCCTGGCTTTTGCTTTGAAGATATTGAATGCACATTATCCGGAGGCAATCGTTTCGGTGGATACTTTCCGTGCCGGTGTTGCCCGCAGGTGTGTGGAAGAGTACGGGGCAGCTATCATCAATGATATATCCGGCGGTGAACTGGATCCCGGAATGTTTGCTACGGTGGCAGAACTGAAAGTACCTTATATCATGATGCATATGCGCGGAACTCCCCAGACGATGCAACAGCATACGGATTATGCGGATATGATGGAAGAAATCATGTTGTATTTTGCCGCGAAAGTTCGTGAACTACATTTGTTGGGAGTAAGCGATGTCATTCTTGATCCCGGTTTCGGATTCAGTAAAACGGTCAGTCAGAATTATCAGCTGATGGGACATTTGAAAGAGTTTGAAGCATTCGGACTTCCCCTTTTGGTCGGTATATCCCGCAAAAGCATGATCTATAAATTCTTGGGCGGTACACCGGCGGATAGTCTGAATGGTACTACCGTATTAAATACATATGCTTTGCTGAACGGTGCGGATATTCTCCGTGTTCACGATGTAAAAGCAGCTGTCGAAGCCGTCAAGCTAGTCTCTAAAACTGTCAATTGTCAATTGTCAATTGTTAATTCGTAATATTATGTGGATGCATTTTGGCGTAAAAGACCTGATTGATGTATTGCTGGTAGCCTTTTTCCTCTATCAGACTTATAAGCTGATGAAGAGTTCGGGAACAATGGCTATCTTTAGTGGGGTCGTTTCTTTTATTATTGTATGGATTTTGGTATCCCAGGTGTTGGAAATGCGTTTGATGGGTGCCATACTGGATAAGTTTATCAGTGTCGGTTTTGTCGTGCTGGTGATTTTGTTTCAGGATGAGATCCGGCGTTTCCTGATGGCTCTCGGTTCTCACAGGGGATGGAAATTTTTGGGAAATCTGTTTTCCAAGAGAGGATCGGATAAAGAGAATGAAGGAAAGTTTGTCGCTCCGGTAGTACTGGCCTGTATGAATATGGCACGTAAAAAGACCGGTGCCCTGATCGTTATACAGCAGGAGGTGGATTTGACCGTGTTTGAACATACAGGAGAGATGTTTAATGCCGATGTGAATGCCCGGCTGATTGAAAATATCTTCTTTAAAAATAGTCCTTTGCATGATGGGGCCATGATCATTGCCGACGGGCGCATCAAGGCTGCGGGCTGTATTTTGCCCGTTGCCCAAAACGCCAATTTGCCAAAAGATCTCGGTTTGCGCCATCGTTCGGCATTAGGAATGTCGCTTGAGACGGATGCGTTGATAATTATTGTTTCGGAAGAACGTGGCAAAATATCTGTGGCTCATAATGGTAAACTGGAAATTAATATTTCAGCCGAAGACCTGCAGCAAATCTTGTCCGGTGACCGTGAAGTCGTGAATTACTGTTAAATCTTCTGAAAGTGACAGCTCCGGATGCAAATCTTTTGTGCTTTTTGCAAACTCTATGTTGCATTTTGCCTACTTTTGTACCCGCAAACAGTAGCAATTACTAAATTCTATAAAAATATCTTCCGCTATGGACTTAATGCAAGAGATTATTGCACGCGCTAAAGCTGACAAGCAGCGCATCGTTCTTCCTGAAGGAACAGAAGAAAGAACACTGAAAGCCGCCGACCGTTTATTGGCCGATGGAGTTGCTGACATCATTTTGATCGGAAATCCGGCAGAGATTTCTTCTTTGGCAGCAAACTTCGGTCTGAACCACATCGGACAGGCTACTATTGTTGACCCTAAAGATCACGAAAAGAAAGCCGCTTACGCCGACCTGCTTTTCCAGTTACGCCAGAAAAAAGGTATGACTCCCGAAAAGGCTGCCGTTTTGGTAGAAGATCCTTTATTCCTTGCCTGCCTGATGATCAAGGCTGGTGATGCTGATGGTGAAATCGCAGGTGCTCAGAATACAACCGGTAACGTGCTTCGTCCTGCTTTGCAGATTATTAAGACTGCTCCAGGCATGAGTTGTGTATCCGGTGCTTTCCTTATGTTTACAAAGAAACCGGAATATGGTAAAGAAGGTCTTTTGGTCTTTGCCGACTGTGCTGTAATGCCGAACCCGACAGCTCCTGAATTGGCTAGTATTGCTGTAGCTACAGCTGCAACGGCTCGTGATATCGTAGGTGTTGAACCGCGTGTTGCGATGTTGAGCTTCTCTACTAAAGGTAGTGCATCTCACGAAATGGTAGACAAAGTGGTGGAAGCTACTCGTCTGGCAAAAGAAATGGCTCCTGAACTGAAGATCGACGGTGAATTACAGTCTGATGCTGCACTCGTAGAATCGGTTGCTTCATTGAAAGCTCCGGGCAGCGAAGTTGCCGGTAAGGCTAACGTATTGGTATTCCCGACACTGGAAGTAGGTAATATCGCTTATAAACTGGTTCAGCGCCTGGGTGATGCAGAAGCTGTTGGTCCGATTCTTCAGGGTATGGCTGCTCCTCTCAATGACCTGTCACGCGGTTGTTCAGTTGATGATATCTATAAGATGGTTGCTATCGCCAGCAATCAGTCTATCGGTTTAAAGGCTGCTAAAAAGTAAAAAAAGACACAACAAGAAAGATATGAAGATATTAGTATTAAATTGCGGAAGTTCGTCTGTCAAGTACAAGTTGTTTGATATGGACAAACACGAAGTACTGGCACAGGGTGGCGTAGAAAAGTTGGGCTTGCCGGGTTCTTTCCTGAAATTCACTCAGCCGGACGGCAAGAAAGTGATTTTGGAAAAGGATATGCCTGAGCACAATGCGGCTATCGAGTTTATCCTGAGCGTGCTGACTGACGATCAATACGGCTGTATCAAGTCGTTTAACGAAATCGATGCTGTAGGTCATCGTGTGGTACACGGTGGTGAAGCATTCAGCAGTAGTGTGGAAATTACTCCGGAAGTGATCGGTAAAATGGTTGAGTGCATCGACCTGGCACCGCTTCATAACCCGCCAAACCTGAAAGGTATTCGTGCCATGAGCGCATTGATCCCGGGAATCCGTCAGGTAGGCGTATTCGATACAGCTTTCCATCAGACAATGCCTGATTATGCTTATATGTATGGTTTGCCTTATTCTCTGTATAAGAAATACGGTATCCGTCGTTATGGCTTCCACGGAACCAGCCACCGTTACGTTTCAAAACGTGCGTGTGAAATTTTGGGTGTTCCTTATGAAGAACAAAAGATCATCACGGCTCACGTGGGTAACGGCGGTTCAATCGCTGCTGTAAAGAACGGTAAGAGCGTAGATACTTCTATGGGATTGACTCCGGTTGAAGGTCTGTTGATGGGAACCCGTTGCGGTGACGTAGATGCAGGGGCTCTTTCTTTTATCATGGATAAGGAAAAACTGGATGCAAAAGGTTTGTCTGACCTGATCAATAAGCAAAGTGGTGTTTTGGGTCTTTCCGGTATCTCTTCCGATATGCGTGAGATCGAAGCTGCTGTAGCTGAAGGCGACAAGCGTGCTATCATGGCATTGAACATTTACAACTATCGTATCAAGAAATATATCGGTGCCTATGCAGCTGCTATGGGTGGTTGCGATATTCTTGTATGGACCGGTGGTGTAGGTGAAAACCAGTGGGCTACCCGTCGTGTTGTATGTGAAAACATGGAATACATGGGCATGAAGATCGACGTTCAGAAGAACGACGGTATGCGTGGTGAAGAGATGGTGATCAGTACTCCGGACAGTAAGGTGACAATTATCGTTGTGCCGACTGACGAAGAATATATGATTGCTTCCGATACGATGGATATATTAGGTAAATAAACAGATACCCGGATATTAATCAGAAGACCGAAGGAATAGTGTATAACTATCCTCCGGTCTTTTTGTAAAATAAATACTATGTTGAAGATCCTGCCTGTTTTACAATCTCTGTTCAGAAACAAAAAGTTCCTTGCGCTGTTGATCGCTATGGGATTGGTGATCAAGCTGCTAATGATTCCCTTTATACCCGAGCCGGGTGATTATACCTTCTTTCTGAAGCCCTGGGTCGAGTTTATCCGGTCGCATGGTTATTGGCAGGCGTTCCGTTTTGAGTTTGCGAACTATTCACCGGCTTATTTATATTTCTTGCTGGGAATTGCCAAACTGGGAGGGGAGCCGCTTATTCCGATCAAGTTGTTGTCGATTTGTTTTGAATATGTCGCAGCCTGGTTTATAGGTGGGATTGCCTATCAGAAATATAGGGAAAACTGGGTGAGATGGTGTGCTTTGGCGGTCGTTCCGCTATTGCCGACTGTACTGATCAATAGTTCTTATTGGGGGCAATGCGATTCGATATATGTCTCATTTCTGATCGGCAGTATTTATTTTGCGTTAAAGAAACGTTCTTTTCTTTCTATCCTGTTTTTAGGGATTTCATTTTCCTTTAAGCTGCAGGCTGTACTGCTTTTCCCGTTTTATTTTGTACTGTTGCTGAGAAACAGGATCAAATGGTACTATTTTCTGCTGGTGCCTGCTGTTTATCTGATTTCATTATTGCCTGCGTATTGTGCAGGTCGTCCGTTGACTGAACTGTTGTCTGTTTTCGTTGCTCAGTCCGGTCACTATGAGGAATTGTCGTTACAATTCCCGAATTTGTATATGTGGATCAGTAACGATTATTATGAGCCGGTAAAATGGGGTGGTATCCTCTTTACATTCTTATTTGCTCTTTTGACGGGCGGATTGCTGGCTAAAAAATACAAGACGGAGTTAACGGATGATTATCTGGTTCGCCTGGCTCTTCTTTCAGCGGTGATCTTTCCTTTCATATTACCGGGAATGCACGAGCGATATATGTATGCCGGTGACCTGCTGGCTATTGTTTATATCATGTATTTCCCCTCTAAGTTCTATAATGCTTTGGGAGTACCTCTGATCTCTTTCTTTTCATACGCACTCTGTACCTCGTTGAATGAGCCTCTGATCCGTTATCTGGGTGTTCCGGTAACTCTTTTTTATTTATGCGTTATAGGCTTGCTGGTACGGGATTTTTATGTGTCTTCACTCAAAGGAAGTAAATAAATTGCTTTCGAGTGAGGAATATCTGAAGAAAACTGTGTAAATTGCAGCCGTGAATAATTGAAGTACTAATCCTCACAGCTTACAAAACACAGGATTAGTGTTTAGACTGCTCCGACACCGGTTGGAGCAGTTTTTTTATGATCGTATGAAACATTTTATTCCACTTCGAACTGTTCAAGGAACAGGTTTTCTCCATCCCATACAATGTACGAGAACAGTCTCATCCAGTCACCGGCTATCAGCAGGCGGGAAGTGCGGGAGAGCATCAGGTCGAGCATGATATGGCGATGGCCGAAAATAAAGAAGTTGATATCAGGATGTGTTTTCAGATATTCTTTGGCAAAGAGAACCATATATTCGCAGTCTTCTCCCTGATAATCGGCTGCCTCACTTGTCTTGTGCTTTTCCAATCCTTTTTTGCGGCTGCTCAGCGACCAGCCTAATGCAAAGCCGAAAGTCCAGCGGGGATGGATGCCGGCATACAGCCATTGGCAGAATTTATTGCGGAAAAGGGCACGGATAAAACGGAAAGCCTTGCTGCGGTAATCCACTTCGTCGCCGTGACCGAGGAAGAAACGTTTACCCAGCAAATCGGTAATCAGTACGTCGCGATGAATAATTGCACCGATCTCATTCGGCAGGTAATCGAACATCCAGATATCGTGGTTTCCGATGAAAATATGAATTTCTACCCCGCTGTCCGACAGTTCTGCCAGTTTACCGAGAAAACGGATGAATCCTTTAGGTACGACATATTTGTATTCGTACCAGTAGTCGAACATATCCCCCAGAAAATAGATTGCCGTTGCCTCGTCTTTGATGCTGTCGAGCCAACGCACCAGCTTTTTCTCAATGGCCAGCGGGTCTTTATGAAATCGGGCGCCCAGGTGAGCGTCCGATGCAAAAAATATCTTCTTCCGGAATGAATTCATAAGAAACCGAGTTCCAGTTTTGCCTCTTCCGACATCATGTCTTTATCCCACTCCGGTTCGAATACGAGGTTGACTTCCACGTTGTTCACACCGTCTACCGATTCCACTTTCATGCGTACATCTTCCAGGATGAAATCGGCTGCCGGACAATTCGGGGCAGTCAGGGTCATATCTATACGGACGTTCTTTTCGTCGTCTACGTCTACTTTATATATCAAGCCGAGATCGAATACGTTGACCGGTATTTCCGGATCGTATACTGTTTTCAGCATGGCGACAATCGCTTCTTCTGTTTGGAGGAATTCGTTGTTCATCTTCTTTTAATTTGAATGCAAACTTAATAAATAATTGAGAATTGAAAATTGAAAATTGATAATTATCTGATAAACATTTAACCCTAGTATATAGTTTACCCACCTATCCCTTTAATTTTCAATTCTCAATTCTCAATTTTCAATTCTTTAAAGTCGTCCTTCGTCTGCATAACTGAAGTAGCTCCCGTCGGAGAGGATTATGTGGTCGAGTAGATTAATTTCCAGCAATTCGGCAGCTTTATACAGACGTTTGGTGAGGGAGTCGTCCTGTGAACTCGGACGGGTATTTCCGGAAGGATGATTGTGGCAGAGAATAATACCTGCTGCCAGTGCGTTGATGGCTGTTTTCAGGATGATACGCAGGTCGGCAGAGGTCTCTCCGGTTCCTCCCTGGCTGATCCGGACTTTGCTCAGAACTTTTCCTGCACGGTTGGTCAGGGCGATCCACAGCTCTTCGTGAGGCAGGTCGCAGAGCAAGGGGTGGAACAGGGAGTAAGCGTCGTGGCTGCTCCGGATGGACTGGCGGAGGATCGGGTCGGCCAGATTACGGCGTTTGCCTATTTCGAGGGCGGCGCAAATCGTAATGGCTTTCGCTTCACCGATACCTCTGAAGCCGGAAATAAACTCCTGGATAGTCAGTTTTGCCAATGCATTCAGATTGTTGTCTACGGTGTTGAGGATACGTTGTGAAAGTTGTACGGCTGTTTCATTACTATTGCCCGAACCGATCAGGATAGCCAGGAGTTCGGCTTCACTGAGAGAGGCAACGCCTTTGAGTAACATCTTTTCGCGCGGGCGGTCTTCTTCTGCCCATTCTTTTATTTTCATAGTTGTATGTGTTTTGGTAAGGGCGGTTCGCGAACCGCCCTTACAGTAATAGTATCATTCGCGGATACGTCCTACATAAGAACCGTCTGTCGTGTTGATTTCGATGATTTCGCCTTCGTTGATAAACAACGGAACACGAACTTCTGCTCCTGATTCAACTGTGGCCGGTTTCAATGTGTTAGTAGCTGTATCGCCTTTTACACCCGGTTCAGTATAAGTGATCTTTAACTGAACTTTTGTAGGCATATCGGCGAAAAGAACAGTTTCAGTAGATGCATCGGAAACAACTTCAACGATCTGTCCTTCGATCATATAATCGACGCCGTTGATCAGTTCTTTATCGATAATAACATCTTCGAATGTCTCCTGATTCATAAAGTGGTAGTGTTCGCCTTCTGCATAAGTATATTGATAAGGACGACGTTCTACGCGTACATCTTCCAGTTTTTCACCGATATTGAAGCGACGTTCGATCTGGCCTCCTTTTACTACGTCTTTCAATGTAGTACGCATAATTGTGTTTCCTTTTCCCGGTTTTACGTGAAGGAAGTCAACACAGAAATACAGTTTGCCATCCAAACGAATACAAGTTCCTTTTTTAATGTCTTGTGAATTAATCATACGAATATTTTTATTTATAATGTTTTTTTGAATTGTCTCCGGTCATTTTCGGGTACAAAAGTAGTGTTTTCCTCTTAAAGAACCAATACATGCCTATCTTTTTTCTTTAGAAATGGGTTGCAAATCAGTCTGATATGATTTACAGCAGCCCTAGGAGAAAGAATTGATCTAAAACAGGGAAATGATAAAACTGATTACCGGAACCAGAATAGCGGTCATGATTCCCATCAGTCCGATCGCTAATCCGCTCAAAGCGCCTTCGATAGCTCCGATCTGAATGGCAACCGAAGTGCCCAGTCCGTGTGAAGAGGCTCCGAGAGCTAATCCCTTGGCAATCCGGCTTTCTATGCCGAGTACTTTCATGACAAACGGTCCGACAATACTGCCGAATATACCTACGGCTACGACAATCACAGCAGTCAGCGAAGGTATTCCGCCGGCCTTTTCCGCAATCCCCATGGCGATAGGAGTTGTTACCGATTTCGGTTGAAGCGAGGCGATCAATGCCTGGTCGGCTCCCATCAGGTCGCCGATCACGATAACGCTGACGATGCCTATAATGGCTCCGACAAATACGGAAGTAAGGATGGAAATCACATTCCCTTTCAGATATTGTATCTGGTCATAGAGGACAAATCCCAATGCTACGACCGAAGGACCCAGCATGAAATGGATCAGATGGCTTCCTTTTTGGAAAGATTCGTATTCTATCCCCATTGTCTTTAAAACGAGAATGATAACGAATATGGAAGTCAGCAACGGGTTCAGCAGGCTGATACGCGTCTTTTTATATAATGCAAGTGCTGCCAGGTAAGTACCGATCACTAGAGTAAGTGCAAATACTTCGGAGTGTGCCAGACTATTCATTGCTTTCGCCCTCCTTGCCGAGTTTTTGTTGGATAAGGGCGACGCTGGCGATGACCAGGATGGTGCTGACCACGGATGCCGTAACGATTACTGCCCAATATTGTGAGATAATGCCGAGAGAACTCATAAGTCCGACACCGGCAGGAAGGAAGAACAACCCCATGTTCTCAGTCAGGATCGTCGATAGTTTCTTTACATTCGCTGGCTTGACTAATTTGAATACCAATGCCAGGAATAACAATATCATACCGATGACGCTCCCCGGGATAAAGCCATCAATGAAAGAACTGATAAATTCTCCGGTAAAATAGAAGAACAGAATGTAAAATGCTTGTTTTAGCATATTTCTTCGCTGTTTTATTATTCACTGCAAAGATAACAGTTCTACATGAAATATGTTCTACAACATATTAATTTAACATAGTCTGATGATTGATTTTCCTATTACGTCAACGCCGAAGATATGAACATATAAATCATCATTCCGATAATGTCGTTGGTAATTGTGATAAACGGTCCTGTAGCCAATGCCGGATCGATCTTCAGGCGATCGAGCGTCATTGGGACAAGCGTGCCGAAAACGCTGGCGAACATGACGACTGCAAACAAGCTGAGGGAAACGGAAGCCGTAATCCCTTTGTCGCCCAGCATAAAGAAATTGTATACGAATACGACCAGGCTGATAATACTGGCATTGATCAGCGAAACGACCCCTTCCTTTAATATCTGCGGAATAATATTATCCTGTTTCAGCGAGTTATTAGCCAACCCCTGTACGACGATAGCCGAAGATTGTATTCCGACATTACCCCCCGTCCCGCCAATCAGAGGAATGAACAGCGCCATCTTGGGGTTGCTCGCCAGATTTCCTTCGAAACCGCCGAGAATGACCGAGTTAGCCAGTCCTCCGATCATACCGATCAGCAACCAGGGAAGACGTGCCGCCGTCTGGGTAAATACATTATCCGAAGTCTCCACGTCCTGCGAGATACCGGAAGCCAACTGGTAGTCACGTTCGTGCTGTTCGCGTACTTCGTCCATTACGTCGTCAATCGTGATACGACCGACCAGACGTCCGATACTGTCGACAACCGGCAGCGCTACAAGGTCGTACTTCTCGATCGTTTCAGCCACCTCTTCGATACTGTCACTGTCGCGGACGGAGATAGGCTCCTTCTTCATGACATGCTTGATCTTCGAAACAGACGGATTGGTGATCAGACGCTGCAAGGGAAGAACACCTTTCAGGCGTTCGTCGTCATCTATTACATATACATAATAGATTTCGTCCATATCTTCCGCCTGCTTACGCATTTCGTCGATACACTGCGGCATACTCCAGTTCTCGTTGACCACGATCATCTCCGTACCCATCAAACCACCGGCAGTGTCCTCGTCGTACTTTAACAGGTCGACGATATCGCCCGCCTGCTCCACGTCTTCGATATGCGAAAGAATCTCTTCCTGCGTATCTTCATCCAACTCACGCATCAGGTCTACCGCGTCGTCGGTTTCCATATTGTCGACGAAGCGTTTGGCGATCAGCTCGTTGGGTAATTCTTTCAGTAACTTATGACGATCTTCTTCATCCAGTTCCATCAGGACATCGGCAGCCTTGTCGCCATCCATGAGCAAATACAGATAGATAGCTTCCCGCAGGTTCAGCTCCTGGTATAATTCGGCGATATCTGCCGGATATAGATCGTGAAGCAATGCCTGAGCCTTGGCATCGTCTTTGTCGGCGATGATATTTTTCAGGTTCTCGATATAGTCTTTCGTCATTTCAACCATGCCTGTTCTTTTTTAGATATTTTTCAGATGACGGTCTGCGATCAATGTGAGTTCGACGAACTGTTCCACCGAAAGCTGTTCGGGGCGTTTGTCGAAGATGGGAAGCGCGTAGTCCGGGCAGTCTTTGCCCAGCAAAGGCTTCATTGAATTGCGTAGGGTTTTGCGGCGTTGATTGAAAGACGTTTTTACCACTGTCTTGAATAGCTTTTCGTCGCATCCCAGTTCTTTCCGGTCGTTCCGGACCATCCGGATAACCGCGCTTTTCACTTTTGGGGGCGGATCGAAAACTTGTTCACTGACAGTAAAAAGATATTCCACCGTGTACCAGGCTTGCAGCAGGACACTCAGGATACCATATGTTTTGCTTCCCGGCCCGGCTGCCAGACGTTCAGCGACCTCTTTCTGGATCATTCCGGAACAACACGGGACATGCTCTTTATAATCGAGTACTTTAAAGAATATCTGACTGGATATATTATAAGGATAATTTCCGATCACGCAGAACTGGCCGGGGAAAAGTTTCGCCAGGTCCAACCTGAGGAAATCTTCAGCGAGGATACGTCCTTCGAGTGCCGGAAAGTTCTGTTCCAGGTAATCGACCGACTCCATATCCAGTTCCACAACTGTCAGGTCGTGACCCGCTGCCAGCAGATACTGGGTAAGCACGCCCATACCCGGACCGATCTCTAAAACCGGTAAATCTTTGTAGTCCGACAACGTGTCTGAAATACGCTGTGCGATCTGTAAATCCTTCAGGAAGTGCTGTCCTAATGCTTTCTTTGGCTTAACTAATCTCATCCGGTTATTCGATCTAAAATGTTTGTATTAAAATATAATGCTTATCTTTGCGGGTGCACAAAAATACAACAAATAATTTAAAGTATCCTACGTAGAATGAATTTTAAGAGTATCCTACAAACGTTTGTCAAGATATTTTTACCCTTAGGTTTTGGCTGTTTGTTGCTGTGGTTTCTGTATAGCAATATGGATGTCAGCGAGATATGGCGCGTGATCCGTGAAGGGGTGAGATATGATATAATACTGGTTTCTTTGCTGTTCGGTTTGTTTGCCAACGTGGTCCGCGGATTGCGTTGGGGGTTGTTGATCTCCTCTTTGGGTGAACGCTTCAAGATGAGTAATATCATTTATGCCGTGCTGGGTAATTATGCCGTGAATATGGTATTGCCGCGTGTCGGGGAAGTATGGCGTTGCGGAATCATCACCAAATACGATAAGATTCCTTTCACCAAATTGTTCGGAACCCTGCTGATCGACCGTGTGAGCGATACGATCGTGGTCGGAACGATCACTTTGCTGATCTTTATATTCAATTTCGACTTCTTCATCAGTTTCTTTGCACGCAATCCGGCGTTGCTCGAAGGCTTTCAGAAAATGTTCGATTCGATATGGATTTACGTAGGTGCAGTAATTTTAGTTGCCGGAATTTGGTTTGTTTTCAAATATATGAGTAACTTTACGCTGGTTCAGAAAGCAAAGGCGTTGTTGCTGAATGTATGGGACGGAATGAAGAGCATCTGGCTCTTAAAGCAGAAAGGTCGTTTCGTCTTACAGACACTGATGATATGGGGCGGTTACTTCTGTTATTTCTATATCACGTTCTACGCTTTTGACTTCACCCGCGATTTGGGGATAACGGTCGGACTGATCGCCTTTACCATGAGTAGCATCGGGGTTGCCGTCCCTGTACAGGCAGGTATCGGAGCCTGGCATTTTATGGTGATCGCTACATTGGTTTGCTTCGGTGTCAACGAGAATGATGCTGCCGCTTTTGCCCTTGTGGTTCATACAGTACAGACAGTCTGGACGGTGTTATGCGGTTTGTTCGGTATTGTGGCTTTGCCGCTTACCAACAGAGATAACAGCAAAGAGCTGGCAGTAGAATAATAAAGACTGCCGACTGTTAAAAAATTCCGTTTGTTATCCTTTTTATAGAATAAGTTTGTTACTAATATATTATTAATCATGTTGACAACAGGCAGTTGCAGTTTTATCTGTCAGCAGTCATTTGCCAACTTTCAACTTAGAAACTATGTCAGCAGAAATCAAGAATCTTTCCCCGCAGCATGTTTGGGGTTATTTCTATGACCTTACACAGATTCCACGTCCTACCGGACATATGGAAGCAGTAACTCGTTTTGTGGAAGCTTTTGGAAAAGGATTGGGATTGGAAACCCTACGGGACGGAATTGGAAACGTTTTGATCCGTAAACCGGCTACTCCCGGAATGGAAGATCGCAAAACAGTTGTCCTGCAGTCTCATCTGGATATGGTTCCCCAAAAAAACGCCTCTGTAAAACACGATTTTCTGACTGATCCTATTGATGCTTATATAGACGGTGATTGGGTAACAGCCCGCGAAACGACATTGGGTGCCGACAACGGTATCGGTGCTTCGTTGGCGATGGCGGTGCTTTCAGATACGACTATTCAGCACGGACCGATCGAAGCTCTTTTTACCATTGACGAAGAAGAAGGAATGGACGGCGCTTTCGGTTTGAAATCCGGTTTCCTGAAAGGCGAAACATTGATCAACTGCGACTCGGAAGAAGAAGGCGAACTGTTTGTCGGTTGTGCGGGCGGTGCGGACCTGAATATTTCGATCCAGTTTAAAGAAGATACGTATATTCCTGAAGGCGATGTGGCTGTAAAGCTGAGTCTGACAGGGCTGAAAGGCGGTCACTCCGGAGTGGATATCCATCTGGGACGTGCCAATGCCAATAAACTGATGTTCCGCTTCCTGAAAGAAGCCGTTTGCGATTACGGGGCACGCTTGTCTTCTATCGACGGCGGTTCGTTGCGTAATGCGATTCCGCGGGAGGCGTTTGCTGTGATCACGATCCCGGGCGACAATGTGGAGGCTTTGTGGGAGTTGGTGGCTGATTATCGGGATATGTTCCGTGAAGAATATGCCGGTATTGAGAATAAGATTGACTTTGTGGCGGATATGACTGATTTGCCTGCTACATTGATTCCGGAAGAGATTCAGGACGATATCATCAATGCGATAGAAGGTTGTCAGAATGGCGTGATCAGCATGTTGAACGATTTCCCCGGCACGGTGGAATCTTCATCCAACCTGGCGATTGTCAGGTCGTCGAATGAATTGATCGAAATAAAGATATTGGTGCGCAGTTCTTCCGAGAGCCGTAAAGCATCTGTATGTTCCAGCCTTGAAAGTGTCTTCTCTCTGGCAGGTGCGAAAGTAGAATATGGCGGTGCTTATGGCGGATGGCAGCCGAATATCAATTCTCCGATCCTGAATGTGATGCAGAAGACATACGAAGAGTTGTTTGGAAAGAAGCCGTCGGTAAAAGTAATGCATGCCGGTTTGGAATGTGGCATCATCCAGGAGTCTTATCCTGCCATGGATATGATCTCTATCGGACCGGACCTGGAGCATCCGCATTCACCGGACGAACGGGTGAATATTCCGTCTGTACAGAAAGTTTGGGATTTCATCGTGGCTACGCTGGCGCGGATTTGATAAGAAACAGGAATATCTTTTTGTTTTTTCATTATTAATGGAGTCACCTAAAAGATAAACAAGGTTTATTCCTTGAAAATAAATAGATAGAGAGGTGATGCCGGGGTTATTTCCGGCATCACCTTTTTTTGTTTTCCTCCAGTTGTTATTCTTTTTATCGTTAATAGCTTTTATGCGGAACTTTAAGCCTAAAGCTCTATCTATTTAATCTTTTTCCTGCTGACTTTTGTTTTTGTAATATTATTATTCCTAAAATGTAAGGTATGCTTTATATAAATGTAAATATCTAGTTGCAAATATGTAACGTATGCCTTACGCTTATAAAGTATAGGAAAAATGCCCTAAATAGTCCTATGTTTTAATCTTGGTTTTAAGGGGGATGGATTTTAATTGTCGTATGCTCCGTAACAATGGCATTGAAGAGTGGTGAGTGACGCCATTGTTCTATTACGGCGTCATCTATAAGACGTTGAATAACAGTTGATAATATGTAATAGATTAGTTGTGATGCCACAATGGGGAGAAATAATATATAATAATGTACGCACGTACATTGAAATATGCATGTTTGTAGATATATAAAATAGAGGTAAATTGGTATATACTTTGAATAATAAGGAATGTACGGTATTATGAGTGACTAATTTAAACGTTCCTTTATTCTCGCCAGCAAAGTTACTAGATTCTTTTTAACTGCCAATCTTTTTCAAAATAAAATTTTCTTGCTTATATGCTTTCTTATCAATTGAATAGCAAAGTTAGTACGAAATTACAACTTTCAGTTACAAAGTCCTAAATGATGACGAGAAAAAAGGAACGTTTAAACTCGTCATTTGTATTTGGGCAGTTTAAACGAGCCAAACGAGAAGGACTTTTATATACACTATTATTAATATTAAATTTATTGATTATGAACAAAAAGTTT
>OOCU01000131.1_pt1 | contig 87308 bp, 119 predicted proteins | sample 1671781 | NCBI WGS metagenome assembly OOCU01 (sample SAMN06348192, study PRJEB24527) | human gut metagenome | reverse complement strand
CTTTGAAAATTTTCATAATACCAAAAATAGAAAGGCTTTTCACAAAGTTCAAAATAAATAATTTCATCGGGTTTTTTATTTTCTATTTTTGTATTGTAAATATCTTCATCATGTACAAATCCATATAAAAAGCGACTATTGTCTGGACTGATATTTAAGTCTTGCAATCTATCACTTAATGCTAACTGTGATTTTAGTAACGACATCGTATCTTTGTCATACGGGCGGTCTTTCTTTATAACCTCATGTACACTTGTAATATAAGCATATCTCTTTTTACCATCTACTTCCTTAATTTTGAATTTTGAAAATGTCAGACTTGACTCTATATCGTTTTTTTCTGATATATACAAAACACTTTTATAGTTTTCGTTTTCAAACTCCTTTATAATCTTATCAATATGTGTTTTATATTCTTCGCCTTGTTCAAACTCAATAGAGGCACTTAACAGAGCATCCTGTATTGAGTTTGCATAATTTTTATCAGAAAGTAAACTTTCTTTTGAGTTTAAATCTTCTATTGGATAATATTTTGTTATTTCTGCCGGAACATATTTATCGTTTATTTCTGTTCTTTGTATTAAACTATTTCCACCTGTTATTTGACCTAAATATCCAAGCCCTAGAAAAACACTAAACACAAAAATAATTATTCCCAATATTATCCAAATTACCTTCTTTTGTTTAGTCATAAGATTAAGCCCTCTCAATTTATTGATTGTTAAATACAAATTTATATGTTTCTCTGTATTCACATTATACCATTTTCCACTACCCGCTACAATATTTCAAAATCTTAAGACTACTTTTTTCTGCTTTTGAAAAGCTACTTTACCGTCCATAATTTGTAAAGGGTGCCAAAGCATTGCTTACGCAACAAGCCCTTGACAAACCACAGCCTGATAAGTTTAGAGTAATCAAGCAGAAATGAAATAGTCTGCTGTTTCAAGGCAACGAAAAAGAGATACCAGCACATTTATGCAGTATTTAATTTAATCACACTATTCTTTTATTCGCAAGCAGGAAAACACAGGTTATTTCTTAATATCCTTTTGTTTGGGAAACTCCTGTGTCTTAGCAGCGTCGCCGACGTTGGATTGACGCTTCGTGATAGTTTGCCGGTTGGATATTGCATCAAAACGCAATATCCAACCGGCAAACTCATTATCGAACAACACTATTCATCAGCAGTATCGTCACTGGCGTCAGCAATGGTGACGGTAAAAGTCTTGCCAAGCGCCGTGCAATAATCAGCACTTGCGCGGCTACTCCGCCATGGTCAGTCACCTTCCCGCTCAGTCCCACAAATCGTAGATATTGTCGCCAATCCACCGCCATACGCGACGGAACTCGGCCTCAGTTTTCTTAGTTACCGCATATGCTGCATCTGTCCCGAAAACATTACGGTAAGGACGGTAATGGGAATCCGATGAATTAGGTCGCCATTTATCGGTCAGCACGAGCACGGCAGCCGCATACTTAAGATCCTCTCGCCATGCACAGTATCCAATACCGAGTTCACGTACTGTCTTCCTCGTGCTGCCTCTGTCATTATGCTCCAACGCGTCTAGGAATGCCCAAAAAGGCGTGGATTCGAGCCAACGCGATAACTCGTCATCAGTGCGTTGCTTCAACCAGCGAGAGCTGTCGTCATATCCTGATGGGCTACTCATACAGTGTTTCTCCATTGCGGTCAGCAACTGGGACATTCTTATGATTTCCCTACTTCCCAGATACCAGACATCCATGTCCGCGAATCCACGGGTTTCCAATTGCCGAATACGCAATATTTCCTTTTTGATTCGCTGATACTGGACAGTAATCGGCTTGGCAACGGTGTCTACCGAATCAGTCATGTTCCATACTGTTTTGCCTAGTCTTCGCAAAACATGCTTTGGCCTTCGCGCGCACTTCTTTTCTGTTTTGTTGATTTGATGCATAGGCGGCTCCTCTCTGAAACCATTTTGAATTGAACATCACCAGCATACTCACTGTTACCGCGCAAATCATCTGCTCCGGCTGAAGCCTGAAGCAGATTCCGGTACAACAAAGTCATTGACACAGAGAAGCTCAACCTTGTTGTTTGCCATTCTTAGTCAAGGATTTAAAGACACCAATTGTTCGGGACTGCGCTAGCTCCAATAAATCGATATAGAATCAATCAAACAGACCCACAACGGAGACGGGAGATAGAGCATGTCCATTCCCGTTCGTATGCCTCTACCGGAGCAATTAGCCCACACGCAATCAAATCTCATGGCTTACTGCCCATATGATTATGCAAACGGATACAATATTGCCATACTTCGGCATCTCTCCGCATACAAGCAAATGAGAGAAGAGCTCATCGCATTATTCTCATATGTCATAGCCCATGCCACTCGTCCCGAAGACATGGAATACGTGTGGTTCTTGCGCAATATCTGCCCGCATAACTTCCATGAACTTGTACCGAAACTCGTCGAGGACTGTCTGAATGTACTCGAAGAACGCACAGCAGAAACAACGCAAAAGCATGACCGGGATCCTGCGCTCGAACGAATCATCATTGAGGAAAGATTGCCGGACACGACGCTGAGATATGTCAAATATCTCCAGCATCCTTCATACAAGCTTCTGAGGATCTTAGCCATCAAGCATCGACTCGACGCCGATGCCATTGCATTGCGAGGCCTGCCAAAAGGAACGTTGCAAGGTCACCTACTTCTTGCCGACAACATGTCGGCATATGGCCATATCAAACAAACATTGTCACGATATGAGGCAATTTTTGGATATATGGATACTTGTTGCATTGCAAATCAAATCATCACTCGATACCCTAATCGACCAAGTCTGAAAGCAACTCTCAATAGATACTTTCCCCAAGACATAATCTCTTAGGTTTGGGATTCCATGCCCGGCGCATGGCTGCTCCGACATCTATGTTTCTGTCTAGACATAATTCCGATATGATGCCCCAACAAATTAGCGGTGCGCTCAGTCTCCTCGCTATCAGGAGCTTTCCTGTACATTGCTGCGCGACCTCGGTATTCGCTCTCGGCGTTCCGTGAACAATCTCAAGTCTTCCGGACTACAGTAAGCGGCAGATGTAGCCGATTGTGCCCCAGTTCGAAGGAGGACATTATGGGATTGTTTGATTCGCTGAAGAACATGTTTGCGCATCATGAGCACCATCATGGAGCCAGCATCGGTCAGCCGCTCACTCTTACCGACACCAAAGCAGTGCTCGCTTTCATCGTGCTGCACCAACATCTGGCAGATATGCGCAAGGTGGCCGAAGCGGTCAAGCAATTGCAGGATGAGATGCCTCAGTACATCACATTCGGCATGTCGCATTATTACAGTGAGCCCAAGCGCGTGCGCTTCCAGTCCGAAGGTGGCAAGTTCATCGATGCGGACGCCATCGCCACCGCATTTGCCGAGACCACCGTATTGCAGGACGAGTGCGAAATCCAGCATCTGATGGGAGATATCGAAGATAATCGCGAACACCGCGACCCCGCAAAGACACCAGCAGTACCGATTGATGAACTCGTGCGCGTCACCAATGAAAGGTTTGCGGCTGGCAACGATGAAGGGCAACGTCGTGCATGGCTGTTCGCCTTATTCGACCAGCTCGATGATATTGCCGAAGCGACAAAGAACAATCTCGAGCCGCTTGCCGCAGCGTTGGATACGACTCTACGAAGCAACTCCGCAGCTATTGGCGAATCCGCCACTGCCGGCACCGGCACCGGTAACAGCAACGATGCCAATGCCGGCGATGCACGTTCCCGTATCATCTCCCTAATCGCCGACGCTCTCTTCCCGGCCGCAGAATCCTCGAAGACAAGCGAGTCCTCAGCATCCGCCGCCATCCGCGAACTGATGCTCGATCCCACCGCCACGTCGCTCGATTACATGCCAGCCATAGACATACTGCGCGCCCACGGCCTCACTATTGGCCGGTGAATCCAATGAGAAGCTAACCGGTGACTCATACGGCACAGTGGTTCATGCGGCACATACCGCACAAACCACTGTGTCCGAACAACGAGAACGCGCTACTTATCCAGTTTCTCCAGTGCCTTCAACAGCGAATCGACATGCCCTTTGGCACGCACGTTGTAGCGGGCGATAACCACGGAACCGTCAGGATTGATGACGAGCGTCGAACGAATCACGCCTACATGCACCTTGCCGTAGAGCTTCTTTTCGCCGTATGCGCCGTACAACTTGTGCACGGTCAGGTCGGAATCAGACAACAGCGGGAATGTGAGATGATCGCGCTGTGCAAACTTGCGTAGCTTGTCAAGCGAGTCCTTGGAGACGCCAAGCACCGTAACGTTTTTCGACGCCAATCGGGCGAGGTTGTCGCGGAAATCGCAAGCCTCGGTGGTGCAGCCGGGCGTCATCGCGGCCGGGTAGAAGTACAGTACAACCCTGCGGCCGGCATCGAGCACGTCAGACAGGTTGATTAATCCGTTCTCTGTAAACCCAGGTATAACCGCCGACAGAGTGAAATCGGGCGCCGCGCTCCCCTCTTGCAGACGTTCCGGCATTGAATCAGAGCTATCAACAGTAGTGGTCATGATTCCCATCATAGAACCCTTATCAACAGCGCTAGTAAAGTTATCCAGAGGTCAGTCACACAACTGCGGATCGGCAAAACGGCGATTCTGCAACACCGGCAATGTTCGACGCGCGGAATCAAGACATTCACTACTCAGCTCAGCAGTAATGAGATCGGCTTCCCTACCACCCACCGCAGCATCACGCACGAATACATCGATAATCTCCAGGTTCCGTTCCGGCTCCTCCGCCACCGTAAACTGCGCAACCGCGACGGACAGATGACCACCATCTTCGCATGATGAACAAACCATTTTATAGCAATACTACAGCACGAAAGGATCCTCCGTCGGAGAGCAAACGACATAGCCTCACACCAGTCCCAACGTCTTGAAGGCGTTGGCCAGGCCGTCCTCGTGAATGTCGGTGGTGGTGAAGTCGCAGAAGGCTTGGATGCCATGAATGGCGTTGCCCATGGCTACGGATGTGCCGGCGGCTTTGAGCATGGCGGTGTCGTTGTCGGAGTCGCCGATGGTGATGGTGTCGGCAATGGCATAGCCCAGCAAAGAAGCCACGTCGCGCACAGCGGTACCTTTGTCGATGCCGTTGATGAGCAGTTCGCCGTTATTCGGCGAGATCTTGTCGTATGAGCCGTGCACGAGTTCGAACCAAGGAGCGAGATCACGCTGGGTTTGTTCGAAGGTCACGTCCGGATTCGGCGCGGTGAAATATGAGCCTTTGCTTACGTGAATGGTGTTTCCCAGTGTGGAGCCGGCTGGCACTTCAATCTCGTCCAGCAAGTGCCAGAATCGCGCGAATTCGCCGCGATTCCACGTCTTGCCCTTTGATTCCAGATGTTGACGGTAGCCTTGCGAAATGTACATGCCGTCAGCACCCTGCCACTGGTAGCTCTCGATATGATGTTCGGCAAAATAGGCCATCGCCGCATCGATGGCTTCGGGCGATACGAGGTGCTGGAACAGCAGCTTATCGCCGATATTCGCCTGTGCGCCGGCTACGGAAACTACACCGTCGAATCCAAGATCCAGAATGTTGCGTTCGATTTTCGGCACGGAACGACCGGTACAGATGAAGAGCTTGTGACCGTTGGCTTGGGCCCGCGCACACGCCGTTTTTGCCGACTCCGGCACAATATGATTCTCATCAGCCAGCGTGCCGTCGATATCAATGAATACGAGTTTGCTACTAGTCATGTCGCTTTCCGTCATATGTCGAACCTTCCCAAGTCAGCTTACGCTGACAGCCACCTCCAGAGGGGGCGAAGAGAAAAATAAAACCTGCCGAAAAAGGGAAAGTACTGCTGACACCTCCCCCAGTCGGCTTGGCCGACGGCTTCCGCTGGCGGAGGCCAAAACGGCATCACACGGCGTAGGCGGCCCAGCGGCCGTGAGTGTGCTGGACTTCGATGGGCATGCCGAACAATTCCGAAAGGCGTTCGTCGGTCAGTCCATCTTCCAGCGAACCGGTATAGACGATGGTGCCCGCACCAGGATTACCCATTGAATCCACGCCCGCTTCGGTGGCATCTTCGGCGGGAATCGGCTTGCGGCCCATAATAGCGATGTGATCGAAGCCTGCCGGAATCTCCTCCAGACGATGAGTAACCAAGACCACGGCGCGATCGGAGCTTTCCTCGCCGATACGGCTCAGCGTGCGCATCACCTGCTCGCGGCCGCCCAGGTCAAGGCCGGTGGTCGGCTCGTCCATAATCAAAAGCTCAGGATCGCCCATCAGCGCACGGGCGATCAACACACGGGTGCGTTCGCCTTCGGACAGTCGCCACATCTCCTTGCCTTCCAGATAGGAGACGCGGAAATCACGCAGCAGCTGGCGTGCGCGGGCGTATTCTTCGTCCGTGTAGGTGTCGCGCCAACGTCCGGTCACGGCGGACAGGCCGGTGACCACGGCATCCAGCGGGTCCTCGAACTCGGGGAACTGGCGACCCAGGTCGGCCGAGGCGAGACCGATGCGGGTGCGCAGCTTGAACACGTCGTATTTGCCGAGCTGGTGGCCGAGAATGAACACGCGGCCTTCCGAGGGGAAGGTGCGGGTGGCCAGCATGCCGACTGCGGTGGATTTGCCGATGCCGTTCGGTCCGAACAGCACCCAACGCTCCCCCGCATGGATGGTGAGGTTCACGTCGGTGATGATGACGCGGCGGTTGCGGCGGAATTCGACGTTGTCAAGTTGGAGGACGGTTTGGGACATGATTCTCCTCAGTGGTACAAAACGGAGGGAGAGCACCGCTTATTGCACGGTCTCTCCCTCCGTCACGCTGCGCGAGCCTGCGCTGTCTCGCTTTTACTTCTTCTGCTCGTCGAGCACCGACTGGTAGACCTCCACGGTCTTGTCGCCGATGGACTCCCAACTGAACACGTCGCGGGCGCGTTCGTAGCCGGCCTGGCCCATCTTCTTGGCGAGCTCCGGATCGGCCATGATCTTGTCGATGGCGGCGGCCATGTCGTGCACGAACTTGTCCGGATCGGTGGGGGTGCCGGTGCCGTCGTGCAGCTGGTCGATCGGCACCAGATAGCCGGTCTCGCCGTCGACCACAACTTCCGGAATGCCACCGGTGGCGGAGGCGACGACCGGCAGACCGCAGGCCATGGCCTCAAGGTTCACGATGCCCAGCGGCTCGTAGATGCTCGGGCAGATGAAGGCGTCGCAGCCGTGCTCCAGAGCGTTCAGCTCAGGCTTCGGCAGCATTTCCTCAATCCACACGATGTTGCCACGCTCCTCGTCCAGCTTGGCGAACGCGTTCTTGACTTCCTCGGCAATCTCCGGGGTGTCGGGCGCACCGGCGCACAGCACCACCTGAATATCCTTGGAAATCAGGTGCAGGGCCTTGAGCAGGTACGGCAAACCCTTCTGACGGGTGATGCGGCCCACGAACAGCAGGGTCGGCTTGGAACGGTCGATGTTGTAACGCTCAAACACCTTCCAGCCCGGATCGTCCGGCGCCGGAGTAGCAAAGTCAGACATGGTGATGCCGTTGTAAACCACAACCACCTTGTCTGGATCAAGATTCGGATAGGCGGTCAGAATATCCTTGCGCATGCCACCGGAAACGGCGATCACGCGGTCGGCGTGCTCGTAGGCGTCCTTCTCGGCCCAGGAGCTCAGGTTGTAGCCGCCGCCGAGCTGCTCACGCTTCCATGGGCGGAACGGCTCCAGGGAGTGGGCGGTGATGACCAGCGGCGTACCGTGCAGCATCTTGGCCAGGTAGCCGGCCAGGCAGGCGTACCAGGTGTGCGCATGAATAATGTCGGCATCCACATCGTTGGCAATCTGCAGATCCACGCCGAAGGTCTTCAATGCCGGGTTGGCATCAGCGAGCTCGGACGGCGTATCGTATCCGACGACCTTCAGGCTGCCCTTGGCATTAGCGGCATTGGGAATCGCGGGGATATCAGCCTCAGTACGCTTGCCATCAAACGCACGCACGGTCACGTCAATGCGCTCGGCCAAAACCTTGGACAGCTCCTCGGCGTGTACGCCGGCACCGCCATACACATGCGGCGGGTATTCGCGGGTTAGAATATCAACTTTCATCGGACTGCCTCTCCTTCGTGCGTCAGAAAGAAACTCAAGCACTTCTTACTTTAGGGCACCGCATACAAGAAAACGCACAACTTCCGTCGTGCGTTTTGCTTTTCAAGCCGGATTTACCAGGCAAAAGATCAGACGGCCGTGCCGTTCTGATCCAAATTCGGATTGTGCTTGGAATCGCCAGCCGTAAAGAACAGGCTCAGCACACCCACAATGAACACCGCGGAAACGGTGATGATCAGCCACATCGGATGGCTCGGCAGCCACATAACCACGAAGAACGCGATAATCGCGATGGCGATCAGCGTCCAGCTGCCCACGCGGAACCACTGACGCAGCGAATGCGGTGCCTTGAACATCTTCGGATTCGTGTAGTTCGGGTTAGTGGTCAGCAGGGTTTCGGTGTCCGCAATCGTACCGCCGCTGGGCTTCCATTCGGTGCCGTCGGTGCCGTCCTGCAGACGCTGGGACTTCTGCTGCAGCTGGTATTCGTCAATCATTCCCGAGCGACCGCGACCTTGGGTCTGGTCGTACTGCGACGGCACTCCCCTACGATTGGCCTTGGCCTGTGCACGACGTTCTGCACGATTCGCCATCTCACTCACTCCTTTATCCGCAAAAAAAGAATCCTGCGGTAGATATTACCGCAGGATTCATCTAAACAGCGCGTTTTCAGCGAGGCAGCATCATCGGACGCTGGCTGGCCTTGATCGGAGCCGGCAGCTCACTGGTCTGCTCGCTGGAGAGGTACTCGTCCACGGCTGCGGCGCAGGAGCGGCCTTCGGCGATGGCCCAGACCACGAGGCTCTGGCCACGGCCGGCATCGCCGCACACGAACACGCCGTCCTGGGAGGTGGCGAACTTGTCATTGCGGGCGATGTTGCCGCGCTTGTCGAGTTCGACGGGCAGCTGGTCGAGGATGGTCTCGGTGTCCGGGTGCAGGAAGCCCACGGAGATGAGGACCAGATCGGCCGGCAGCACGCGCTCGGTACCGGGCTGGCGGGTGAAGGGGCCGTTCTCGCCGGGAGCCACGGAGACGACCTTCAGGCCGGTGACGTGACCGCGTTCATCGGCCACGAAGCCTTCGGCGGTGGTCGAGTTGTCGATGGTGACCTTGGCCTTCTCCTCTTCGGTGCCTTCGAAGTTCACCGAGTCGGTCGAGTAAATGTACTCGCCACCCTCTTCCATGGAGGAAGTCTTCTGGTAGGTGCGGGCGAAGGTCGGCCACGGGCTGTTGTCCGGGCGTGAAGACGGCTCTTTCGGCATGATCTGCAGCACGGTGACATCCTTCGCACCCTGACGGATGGAGGTACCAAGGCAGTCGGAACCGGTGTCGCCACCGCCGATGACCACCACGTGCTTGTCCTTGGCGGTGATGTCGTGCACCGGCTTGACGCCGAAGATACGGCGCGTGGCGTCGGGCAGGAAGTCGAGGGCGAAGTGGATGCCGTCAAGCTCGCGGCCCGGAATCTTCATATCGCGCGGCACGCGGGAGCCGATGGCCACCACGACGGCGTCGTAACGGTCACGCAGGTCATCCCACGTGATGTCCTTGCCGATTTCCACGTTGGTGCGGAAGCGGGTGCCTTCGGCCTCCATCTGCTTGACACGGCGGTCGATCAGACCCTTTTCAAGCTTGAAGTTCGGGATGCCGTAACGCATCAGACCACCGATGGCGTCGTCCTTCTCGTAGACGACGACGGTGTGGCCGGCGCGGGTGAGCTGCTGAGCAGCGGCAAGGCCTGCAGGGCCGGAGCCGACGACGGCGACCGTCTGGTCGGTCAGACGCTGCGGCGGCAAAGGCTTGACGATGTCAAGATCCCAGGCCTGATCGATAATCGTGCATTCGTCGTTGCGAATCATGGTCGGCGGCTGGTGGATGCCGAGCACGCAGGCCTGCTCGCACAGAGCCGGGCAGATACGACCGGTGACTTCAGGGAAGTTGTTGGTCATGGACAGACGGTTGTACGCGTCCTCCCACTTGCCCTGACGGACCAGATCGTTCCACTCAGGAATCAGGTTGCCCAGCGGACATCCGGTCATACAGAACGGGGTGCCGCAATCCATGCAGCGGGCCGCCTGCGCTTGGGTCCACGGTTGCAGGCCGGTTTCGGCGTGAACGTCGAACCAGTCCTTGATACGTTCCTCAACGGGGCGTTCAGCCAGCTCTCGGCGGGTACGGACCTTCAGAAATCCTCTCGGGTCGCCCATGTCAGCGCGCTCCTTCCATAACCTGCTCGTACACCTTTTCCCAGGCGCCGGGCGCATTGAAATCTACATTGTTGGCCTTGGCCTCTTCCATGGCCTTCGTCATGGCCACGAACTGCTTCGGCACCACGTGAGTGAACCGCTTGACGGTCTCGTTCCAGTCCTCCAGCAAAGCCGCAGCGAACTGCGAACCGGTCTCTTCAGCATGCTGCTTGACCAGTGCGTACACCAGCTTGGAGGTTTCGGCATCAAGCGACTTGAAGAGCAGTGCACCGGACTTGATGGCACCCGGGTTGACCTTCTTCATATCGAGGTCAAGCACATAAGTGTTACCACCGGAGAAGCCTGCACCGAAATTGCGTCCGGTGGGGCCGAGCACCACAACAGTGCCGCCGGTCATGTACTCGCAGCCGTGGTCGCCCACGCCTTCGACCACAAACGTGGCACCGCCGTTACGAACGCCGAAACGTTCGCCGGCGCGTCCGGCCACGAACATCTGGCCGGAAGTGGCGCCGAAACCGGTGACGTTGCCGGCGATGACGTTGCTGTGCTTGTCGAAGGTGACGTTATCTTCCGGGCGCACGATCATGCGACCGCCGGACAGGCCCTTGCCGGCGTAGTCGTTGACTTCGCCGTAGATGCGCATGGTCTCGCCGCGCGGGATGAACGCACCGATGGACTGGCCTCCGGAACCGTGCAGGGTCATGTCGATGGTGTCGTCCGGCAGACCTTCCTCGCCGTAACGGCGGGTGATCTCGTAGCCGACCATGGTGCCGACCGTACGGTTGACGTTGCGAATCGGCATTTCGATGCGCACGGGTTCCTTGTGTTCGAGGGCCGGCTGGGCAAGTTCGATGAGCTTGTTGTCCAGCGCCTTCTCCAGCTCGTGGTTCTGCTCGATGGTCTGGTGCAGGATCGTGCCGGGTACCGGGCCGGCCTGCTTGAGCACGTTGGTCAGGTCGATGCCGCCGGACTTCCAGCGCTTGATGGCCTCGTCCTGATCCAAACACTCAACGTGGCCGATGGCCTCCTCAAGAGTCCTGAAGCCGAGCTGGGCGAGGATCTCGCGCACCTCCTCAGCGATGAACATGAAGAAGTTGACCACGTACTCGGGCTTGCCCTTAAAGCGGGCGCGCAGCTCAGGATCCTGGGTGGCAATGCCCTGCGGGCAGGTGTTCTTCTGGCAGGCGCGCATCATGACGCAGCCTTCCACGATCAGGGCCGCAGTAGCGAAGCCGAATTCCTCGGCACCAAGCAGGGCGGCGATGACCACGTCACGACCGGTCTTGAGCTCGCCGTCGCACTGGACGACGATGCGGGAGCGCAGGCCGTTCAGGATCAGCGTCTGCTGGGTTTCGGACAGGCCTATCTCCCACGGGGTGCCGGCGTGCTTGATGGCGTTGAGCGGGGCTGCACCCGTACCGCCGTCATAGCCGGAGATAAGCACCACGTCGGCATGGCACTTGGCCACACCGGCCGCGATGGTGCCGACGCCGAACTCGGAAACGAGCTTGACGTGGATACGTGCCTTCGGGTTGGCCATCTTCGCATCGTTGATCAGCTGCTTCAGATCCTCGATGGAGTAGATGTCGTGGTGCGGCGGCGGGGAGATAAGCTCCACGCCCGGGGTGGCGTGACGGACCTTGGCGATCCACGGCGGGACCTTGGCACCGGGCAGGTGGCCACCCTCACCGGGCTTGGCCCCCTGGGCGAGCTTGATCTGCAGGTCGGTGGCGTGCACGAGGTAATCGGAGGTCACGCCGAAGCGAGCGGACGCGATCTGCTTGATGCGGCTGTAGCGCTGCGGGTCGTTGATACGATCGTCGGATTCGCCGCCCTCACCGGAGTTGGAGCGTGCGCCAATCGAATTCATGGCGATGGCAAGCGTCTCGTGCGCTTCCTGCGAGATGGAGCCGTAGCTCATGGCACCGGTGGAGAAGCGCTTGACAATCTCGGAGGCCGGCTCGACTTCGGAGATGTCGATTGGCTTGCGGTTGTTGTTGAACTTCATCAGGCCACGCAGGGTCATGAGTCGGTTCGACGTGTCGTTGATGTGGTGCGAATACTTCTTGAACATCTGGTAGTCGCCACGGTGGGTCGACTGCTGGAGCAGGAAGATGGCCTCGGGATCGTTGAGGTGGTCCTCGCCGGTACGACGCCACTTGTAGTCGCCGCCCGTGCGCAGGTTGCGGTGCGGGGATGCGCTCCACTGGTTCGGGTAGGCCACGCGGTGACGGATGGCCACTTCTTCGGCGATCTCGTCAAGGCCCACGCCACCCACACGGGAGGTGGTGCCGGTGAAGTATTCGTCGATGACTTCCTGGCTCAGGCCCACAGCCTCGAACAGCTGTGCGCCACGATAGCTCATGATGGTGGAGACGCCCATCTTGGACATGATCTTGAGCACACCGGTGGAAAGCGCCTTGGTGAGGTTCTTCACGGCGGTGTCCGCGTCGACCTTGAGGTAGCCGTTACGGGCCAAATCCTCAACGGATTCGAAGGCCAGGTACGGGTTCACGCAGGCGGCACCATAAGCGATCAGCAGTGCGACGTGGTGAATCTCGCGCACGTCACCGGCCTCGACGGCCATGGAAATCTGTGTACGGGTGTGGCGGCGCAGCAGGTGGTGCTGCACGGCGGAAGTCAGCAGCAGGGACGGGATCGGACCCCACGTATGGTTGGACTCACGGTCGGAGAGCACGATGAAGTTCTTGCCGTTGGCGATGGCCTCGTCGATTTCGGCGAAGATCTCGTCAAGTCGCTCTTCGAGGGCCTTGCCGCCGCCGGCGACCTGGTAGAGGCCCTTGACCACGTACGGGCGGTAGTAGCCGCCGAGGATGCGGGCCTTGTCAAGGCGCTTGAGCTGGGCCATCTCATCAGAGTTGACCACGGGCAGCGGGATGAGGATCTTCTTGGCGTGCAGCTCGGAATCGGCCAGCAGGTTCGGCTCGGGGCCGATGGCGGATTCGAGCGAGGTGACGATCTCCTCACGCTCCCAGTCCAGCGGCGGGTTGGTGACCTGCGCGAACTTCTGGGTGAAGTAGTCGAACAGCATGCGGCTGCGGCTGGAAAGCGCAGGCATAGGCGCATCGTTACCCATGGAACCGAGCGGTTCCTTGCCGGTGTTGGCCATCGGCGTGAGCAGGAGCTTCAGATCCTCTTCGGTGTAGCCGAAGGCGCGCTGACGGCGCTGGACGGACTGGCCGGAGTGGCTGACGTGCTCGCGGCGGGGCAGGTCGCTCATTTCAACGGAGTTGCCTTCCACCCACTTGCGGTACGGGTGCTGGGCAGCGAGGTTCCTCTTGACCTCTTCATCGGGAATGATGCGGCCTTCGGCGGTGTCGACCAGGAACATCTCGCCGGGCTCAAGACGGCCCTTGGACACGATGTGTTCCTGCGCGATCTCCGGCAGAACGCCGGCCTCGGAGGCCAGAACGATGTAGCCGTCATCGGTGAGCTGCCAGCGGCCGGGACGGAAGCCGTTGCGGTCGAGCAGGGCGCCGACCTGGGTGCCGTCGGTGAAGACGATGTCGGCCGGGCCATCCCACGGCTCGATAAGCGTGTTGTTGTACTCGTAGAAGGCGCGCACGTCCGGATCGAGATCCGGGTTCTTCTCCCAAGCCGGCGGCAGCATCATGCAGATGGCGTGCGGCAGGGAGCGGCCGGCGAGGTGCAGCAGTTCGAGGCACTCGTCGAAGGTGCCGGAATCGGAGTAGCCCGGGGTGGTGATCGGCAGCAGCGGCTCGAATTCACCGAGCAGTTCGCTGCTCAGGCGGCCTTCACGGGCGGAGAGCCAGTTGCGGTTGCCCTGGATGGTGTTGATCTCGCCATTGTGGGCCAGCAGACGGAACGGCTGGGCCAGCGGCCAGCTCGGGAAGGTGTTGGTGGAGAAGCGGGAGTGGACGATGGCGATGGTGGCCTTCATGCGCTCGTCGTTCAGATCCTCGAAGAAGTGGGTGAGCTGCATGGTGGTGAGCATGCCCTTGTACGTGATGGTACGGGCGGACAGGGATGCGAAGTAGACGCCCACCTCATGCTCGACGCGCTTGCGGATGCGGAAGGTCTTGCGATCCAAGTCCACGCCGGCCAGAGCACCGTCCGGAGAGGCGACCACGAGAGTCTTGAATCCTGGCATGGCGGCAAGGGCCTGCAGGCCAAGGCCGTCCGGGTTGGTGGGCACCACGCGCCATGCGAGGACTTCGAGTCCCTCCTCGCGCACGATCTTGGCAATGGCCTGTTCCTGCTGACCGGAGGTTTCGATGTCGCGGTCAAGGAAGGCGATGCCTGCCGCATAGTGACCGGCTTCCGGCAGTTCGGCGGGCACGGTGGCACGCATGAACTCATCCGGCATGCTCATCAGAATGCCGGCGCCGTCACCTGTGTTCTCCTCGGCACCCACGGCACCACGGTGATCAAGGTTGACCAGCACCTCAATGGCGTCGGTGACGATCTTGCGCTCAGGACGCTTGTTCAAAGTGGTGACCATACCCACACCACAGGCGTCATGCTCGTTGGCGGGATCATACATACCGTCCGGAGCGTGGACCGTGAGATCGAGCGGGGCTTTGAATGTCACCGAAATCACCTCAATTGGTTGTGGGCACGTAAGAAAATCATGCCTCTTCGTTCATTGCTGTTGACACAGTACCGTCGCTCCATGTCATTTACGTTTCATGTGTCCATATACCGAGTCGCCATAAAAGTCAATAGTGATTCTCAAGCAATTTTTTTATGGCCAGTTATGGGGGTATTTCGAACTTTTTCGCTCGAAATGTCTATTTGACCACACGAAAATACGATACGGAAACGTCCGTATTACGGATTGGCGGCTGTGGACCACCCTCAGTCATGCTTCGCATGACAGCTCCCGCCAGCGGGAACATGAGAACTGTGCATGTCTGACACCATAGCGATCGGCGCGCTCCGCGAACTCACCGAACATGGCATCCACGCGCCCGACGACGTACGGCTCATGGGATTCGACGGTATCCCCTTCTCCGCCTGCACCAACCCACCCATCAGCACTGTGGCGATGGACGTCCCCGCAATGGCTCGTACGGTTATCGATCGCATGGTGACGCTGAACGAGTCGAACCTACGGCATGAACGGCCCGATGACATCACCCATGACCATATCCAGTTCCAGGTGATGCCACGCACGTCGACTCTGGCCGCCTGATACCGGCCGGCACCCTTATGAGTGCCGGCCTTCATCCTTGAAAATATGAAGGCTATGCCACGTACAGCGCGGCGGGATACGTAAGATACGAAATCTCATCGAGCTGATCGACCGTCACATATCCGGCTGGCGCGTTGAGCACGTCCGGAATGCGGTTGACGATTGTGGCGCACGTATGTTCGACGGTCGCCGGCTTGACCACGTGGAACTCCACGTCCGGTTCACCCTCGATCTTCCAATCGCACATATCGCCATCATCCGGCCCGTACACCTTGCCGATACAGGCAGTTTCCAACGTGATGCCCTGATTAGTTTCGGTGGTTACCACGGCGGACATGCCGATGCATTTGCCGACCGGAATCATCTCGCCCATCGTTTCGGAATACACGTCGACATCGCTGAAATACGGCACACTGGCCTGGGTCTGCGATGCGATGGTAAGCCCAAGCTTCTGGGCCAGCGCTTCATTGGAATTCCATACATACGAGGGCACCACGGTTTCGGGATGCGCAAGCTCGGCCTCGAACTCCTCGGCGGTCAGACCGCAACCGTGCGCTTTGGCCAAAGCCAGGCCGTATTCCTCGACGTTGTAGCTCACCGCACCGGTGATCTTCTTGATGCTGTGGCATCCGGCGGCGACGGTGGAGACCATGTTCACCCAGTAGATGTCCTGCATGCCGGAGCCGACCATGGTGGCACCGGCTTCCTTGGCGATGATGTCGAGACGGTTCGTGGTGGCCGGATCGGTGGTCCACGGGTAGATGCATTCCTCGCAGGTGGTGATCACGCTGATGCCGCGGGCCAAGCACTGCTCGCACATGGTGGCGATTTCGTTCTCGAAGCTGAATAGCGTGACTACCGCGATATCCGCGTCGCACTCGTTGAGTACAGCCTCGGCATCGGCGCGAATCGGCACATTGATGGGGCCGATGCCTGCAAACACACCGGCATCCATGCCCACGACTTCCGGGTTCACGTCGATGGCACCGACGATTTGAATGCCTTTCTCGTGCATATAGCGAATCGTGTACTTCGCCATTTTGCCGCAGCCGTATTGAATGGCTTTGATTGGTTGCATACCGCATGCTCCTTTGCAACAGTGCATATTGGCCATTGGAGAAGTCTCGTCGTCGAGACCAAGCCAATAGCCTTTACTCTACCGACATCAGGCTGGGCATTCACTGATATCGGCGGCACTGGAGTGTCGGGGAGAGTCGGTGTAGCGGTACCACTACCGAACAGAAGGGCTGGGGCCATCACGAGGTCTCCCGCCGAATCACGGCATCTCGCTGATTTTCTGCCCGCCGGGCAGGGGCCCATGCCCATCGGCGTATGCGCCGCTGATCTGGCCGAATCCAACGACCCGAGAGAACGACGCGCAGGGGCTCGAAACCCTTACAGAACTCATCACGGCATACAACAAGGAAATGAGCAATGATTTCCCGCATTGCAATCCCCAGCGGCGCTCATCCGTGGAATATCGTATACATGGTGGCCGAGCGCATTGCCGAATCATGACTGCTCACCGGCGGTCTCATGGTGCAGTTGCACGCCATCATGGGCGGTCTCGACGTGCGTCCCGCTACCGACGCGGATCTGCTTGGCGCGTTGATTCTTAAGAGCGCCGCATACCAAGCAGACCATGCCGGATATGGAGATAGACATCTGTACGATGCCGCAATGCTCGCATCCCTCATCACCGACCCTGATGCCGAAACTCGGCGACTACATAGCCACACGGATCGCAGACGTATCAAGCTCCCGTACGACATGCTCACCGATGAATCACCTTACTGGAACAACCTTGACGAACAACATCGCAGAACAGGATTCGATGCCATAGAGACACTGGCCGATTGGTAGCCGCTCTACCGAACCCGGCTGTGGCGGATACCAGTCAGACCAATCCCGCCTACAACCTACTTCCGGTTACGTAGGGCGTGGAGCATGGCGACGAACACGATAACAATGACCACGGCCATGATCGTACAGATGAGTTTGCCGGGGATGCGTTCGTCGCGGGCCGATTGCATCACGGCGTCTGCCGCTGAGATAGTGCCCGAGGTCTGGGGCTGAGTCTTCAGAGTTGCCGATTGTTCAAAAGTCATACTCTAACGATAATGCTACAGAAAGCGGTTACCATAAAGCGTGCTCACAGTCGCCCGTCATGCGGACTTTTCGAAAACTGTTGATAAATAGCCATTTTCCGCAAAAGCCCTTGCAAAACACTATGATTTAGAATATCTATTTTTATGACGTAAACCATATTACAAACTACTTAAGGTAAGCGCTTACAGTTCGGCATGAGAGACTCCTCACCACGATATGGATGCGCTACAGTCACTATCGATTGATACGCACGCCCCATCGACTACGCGATTTCGCCGTCGCCGTACGCGCGTTCGGAGGCTCGCAGACACGGCTTGCCTTGCACCACCTCGACCTGCGAGGGCGGCGCGTCATCGCCGGCGCGCTTGGCCTGGATCTGTTCGAACAGCATTCGGAAGGATCGCTCCCCCATGTCCAGGAAGTTCTGGGTGTAACTGGTCAGCGCCGGATTCCACATGGCACCGAAGTTGCGGTCGTCAAAGCCTACGACGCTCACGTCAGCAGGCACGCGGCGACCAACCTCCCTTAGACCCCGGATCACAGCGATGGCAGTCTCGTCGTTGCCGGCGAAAATCGCAGTCACATCACCACGACGGCCCAAGGTGCGTCCAGCCTTGACCGACTCCTCCAAATCATCGTCGGGCACGATGATTGGGTCAGGTGCCGTGACGCCGCGCTCCTTGAGCGCGTCACGCCACCCATTGGTGCGGGTGTTATCGGTCGGACCTTCCGGACGCCCCACATGGAACACGGTGCGATGGCCGAGATCCAGCAGATGCATGGTCATCCAACGGCCGCCATCCCTTTCGGCGTTGATGACCTGGTATTCACCGTCGCCGAAGCTGCCACCCACCACGACCATCGGCATATCTTTGGGAATGTATTCCAGTGCGGCGATGCCGGCCCGGTCGTACTCGTAGACGATCACGCCCGCCGGCCTGATCGACAAACCCATGCGCACGCGAGCCTTGACGGAGTCCATGTCGGACTCGTCCAAAGAAACAATATTGAGCAGGAACCGACGTTTACGGGCGGCGGCCTCCACCCCATGGTTCGTTTCGGACGTGGAGAAGGCGGAAGGATTGGCCGCGAACACCACCACGGAGTCCATCTCCCGGTTCGACAGAGCGCGCGCCACAATGCTCGGCTCGTAGCCCAGCTCCTTGATGGCCTTGGCGATGCGTTCACGCTTGTCTTCGGTGACGTTGACGGTGCCGTTGAGATACCGGGAGACGGTCGGTGCCGAGACTCCGGCCAGTTTGGCCACGTCCTTGATCACCGGCCGGGTGCGGCCCGCACTTCTCGCCATCCTTGTCTCCCCTGTTGTTGTCAGTTGTTGTTATTGCGTATGTTAGAGAACCGGCATCACTATGACAGCCATCCAGTCACACCCATATCCGTTCAGCCGCGCTCCGACTTCGGTTCTCCGTTTTTCGCCGCGATTCATTGTAGTTCATGACGGGGAACCTATACCCAAATCGATAACTTCGTGAAAACCGTACGCTGAGTTGCGGTGAGTGTACGGTTTCCGCGAAATCATCCCTAATTTCGTGAAGAACGTACACTGAATCGTCGTCAACGTACGGTTTTCACGAAATGGGGCCTCATCTCGTGAAGAACGTACACTGAGTCATTCTGAGCGTACGGTTTTCACGAAATGGCAGCTGATTTCGTGAAGAACGTACGCTGAAGATGCCCCCGGTGTCACTGATGACTGTTTTCGGTATGGAAGGCGGCGCAGCAAGGTGTCCTAGGCTAATATCGCCTCCGACAAGACCGTCGGCAAAGCCGTCGACGTCGATTCAAGTTATCCACAGCAACAATTCGCGTGACATAGTATCCACATTTGCCGGTTGAGCTTGTGCAACGATCAAAATCACCCTTAGCGTCGAGATATGAAAGAACACAAGGAAGTTTCTGCACTGCTGCAGCAGGCGAAGCAGGAGCGTCGCTGCTGCTATGGCACCAGTGATGCGCAACGGCGCGCCCTGAAACGTCGCCTGCATGCCGGGGAGCTGGTGTCACCGTATAAGAACCTGTACGCCGACCGAACACTTTGGAACACCATGACCAGAGAGCAACAGTCATTGCAGGTCATACGTGCGTTGTCCGCAATCCACCCTCAGTGGGTATTTGCGGGGTTGAGTGCGGCGTGCGTATACGGACTGCAGCACAACTATTCCCTGCACGACGGCACAGTGCACATCGCCTCGAAGTCCGGCATCGGCGGCGGAGACGAGGCGCGTCTCAACCGCATCTATATCAATCGGATTCCGACGCGGAAGCATAACGGCATTCTCTTGACGACTCCGGCGCGAACGCTGCTCGACTGCGCGGCATTCCCATTCCCACAGGCGCTGCCCATATACGATTCGGCTCTGAGAAAGTCCCTGACGACCATCGAAGAGGTGCAGTCGCTGATGATTCAAAGCGTCTGCGACGAGGTCTCCGTGACCAAGCTGCTGAAGTACGCGGATCCCCTGAGCGAAAACGGCGGCGAATCATTGATGCGTGGCCAGATCACCGAATTGTCTTTCGGCATCCCCCTGCTGCAGGTGCAGTTCATGAATCCCGACAATCCCGCAATGTCATATCGCGTCGATTTCTGTTGGAAGCTCGCAGACGGCCGCATCATCGTGGCAGAATACGACGGCATGGCCAAATACGCCGACATCAGCAACAAGAATCGCGCAAGCCTCCAGGCGAAAATGGAGTACGACCGCAGACGTGATCGGCATCTCCGGGAACAGGGCGTCACCGAAATCGTCCATGTGTTCTATGAGGATCTGCTACGCCCCATCAATCTTGAGACCAAGCTGCTCAAGGCCGGTGTGCCCAAAATCCGGTGAAGATAGGCCCCATTTCGTGAAAACCGTACGCTTACGACGACTCAGCGTACGATTTCCGCGACATGAGGCCATACCTCGTGAAAACCGTACGCTCAGAACAAGGCCGTCAGAAGGTCGACTAGACAACCTCTTAACTACCGAATGGTATCTAAAGAACGGCGATATTCCGCCAGAAACGCCGAGAGCGGAATAGTCCCCTTGCGTTTGTCATCGGACTGCGTTATTCTGAAACCGGTTTCAGAAAGAAGCCGATAAACAAAACTCAAAGCCCCAAGGTTTTGACCAACGAAAGGAAACATGATGTCTCTCAAGGATTCCATGATTCGCGGTCTGGCTGTGTACGGCCTGAGCTCCATGAGCCAGTGCGGTCGCGCCAACAGCAGCACGCTCGTCGACCTGATCAACGAAGCCAACAAGAACGCTCGCTGAGCCATCGGCTCCGGTCCGGCAATCCAATCAGATTAGCCACGGACCCCATAACAACAAAGCTTAAACAACAATCGCAAAGCCGCTCACGGCGATGCGCAAACGAAAGGTAATGATTATGTCTCTCAAGGATTCCATGATTCGCGGTCTCGCCCTCTCCGGTATGGATGCCATCGCCCGCGCCGGCTACGCCGACTCCAAGATGTTCGCCGACATCATCAACGCCGCCAACAAGGACGCTCGCTGAATCTAGCGAACAATCCCGTTCATGAGATTGCACGACACATACGAAGGCAATCCCCCGCAGGCCGCAATCGGCCGGCACACCACAATAATTGAATAACGCAATAATTCAACACAGTAAAACTGAACAATAACCGGGACAACGGGGTCCATATATTCTTTCTTTTCCCATCGTGCGTACGCCGCGCCAGCACAGGTTCACATACGATGCACACGGCCGCCAATACACGATGCGTCATCATCAACGCCCTCACCGCATCATGAGATACTCCCCCGTCCGTTGTCCACACTGTTGCCTCTACAATGCCTGTGATGCACGCCGAACGGCATCCTGCACAGTGACTGAAGAACGAAACACCAAGGGACGGAAATGGATAACGAACTCTTCGAAAAGGCGCCGATTCCGAAGGCGTATTTCTCGCTGGCGATGCCCGTGGTGCTCAGCATGCTGGTCACCTTGGTGTACAACATGGTCGACACCTATTTCATCGCGCATACGGGAAACACCGATATGGTGGCGGGCGTCTCCCTCACCGCGCCAGTGTTCACCGTGATGATCGCCCTCGGCGACATCTTCGGCCTCGGCGGCAGTTCGGTCATCTCGCGCTTGTTCGGCCAACACCGGTTCGCCGACGGCAAGCGACTCAGCGCGTTCTGCTTCTATGCCGCCATCGCCACCGGCCTGCTGATTCTGATGCTGGGCCTGGCGTTCCGCGACCCGATGCTCGCGCTGCTCGGCGCCACTGACGACACTTGGCAGTATGCCTCCGACTTCTACACGCTGATCATCGTCGGCTCGCCGTTCATCATCGTGTCGATGACGCCGTCCAACCTGCTGCGCACCGAAGGCCACGCCGTGCAGTCCATGATCGGTTCGGTGGCCGGCACGGCGGTCAACATCGTGCTCAATCCCCTGTTCATCCACGGATTCGGCTGGGGTGCTGCGGGTTCGGCCGGTGCCACCGTGATCGCCAACATCTGCACCGACGCCTATTTCGTCTGGTTCACGCTGCGTCACAGCAGCAACCTGTCCATCGACCCGCGGACCGTCATCGACCGCGCGCGCCGGCGTCTGGCGGTCACGGCCCGGGAGGTCGGGAGCATCCTCGCCATCGGCATCCCCTCGGCGATCACGAACCTCACGCAGAGCGTCGGCATCGTCATGATCAACCTGTTCCTGCTCCCCTACGGTACCGACGCGGTAGCCGCGATGGGCATCGCGCTGAAAGTCATCATGATCGCGGTGCTGGTTTTCGTGGGATTCGCGTTCGGCGCGCAGCCGCTGATCGGCTACAACTACGGCGCCCGCAATATGCCTCGACTGCGCGGCATTCTGCGTTTTTCCTACCTGTTCCTGTCCCTGTTCGCCCTGGTGATGACCGTGGTGCTCAGCCTGTCCGACCGTCTACTGATGGGATTCTTCATCGAGGACGCCACCATCATCACGCTGGGCGCCGGCATGCTGCGGGTTCAGCTGCTGAGCCTGGTGTGCGTAGCCGTCGTGATGGTCACGACCTGCACCTTCCAGTCCGCAGGCAAGGCGGTCGGCGCCTTTGTGCTGTCGATCAGCAGGCAGGGTGTGATGCTGGCGATTACCCTGTTCGTCGGCTCCCGGCTGGCCGGCTATCAGGGTGTAATCGCCGCGCAGGCCATCGCCGATCTGCTGACCGCGATTGTGGCGGTCATCCTGTTCGTCGTGATGTTGCCTGAGCTGCGCAGTCGGAAAGCTCGCTGATAGAGCAACACGAGGTTTAGCAGACACGCATTCGGAGAGCCAATACGCTGCGTAATATTGCGCGCGATATTGCGCAATGGGAGGCGGTGCCGTTTTGTTGGACTCATCGTTGATTCCATCACCACCAATCATGTCACAAGACCGAGCTCGCGTCGACGATCCATGATACCAGTTCCACGATGCCGGTGTCGCTATCTTTGCGATACACGGCGGTCAGTTCGCCGCAGCTCACGGTTTCCAGTGTGGCGCGCACGTCTTCCTTTCCGGTACTCGCTCCCGCTGCGGGAGCTGTCTCGCATAGCGAGACTGAGGGTGGTTCTCAGCGCTGCCCCCCCAGTCGGGCGAAGCCCGCCAGCCCCCGCCAGCGGGAGCCTGCTCACAGTTGTAGGGTTCGTACGATTTGTTCGGTGGTGCGGGTCACGTTGGCGGCCGCATCGGCCAACAGCTCACTAAGGCTGGCGGCTCCGGGCGCGATGCCGAATACCGCGTCGATGCCGACCTCATGCAGCTCATCGATGCCGGTGCCAATATGCCCGGCTACTGCGATGACCGGCTTGCCGTGGCGCTTGGCGGTTTCGGCCACGCCGGCCGGCGTCTTGCCGAACTTGGTCTGGAAGTCGATGGAGCCTTCGCCGGTGAACACCACGTCAGCCCATTGCGCGGCCGCATCGAGTCCGGATTGTTCGATGACGATGGCGATGCCCGGGCGGAATTCGGCGTTTAGGAAGCCCTTCAGCGCTGCACCGATGCCACCGGCCGCGCCGGCACCCGGCACGTCGTTCACGGCAACGCCGAGCTGGCTGTCGATTACCTGCGCAAAATGCGCGAGGGCGGCGTCCAATGTGGCGACATCATCTTTGGACGCACCTTTCTGCGGGCCGAACACGGCGCTGGCGCCGGTGGGGCCGGTCAGCGGGTTGGTCACGTCGCAGGCGGCGGTGATGGCGACGTTCTTGAGAGCCGGGTCCATCGTGCTGATATCGATGGTGGTCAGATTGGCGAGGGCCGCTCCCCCGTGTGCCAAGTCGTTACCGTTCTTGTCCAGAAGACGAACGCCGAGGGCCTGCAGAAGTCCGGCACCGGCGTCGTTGGTGGCGCTGCCGCCGAGCCCGACGATGATGCGCTTGGCTCCGGAACGGACGGCGGCGAGCATGAGTTCGCCGGTGCCGTAGGAGGAGGCGATCAACGGGTTGCGTTCTTTGGCTTCAAGCAGTGCCAGTCCGCTGGCTTCGGCTGTCTCGACCACGGCGGTCGTGCCGTCGGCGAGCAGACCGAAGTGGCCTTCGACAGGCCGGCCGAGCGGGTCGTGGACCGGCACGGCGCGCATCGATCCGCCGGTGGCGTCGACAAGCGCGCGTGCGGTGCCTTCACCGCCGTCGGCCATGGGAAGGCAACGGACCTCGGCATCGTGGTCGGCATTCTCAATCCCCTGAGCCATCGCCCGGGCCGCCTCCATGGCGGTCAGGCTCTCTTTGAAGGAGTCAGGGGCGCATAAGTATCGCGTCATGCTTCGAGCATACCGCACGACACGACGAAACGGTAAACGTTTTCCGTAATTCGCTTGATTATTTTTTTGTTCAGAATTCAGGCTTTCCAATCCACAATGCTACTATTGCAAGCAAAAATGCGATATCGTTTCGGTAAACGTTTAGACACGTTTTCCGTTTCAGGGAAGAAAAGGATCGATTCGATCGTGGCTGTACAGAACGATAAGGCGCAATCGCCAGCGACATTGATGGATGTCGCCAAAGAAGCCCAAGTCTCCATCGCCACCGCATCCCGCGTGCTCAACGGCAGCACCCGCAAGGTACGCAACCAATCGTATGTCAAGGTGATGGAAGCAGCCACCAAGCTCAACTATCGTCCCAACGCCTATGCTCAGGCAGTGGCCAAAGGCACCGCACCGAACATCGTGCTGCTGGTCTCCGATATCTCCGATCCCTACTTCGCATCCGTATCGCAAGGCGTGGTCAAGGCGGCGGCCGAACGCGGCATTTCCGTGACCATCGGCGTGGCAGCCACCCCGCACGAAGAGTTGGAGGCGGTGCGTAAGTCCGTATCCACCAGGCCGCGCGGCATCATCATCTCCGAAAGTGAATACACCGACGCGCCGGAACGCCAGGCGTTGCAGACGGAACTCACCCAGTACGAAGCATCCGGCGGACGTGCCGTGTTCGTGCTCAACCGCAACCTGCCCTTCCCGGCCGTGGACGTGGCGAACGATGTCGGCGCGCGCGCCATCGCAAAGCTGATCGTCGATTCCGGGTATACGCGCCCTGCGATTCTCAAGGGCGATGACGCACATCGCTCCTCCAAAGAACGACTGGCCGGCGTGATGGAAGTGTTGGACGAGGCAGGCATCACCGTGGATCCGAAAGCCGTGGCGAATGGTAAGTTCAGCCGTACCGACGGCTATGCGGCCGTCATGCAAATGGCCCGATCCGGACTGCTGAAGCCGGGCGAAGGCGCACTGTACGACGGCAAAGGCATCGATTCAATCATCGCGCTCAACGACGTGATGGCCATCGGTGCGATGACCGCGTTGCGCGCCAACGGCATCGAGCCGGGTCGGGAAATCGGCGTCACCGGTTTCGGCGACATCCCCTACTCCGCCGACGTGTTTCCGCCACTGACCACCGTGCATCTGCCGCTGGCCGAAATGGGCCAGGCCGCCGTGGACAGCATCCTGTCCAACCGCGATGACGGGGAGGCCACCGGCGGCACTGCCAACCGCCTGATCTACGTGCAAAGCGCCCCGGACGTAGTCCTACGCGGTTCCCTCCCCCGCCGGTAAAACAAAAATAGCTCCCTCTGACGGTGTAACCACAACTAGCGAACAGGTAATGGCGACTGCCGCGCACCATACCACCGACTCATACACCGACGAAATCGAAGAACTGTTCGATTACCGAGTCATTGAGCAACCGGCCACGACGAGTGGGCACCACTCGATGATTATCGGATACGGTAATCAGGCCTTCGCTGACCATTGGGGCGAGTTGGTCAAGGGAAACATTACGGAGAGTCTGGGGCGTGCTGCTCATACCCGCATCGTTGATGGCGCGGTTGATGCGGTCGAGGTCAAGGCCCTCGTGCAGGCGCAGCCCGAGCATGATGAGCTCTTCGAGGTTTTCCTCGGGAGTGATCGTCTCGCTATCGGCCCACGGCACACGGTTCTCGTTGATGGCCGTGCCCCACAAACGCGGGTGCGCGATGTCCCAGCTGCGCAGACCGTGTGAGACAGAAACCACCCCCAGTCCGGCATCCGCCGGACAACCCCCGCCAGCGGGGGCATGAATTTCTTGGGAGTTGTTCCCATGCGCGTTGATCATACCTAGTTCGGCGTTGGCCTGTCCATCAGCTGAGGCAGAGGCAATGGCTTCGGACTTGCTCCCGCCAGCGGGGGCTGTCAGCGAAGCCGACTGGGGGTGGTCAGCCTCGGTCACCGCGTTGTAGTGGGAGTGGGCACCTGGCCCTAGACCGGCCCAATCAACGTTGCGCCAGTAGCCGAGGTTGTGCTGGCTTTCGTATCCGGGGCGAGCCCAGTTGGAGACCTCATACCATTCGAGGCCGGCGGCGGCGAACAGGTCGTCAGCGATCTCGTATTTAGCGGCCTCGTCATCGTCATTGGGCTTGGGCAGAGTGCCGGCCGCGATTTGACGGCCCATTTTCGTGGTGGGTTCCACGGTCAATGCGTAGGCGGAGATGTGGTTTACGCCAAGATCGATGGCGGTCGTGACCGAGGTGCGCCAATCGTCAAGGCTCTCCCCCGGAGCGCCGTAAATCAGATCCACGCTGGAGCGCAGCCCAGCCTTGTTCGCCGCATTGACGCCTACGGCCACGTTGGCCGGCGTATGCGTGCGGTCGAGGGTTTTGAGCACGTGCGGCACGGCAGATTGCATGCCGAAGGAAACACGGGTGAAGCCGCCGGCAGCGAGCTCATTGATGTAATACTCGTTGACCGTGTCCGGATTGGCTTCGGTAGTGATTTCCGCGTCGGGCGCGATGCTCCAGATCTTGCGGACGGCATCGAGCATGGCGACCAGATCGCGGGCGGCGAGAATTGTGGGGGTGCCGCCGCCGAAGAACACGGTGGAAACCGGCGGCTCCTCGATGCCGTGGTCGAGCTGCCACTGCTTGGTCAATTTCATTTCCCGAATGACCATATTGGCATAGTTGCCGCGCGAGGCCCCCGCACCAAGATCCGTAGCCGTGTAGGTGTTGAAGTCGCAGTAACCGCAGCGCCGCAAGCAGAACGGGACGTGGATGTAGACCTCGAACACTAGCCCTCGGTCTTCTGAGCGGCGCGGATCTTGTCTTTGGTGTCGCGGTCGTTGGAGTCCTCGCCGGTGGACAGGGCTGCGATGAACGCCTCCTGCGGCACCTCCACATGGCCGAGCATCTTCATGCGCTTCTTGCCAGCCTTCTGCTTTTCGAGCAACTTGCGCTTACGGGTGATGTCGCCGCCGTAGCACTTGGCGAGCACGTCCTTGCGTAACGCACGAATGTTCTCACGTGCAATGATGCGCGAACCAATCGCAGCCTGAATCGGAATCTCGAACTGCTGACGCGGAATCAGACTACGCAGTTTCTTGGTCATCATCACACCGTACGAATACGCCTTATCGCGGTGAACGATGGCACTGAACGCATCGACCTTCTCGCCCTGAATAAGGATGTCCACCTTGACCAAATCGGCGGACTGCTCGCCATCCTCATGGTAATCAAGGGAAGCGTAGCCCTTGGTGCGGGACTTGAGCTGGTCGAAGAAGTCGAACACGATTTCCGCCAGCGGAATGCGGTAGTGCATCTCGACACGATCGGTGGAGATGTACTCCATCGTGCCCATAATGCCACGGTGGTCCTGGCACAGATCCATCACCGCACCGATGAATTCCTTGGGCGTGATGATGTCGGCGGCAACCATCGGCTCGACAATCTTCTTGATTTTGCCGTCCGGGAATTCGCTCGGGTTGGTCACATGATGCTGGCTGCCGTCCTCGGCGGTCACGTCGTAGGTGACGTTCGGGGCGGTCTGGATCAGGTCGAGGCCGAACTCGCGGGAGAGTCGCTCGTTGACGATTTCCATGTGCAGCAGACCCAGGAAGCCGCAGCGGAAGCCGAAGCCTAGGGCCACGGAGGTTTCCGGCGTGTAGATCAGGGCGGCGTCGTTGAGCTTGAGCTTGTCGAGTGCATCACGCAGTTCGGGGAACTGGGCGTTGTCGATCGGGAACAAACCGGCGTAGACCATCGGCTTCGGGTCGCGATAGCCGGGCAACGGCTCGGCGGCCGGGCGGACGGCCGAAGTCAGGGTGTCGCCCACCTTGGACTGACTCACATCTTTCGCACCGGTGATGATGTAGCCGACCTCGCCGGCACCGAGTGCCTTGGTGCGGGTCATATCGGGGCTGATCACGCCGATTTCAATGGGATCGTGGGTCATGCCAATGCCCATCATGTGGACCTTTTCGCGGTCGTGCAGTTCGCCGTCCTCCATACGGATGTAGGTGACGATGCCGCGGTAGGAGTCGTAGACGGAATCGAAGATCAGCGCGCGGGCGGGGGCATCGGGGTCGCCGTGCGGGGCGGGCACGTCCATGACGATCTGGTCGAGCAGGTCGGCCACGCCTTCGCCGGTTTTGCCGGAGACGCGCAGCACGTCGCTCGGCTCGCAGCCGATCAGACCTGCGATCTCCTCGGCATGCTTGTCCGGTTCTGCGGACGGCAGGTCGATTTTGTTGAGCACGGGGATGATGGCCAGATCATGGTCGATGGCCATATACAGATTGGACAGGGTCTGCGCCTCGATGCCCTGGGTGGCGTCGACGAGCAGCACCGCGCCTTCGCAGGCGGCCAGTGCGCGGGACACCTCATAGGTGAAGTCCACGTGGCCGGGGGTGTCGATCATACCGAGCGTGTATTCGGTGCCGTCAAAGGTCCACGGCACGCGCACGGCCTGGGATTTGATGGTGATGCCACGCTCCTGCTCGATATCCATACGGTCGAGGAAGCGATCGCGCATCTCTCGCTCGGGCACAATGCCGCTCAACTGCAAGATGCGGTCGGCCACGGTCGACTTGCCGTGGTCGATGTGTGCGATGATACAGAAGTTGCGAATCACCGACTGATCCGTGGAACCCGGCTGATTGTGTTGGACGACCAACGCATTCCTCCTCTTGGCATATACTCAAACTTCACCTAGTGTAGCCGAGGGACTGTATTCGGCGTGGCATTGCGCGGGTTTTTCCGGGGCTCATGCTATCCTCTAACTTTTGTATGTCCTTATAACACACATCGTTTGGAGTAAACGTGGCAAACATTAAGTCGCAGAAGAAGCGCGTGCTCACCAATGAGAAGGCGCACCTTCGCAACGTGGCTGTGAAGTCCGGCCTGAAGACCGCCATCCGCGCCACCCGCGAAGCCATCGCCGCCGGTGACAAGGCTGCCGCCGAGGCCGCCTACAAGGTTGCCGCCCAGAAGCTCGACAAGGCTGCTGGCGCTGGCGTGATCCACAAGAACCAGGCCGCCAACCGCAAGTCCGGCCTCGCTGTTGCGATCAACGCTCTGTGAGCATAAGCCTCTTAAGGTTTTAGAAAGTCCCGCAAGTCATCTGGCTTGCGGGACTTTTTGTATCTCCGTTCAAAGAGGTACATTGGCGGTCTTGCGAAATGACATCTCCGTTCAGAGAGGTACCGAATACGGGAAAAACCAACTATAAACGCCATCATTGCAACACTTATACTCAGCGTTTCGTGCTTCAGGTACCTCTTTGAAAGCAGTTAGCATTCTGCAGAAGGCCAGATGTACCTCTTTGAAGACAGTTAGCCCTGAGGCGGCCTTGAACCATCCTGAGGCTTGTCTTCTTCGTCCTTGGTGGTATCGCCGGGATCGACGGTATCGGCGTGCGGATGGATGACCGGGCGCTTGAGATATCGGCTTTCGCTGGGCAGGTAGACGCGATGACGTTCGACGGCTCCGGGCAGAGTGACGTTGAAGCCTACCGAGAGCAGTCGCAGCGCCACCACGATGATGACGATCAGCACGTCGAGCAGCATTTCCGAGCGCATGTCGAACCAGCCGTAGCTTACGCCGCGCCATACCAGCACGGTCAGGATGCAGCCGATGAACGAAGGCACAGCATAGAGGTGTTTGTCTCGAATAATCATTGGCACGTCGCCAATGAAGATGTCACGAATGAGGCCGCCGGCCAGTGCTGTGAACATGCCAAGGAATACGGCTGTCATGCCTGAGGAACCGTAGGCCAGAGCTTTTGCGGTGCCGCTGACTGCGAATAGTCCGAGGCCCAGAGCATCGATGACAGTCATCGTCCATTTGAGTTTGGTGATCTCCGGATGGGCCACCACCACGATAATGCCGGAAAACAGCGTGGTGAGCACATAGCCTTTGTCGGTGATGCCGACCGGCGGCAGGGCACCGAGCATCACGTCGCGCACAAGACCGCCGCCGAGTGCGGTAAGCCATCCGCACAGCATGATGGTGAAGATGTCGTAGCCCTTGCGAATGGCGGCAAGTCCGCCCGATAATCCCCAACACAGGATTGCTAAATACTCGATGACCACAAAAACGATGTTGTTCTCCAACGCCACCTGCATGAGCCACTCCCCTCTGGTACCGCTTCGGTTCGTCTCAGTCCGTCTTCGTTCTGTTCCCGTTCATCCTTATTCGGCGCTACAGCCCGTCGTACCCGAGCCTACAACAGGCCTTGCCTGAGTAGTATGGCCGGGGAGGAAGGGGCCACTAAGACGTGAATAGGATGGCAATGACGCCAGCTTGCCGGTAGTCGTTGGCAACTCAGCACCTCTAAGTTTTACGATCCGTGATCAAAAAACATGTATGGACTTAATCGTTGTTGATTTCTGATTCAATCAAGGCGACTTTTTCTTCGACATCACGCAAGCGATTGCGCAGTGCGGACTCGATATCGATGCCGTCAACGCGGGCCTTGCGCACGACGGCGAGGATTTCATCGGCGTAGGCATCGGCCTTCTCCCGTTCAGCGGAATTGTCGCCGCTTGATTCGGATTGGTTCGCCGCTTGAGGATGTACATCATCTCGCTGAGCATCAGCCGCAGCCGGCTCATCAAACGCCGCGAACAATCTATCAGCATTCGGCGATTTGGAGATACGAGAAACGACTTTGGCCGCGCGAGGCAACGCACCTTGAGCACGGGAAATGCCCTCAAGCACGGATTTACGATGCTTTTCCTGCTGTTTCATCTTTTCCCATAGAGCCAGCACGGCTTCCGGGGATTCGGGTTGGGCAGCTTCTCCCCCGTCGTTACTGTCAGCATCAAAAGCATCAGAAGAATCAGAGGAATTGCCGGCATCATCAGCCGCAAACACATGCGGATGCCGAGTGATGAGCTTGTTCACCAACCGATCGGCGACCTCATCAATACCGAACGGGTCCTCAGTATCCGATTCGCAGACCCGCGCCTGAAACACGGATTGCAGCAACACATCACCCAGTTCCTCGCGCATGTTGTCACGGTCGTGAGTCTCCACCGCGTCGACGTATTCGTAGGTTTCCTCGAGCAGATTCTTGAGCAGCGACTTGTTCGTCTGCTTGCCGTCCCACGGGCAGCCGCCCGGCGAATACAGCACATCCACCACGGCCTTGACCCGGTCCAGCGCCGTCGCTGCCTCAGCCACCGGCTTCAATTTCGAGCAGTGTTCGAAGCCTGACGGCAAACGGTAGGCTGAAGCATGGTATTCCGTCATGTCACTCATCTTGCTCATAGGTTTGCTCCTGTTCTCATCTGGATGAACCATAACCACCCCCCGCAACGTGCAGAAGACCTAGATCATATTATTTGTTGCGGAATGTTGCTAAATCCATCTGTATCTCTCTAGCCAAGAACATTTCCAATACGCCAAGACCCCTTGGAATTGTTGCTGTTCCAAGGGGTCTTAGTCAGAAACAAAAGGTGCTAGTTCAGCACACCTTCCACATCCAGTAACGTATAATGAAATCAACGGCTCCCACGGAAAGAACGGCGGAATTCCAACGATTTGATACGATTGGTATACCATTGGAATACCATCCGCCACGGATTGTTTGTTGGAGAATGTTGGAGAATGAAGGATGCTGAATGCCTAGGATAAGGAAAACCGGAGCGGTCTACCCCATCCGCCACGAGCAGCGGAAAACACTCAAGGACGGCACGGTAAAGACATACGTGAACTGGCAGGCCAAGGTGGACGGCCGATGGGTGTCCGCCAAGACCTACAAGGAATGCGACAGGAAAATAGCCGAAGCCCTCAAGGAGAAAACCGAATGGGGCATGGGCGTAGACCGCGCCACCCGGCTCGGCGAGTACGCGGAACGCTGGTTCGAGCTGAAACGACGCGACCTGAAACCCAAGTCCATCAACAACTACGCGAGCCTCATAAGCGTGCACCTGTGCAAGTACGCGAACGAGAAGCTGGGCGAAGTGACCGCCTCGGCGGTGCAGCGCATGATAGCCAACATGCGCAACCTCGACGGCACCCCATGCTCGTACAACCGGCAGCTTGGCTTCTACAACATCCTTAACCAGATATTCAAGGCGGCGGTGGCCGACCGGCTGATACCCACCAGTCCGGTCACCAGCGCGGCAAGGCCGAAACGCAGGGACACGGGATTGGCCGGGGACCGGCGCACCATCAACGGGCCCGTGGCCGTGTCGGCGGACAGGCGCAGCGGCACGCAGGACCGCAAGGCGTTCACCGTGGAGCAGATGCAGGACATGCTCGAAGCGTCCTCCGACGACCTGTTTCTGGGGGCACGCCAATGGTGGCGTCTGCTCACCGGCATGAGGCAGGGGGAGATACTGGGAGCCACATTGGACGATCTCGACCTGTGGCGGGACAAGACGTTGGAAACCCCGGACAGCGGCGAGATATGGATAGGCACCTACACGGTGAACTGGAAACTGGAAAGCCTCGACAAGGAGCACGGGTGCGGGGAGCCCGGCAGGGACGGAAGATACCCGTGCGGCTTCAAACGGCCTTCGAGCTGCCCCCGATACCGGTGGAGGGTGCCGGACGGATACGACATGATACACCTGTGCAAGGGGTACGCTTTGACGCCGCCGAAGTCCGCGAGAGGCAAGGTCGTGCCGATAATCCCCCAGTTGGGCACCGTCGTGCACCGGTATCTGGAGGCCACGGAGAATATCATCCCGAACCCGTACAACCTGATATTCAGGACGCGCGAGGGTATGCCGTTGGCCGCGTTGGATGACAGGGCCGGTTTCCGCGACCTCATGCGCAGGGCGGGCATACCCGACTACGAGAACCGGTACGGGCATGAATGCCGCAACTCCGTCGTATCGCTCCTGTTCCACATGAAGGTTGACCCCGGCATCATCCAACGCATCGTCGGCCATTCGAGCATAGCCATGAGCGAGCATTACCGCACCGTGCCGGTGGAGGATTTGATGCGAGGCATGGAGACGATAGGCGACGGGCTCGATTTGAAGCAGATCGAATGGAAGGCGTGAACTGGCGCGCCGAAACTTGCCGATCGTACAATAGAAGCGTAAGTTATTCCGTTTGTATATCAGACGGGCAGAATGTTACGGAGGCGCACCATGACAAGCGTATTCGACGTGGCCGCTTACGTACTAGACAAGCTCGGCGTCATGACCACCATGAAGCTGGAAAAGCTCTGCTACTATTCACAGGCATGGTCCCTCGTATGGGATGAACGGCGTCTGTTCCCCGAGCGATTCGAGGCATGGGCCAACGGCCCGGTGTGCCCCGACCTATACCATGCGCACAAGGGCATGTTCAAGATCACGCGCGGCGATATTCACGGCGACCCGTCGAACATAGACGAAGACGGCACCAGCACCATAGACGCGGTGTTGAATGCCTACGGGAAAATGGGAGCCTACCAACTCAGCGAGCTTACCCACAGCGAACGCCCTTGGAAGGACGCTCGCGGTAATCTTCCCCAAGGCGCCATCTGCGATACCGAGATAACTGAAGCCGCCATGGCCGAATACTACGGGAGCCTCACCGAATAGTGGGCCACCGCAGCAAAACCAAGAGCATCAAGGCTAAAACCCCGAGCTCTTCAAAACGTGTGCCCGCGCATCACGTGGCGAAAAGCTATCATGTCCCCGAATCCGCCACGGAGATTCCCAAGGATTCCGTGAACCGTCGCATCGTATTCCGTTTCGACTGCGTTGACCTTGAGGCCGACTGCCCATGGTCGCTCGCGCACATGAGCGACGAGGAGCATCGGCTGCTGCTGTTGAAGATGCGTGACTTCGAAAAGGCGACGGTGGGCGAGATCATTAGCCCCTCATATCAGGCGTTCACCTGCTACCCTGATTTCACCCAATGCCCCAACCAGACGCCACAGGACCGGCTGGCGAAATACTATGAACGCGAAGGCGATGCGTTGGCCCGGTTCCGATTGGGTGGAACCGAACGCCTGTACGGTTTCCTTGTAGGCAACGAGTTTCACATTCTCTGGTGGGACCCGAACCATGAGGTATGGCCCTCCACTAGGAAACACACCTGACCATCATATTGTAGTGGTATACAAAATGGTCCCGTCCTCCGATACAGGAAGACGGGACCATTAATGCCATTATGCTGTGGAATCAGGCACTGGCATGTCCAGCTAAAGGATATTCCCAGCCATGTCCGCTCTCATTGCCATAGACCAAGTATCCATCCGTTGACGGAAGATCAAACAGCACCTTGCCTTGAGCCTTCACCCCTTGGCCTATTATCTGGGGAAGCCGCTGATTTTCGGGTAGGCATGTGTAGGTTGTTATCTTTGAACTGGTTCCATCGAGATTGCCGTTCCACTGGGTGCCATCATTTTGAATATACGTCCAATAGCCGGGAGCGCCCAGTCCCAAAGGCCCATAGGAATCCGAATCAAAATCGGAAGTTGTTTCAACGGTGATGTCCAGAACGACGAAATGACCGTTTGCAGGGCTTGTTTCAGCTCCTTCGTAAGCCGGGACGCATGGTGCGTCAAGGGTTATGTTGGTTACGGTCCATGAAGCGAGTAGGGTTTTGTCTGCCTGACTCTTATAGATGCTGGCAGTGTCGCCTATTCGTTTGATGAGGTTGCCTCGGCTGCTTGTCTTGGGCTTCTCCGTTTGCTGAGGTTTTGCCTTTTCCGGTTTCTTGTAGTCCTTGGACGAGGCGGCTTCATCAGTATTATTGCGGATTGCTGTGTTCACGGCAACGGCAACTCCTACCGACAGCGCCACCACGACAATCGCCGCAACCAGAAGCTGCCACCATTTCAGGGTGACGGTACCCTTGCCTTCAGTCTTGTGCGATGGGGCCGGTACGGGTTGTTGCTGTGGCTCGCTCATTATTATCCCCTTCTCTTCATTGGGTTGGTTCTTCATATTCTACTTATTTAGTGCTATTCGCAGGCAATTCCGTCACCGTCACGGTCCAATGACGAACGATAGCCCGGCTGGCCCCGATACAATGGCGCGGCGCCGGCAGCTCGCGCTGCTGAACAGTTCTTGTAATACGCCCAACCGGTCGAGGAGTCGTCGGAGGAATAAGATGAGCCCGAATTGGTTGACGTCGAAGCCGCTGCTGCGGCGTCCTCCCGTTGCTTTACCGCGTTCTCGCGTGAGTCAAGCTCAGATGACCGACTATCCAAATCCGATTGCCTTTTATCGAGTTCAGCCTTCTTGCTGTCGTACTCATCCTTGTAGGGTTTGAGCTCATCTATCCGCTTCTGATTGTCAATCACAATTGACTGCAAGTCAGATATCTTACTGTTGAGGTTCCGGACTTCCTCTTTATGGGCGTCGATCATCTTCGTGTATTCGGGCTGCTCCACCGGATCACGAGAATCGTATCCGCCTTGCCAGCCCATGAAGAAGGCGATTAGCGCGACCAATACCAATGCCAGCACCATGAATACCGCGAAAAGCGGTGCCGGAATCCTGTTCACTGCACGACTCGCGGCTTCAATGGATTTCTCGACAAGATCATCCTTCTCCGGCTTCGACCCCTTAACCTCAGTCGCGGCAGTAGAAAACGCGGGCTTAGTGGTGCTGGGTTGAGTCTTGGCGGCATTCGCCTGCTGTTTCACCTGATGCTTCTCTATTTGGGAGATTCTTCTGCTCAGGTCATGGAAGAACACGCTAAGAACTCTGTCTCCATCCTCGCCTTCTTTGATGAGATAGACGATGACCTCATGATCTTTCACCCTTATCCGCAATTTGCTTCCAAAGGACGAGCGAGCTCCTATATCAGTACCTTGCTTAACCAAGACGAGAGGAGAATACGGCCCTGATTTAAGTAGGGAATCGATTGCCGTCTTAATCAGTTGTGGCGAGCATTCGTATGTTTTTGATTGACTAGACACCACGTCCCCTTGCCGAAACCCATTCTCTCCGTATGAGCGATACTATCATTATTTGGCTTGAACGGAGAACATCTGAATTGCGATTATCCAATATCTGGTGCATAATCAGAATCATGCAATCGAACAAATGTTCGGGTCAGTAGGAAAAAGAATGGGGCGCGTCTCCTCCGCCAAGATCGGACGCGCCCCAAAGCATTGCCCCTACCGGAAAGGATAGGAACATGAACTAGTGTATATCATTCTCCTTATCTTCAAGCCCAGTTCTCGCGGCAATGGACTCAGCTCGGGACACAAGGTCTGACACCTTGATTCCCAGAGCGTCGGCCAGTTTACGCATCTGCTCAAAGTCGGCTACCGACTGAAGCTTCAGAATTTTCCGAAGCGTCGAGAGAGGCACACCAGACTTTTCCGCCAGGGCGGGGTTTCTAATACCTGCTTCTGCCCCATAGGACTCTATGGCTTTTGCCAGAGCCATTGAGTACGGGGTGATTTCTCGTTTATTTGTACCCATGTGGGTTACATTACTCCATATTAGGACATAAAGCAACCCCAAATGGGTGACACGCCGTATTTGAAAGTGACCCAAATGGGTGATAATGTATTCCACATGAGCAGCAAACAAGCAACATCCAAAGAGCTTGGAGAGGCGATGAAGAGCCTCTTTAAGTGGCGCGGAGTTAATCAAGATGAAGTTTCACTTGAGACTGGCATACCGATTACTTCACTCAGTCGAAAACTGAACAGCGGTGTTTTTAGGTATGAAGAGATGTGCTCGATAGCTTCAATCCTGAAAGTCCAGCTTTCAACGATCATTACCTTGGCCGAATGGATACACGGCGGAGGAGTTTTTGAAAGGTTCGCTGTTGAGCATCTTTCTCCTTCTTCTCTTAATAAGTCTCCTGTATTGGAGGTAACAGCATGAAGATGCAGCTTGACCTCAACGGCCCTTCCCCTCCCCTGATCATTCACGGGCTGAAAACGCTGATTGAAGATGGAGACGTCGAAACATTGGAAATCACCGGGGACGGCCTATCCAATGCAACCGCGATTGGGAAACTCCTGAACATCGACCCGTCGATACTGGCTTCCAGCCAAGACGTGCCGCTGGTTATCGACCTGGACCACGGGAACGCGGCGTATGCCACCTTCGGCTGTGTACGGTTCCTTGATAACCAGCGACTGCTGGACTGGCTGGACATGATTCAAACCGGGGCGTTCAGGAACGTACCGGATATTGAACCGTCCACGGAAGTCCTGCCCCGTCTACGCCCGACAGAATCAAACCAGTGAACGAGTTCCGCAGGTTCGTCGCCCTGAACTTGACCAGAATGGCCTCACCGTCCGGAATCGTCTGATGTGGTCCACCTTCCACCACGAGGAACGGCTTAGACACCCCATCGAACGATTTGACGGCTTCCACGGTGAGCTGCTTTCCGCTCACGTTGACCAACCGCCATTCGCGACGACCGACCAGCATGGGCCTACTCCAATACTCCATATTCACCTCCTCTCCGAAAGAGAACACCATGAACACATCAAATCGTAGCCCAGCAGCCAACGAGGCGAAGAATGAAGCCCCTGAGATTTACAGCGGAAAGGTAGGAGTAGAGATCGTACCGGACATGCGCAAGCTCAGGAGCTTCGCCAAGGACTTCATCGCCCTCGTGGACAGTTACTGGCCGGAGAACCCCGGTGGAGTAGACGAACGCGAGCAAGTCTCGCAAGCATCATGGAAGACGCCTTGCCGCAACGTTCGTCTGATGATGGACCGATACGAATCGAAGAATCATGTACAAGACTAAGTCCAAGACCAATGAGCATGGGGAACATGTCTATGACTCCCCTGCTATCGGCAAGGTGATGTACGACCCGTTGGAGGCGGATGTCACGAAGACCTTTGAGGCCCACATTTTCAAAGGTGAGGCGCATCCGGGATACGTAAAGGTGACGGCACCGCTTTCCGTATGCGAAAAACTGACCCCGGAACAGGCCCGCGAGATAGCGAAAGCACTCAATGATCTGGCGGATAAGGCCGAATCCGAATCCTTTCGAAGGAACTTAACCCGATAGGCAGGTGGCGATATGAGTGACGGCAACTATTCGTATGCCTCGGATTCGTCGGAGCGTGTTGCCAACGAGCTGAACATTCTCAACACGTGGATGGCTCAGATCGTGGAAACCGGGCTTCCCCAAATCTCCGCGCAGTTGGCGGAAATCTGGGGAGAACAAGCCAAGCGTCGTGAGTCAGACTCCGAGTTTGTCCAGACGGTCGGAAAGCTCGCGCTGGTTGGCGGTGATAACGTCAATGGCCTTGGCTGTGGAGTCCATCGACGTTTTGATGTGTCTCAGCCAGGTCTCGGCGTTGTTGGAGGCGTTCAGGAAGCTCATGTCTCCCCTGATCTCCCGAGCCGCTTTTTGAAGCGCGTCGATGTCGGTCATTTTTCATTCTTCCTTTCGGGTTTGGCATGTGGTTTGGCGATTACAAGCCTAATCCGAAAGGGCCTTTAAACGATATTCACAAGAAAGAGAAAACAATGGTCAGCCAAAATCGTAACCTTTCCCAGAAGCTCGTGGTCGAGGAACGTCACACCCGTGAATACTTCACCGGCAACGTCACTGCCGAAGGTCTTATCAACGCGGAAATCGACACCGATTACGGTGCCCGCCCCCTCACTCCAAGTCAGGCGCGTTTCGCCGCCAAGGCCCTTGAAGACCTGGCCGACTGCGCCGACGAGAAGAACGAGGAATAACAAGTCCTGCCGCAGTGGGTCGTTTTTTATCCACCTATCGACTACAGGCAAATAAATACCATACTGCGATCTACTGCGGCAACCATCGGCCGGAACCCTTCGGGGTGTCTGGACACGCACCACCGTCACCACACCATAGGACTCGTCATCCATCTTTCAGAAACCAGAAACACGGTGGCGGCAAGGGCGTTCTCGGTTCGAATCCGAGTCCGGCCACGAGGAAAGGACATGTCATGAACAGGAAAACCTATGGGGCGCACTGCTCCGGCTGGCAGCATTCCACGGACGAACGCCGCCACATGATCGAGAACCTTATGCTGCTTGCCGTCATGACGGTGACGGTATGCGGGTTTCTTGTCCTCGCGTTCCAACCGTATGCGGGACCGTGGAGCATTCTGGCGGGCTTCTGCTGCTGTGCCCCACTGACGTTCGCCTACATCCTACGCGAGTAGCCATAATGCTTCCGGCCGGGGGTCTTTTTATTCCTTACTTTCCTCCCTGGCCGGTGGGGCCAAGCGCACGGTGGCCGTGGTCGTGAAGCGTTCCGATGTCATGGACTTCACGATCACACCCGGGTTCGACTCCCGGCTTGGCGCTCAGAAAAATTTAACCCCTTCGCGTCCTGCGTCGAAAACCAGCAAAACAAGGGTTTCGGACGTGTCAGCACCGGCGTAGAAGGACAACCAAATAATCAAGCCCAGTGGAGGGAAACAATCATGGAACTCACCCCATTCGACCGTATGAGACTACTCAACGAGGCGCGTGGACTATTGCCGCAGGACGAGCTTGAACGTCGGGCGCGCCTGATTCTCGACGCTCCCGTCATTCCTGCCAAGACATCGAAGGAACCCGACTCGCCTCGTCTCATCATCAGCGACTTCCTACGCTCGAAAGGATTCGAGCCGATGAAGAAAAGCGCCCTGCATTTCGGCTCCCGTCTGGCCGAGAACTACAAGCTGAAGTTCGGCTCCTACCCGCCGAAGCACGGGAAGACCTACATCTACTACGAGATCGACCGGCCTCTCATGGAGGAAACGTGGGCTCAGATTCAGACGGAGGACGCCGACTGATGGCATCTGATTTCAACTCCATCGCCAAAGCCATCCGTTATCTCGGTGATTGCGTCCGTTATCTCGCTGACAAGTATGTGGCCGTGAACGATCGCGTGTATTCGGATTGGAACGAGGCCTCGAAGGTCGTCGGTGACGTTGGCCGTGACCATGTGGCCGATTATGCGGAGGCATCTCACAAGCAGGGCAAGTCGCGTACTTGGCGTCACAGTCACCTGATGGAACGAGAGGAACAATTGTCCATGCAGTCGAGGGGTTCTCATGTTGACCCCGAATGATGTCCGGCATAGAAAGTTCCGCACGTATCGTTCCCTGCTTTACGGAGAGGTCTACGACGCGGAGGACGTTGACGATTTTCTCGACTCGGTGGCCGACACCATCAAGGTTTTAGGCAAGGAAGTACTCAAAGCAAGAAAGGAGTGGCAATGACCGTCGAGCAGATGGCCGATGACGATTACTTCGCGTTTGACGCGGTGGACCAGACCGCGTTGAAGAAGTATCTGGTCAGCCCGTTGGCGTATTCGCAGTATCTGACCGGCGAGCATTCGTCCTCCCCCCAGTTCGAGTTCGGGAAGGCGGCTCACAGTCTCATATTGGGCAGTGGCCCCGAGGTGCTGGTGAAACCGAACCTACGCACCAAGGAAGGCAAAGCCAGGTATGCGGAGACATTGAAACTGCATGAGGGCGAGGATATCGTATGGCTTTCCCCCGATGATGTGGAGAAGGTCGAGGCCATGCGGGACATGGTTGGAGATTTCTTCACGAAGCTGGATGGTCAGCCGGAGGTGGCGATGATCGCCGCCGACCCTGATACCGGATTGTTGATTAAGGGCAAGGCGGACTGGTTGCCGTCCACTCCCGACCCGGATGGTGTGCTGCGTATCCGTGATTACAAGACCACGGTGAAGTCGCCGGACGAGTTCGAGCGTTCCTGCTGGCAGTACGGGTATCACATTCAGGCCGCGTTCTACATGCGTCTCTACCGGTTGACGATGCCCGAATATAAGGGGCCGTTGGGTTTCGAGTTCGTCGTGCAGGAGAAGAACCCGCCGTTCGACTGGATGCGTTACGAGATTCAGGAGGATTCGCCCATCATCACCGAACTGGCGGAACCGAAGATAAACCACGCCTTGCAGGGCATCAGATGGTTCCGCGACAACACGGAGGACCCGTTGGAGGCTATGAGGGCCTACGGGTTGCCTAAATACCCGAAGGATGTCGTGTTCCCCGACTGGAAGCTGTTGGAGGAAGAGGAGGAGATTGAATCATGGCGGTAATTAAGAAGGACGCTCGGGGCGGTCGTGGCACGTATGCGACCCTGGCTCAGGTCGTGAACTATGTGGACGAGCAGGGGTTCGACCTGCAATGGCCGACCCAGTTGGTTGACGGACGCCTGTATGTGGATACGGCCGTCAGGAAGAAGGGCACGGACAAGTGGATTGCCAGTAATTGTCTTATCCCGGTCGAGGTGGGTGATTCGCGTGGCATGAGCGTCATGCAGGCCCTCGGTTCCGCATTGACGTATGCGCGACGCTACAGCACTTGCGGCGCGTTCGGACTGGCGACCACTGATGATGACGGTGAGACGAGCGGCTACAAAAAGCGTTCTGTCAAGGGTATGACCGACGAGCAGAAAACACAGATCGACCGGATTCTTGAAGACTGCAAGATTCCGGTGGGTCAGGAGAACGGTTTCATCGGCAACGTCCTGCAAACGCAGGTCGCTTATGGCACGTTGGCCGAATATCAGGCGCAACGGTTCATCGACGCTTATCGACAGCATAACGACAAGGTTAAGGAGGCTCCCAGTGAGCAGTGAGATTGGTTGGAACGACGTGAAGCCGGGCATGTGGGTTGAGTTCGATGATGCGGACGGGCATTATGCGGGCGAACTGCATGAGGTGAAGAAGCCAGAAAATCTGGTGGACGTTTTCGTCATGCTTCTGGGCCATAAGCCGCCACTGTACATCGAGACCGAGGATGCGGGCAATCTCGTGGTTTTCTTGGATTTTGGCGATGGGTACACTACCGGTTCCGTCGTTCGGAACGTGCATGTGTACGAGTCGAAGCCCGAGACGGAATCCGTCAAGCAGGCTGAAGATGATGACAAGAAACCGTTCTGGAAAGGCAAGACCTGCAAGGAGCTGGACGGACTACATGTCAAGATAACGTGGAATAACGGCGACACGATGACCAGTACTCTCAACATTTTTGGAAACGCTGGTCAGTGTGAACTTTCTCCCGCCCGTCATCCAGCCGCGACTTTCGCCCCCTACGCCGACATCAAGTCCATCGAACTGGTGGATGATGCCCCGCGCACGGATGATGCCCCGCGCGTGTGTATCACCGATATCACGAAGGTTCGCCCCGGCGACAAAGTGGTGGTGAAGAACGGCAACGAGTACACGGTGAAGAAGACGGATTCTGACCGTATGGGCGGACAGACCCTGTGCCTGAGTATCGGGGAGCTCGGCTTTTCGGACGGGTGGTGGATGGATGACTCCTTTTTCCAATATGCGTACCGCGGACCGTACACGATGGCCGACCTTCCGAAGGAGCCGGGCTTCTACAAGGCTCGCACCGAATCGGTGTGGAAGCATGACGGCAAACGTTGGATGCCGGTGCTCTCCCATGATGGCACCATCGCCCCCGCCTTCCCATGCCAGTCCCAATCCCGCAGCCAGTTCTTCAAGACCAGTGTCCGGGATGATCGTTTCCCGTTCACGAAGGTGGAGGCGAGCTTCGAGTGACTTTCACCCCGAGGCCGGGCTGCAAGTGCGCCAGATGCCTGTGGGCTCACGGGGACAAGATCACGCTCCACAAATGCCCCACATGCGGTGCCGTTGATTGCGCCGGAGCCCAATCACACATGCTGGTCTGCAACAGGCGGGCCATGGAGAAACACAAGACGAACAATTACAGGAGGAATGCGTAATGGCCGGAGAACCAAGCATCGAGTTTACCGGATATGCGGGAGAGATCAAGGATTTTCAGGATTCCAGTATTCTCAACGTCAGCGTCCATCCGGGTTACACGGATAAGAACACGAACCAGTGGGTTGACAAGGAGCCTCAGTTCTATGGTGTGCGTCCCTTGTCGAATCAGGCGAAGGATGCTTTGAATCAGGTTCGCCAGTTGAAGTCCCAGCCGAACATGAGCGTGAAGGTTCTTGTGAACGGCAGCTTGTCCAAAAGGGTGTCGGAGAAGGATGGGAAACGGTATGAGAATTGGGATGTCGCGGCCCGCACCATTGCGGTGTTGAGCGCGAAACCCAAGGCCCAGCAGTCTGGTTTCCAACAGTCGCAGCAGCAGTATCAGCAAGGCTTCCAGCAACCGCAGCAGGGCTTCCAGCAACCGCAACAGCAGTATCAGCAGCCTACGGACCCGTGGAGCCAACCCCAGGACGAATACGGAAATGGGCAGATCTAACCCGTCCCAACACGTCAAGGATTTGGTGGACGCACGCGACCAATACCGGTGCGTCCGCTGCGGCAAACCATTCCATTGGAGCGGTTTCAGCCGGCATCATCGCAGACTCCGGTCACACAAGTGGCCGGGACTGCATGAGGCGTCGAACCTCATCTTGGCGTGTGGGAGTGGCGATACGGGATGTCATGGGTGGATTCACGCCCATCCGCGTGAGGCCATGAGCTTGGGGTATATCGTGAGCGGTTTCAACGATCACCCCGAACTGGTGCCGATTCTCACCGCCCAACATGGTTGGGTGCTTCTGGACGATAAGGGAGGTTGGATGCGATGCGAACCGCCGAAGCAGTAAGCCTGTTGTTCATCCTGTTCTGCCGTGACCCGCAGTTTCGGCGGGCGTTGTACAAGCTCGACCCTGTGTTGTTCCGCAGGTTCACTAATGGGGAGGTGTGGCTGTGAACGTTGATGACATGACCGATGAGGAGTTCATCGACTATTGCCGGAACGGCGGCGAACTGTCCGGCCTGATAACTGAACGTCATCCGAAATGCGATTGGTGCGGTGGCATGTGCCGGGTCGGCAAGGATGGCATGTGCCGGAACTGTCGTGTCAGGGAACGGCGTCGAACCGACCCCGAGTATGCGCAGCATCTGCGTGATCTGGCGAATCGGCGGAACGCTCGTAATCGTGAGAAACGTAATGAGTATGCACGCCGGTACCGGTCGGAGCATTTGGCTCAGGCTCGGGCTTCGGCTCGTAAGTATGCCGCCGCCCATCAGCGTGAGATGGCTGAATACCATCGCCGTTGGAGGTCGGAGCATCCCGAGAAATACGCCCAGTATGAGGCGAAGCGGAAACGTAAACGACAACTAGCCAAGGAGGCTGTCAATGAGTGAGAAACCATTCTGGGCAGGTAAGACCCTTATGGAGATTCAGAATCTCGATAAGCGAGTCAAGGTGACAATGGAGAACGGAGACGTATTCATAGGGAAGCTCGTGCGGCGTTCCAGAGACACGGACGGTATATGTAGCCTTTCGATGCAACTCGACGCGCATCGAACATATTTACACGTGTTCTCGGCTGAATCATCTGATACGCAGCCCATCATTCCCAGTTACGTCGATACCGTCGAATTGTTGGATGACCCCAACTACGAGCGTATCGAGGAGGCTGATGACCTCCAAGAGAAAGATATTGCCGTTATGCTCGACGGCAACCGCTACAAGGTCACAGATGTGGAAAAAGACCGTAACCGATTCTGGGGTCGGGTATACGGCGCTGTCGGGCAGGAATGTATCGCCCTTGGCTTCAACGCCTTCACCTACGGACTCCGTCCGAAGCCCCGGCTTCCTGACAAGCCTGGACTGTGGTTGGACAAGGACGATAACACATGGGTGATGGGCGAGAATGCCTTTCCACTCACGTGTATTGATGCCGGTAATTGGAGTATCACGCGCCCGCAGTTCTCAACGGATAGCGTTCAGGTTCTAAATGCTGCACCGTTCCGATTGGCTAAGGCGGTGGAAGCATGAGCAATCGTATTGTGAAATTGCCCTCGGTCGAATCTTTCGGCCGTCTCACGCCCGACAAGTGGCTGGCCTTGAAGAATCTGGAAGAGAGCGCCGAACTGGTCGAAGCCTGCAAACAATACCTGAAAGCCAGCGACCCGACAGACCCGAGCGGCATTGGCCGGGAGTTCGATGATCATGCGAACTGCCTCGCCTGCTTCGGGGTGAACGTGGGCGGCGAGCTCGGCGATGACCGGGACAAGGCGAAAGCCGGATGGATAGGTTACGTGCGCGACCAGCGCCGCCAAGCCATGCTCGGCGAGCTCGCCGACGTGTTGCAGACGGTCGGCAACCTGATCACCGCGTTCGACATCACCGACGAGGAACTTGCTCAGTCTATGGATGATTGCCTTGTTCGCAATCAGGAACGAGGTCGACTGTGAGCATCATCAGCAGTGAGGCGAAGTGGGCTGTCCTCCAACGAGTTGTCCGTCTATCCCTCGAGGAAATACGTGGCACGACCAAGGGCAAGGAATACGAGGCCGGTTTTATCGCCGGAGCCACGCGCCGGCCCACGAACGAGGAAATCGTAGCCGGAGCGAAAGCGTTCTACGAGGCGTTGAAGCCCGACTCTTACCCTCAATGGGATTCTGACTGCGCGTTGAGGGCCGAATACTACGACGCCATGCGACTCGCAGTCAAGGCAATGCAAGGAAAGGCAACGGAAGAATGAATCTTTTAGATGAAACCAAGGGTGCGATCTCACAAAGCGAGCATTCGACCGATGACGTTCGATTCGTAGGCTCCCGCGACGAGAAGCTGGGAATTCCGTGGAGTCAGGCCGAAAAGGTGCTCGACATCGATTACGACAACGGATACGGCAGTCAGGAGATAGCCGCCGATCTGGTCGTGGCGTTCACTGATGGCGGGTTCCTGCGCCGCGAAGAATACGACGGCAGCGAATGGTGGGAGTACGAGCCACCGTTCAGAGTCACGGAGACGCAGAAGCCGTTCAAACTCGTGAAGATGCTCAGCTATTCCACACGGTTGCTTGTGGACATCAATTACCCGATGGAGGCAACGGAGGAATGAGCGACATGAGGAGCTTCATCAAGGTTGAGCACAGTCGTTTTACTTTGATTTTGCGCAAGGGGATGCTCCCGTTCCACTGGATTGCGGAGTCTCATGTCTACCCGGACAAGGGTTATGTCACGGCGGTGCGGGAGCGCACCAACTACGGCGCTGTATGGGCATTGAGCAGTAGGGGCGCTCTCGATCAGGTCATGCTCTCGATCTGGGAGGACATCGAATGGTTGGACGAAAGGATGGACTGATGCGTGTGCATCGTCCGAGACTACAAAACCAAACCGAAGGAGACAACCAATGAGTGATTACAAGCAGCGGATGATCCGCGAACATCGAGAATTGCAGGAGCGTATCAGCAAGCTGGCGCACATGCTTGAGGGCTACGCGGAGGGCACGTTGGACTTCACGCCCGCGTGCTCCTTCCAGCTCCTTGAAAGCCAATTGTACGCGATGGGGACATACGCGAACATCTTACAGGAGCGTGCGCGTATCGAACAGGTGGATTTGAACGCGCCTCTTGAGGGAGGTGAGTCTGGTGAGGTTCCACAGGATTAGCCCGTGTCCCAAATGCGGGACACGTTCTTTATCGTGATGTTCCGCTGCACTGCCTGCGGGCTCAGCTTCGAGGGAGGCTGTTCACGTAAGCCAGCACCGTATGAGTTGCAATACAACATCGCCGCATGGAACCGTATATGCAACGGTGATAAATGCTTCGCGTTGACCTACAAGAGTCTGGGAGGCAGACGATGAGAGACAAGGCGATGCCGTTGGGCAAGAAGTTCAAGGTCCGGTTGACCATCACACCGGAGGAAACCGGAACGCCCGTGGACATGCTGGGATTCACATTCACCAGCGGCCGGAACGGGCGTATGGAACTGGACACAGAGTACAACAACATTCCCAAACTGGCTGATGACGGGCTCGACTCACTGTCGATTCTCGTGATCCTCAAAACACTGGAGATGTGGGCCCAGAAGGGATATGAGCTGTTCCAGCCCATCGTTCAACGATTTCACGGAGACGGACGATGAAGGCGACGAGGGGGACGGACGTGGAGATCGAACGACGGTGCGGCATGGTCACAGGTGCCTCCTGCGGGAATGTGACCCTGAGCTGGATTCCCGGAGACGGCCGAAACGGCACCCGCTCATGGGTGCTGGCCACTCATGCTGGCGACAGCATCCGCCGCATCCGGTTGAGCAGGAACGAGCTCGGCGACCTGGAGGCCATCCTCCAATCGATCGCGAACGAGAAGAAGGAACTGAGAGGCAGACGATGAGCACTCTGGATATTTTGGGCAACACGAGCGAGCAGGCGGATTCGATACGTCTGATGCTCAAAGTGCGGGGCATGAAGGACGGTCGTTTCATCGACGCCGACCCGCTCATCATCCTCAAGGCCGACAATCATCAAGGCTCCGACAGGTGGGACGTGTATGTCAGCAAGACGGTGTATCCGACCGCCGAATCGTATGGCACGCTCGCCGGCATACTGCGAATGCTCGCCAATGACGTGGAAATCATGGCACACGAGAAGGAAATGGGAGGCAGACGATGAACGGTGACGTGACTGCCATGGACATCAATTGCGCACTCGCCTCCCGTTACCGGCGTGACGGTGACGGGTATTGGTCGGAGATTTCGGTCACTGAGCCGAATGACACGGTGCTGCGTCTGGACGGCGTGGCGTTGGAGGTCAACTGGCGCGGGGACACATGGATCAGCGGATTCGAGGTCAAGGTGAGTCGCGGCGATTTCCTCCGCGACGCGAAATACCTGCGCTACAAGAATTACGTGGACGATCTCACCCTCGTCTGCCCCGCCCGCATGATCGACCGCAGCGAGGTGCCCGAGCCGGTTGGCCTCATGTACTACGACCCGTCCAAACGCACGTTGAGATACCGGCGCAAACCCAACCCATGTCATGGTGACACCCGGCAGGTCGAACACCGGCTGCTGAAAAAGCTCGCCGCCAGCGAACGGCCGGACCGGTACGGGCATTACGAGACCGCCGCCGAGTATGTCGCACAGCGAGAGGCGATGAAAGGCATAGGCCGTGCGCTCGGGACGAAGATGGCGTTGCGGCTCCAACAGCTCGAACAGTTGCAGGAACCCACCGAGGCACGACGTATACAGGCACAGTCCAAGGCGTTCGAACGGGTGTGCGACATCCTCAGCCGCCACGGCTACCAGATCAGCCGGTGGACCCGCACCGAGGATCTTGAGACCAGACTGAAGGAACTGGACGAGGCGCTTTCGAGCGTGGTGCCCACCGGCAAGGTGGACCGCGAGACCCTGTACGCCATCAGCTGCCTGCAACAGTTGAGAACGACTCTGGGACTCCAAGACCGAAAGGAGCACGGACGATGAGCTATAAGGCGAGGACATTCACCCGTGAGGAGTTTCGAAAGGTCATCGCAGCCGCCATCTACGACTACGAACACGCTCCCGCGAAATGCCTCTACACGACCAAGGATGCGGCAGACCAACTCTACGGCCATTACGGCGAGGAAACCGAGGTGAAGGAATGAAACCACGAGTGTATGACGATTTGGTCCAATCCGCCGTCGAATTGAGTTGCTTCGGTACAGGCCAGTCAACCATCGAGGAAGGCCGAGCCGCCTATCAAGCATGGCTCAAGGAGCATGACCGGCAGATAGCCGAAAAAGCATGGGAAGAAGGGTATATCCAAGCCGTCAAGAACATGAATCCCATGCCCGGCGAGGAATCGACCGAATACACGCCAAACCCATATCGAAAGGAGAACGCATGAACGAGATTCAGCTTACAGACCATTTGGTCGCGCATATCAGCGCGGGAAGCGACTACGGCCGTTATCAAGCCAAAATCTGCGAAGACGGCAACTTCAGAAACTTCCTGTACGCCATGAGCCTCAAACGTCTCAAGCGCAAATGCGAAAAGTATGCGAAACGTGAACGCAAGGCCATCGCATATGTCGCCACGCTCAAGGAGGAATCATGAGCGTAAGTAGTCTCAAAACGCGAAGAAGGAATTGAATTGAGCGGCTGGCGTGACAAGGCCGCGTGCCGTGACATGGACCCTGACCTGTTCTTCCCAACCACGTCCAGCGAGGAACGATTGGCGCTCAAGGCCTGCGCCCAATGTCCGGCGATATGCGAATGCGCACGGTACGCGGCGCAACACGACAGAATCAGCGGCTACCCATTGCAAGGCGTATGGGGTGGCGTGAACAGGAGCAGAAGAAGGAATCGAAATGAGTGACAAGGATATGGTCGCGGTTTACGAACGACGTGACGGCAGCAAACCCGGATTATGGTCCGTGTACTGGTATTTGGGGTGGGACGTGTTTTGCTCGTTCTCCCTCGCGGTGGGCATCACGTCAAAGAATACGATGATGGCCATTGTTCAAGCGTTTTGTCTGCTGGTTTTTCTTGGACTCACCGTCTGGCAGTTGAACCATCTGACTTGGAGCATCACCGACTACCGGGTGCGGGTCGGCACCAACTTGGCGAAGGAGGCTCATGTTGAGCAAAGCGGCAAGTAGAGCATGGCAGATGCTCATTGAAGACTCGAACCGTCCGGCAGAGGAGATTCGCTTGGCTACCGGACTTCGGGTCGATGTGATCGAGCAGATGCGCGGGGACGTACAAAAACGACTACGAGACAACCCGGAGTTCTGATTATGAGACCGAGTTATCTGCCCGTCCAGTATGAGCATTGCCCGTACTGCGGAGGAATCTTGAACGTATTCGGGGACTGCGTGGACTGCCAGTTTCACGATGACCCGACTGAATGGTGGATGGACGAATGAGCCGACAGAAAGCCAAAGGCACACTGCTTGAATCCAAGGTGGTCAACTATTTGCGCGCCCGGTTGGGTGACAGCGAGCAGACGATACACCGTGAAGTGTTGCATGGGACGAAAGACCAGGGCGATATCACCGGTCTGCGTATCCACGGCCAGCCGGTCGTATTGGAGTGTAAAAACTACAGCACCTATACGGGGAGACTCAAGGAGTGGATGCAGGAGGGCCGTACCGAGGCGGGTAACGCTGACGCACCTTACTGGTTCGTCGTGTTCAAACAGAAGGGTCTCGGCTTGAACACGTTGTCAAGCATGGACAACCAGCCCGTGCTCACCGACTTAAAGACCCTCGCATTGATAGCAGGACATGGAATCATCGAAGGAGACGAAGAATGAGCTACGACCTGTATGTGGTACGCCGGGATATTCCCGAGAACTTCTGGGATTACGGGTACGACCCTGACTATGACTATGGCTGCTACTTCAACTACACGTACAATCTCGGCCCGTTCTTCGCCGCCTATCATGTTCGCCCGTCAACCGACTTGGACGGCAAGACCGGTAGGGAATGCGCCGAAATCATAGGGCACGCCCTCATGCGCATCTACCTTCAGCCGTTGCATGAGCTGCGTTCCGAATACAATCCGCGCGACGAGAACGGCGAGTTGGTTGATTGGGGCAGTGTGGACGGCGCAATCAAATGGTTGGAACGTGTCCAAGACTATTGCCGGGAACACCCGGATTACGTGGTCAGGGAACGCTCCTGATGGGAAACAGTCACAACACGACATCCACCGAATGCATCGACTGCGGGCGTATCCGGCCACGTAACCAGATGTGCAGCGGGCCCCGTTGCCGCAACTGCCATATCAAGGCCGACCCCATACGGTTGGCGAAGCATAGAGCCGGAAGCGCGAAATAGGCAAGGGAGCATAAAACCAAACGCACTCCCCCATTGCCCATCCAAGAGGGCGGCATGGTTTTCGCCGGCCACCCCATCGACATCGATGACCCGTATCTGCGCGAATTCATCGAAAAGGCAAGGAGAACATGATGGAAGATAGGAAACTCGTTGATTTCGCCCAGTGGCTGAACGATCATCCGGGCGAATGGAATCTTTGGCCGTATCTCATTCCGATACAGGCCGACCGCAGGGATACGGTCGCATCGATGAGGCTTGTCATGGACCGCATCAAAAATCATCGGTATGACGAGTTCCGCGTGGACACCGCCCTGCTCGAATACGAACTGTTCAACGGTTTCATGGGCTTCGACAACGGTGGCGTGCATGAGAACGGTCTCGCGTTGAAGATGAGGCTCAAAGCATGACCGCGCGTGGAGATGACCGCAAACTCATGCATTGGATAGCCTCGCACGGCTACACGGTGGTACGCGCCGGCAGCGGCCACTGGAAGATATTCGATGACGGCGTGCTGCTCACGGCGACGAGCGGCACGCCCTCGGACTGGCGAAGCCGCCACAACTTCATACGAGATTTAAGGAGACGAACATGTTCAATCTAGCATCGAAGATTCGGCACTGCTGCCCCCTCTACGGATGTGTCCCGCTCATATTCGAATGGAGAGGCCGCTACATGTTTTTCTGCACCCACTTGGAAGCCCCTTATGCCGATACGAGAGAGGAAGCATGGGATAAGTGGTGCGGGATGGTTGAGAATATTTGGGAAAGGGACAGGAAATGAGCATGAGAGTGAGAACAACCTACTTGGCAAAATGTGACTACCCGGGCTGTTGCATGCAGTACGACTTCTGGGCAACGAGCGAGGAAAACGCAATCATGGACATTACCGACGACGAAGACTGGTTGTGCCTGTTCACAAATGATAATGAGCCGCGATTCTTCTGTCCACTGCACTTGCGATACGTGCAAAACTCACAGTATGACTGGCTGACCGTATTTTACGATTCCGACAACCCAGACACGCAAACAAGCTTGCACGCTCTAAACAAGTACTACGAGGATATGAGCACACCGCAACCACTGCCAAAACCGGAATGCGAGGACACCATACTAGCGATTCTCACAAGCGAGGACACGAAATGAGCGGTGTGTTAGAACTCCTCCCGCATGACATGGGTCTGCGCGTGGAACTTGATACGGACGAAACATACTACCTGAAAAGCGGATGGATAGGATGCTGTGACGGTATCTACGGGCTTGCTGTGAGTTATACGGATGGTTCCGGCATCGGACACGTTTCATTCCTTGGCAATCCTGCTCCCATCGCAATCATGAACAGCCATGTGAAGCTGGCAGTCCCATTTGAAGATGAAACCGAAACCACCGAGCAAAGCGAGGATGCGAAATGAGCATCGCTGATGATGAAGCTGAGAAGGCGTATCCGACCCGCTACTGGAATGGAACGCATGTCAAGGAACAGTTTTACTGCGACACGGACGATCTACAGGAAGCTTACCTGCGTGGCTACAACGCACCACCCACGAATGCAGAGATTGAGGCCGTGGCGAGACGGCTCTGCTGGAACAGCTGCAAATGGGATGGCGTCGATAGCTACGCGGCGAAAGACGAGGATGACGCATGGAATTATGCCGGTGAGATTCCCGGCTCCCATGAGGAATATATCCGACAAGCCAAGGAACTACTCGCACTGGCGCGGAAGGCGGTAAACGAATGAGTTGCATTGGCAAGGCCGAAACACTCGCCATCGCCGCCGCCGTACTGTTCTCCGTACTGTTCTCCGTACTGTTCTTCGCCCTCGTTGCCTATCTCGGCTGGGCTGAAGAAACGGCGGACACCATCATCCTCCGCGACGGCAGCCGATCATACGCATGCCAGACCAGCAGAATCTCACAAGCACCACACAACTGCAAACCGGTCAAGGAGAAACGATCATGAGCCTCGGATACGTGGAATGCGCCCACTGCGGCGAGACGGTGGGCACATATTACGTGACATGCCCCTACTGCGGGTACAAGCTCGACAAGCCGGAACCGTTCTTCCCGCTCTCCCTCGACTAGGACGCGAACCAGCCCGGAAAGGAGATTGACCGATGGCAAGGAGCGGATACGTGCAGCTCGTCAACGGCTTCTACGACAACGACAAGATACGTGACCTCGTGCGCATGGGACACGCCGACTCCGTTGGCATATTCTGCATGGCCCTCTCGCTGTGCGGCGACAGGCTCACGGACGGCTTCATATCACGACGCGCCTTGCTGTCGAACATCGGAGCCACACCGGAACAGGTGCAGGCTCTCGTGGACGAGGGGATGCTCGAAGAGGTGGACGAGGGCTGGATAATCCACGACTACACCGTCCACAACCGCACCAAGGAACAGGTGCTGCACGCGCGCACCGACGCCAAGGAACGCAAAAGCAAATCCCGGCATCACGCCACTGTCACAAGCATGTCACAGCGTGACATCGCTGTGACATCGGGACAAACACCAGAACACCAGAACACCAGAACACCAGAACACCAGAATGAATTATCTAAAGATAATTCAACTCCCCCTACCCCCTCAAAGCCTGACTTCGATGGACTGCTCGACAGTCTTGAGCGTATTTACCCGACGAACAGGTTCGACGGGAAGACATCTCAGGCTCGAATGCAGTTGGAAATCGAATGGCCCAAGATCGTGAAAGCCGCTGGCGAGGCTGACCCGCGTGAGTTTCTTGAAGCCAAAACCCGAGCGTATGTCGGGGCCACCGAGGAACGGTTCGTGAAGACGTTCAGCCGGTTCATCGGCGGGGAACTGTACGCACGCAACTGGGAGAAACCCAAACCGGAGACACCGAGTCCACGACAAGTCCAGCCGGTCAAGTCCCGCAGTCAGCAGAATCTCGAAGCGAACATGGCGAAGACATGGCAGTACATGACCGAGGAGGAGCGTGCCCGATACTCGCAGGGAGGTTTCAATGCTCAGCAAGGGTGAGGCGGCGGCGTTGTTGTCGCTGATTAACGCGCATCACGGCAACGCGCAGTGGGATGATGTTCAGCTTGACGCTTTTTATTCGGAACTGCGTTCGGATATCACGGCGGTGGAGGCGCGTGAGGCCGTTCGACGCTTCTACGCGGACAACAGCACGGGTCGCTGGTGTGGTTCCGGCGACATCAACGGCATCGTCCGCAAGCTGCGCAACGGTGCGAAACCGTCCGAAGCGCAGATAGGCCTGGAGTGCGAACGTTTGGGACTGGTGGAAGATCAGGCGTGGTTGTATCGCCGGCAGCGCATGATGGGCCGTTCTTCGGATGAGTCTCGCCGGGTGGCGTTGGCCGCGCGTGACCCGTTGCGTTTGCCGCCCGCGAAACCCAAGCGCAGGCGTGAGGGCGGTGGTTTCAATCCGGAGTTGGGCGTGGCGTTGGACGAGGTTCTGGCGACACGCCGTCCGGCTGAATCATGACCGGTTTGATGGCATAATTGGGAGTTGCTGACACGTCCGAGACCTTCAAAAAAACCGAAGGTCAAGGTTACTATTGTCTTTTTCCACTGAAACTACGAGGCTCTGCCGCTACCACGGTTGCTGGCGGGATATCGTCACCGACGCGCCGTCGCCGCTTATCGGACATGGCGTCGAACCGAATCTGAATCTCCTGTGCGACAAGCACGCCAGCCAGTTGACCGGCGACCTGCGATGGTTGGAACGCAGCCTGCCCGACCTGTGCGAGTATCGCATCAACCGCGCCTACGGGCACAAGAACGGTGGCGGCGGTCAATCCGGCACCGCGCCCACACCGTTACGCGAGGCCCTGCATGACCTGCTGTACGCGGACGATGACCACGGTTATCCGGGGTTGCAAGGCACGTTGTACGAGTGGGTGCGCAGTCTGAAAATCAATCTGCCCGAGTCCACGCCACTGTCGGACATGGTTCGCCGTATCGCCGATCATCCGAAACTCGTGGAGCATTCGAGCACCCCTGTGTATGCGGAACTGGTTCACAGTCTGACACGCAAGCTGCGTCGTTTCCTCACGGACGATGACGGGGAAACCGTATTGTACGGGCCATGCCCGGCCGACAAGTGCTTGGGTCAGCTTTCCTGCTATGTGGACGCGGAGACGGCGAAATGCCCGAAATGCGGTTTCAGTATGCCGGTAGCCCTTATCAGGGCGGAACGGGTGAAACGTCTCCTCCAATCGGAGGCGGTGAGAACCCGTGGCGAACTGTTGGACATCATCAAGGCGTGCGGGATGCGCGTGAACCGCAGCACTTTGCGTAGTTGGATACATCGAGGCCAGTTGCCTCAGCAGGGCGAGGATGCGTACAGCAATCCGCTTTACAGGTTCAGTGACTTCTACCGTCTCGCGTCCGGCCTGTCGGAGGACGCGGACGTGTGGGAGATCATGCAGGTTTCGCAAAACCAATCCAAGGAAGGAGACACCAAGTGAGCAACCAGATTCAACCATTCGACTTCAACGGCATTCAGGTGCGTGTCCTAACCGACGAACACGGCAACCCGTGGTTCCTTGGAGCGGACGTATGCGCCATTCTCGGTACGGCCACCAACCATATTCGGGAATACCTCGATGCCGATGAAATCACCAATATCCGTAGTACGGATATTGCCCAGAACGGAGGCAAGGCACCCGTTTTCGTGTCCGAGTCCGGCTTGTACTCCCTCGTGTTACGCAGCCGCAAGCCCGAAGCCCGCGAGTTCAAACGCTGGGTCACGCACGAGGTGCTGCCATCGATTCGCAGGCATGGTGCGTACATGACCGAATCGACTTTGGAAAAGGCAGTCACCGAACCCGACTTCCTTATCCGGCTTGCCACGCAAATCAAACAGGAGCGGGCGGAAAAAGAGAAGGCCCAAGCACAGGTCGAACGGATGCGTCCCAAGGCATTGTTCGCTGACGCTGTGGAAACCTCGAAGACCAGCATCCTTGTGGGCGACTTGGCGAAAGTCCTGAAAGGCAATGGCGTGGATATTGGCGGCACTCGCTTGTTCGCGTGGCTGAGGGACAACGGATGGCTGATGAAAACCGGCAGCTCTCGCAACATGCCCACGCAGAAATCTATGGGATTGGGCTTGTTCGAGATCAAGGAAACCACCGTGGTTCACTCGGACGGTCACACGACCATCAACAAGACGCCGAAAGTCACGGGCAAAGGTCAGACGTTCTTCGTCAACAAGTTCCTCGGACACAGGGAGATTACTCAATGAGCATCAATCTTGGTACCACGGAAGTGGAATTGAGCTTGTACTCCAAGGCGCTTCAACTAGCCACGTTCACCGTGGAAGTCCCGGTGGCGGGCGAACTGGAACCGGACAGCGTGTTCATAGGCGACGACATGCAGCCACGCGCGCACGTGACAGTGACGCTGCCGCCCGACGGTTCCGTCGAAAAGGCCGTTAAAGCCGGGGTTTATGCGTTCCAGAAGGCGTTCAACGAGTCGATGGAATCGAGGAACGTATGAACTGGCTGAAGCGACTGCTGCACTTGGAGGAGCCGGAACCGGTCGAAAAGCCGGAACCTAAGCCACCGGTGTTGGAGCCATGCCCTATCTGCGGACGCACACCCAAGCCGAAGTATGTATACGACGCCATCCTTACCCGCTACTACTGTCAGGAAGACTCCGTGTGGCTGTTCTCGGAGTGGTGCGATCATTCCGCGAGTATCTTCTCGTTTGCCCCGTTTGAGGACAAGGACGTTCCGAAGTGGAATATCGGTTGCAGACTGTTAAGGACAATTGCTGCCGTGCCAGTTCCCGAATGCCCTGTCTGCGGGGAGAAACCCACCGTGCAACCGGATACCGAGTCGGATATTCCCCAGCTTGTCTGCTCATGCAACGAACTGTTGGGCAACGATGGGATAACCAACGTCTATCAGCGCAAACACGAGTGGATACGTCGCTGCAATGCGTTGAAACGCAAGCAGGACAACGTGAAAGACATGGAACAGCTTATCGGAGAAACACAATGAACGGACATTATTCGGTTATCACGAATTTCGGCTGTCATTGGACATGCCCCTACTGCATCGTAAGGAAAACCGGATTGAACGTGCCGGTGACGGACATGCAGGCCACGCTGCGGACCATCAGCCGTGAAAGCGAACACCACCCCATGAGGTTCCTGAGCTTCAGCGGCGGCGGAGACCCCCTGTTCCCCATGCGCGAGCCGGAAGCGTCGAAACGTGTCGCCTTCTACCGGGAGGCGATACGCAGGGCCGGAGACTGTCTTACGGAAACCGAGATGCACACCAGCTACTTCCAATGCGGACGCAACGTGGCTCAAGTCATGCAGCAGGTCAGGTTCAGCCGCGTGGTGTATCACATGCGTCCCACGAGCTTGTCCGATGACGTGGCGTTGGCATTGCCCCGCAAATGGTTCGACGGTCAGAAGGTGCGTGTCGTGTACGTGGTCACTCCCGATTTCACGCCGGAGCGTATCGACCGGATAGCCGATCTCGTGGCCGGCAACAACGTGGTCAATGAACTGTCGTTCAGGCAGAAGGTCAACCCTGACAACACCATCGACCACACGTGCGAGAAGTATCTGAAGGCTGGCCATCAAAAACGCTGGTGGTACATCCAACAGGATGATTACAACATGTACGTCGTGAACGACCGGCTTTACACACGATTCAGCGATATCGGCAAGGAGGACCACAGGTGAGCAAGAAGATTCGCGTCGGCTGGGATGACCTGAAGCCCGGCGATTTGATTCACGTCAAAGGCAGCACGAACACATACAGGTTCAAGTCCCGCACTGATTGGCATTCTATGATTAAGGTCGAGGGAGACGGAGTTGGTGTTTCCGCCACATGGAAGCTGGGAGTCGAAAAGGAACCGGTTTCAGTGTTTCTCGTTGTCTATGAGGAGGATTTCGATTACGCGACACGTCCCGCTCCAAAGAAACCGCATATTGAAGAACCGGTTTCGCCAGGCGAATACTGGGCGCGTACCCAGACTGGCGAGGGAGAGACGTGGACGCAAATCATCAAAGCCTATGTCAACGACTACGTTCTGCCGTCCAGCGACGATAATTGCGTATATCAGGTCAGTAGGCATTCGGGCTTACGCGGGTTCCTGTGGATGAAATGGTGGGAATTGTTGGAGGCCAATAAGCAGACTCCGATTCTGGAACTGTTGTCTGCCGAGGAATACTACACGAGAAAAGCCAAGGGCCAGTCATGAGAAAGCTCATTATCTCATGAGAATGCTCATTATCATCGTGGAGGACGCATGAGCCAGCAGATTCATCCCAGTCAGCTCAGAATCGTGAACAACAGGTTGGCGGAACTAGGCAAGATAGTGGTCTACCAGCCTGACATGTTCCGCAGCCGTCCCGAGCTTCAACAGGATATGATCGCCTGCTGCAAGGCGTTTGCCAGCTACATGACCGTGCACATGCTGACCGCCTCGATACATTTGGCCACGATGACGCCCGCATTGGCGGAACAGCTGAACCATGCACGCAAAAAAGCAAAAGGTTTGGAGGAATACCAATGAGACACATATTCATCATCGACGGCGGCAATGCCGCCGAAGAGTTTCCCTTCGGGTCGATGTTGTACGGTTTTTCGTCCACGAATGGCGACCATGTGAACATTCGAGTGTGCAGACGCTGCAAGATGAACCCATGCCGCTGCACGATGGCCGGTGAGAAGCTGCTGCGCACGGTCAAACGTAAGCCAGTCCCCTATTGTTCGGAAACCATGCTGGAAAACCTAAGGAAACAAGATACCCACCAGCTTCACTGACGCATGGAATGGCGGCGCTATCCGCGCCTCGGTCAAGGCCGTGGCGGTTGGTTTGGCCTATGAGAATGCCGTCCTAGTGTGCTTCCACGAGAGGCAGCGGCGTCTTATAACACGCCTATCATAGCTTAAAACCCGTGAAAATCTATTTTTTATTGATCTTCACGGGTTTCAGTGAATGAAAAGCATGTTTTCGTATAATCGGGCCCACGTTTTCCACTTATCCGTCAAAGACCGGCACGTGAATCGTATTTGTATTCGTCATCTTCCATACCAATGAATATCGGCTCCACACCGAACATGGCCTTGAACAGTTCACGTGCGAACACATCCACTTCCTCTTTCGTAGGCTTGTGATCGTATTCCGGCCACGTGTTGAACCCATTCCAATTGCGGTTTATCGGCCATGCGCCTTGACGGGTTTCCAAACGCCATTTTCCGCTGGGCATGTGGACGATGGTGGTTTTGATGGACATGATAGTTCCTCCTGAAAGAATATTCGGGCATGACGAAACATCATGCCTCTTGTACTTGGTTCGCTAATTCCCAGAAGGCCACAAGAGAGTCCCGTGGCCTCCAGTGTATCAGTGTTTTTCGTATTCCTTGCATAGGTTGGCGGCGAACTTGGCGAGATTATCGGGGGGCAAGCACATAGTTCTCCCCGCTCTCCCCCGCCTCGTCATAGTATTTCCACACCTCATGCAAGGCGGCTCTCATACGTTCAGCGTCCATTGATTACCTCCTGATTCCAGTCCAACATGTCAGCGGCCAACCATTGCCCGCCGCCTGAAGCATTGGCGTACAGCCAAGCCCCGTAAGAGATTCGAGCCGCCTTATCGCGTTTAAGCCATGCCTTCAGCCATATGAGACGCAGCTCCCAGCGTGGTATACGCCGCCACAACTCGGTGTTGGTGGCGGGGTCGAAACGCTCATAACGGTAGATTGCGGTAATCAATTCGCCCACTTTCTCTTGACATGAGAGCCGTCCTCGTAATCGGCGCTGACCATATCGTTGTCCAGTTCGTCAATGTCCAACAGGTCTCCAACGCCGTTTTCGTCAACCCAGTCGCTCAACTGGTTGAACGTCAAGCCTTTCGGCGCGGTGACGTGACGCTTCTCGATCTGCGTCACGCGCTGGTAAATCGTGTAGACTTCGGTTTCTTCATCCATGATGGAAACTCCCTTGTTATTGTCCGGTAAAACGATTAACGGGACAATAGACAGCTCTAAAGTCCCGTCTAAATGCTGATTTATGTGAAAACCGCACCATAGAAAGCCCTATGATGCGGTTCTAAATGATGGTTTCTATAAGAATGGCCTCATAGAACAAGTCCATGAGGCCATGAAAACGATAACGGCTATACGCTCCGCCTGTATGGTGGAATGTCCAACGTGGCTTCCAATCCGTCGTTAACATGCTCCGCGTCCCTCAACGAGAGTCGTCCGAACCATTGCAGCAGTTCGCTCCTGTTGAAGTAGAAGCGTTGCGAACAGCGCACGAGCGACGGCTTCAACAGCCCCTCGGCCTTCCAGTCGAGCAGCGGCACGTCACCGGCCTCATCCCAATCAGTGTTGCCGGTTATCTTCGCCACGATACCCGACACCAGATCGCCGTCAACCTCGGCGATAACCACCGGACGCGGCTTCCCGATACCGGGATGGTCGGGAAACTCGACCCACATCAGCCACACGTCATACAGGCGCGGTTCACTTGGCGTACTGGTCATAGACATCATCCTCCGAATCATCCCAATCGGCGGGCAGTATCACATGGCCCTTCTCCGAACGCTCGAACATGTATGCATTGTGAACAGGCGGCACCGGGTAACCGTCCGGCGTGTGCCGCGTCGGCCTGAACGGCAACCCGTTGTCCACCAGAGACTGGCGTAGGAACATGTTGACTGCGGTGCTCAGGCTCATGCCCATGGAATCGTAGAGCGCGGCGGCACGCGCCTTGACATCATCATCGATATTGGCGACCAGCTTACCCATAACAACCTCCTTAACGGTTAATAGATGGTATCAATTATATACCATATTTGGTTAAAAACGGAATGCCGTCCGGTGGAAGTGAGGAAAACACCGGGCGGCAGGAATCAATAGGCGGTAATGACGTCCACACGGCCATTGTCGGAATACTCCACCTTGCGAAATGAGTCAAGATAGGACTGCTCCGCAATATCGCCGCCTTCCATCGCCTCGCAATAGGCCCAACAAGGCACCCAATGCCAGAAACGCCAACCGAAGTGATGGAACGTGCACGGGTTGATCTCATGCCAGCAGACCAGCCATTCCACTGCGTAGGTCAGCCACTCCCAGTAGGCGCGGGGCTTGCTGATTCGAGTGTAACGGTAATGGTCATGCTTGTCTTGCATATAGTAAGTGGTCATTTGAAAAGCTCCTTAGAACAGCGGCAAAGCAAACCGCTTGTCGGGTAAATCGGTGGCGTTCAATGCCGCCAGAATCAGGTCAGACGTGTGGAGTGGAATGTTTGCGCGTACCGCCGCGATATTATCCGGCGTATACGCATAGCCAGAGGACTCCAGAACCTCACGAATCTTGCTAGTGGGTATCTTGACTTCCATCATTCCCACCCCAGCATGTCGTCGATGCACCAGCCGATAGCGCACTCATACCGGTCATACGTGGTGGAATACTTCTGTGAGAACGCCTCACGCGCCCTCTTGTCGAGCATGTCCAACGACAAACCGGTTTCGGCTATCTGCTGTTCCGCAGTATCGAAGTCCGGCGCGGTGTATGGCTTGTCCAGCTTCAGCATGGCACGACGGCGTAAATCATCGATAAAACCATGCTGGCAGTCGAAGATATCCGCCACGCTATCCGCGTTATCGGCGGCCATCTCGTAAGCCGCCTGCAACAACAGGCGTACGGCTTTCTCCCGAATCTCGCTCATGTCACGCCGCCTTAACCCACTTGTCGCGGACGGTAGCCACGTAATCGGCCACCGCCTTTTCCAACTGCCTGTCACTGCCACGCTCATAACGGGCACGGTAGGCGACAACGCACCTGCCATTGGCCGAAGCAACGTAGGCCACCTTGCGGCCCTTGCTGGTACGGAAGTGACGGATAGGGCCCAAACCTTGCAATTCGGGGCATTCCTTAGCCATCATCAGGTCAGGCATCGTACAATAGGAGACGGCGAAACTGTTCACCTTCGGCGGCACTTCGGGAATCTCCTGTGTATCCGGCGCGGGTTCATCATCCATGAACTCGTCTTCCAATATCGCGTCCTCGGGCATAGGCACCGGCCACTGAACATTGCTCGTGAAGCGTTCCTCCTCACACTTCCAGTTTGCATCGATCGATGGGTGCGCGACAATGCCGCCAACCGTTTTAGCGTCCATTCCGGTAGGTACCGGCACCGGCACTGTCTTCATACGCTCGGAATCGGGTATGAGCATCCAACCATGCTCAAGGTCAACGGAGCTTGACCTCATGCCATTCAAAAAGTCCTCATACTGGACTCCCTTGGCCTGAACATTCCACGCCGTGCCCTGCGAAGTCTGGGAAAGTGACCAGACTCGTCTAACCCGAGCGTTCACATACCGAACATCATATTTCGAGCCATCCTTGCGCAACCGCACCCACATGCCGCTCACGGCATTCACGTTACGCGACGGGTCATTGGTCAGCTTCTTCATTTTGGTTTACCTCACTTGTAAAGATTCGATTTTGATTGATTTTCTGGAATGAGTAGGCGGCTAGAAGACTCTCAGCATTCACCCTCTTCGGTGGCTTCGGTGTAGAAAACGTCGTCCATTTGGTCATTGTTGAAACGCTCATTGATGTAATCGGAAATTGCCTTACCGGTATCGTCTTCGTTAATTAGCTGACTAATGCGGGTATGGCTCACACCGTTACCGTCCAAAATGTAAGCGTCTTGCGCCCAACCATCTTCATGCTCGAAAGCCTTGTTATATTCGGTTTCCGTCACATATCCCCAGTCGCCAAGGCGATAGATGCCCTCATAGGGTTGGAAACCGTCATAGCGCGTCAATGGCGATAGTTTTTCGTCAACACGTTCCACCATGTCGGCAACATCTTTAACGGTAATGGACATTTTGAATCTCCCTTAAACAAGAGGGGCACGGCCACAACGCCATGCCCCACAACGATTTATTAACGATGGACTCGTACCATGTAGCCCCTACCCCACGGGACTAGCTCCACGGGATAACCTTTGGCCTCATAATGCGATTGAGTGGCAACAGCCACGGGAAACGACTTGCAACGGTAATGGTCAATCATGGTCGATCACTCACCCATATACGCGACTGGGTTAAGTTGCATGTCGATACGCCGCCATGCCCTGACCAATTCGGCGGTAGGCGCGTACCGTTCGACAGCCGACCGGCTACCGTCGTACCGTGCGGCCATATCATTATCAAAACCGATAACAGTATCGGCCATGATATGACGCGCCTCTTTCGCCGTAATGGCCTCACAATGCCAATTGCCATCAAACACGTCGTCGGCAACCCAAGCGTCACGCTCAGCCATCGAGTCGAACACGTAGAGGCTACCCGGCCATGACCCATCATCCCATGTCGTGCCGATACCATAAGCCCAGCGGAAAGCGTAGAAGTAGCGTGCCATCATGCCACCTCGCCATCGAAGTAACGTTCGGCGGCTACCGCGTACAGCACGTCATGCATGGTGTCGGTACTGTAGCCATTGATATTGGTGACAACTTGCAAAGTCTGCTCGGACACACCGTAATCATCTTTCAGCGCGTCCCACATTTCCTCAATAGACATTGTTGAATCTCCCTTGAATTGATGAAGCGCGGAGACAGCCGCGCGACTGAATGAATCTGATTGAAAGACTTAGTAGCGTTCGTCGATTAGAATGCCGTCTTGGTAGATGTACAGTCCGGTACCGCGTCCGTTGCCCATTCGAGCACTATCCCAGTAGCAGAGTCCAGCTTGACCCGAGCCGTCTTCGTTCTCACATTGCGGGATGTTCGCGGTATCACTACCGCAAGCGGACAGGGTGAAAAGTGTGATTAACGCGGCTGAAGCCGCCAGAATTTTACGCATGGTTCCTCACTTCCATGTGAGGCGTGCTAAGATAGCACAGCCTCGATTTGATTGATTGGTTAGAGAACTTTCAACTTAAGGCACGCGGCTAGGTAGTTGGCGCTACTTAGCCGCATTCTTTTAACGCATCAGGTCGCTCGGTTGGCAGTTGAGTGCACTGGATATCTTCAAAGCGTTTTCAAGAGTCATGTTCCGAACGTCTCGCCGCCCGGTCTCATAACTGCTGATGATTGTTCGCGCTATTCCAGTGCGCTTGGCTAGCTCAACTTGTGTTAAGTCGGCTTGTTTGCGCAGTTCCTTAAGTCCCATAGGCTTACCCGCTTTCTCTAGTAGTAGGTAAACCAATTATGACAGCAAAATGTATCATTTGCATGTAGGGAAACACTGTTAAGTTCTCAAACTTGCTTTTGTCTTGCCCGATTGGGCTTGATAATTGATAGCATAACGTATCATTTTGGTTTAAACAAATCGGCGTGTCGGAAAACCAGCACGCCGAACAGCTCACACTGACGCGAACTCACGCACCAGCGCGTGCCGCATGATGTCATCAGCGGACACGCCACGACGTTTAGCGACGGCATCCAACATGGCCGACATGTCAGCGCTTAACGAAAACGTCCGACTGACAGCATCCGCCTGAGCGACAGGAACGACAGGCCCGGAATACACCGCACCCGGCCTTCCGCCGAACTCGCCGTTATCCGCATCGTCGGCCCACTTGTCCAACATGTCATCAGTGACCACACGGCCACCCTTCGCAACAAAAGACATGACACTTCCTCCTTTACAAAAGTTTCAGTTCCCGCAGCACCTTCGGCGTCGCACGCATGGCATGGAACACATGCCAACGATCCGACTCATCTAGTACCGCCACCATTTCCAGCAAACGCCCGTACTCGTCGTATCCAACCGCCACATAACGCAACGGGTCGGTATCCTCACGCGCCATAAACCGCACGACGTTCGACCATGCCACGCGCACCGAATCAGCGGACACGTCGGGATGTCGAGTCTGGATACGCGGGTCAACGACGATATCGCCAACCGGCACGGCTCACCACCTTTCGATATAACAGGTTCCAGCGTATCCCGTCCACCTTGGGACACGCTATGAGTGCCTAGACTATGGGATAAACCCAGTGAGCTAGGCCGACTGTGTACAAGGCCCACAGTCAGGCGAAGAATTGATTAGGGCACACACCTAGCTTTCGCTAGTGTTTTCTTTCGGCTTGTCAGCCTCTAACAGCTTGCGAGGGTTACTGACCTTGAGCGCGTCAGCCACCTTGATGATGACGTTAAACGAGGCGTCACCTAGGTTCCGAGCGCCGGTCTCCCAAGCAGCTATGCGCTGCTGGTTCACACCGTCTACCCTATCGGCTAACTGCTTCTGCGTCAGCCCTCGCTTCTGCCTTAACTCCCTAAGACTCATGGCTCACCTCGCATACTCGCTACAGTGAGCCCAATTATACCTTTGGTTCAATCGCAGACGGGGTTTCTGATGCCATCGCGCCGCGTTCTCTCAGCGGCCCCCGCACTACTCGCAAGGCCTCTGCCTTGCTTCGCTATCCCTCACCGGCCTATAGCCGGGATGTCGGTATCACTATTCAATTCTCAAACTTCAGGACTCACAGACTGGAGCCTGTCTAGCACCCTGAGGTCTGTGGTCTCCGCTTGGCTTTCCGCCTTGCGTGGTTCCCACTATACATACTCCCAACTGGGAGTGCAAATCAGGTACGGCACGACACCACGTAACCCACTGCAAACACTCGCACCCCTCGGCGTGTCGAAACCCACAGAACACGACACAAAAAACGCGCGGCACGACACCACGTAACACGCCACCGGGTCACAACTCACGGACGGATAGACCACGCCACCACCACGTGACGGACTCACACGGACGGATAGACAGGCAACGGCACAGACGGCCACGGCCATACTCACAACCACACACGACCGCGCGCGTATACCACACACAACCCCACGACACGCCGACACATACACCCCACCCCCCAAGGGAAGGGTACCCACGGGCAAGACGCAGGGCCGCTGCGACTCTAGCTCTCACGCTGGATGCGATCTGGGGCTATTACGGAAAAGCCGTTCGTTTCCACGATGAGTGCTGTTCTTTCACATTTTCTTCACTGCAACGCTTGCTGCAACGCTTGTTGTGAGTAAAGTGTCGTGTAGATAGATTGTCGGGGATTGGAGCAAAGCTCAGATTCTTGACAAATTATTATTCACCCCGTATGCCATTGGCGTCGGGGTTTTGTTTTTGCCGCGCCTTTAGATCACATCAACAGACAGTGTTGGTGTCGTTTCTTGAACCGGGGCACGGTGTGGACGGTTGGCAGAGTCCGGTTGATTGCAGTGGCTTGCTAAGCCGCCGAATGTCGTTTTGGCGTTCCGCGAGTTCGAATCTCGCACCGTCCGCGAAGTATCGAGGGTCGCTCCCTTGATGCTTTATGAGGTTGGCTGAATAAACCCGGATTGCATGTATGCCGGGTTAAGGCTGCGTCACGGCTTAGCGGCACCCTTTAGCGGGGGAAGTGTGACGAGGAACGCTACAGCGGTACACGGTTAGTGCATCACATGCTCGGCGTTGGTGGTAAAACGCAATCCACCACCTCGCAATTCTTAGCTCATCTACATGTCGTAGAAGGAGTCTCCTAGGTCGTTTCTATGAAGCGGCCTTTGTTTTCCCGATCTGGCCTGCTACGTAGGGGCTGGGGTGGATGACCTACGGGTCGCGCCACAATCGGGGTCTGGCGGTAGGCGCGTGGAGTGCGCGTCGGCTGTAACCCGACTGCCTTTGGCAATGGGAGTTCGATTCTCTCTGCCGCCACAATCGCAATGTAGTGCCAAATATCTGGTTGTTAGGACTGGGGCTGAATACCTAGGGTGCCCTGGTCGCAGAGAACGTCGGGTAGCGCCCGGAGATCGTCGCATTATATTCGTGCGGCGCGTTGCGAGATTTGGAGGGGCCAGCCGATTGGCGGCGGCAACTGTTCCGAAAACAGTCTGCCCTGACGGGCGTGTGGGTTCGACTCCCACTCTCTCCGCTGTCTGGTCAAGGTATGTCAGCCAGCCTAAACAATTGACTACCCCAAATGCCCGTGGCCGAGTGGTTCAGGCACCGGTCTCCAAAACCGGTTACGGAAGTTCGATTCTTTCCGGGTATGCGATGCCTTGAGAAGAGGCAGCTCTTGGCGGTGACAGCTTCTCGGTCATTGCCAGTCGCCGGCGGCGGCTTCACGCCATGCCGTACGGCAATAACTGAATAGCGCTCCCTCTAGTGGGAGGCGTGGCATTCTAGCTCATTGGAAGAGCGGCGCTCTCGTAAAGCGCAGGTTCGAGTTCGATTCTCGGGATTGCCTCTAGGAACCGGTGGCCCGTGGGCCAACTCCCTTGTATTTGGATTAACCCCGTTGGAATGCTCGCTCGCCACGCTCCCACCGGTTCCGTCCCCTTATATATAAGGAGTCATCATGGCTTGGTCATCTTCCAACCGTAATGCACGGTTCAATCCCGGATGGGAGCGGACCCGCAAGCAGATATTGGAGCGGGACCGCTATCGATGCCAGTGGATTGTGACTGATTGGCATACGGGGGCAAAGCATATTTGCGGCTATTCGGCCAATGAGGTCGATCATAAGGTTCGCGCGAAGAACGGTGAGCCCGATGATGATTCCCCGTCGAATCTGTGGGCCTTGTGCCCGTACCATCATTCGCAGAAAACCGCGCAGGAGTCCGCTGAGCAGCGGCGCATGAATCGTGAACGCCGGAAGGAAGAGCAATGGTATTCGCATCCGGCGTTTCAGTGAGCGGCTATGTATGCATGGTGGCCGGCTGCGGGAATACGGTGTATGCGCGCGGCTTGTGCCGTCATCATTATGACCGTGACCGGTATGCGGGGAGTCCGATTATCCCGTTTCGTACCCGTTTGTGTCCTATAGGCCATTATTTTCAACCGTCTCGTGTTGACCAGATTTTCTGTTCCGGCAGGCATCGCAGCAAGTACAAGCGGCTGTCGGATAAAGACCCTGTGAAGTATCCCCCCAATCCGGAAACCCCCTTGTTCGTCAAGCAGGTCGAGGCCGAGGATATCGAGCCGGATATTCGGGTGGAGTCGTTCACCGACGCGGATGTCATCGCGGAATGCGATGGCGTGTGCGCTGTGTGCGGCAAGAGGGTCGATGTTGATTCTTTCGGGCCTGATGGTCCGGCGTTTAAGTGGAAGGTTCCTTTGGAGAAGTCGCGTCAGGCGACTTTGGCGAACCGACTTCTAGTCCATAACCGTTGCCTGTAGGCGGAATGCCTTGGCTTCGGCGTGCCCGGAACGGGCGGAATGGGGTTGAAGCATGGCTGGCAATGGTCATTCCGGTCGTAGCAAGGCCGGTAGGAATATGGTTTTGAAGAGTCCTGATACCGTGATGGGTCTGGACTTGCCCGCGACTCGTCCTGATGGGCGTGAGTGGCTTGACTTGACGAAACGCTGGTACAAGTCGATGCAGACGGGGCCTATGGCTCCGCGCATGGGCATGGAGGCCGACTGGTTTTCGCTGATGGATTTGGCGAAGCTGAAGGATGATTACTGGCGTATGTCGAAGCCTTCTGCGGTGATGGCCGCTGAGATTCGTCAGCGTGAGGACTCGTTTCTTATCACGCCCGCCGCCCGCATCAAGGCGAAGATCGAGGCCATTGAGGCTGATGATATGAGTACCGGAACCGGTCGCCCGGAAACCCGTGGCGAGGCGGTGAAGGAGGATGTTGACCGTCGCCGCCGTCAGTTGAGGGTGGTGAACGGTGGCGCATGACATTATTCCCCAGCTGACGCAGTGGGAGTACGATCATTCCCTCGGTCATCTGGCGGTGTGGTGGATTGAGACGTTCACGCTTATCGGTCGTGGCGACGGCATCGGATTGCCTATGCATTTCGATTTGGACGAGTACCAGTTCATGGTCGGCGCCTATGCGTTGAAGAGGAATGGCAAACGCAAGTTCAATCGTCTGTTCCTTTCCCGAGCCAAGGGTCGCGACAAGTCGGGCAAGGCCGCTGGTGTTGGCATGTTCGAGGGTTTCGGTCCTTGTCGTTTCGACCATTGGGCGCGTGAGGGCGAGACCTACACGTTCATGGGTGAGACATACGAGTATCGCGAGGGTGAGCCTGTGGGCAAGCCTGTCACCCAACCCGAGGTCGTGTGCTTGGCCAATTCCGAACAGCAGGCCGGCAACGTGTTCGAGTCCATCTACTACAACTGCGATTCCGGCCCCTTGTCCGATTGGAAGGGCATGGGCATGGATGTGGGCACGACCCGTATCATGCTTCCCGAGGGCGGAATCATCATGCCCATCACTTCTGGCGCTTCCAGTCAGGATGGAAAGCTGACCACCTGTGGTCTTGCCGACGAGACGCATCTTATGGTGCAGCCGAAGCTGTGGAACGTGTACAAGACCGTGGCCCGTAACCTCGGCAAGCGTGCCGGTACCGCTGGCACGTTCATGATGGAGACCTCCACGATGTACCGTCCCGGTGAGGGCAGTATCGCTGAAGCGTCGTACAAGTATGCGTGGGATGTGGCCGCAGGACGAATCAAGCATCGTGCCGGCATCTACTTCGACCATGTGTACGCGACGTTGGACGTGGAGGACTTCTCGGACGAGAAGAAGATGACCAAGGCTCTTGAGATTGCCTACGGTCAATCCTTGAAAAGCCCTGATGGGAAGGACCATATCATTCTCAAGGACGGTACCGACGTGCCGATTGAGAACAAGACCGGTCTGAGCGCCGATGGCCGTTATTCGCTGACCGATGGCGAGCTTGGCCCGTCCAAGGACGGGTGGTTGACGTTGGATGGTCAGCTTGACCAGATCTATCAGCCGGACACCGATCCCGCAGATTCGATTCGCTACTTCCTGAACAATCTTTCCAGCGTGCAGAACGCTTGGCTCAGGGAGTCCGACATTCAATCCCATGTCCTGTACAAGGACGAGATGGCCGGTTATCTGGGTTCCCGCAAGCTCGAAACCGCTTGGCAGAAATTCGTCACCAAGAAGGAGCCGATAACGCTCGGCTTCGACGGTTCCGTGTCGAAGGACTCCACAGCCCTCGTTGGTTGCAGGGTGTCCGATGGCATGCTGTTCCTTATCAAGCTGGAGCAATGCCCGGACGGGCCGGAGAAGGCCACGTGGAGGGTTGACCGTGACGCTTTCGACCAAGCCGCCAGAGACATGCTCGACAAGTACAACGTGGTCGGCTTCTTTGCCGACGCGGCCTTCTTCGAGTCGATGATAGGCGCTTGGGAGAAGGACTACGGGAAGAAACTGAAGGTCGGCCCCCGCAAGAACGGCGATCTCGTCAAGTTCTATACGAACAACTGGAAGAACGAGATGTATCAGGCCACGGAGAACGCGGCCACAGGTTTCCGCTACCCGTATGAGGAGCCGGAAGGCAGAAAGCCAGCGTTGAACAGCATCGCGTTGCTTGCCGACCCGAGGCTCGTCAACCATTTCCGGCATCCGCGCCGGATGGACAAATCGTATGGCTACAAGATTCTCAAGGAATCACCGGCCAGCCAGAACAAGATCGATGCCTGCGTCGCGGGCATTCTCGCATACCGCGCCCGCGCCCGCTATCTGGAGATAGCCGAGGAGAAGAGGCGTCGCGCGCCCATTCGCATCTATTAGGAGGTTAGCCCATGCCCGACGTGCAGCTTGCCATCAGGAACGCGACCGTCGAGGATACGGATGCCTGGAACCTCACCCAGCTTGCTACGGCTTGGGGGCGCAGGCTTCCCATGCTCGCCGTTCTGAAACAGTACAAGGACGGCAAGGAGCTTGTGGACTCCACGAGCGTGCCCGGCAGCACAAGCCCGAACGCGGCTCCCGTGTACCGCACCATGCGCGAGATAGGCACGTTGAATCTGGCTCGCCGTATCAGCGAAAGCGTGACCGACCGTCAGCGTCCGAACGGTTTCCGCAAGATATCCGACGATAAGGTGAAGGACACCGCCGCCGACGCCATGTACCGGGATTGCATGATGGACACGCTGCTGCGCTGCCACCTGCTCCCCGACACTGCGGATTACGGCGCCTCCTACGGCTTTGTGAACAAGGGGCGCGGGAAGAAGCTGGTGCAGGCGTGGAGCCCTTGGTGCTGCTACATGTCGGATGATGAAGATTCGGCCATCCATTACAGCTATGACGCCCGTGATGGGGTCGAGAACATTCGCTTGTTCAGCATGGAACGCGACGAAGCCGGCAATATCAAACGTGTGTATTCCAAGCTCGCCACGCGCGAGAGCGAACGCACGGTGACTGACCCCGACGATGACGAGGCCGTGGCACAGCTCGCCATAGAAGGCAAGGCATGGGAGCCGGGCAACACTTGGGAGTGGGCACAGGGCGATGAGACCTACGATTACGCTCTAGCCTGCGAAAGCCTTCCGGTGGTCAAACTGCCAACGCCGGACGGCATGGGCATGTTCGAGCCTTTTCTTGATACTCTGCGCCGTATCGACCGTCAGATTTTCGACCGCCTGTGCATAACCATGATGCAGGCGTTCCGCCAACGCGCCATCAAAGGCGACATCAACCTTGAATACGGCCCTGAGGATATCGAGGTCATTCAGGGCTTGAAGGATGAGGGTGACCCAATCGACCTTTCTGAAAGGTTCGCCATGGGTCCCGCAGCACTATGGAACCTGCCGGACGGCGTGGATATATGGGAGTCTCAGACCACCGATCTGAATGGCTTGCAGAACGTCATCAACGCCGACATCAAGCATCTTGCGGCCACTGCCGGCATCCCGTTGGATATTCTCAGCCCTGACGTGCAGGGTTCCGCCAACGGTGCCGAGTTGAAGCGCGAGACGCTGCGGTTCAAGGTCGAGAACCTGAACGCCCTCGCGTCCGAGGCCATCGGACGCATGATTCGCATGGCGTTGACGTTGAACGGCGAGGGCAGCGCCGCCGAGGACGATTTCGAGCTGATGTGGAAGCCCATGGTGTCCACGAGCAGTCTGGAACTCGCCCAATCCGGCCAGCTGAAATACCAGTCCGGTCTGATGGCCCGCCGCACGGTTCTCACCCATGACTTCGGTTTCACAGCTCAGGATATAGCCGAGGATGACATGAATCGCATGTCCGACCAGTTGACATTCTCCGACCAATCGGCCGGTCAGCCCGTACTGCAGGGCGCCGTGCAGCCGGCGACCGGATGGGATGAAACCACCCAGTCCGCCGTTAACGGTTTGAACGGCGACGAGAACGGCGACGGCGTTTCCGATAGCGTCACCAGTCTCGACGGCGTGGAGACGTTCTGATGGCCGACATCACCCAGATTCTCAACCAGCGCATGAGCCGGTACGAGCGCGAACGCGCCCGACTGGTCGAGGAATACGTGACCGCCGCATGGAAGATGTGGCAGAGCCTGTCCCCCGCCGACTGGTGGAACGATGCCATCACGCAGGGCGCGTCGGCTAACCTGACCTCACGGTATATGGCGTTCGTGGAGCGTATGCGCCGACTTGGCATAGCCTATGCCGACATCGCGCTCGGACTTGTCGGCGCCACCGCGCAGGGTCAGCTCCCGGAGTTCGAGGTGGTCAGGGACAACACGGACCCGTGGAAGATGATGCTCCGCCCCGTGGAATCCTACAGGGACGCTTCCAGTAAGGAGCCTCACTTGCGCCCGTCCGCGTGGGAGAACCTTGAGGCCGACGCGCAGCGTTCCGTTGACAGGTGGCTGGAAGAGGCGAACGAGCGTCTTATCGACATCATCGACACTGATTCCATGATCGCCGGAACCCATGCCACGTTGGAACGATACCGTAAGTCCGGCGTCACGAGATACCGGCGCATCATCCACCCGGAACTGTCCAAGACGGGCACGTGCGGCTTGTGCGTGGTCGCAGCCGACAGGGTGTATTCGATAGCCGCGCTCATGCCTTTGCACGGCAACTGCCATTGCACCGTGCTCCCCATCGTCGGAGACAACGACCCCGGTCTGAGACTCAACGACGATGACCTGAAACGCATCTACAAGGAGGCGGGCGGCACCGCATCCGCGAAACTCCGGCAGACCCGCGTGCTTACCCTCACCAACAGCGAGATAGGCCCCGTATTGAGCGCCAAGGATGTCAAGCCCCGCAAGGACGTGGACTGGCATCAGCCCGACGCGGATATGACACGGGAGCAGATTCAACGAATGTTGGAGAGAGCCAACGTGTTCACCGCATACTACCGGAAGGTCGAATCGACCGGAAAGGCCGAACACTTCCGCTACGAGGAGCACACCTACCATTTCGAACCTTCGCCGCACCTGAAACAGGCGCTGGCGTCAAACCTTGCGTTCGCGCAACAACTCAGGGCGAGGCTTCGCCTTGCCGCGTAACAGCAACCAAGTTGAAAGGAACCATCCCTGATGGCTGACAACGAAAACACCCCCATCGTCGAAACGACCGTGGACGGTGAGCCCGGAACGGGCGAACAGAACGACACCACGCCTAAGGCCGGCAGCAACGACCTTGCCGACAAGGTGTCCATGTGGCAGGCCATGAGCCGCGAGAACGAGAAGAAGAGCCACGCGAACCTGAAGCGCGCCACCGATGCGGAAAGCAAGCTGGCCGACGTGGAGCACCAGTACGCGCAGGCTCAGACCCAGATCGCCAAGCTCAAGGCGCAGGCCGCATACCCGCAGCTCACCGATGAGGTGTTCGCCGCCCTTGCACCCAAGGACGCGGACGCCGAAGCCATCGAGGAGTGGGCGAAGAACGCATCCCAGTTCATTCTTCCCGCGCAGACCGAAACGGTTGCCGACGAGGGGAAGAAAGAAGAACAGCAGCAGCCCCTGCCCGCCTCCGTATTGGAGGGATACAGCCATACGGCGCCTCATCCTCAAGGTTCGACGGCCAGTGGCGGATTGACTGCCGCATACGATTACGGGCGCAAGTTCGCGTCCATCAACAACGACAAAAAGTAAGGAGAACCCCAATGGCTAAACCCGTGGAAATGGTTCACACCACCGGCTATACGGTGCCGCAGGACGACCAGTCCTGGCTTATCAACCGCATCACCGATGGCATTCGTGAGGCGCAGCTTGACCTGAGCCTGTTCACCGGCGACAAGGAGAAGGAACAGAAGTACTTCGCCTCCATCGACCCGGATGATTTCAACGCCTGGCTGAAGTCCGGCATTCCGGTCGCCAAGGTCACCAGCACCGGCCTGTTCGGCCCGTATGACCCGACAGCCACCGATGGCCGCCAGCTCAAGGTCGCCGGTTTCCTTGAAAGCCAGCTGCACGTGGTGTTCACGCGCTCCGGCTTCGAGGACCAGTATCCGACCGCTGGCGTGCGCTACATGGCCGTCATCGACCGCAACAACCTGCCGGTCACACTGGCGGAAAGCACCGTTTTCGAGGGCCTTATTCTCGACTACGACAAGGACGCTGGCGGCGATGTGACGGTGCTGTCCCCGTCCGCTGCCGGCACCGCTCCGGCCTACAAACTGCCCAACGCCACTGCAAGCGCACTGGGTGGCGTCAAGCAGGCCGCGAACGTCGCCAACCTCGCAACCAGTGCCGACGCCGCCGCCATCGTCACTGCGGTCAACACCCTGTTCGCCAATCTGCGCACTGCCGGCGTCATGGCCGCTAAGTGACCTTAATCATTCGTTTCTGAAACCCGCCCCATGTGGCGGGTTTTTATACCCGAAAGGAACATCATGGCCCTTATCAACAAGGACATCATCACGCCCGCCGAGGCGTCGGCCATCGTGCTCGGCGCATATCAGTCCACGCGCGAGATTCTGCCGTTCGGCAAGATTCTGCCGGATGTGATGAACCCGACCGGTCTGAACGTGAGCTGGGTTCCGAACCAGCCGCGCTTCGAGGTCGAGGAAATGAAGTATTCGACATGGGATAGCGAAGCCCCGTATGACAAGACCACCGGTGGCGGCAAGAAATCCTATACGGAGATGCTGCCGCTGCGCAAGCGCCACCGCATCAGCGAGCACGACATCGCAGCCGGACGTGTCGCCGCCACCGCCACCGAGGCTTCCGACGAGCTGCGTGAGGCACTTGCCCGCCTCGGCACCGAAATGGCCTACCGTACGGAGAAGGCCAACGTCGCCGTCGCCGTGGACGCCAAGCTCGGCATCGGCGAGTCGAACCTGACCGCCAACTGGGATTACGCGCGAGACGCCTCGCTCGCCGTCGAACTCAAGGCCAACAACCTGTGGTCCAACGCTGCAAGCGACCCGATCAAGGACCTGCGCAAATGGAGCGACCTCGTGTACAAGGCCGAGGGCACCCGCCCGCGCGTCATGGTCACGACCCGCAAGGTCATGAACACGCTCATGGAGAACGCCGCCGTGATGAAGTACTTCTACGCGGGTCAGGCCCAGTCGGACATGCTGCCCGCCTTCATCGGCGAAGCCCAGGTGCGTGGCGTTCTTTCCTCCTATGCGAATATCAGCGACGTTCTGCTCGTTGATGAGACGTATGAGGAGTTCGCCCGCCAGCAGAAGATCATTCTGCCGGGCGGCGTGGCCTCCTTCTTCCCGGAGAACACCGTTCTGCTGCTGCCCGGCCTGAACGACACCGGCCTCGGCTACACGGCTCTCGGCCCGACCGCCGAAGCCAAGCAGTCCACCGTGTACGGCATCAGCCGCCAGTACGACGCCGGCCCGATTGGAGCCATTCTCGACATCCCGTCCGCCACGCCGGGCTACGAGGCTTACGTGAACGGCACGATGCTGCCGGTTCTCGTCCAGTCCAACAGCACGTTCAAGGCTACCGTCCTCAACGGCTGAGCTTAAGGAGCCAGCATGTCCACGACGCTTATCGACAACATCGACTGGTTGAAGTACATGCGGCTCAACGCGACCGGGGAGCCGGAACTGTTCGACAAGGACACCGGTTTCCCCGATTCGTGGGTGAAGCAGCAGTGCCGTAAGGCCGCATTGCTGTGCATGGCCGAATGCCCGAACGTGTACGCGCGGCTGCGCAGGCGGCGTCTGAGCGAATCGGACTTCGCCGGCGTGGTATGCGATATGGTTCTCCGTCTCGCCCGCCAATACAAGTACAATGCCGAATCGAACGGCAACTACTCGTACACGCGGCGCGATGACCAGCCGGTGACTCCGGGCTACAATCCCAGTCCCCGATTGTTCGTCGCAAAGGACGAAAAGGCCATACTCACCGGCTACACCAGTTCGCAGGGCGGCGGGCACATCAGCCTCGGCTTCGACCCCGGCTTCGGGGGCTGACCATGAGCCACCTGTATGACGGGGAGCAGCCCGAGGAGACCCACCTGTTCGATGACGTGGAGACAGAACCCCGCATCACGGATGATCTTCTGCACCGCGACATGATCGTGGTGCAGCCGATGAAACCGTATGAGACACCCTACGGTGCCGGCACGGTGCCGGATGGGGACGCCTCCTACTGTTACTGCTCGTTCGAGCCTCGAATCAATAAGAACAGCACGTTTTCGAAGAACTGGGCGCAGGATACCACGCCGCAATCAACAGGTGGCCTGCGTGAGGATGCTCTGGCGATCGTTCTCGCGCCGGAATGGCATGGGGACATCAACACGCAGTTCTGGTTCGATAACGCCTGTTACGAGGTTGACGGCCCGCCTATGGAGATGCGTCACGCCTCGGATGCCGCCCACCATTGGAACATCACCGCGAGATGCATCGGCCATGCGACCGAGGACAACGGGTTGAAACCGCCTGTCCCGCCCGAGGGGAGCCGCACATGGGGTACGTGAAACTGAAGCCCGCGAGGGTGCTGAACCGTGACATGGCGATACTGTTCGGAGCCGAAGCGACACGTCCCGTGGCGGAGAATGTCGAGGCGAAGGCCAAGGCGCTGGCCGACATGAAGGCGAAGCATTCGTCCGTCGCCAACCGCATCGACATCAGCACGCACGCGCACGGCACGCACACCGCCGTCATCATGAGCGTGACAGGCCGTGACGGTTCGGAAATCGCCTCGCATCTTGAGTTCGGCTACTTCAACCGGTGGCTGGAACACAAGTACGGCATCAAAAGCCCGAGTGCTTGGATGCCGGGATTGTTCATCATGTCGAAAGCGAAATATGTCTGACCCCACGATATTCGACCTTTCCGTAAGGGAACAGTTGGATGCGGTCGCCATGACACGCGCCTACCTGGACGCCGTCGAATGGAAGGACCGTGATTTCAGGCCGGTCATCCAACCGGAGGTCACGCCCGCCACGGATTCGCTCCTGTTGTCCCATGACGTGATTCTCTACCATTGCGGTGCTCCTGAGCAGCCCGACTGGAATCTGAAGGCTTGGATATGGCAGTACACGCTGTCTTTGACGGTGTTGGGCCGTGACCCGGAACGGGTGGCCCGCATCTGCGGATGGCTGCACCGTTGCATATCCGCATGGCCGTACCAGCCGGGAACCATGTACGGGAAAATCGGGCGGATAGTGGACAATCCCGGTTTCGAGTCCCGGTCTTCCGGCGACATGACCAGTTCCAAAAGCATCGTCGCGTGGACTTCCACGAAACGCATACAGGCCGCGTCCCCACGCGGCTGACCTTATCTGAAAAACCATCAATCACACAATCAGACCCCGCACGCCTACACGGCTGCGGGGTTTTCCATATTTGAAAGGAAAACGATATGGCTGACGAAATCGGCATCCACGACGACGGCGTGTTGACCGCCGTCCGAGGAACGATCTTCATGGCGAAGGCCGAGACCATCATTACCTCCGCACTGCTCAAGCAGTTCACCGTCGAGGCGGCGACCGTGGGCGTGGGCGACGGCATGTGGACGAACCTCGGCCACATGTCGAACGACAACCTGCCCGAGTTCGCGTTGGACGGCGGCGACGCCACCACGTTGAGCACTTGGCTCAAGGCGGCGTTCCGCACCCAGTACGCCCAGACCACCGGCACTGTGACGTTCAATTCGGTGCAGGGCGACAAGGGCACGTTCAAGACCTTCTACAACGCGGTCGATATGACCGGCGCCGGCGTGGCCTTCTCCTTGGAGAAGACCCCCATCAACAAGCCCCTGTTCATCCTGTGGTCCGACACGAACACGACCGGCCGTGCCGGCCTGCTGCTGCCGAACTCGGACATCGCGTTCTCCAGTCTGCCTGCTCTTTCCACGGATTCGTTCGTGGAGTTCTCCGCTCAGGCGAACATCAAGACATCCAGCGTGCTTCCGCATGACAAGAACGGCAAGTTCACGTCCGTCGCCTACTTCGCGCCGTCCGACTTCACGGTCTGACCCGTCTCTTCCTTGCCGCGTCTCCTATCCGCGCGGCAAGGAACCCCCTCTTTCCACGGATAGGGCTTTTCAGAATCATTCTTTTCCACGGATAGGAGCCGATGATGGCAGAGAACACTAAGAACACGACCGACAACGCGAAGATGCCGGAGACATGGGACGAGCTCAAGGAGCAGCCGCTGTTCGCGGGACTGCCCGACATGGCGAAGCCGCAGGAGCTGAACGTGGCCCAGTCCGCCGAGTTCTCGGTGACATGGCAGCGCATCTCCGAACGCAACGGGAAACTGGGCGACATGGGCTTATTCGGCGACGATGAGGCCGACAAGCCGAAGAAGAAGCCGAAGTACGACGAGTCCGAAGCCGTCATCCTCATGGCCGAGATCGTGCAGTACGCGGACATGTTCTACCGCGAAATCGCGGCCGACGAGAAGCAGTGGGACGAGTTCACCCGTGGCCGCACCTTGGAGAACCTGTACGTGCTGCTGGTGTCCCTGACCACGTTCTATTCGGTGGCACTGGGAAAATCAAGCGCCTCCAAGACGCGCTTGGAGAATGCAGAGTAGCGGTCTCGGCCGACTTCCAACGCTTCTACAACATCAACCTCCCCGCCAGTATGGGCCGCATGGAGCCGTCATGGCTGTGCGACCTGCTGGACGGTTTGGAGGGCGTTGACGGGAGCCTGTACCGCGCGTGGATGGCCGAACACCATCCGCTCCCACGGGAAGACGCGAAAAGCATGCCGCGTCTTTCCTACCTCACCTACGGGCAGTCGCAGATGCTGATGCTCAGCATGACGAACCAGCTTGAGATGATTCGCGTGATGATCGCCCGCATGATGGGCGACAAGAAGTCGAAGCCGCAGCCCGTCTATCCGCCCGGCACCGTGGTCAAGCCCGATTCGGTCGGGCCGAAATCGTTCTCCACGGCGGGCAAGTCGTTCGCCCAGATCACGGGCATGTTGGGTGCCGTGTTCGGCGGCAACAGTTTCTAGCAGAAAACCCCTCGCATTCCACAAGGGGTTTTCGTTTATCCTCCCGGAGGTTTTCTCATGGCCTTGTATTCCGCTGGCGCGGTCGGCGTCGATATTCGCCCGGACACCGATAATTTCTGGAAGATTCTCAACGCGGAACTGCATTCTCGTCACCCTGAGGTCACCGTTGATGTGAACACGAAGGGCGTCGCACGCGCCAAGGAGCAGATGCGCGACCTTGACGGCAAGACCCTCACCAACGTGGTGAAGATCGACGGCGACCCGTCCGGCTTGCGTGCCATCGACAAGGCCATGCAGGCCCAGCGGAAGCAGTGGGAGAAGAAGCCGGTCACCAGCAGGTTCGACTTGGACGATACGTCGTTCAATGAGAAGATTCACCGGCTTTCCAACCAGATCAAGCGGACCGCCGGCCAGACGGAGGCGTTCGTCAAGAAGTCGCAGAAATCCGTGGCCGACAGTCTTCAGGACAGTCTCTCCCGCATGCGTTCGGCACGCGCCCTCTACGACAAGGAGGCCACGGCCGCATCCCGCAGGCAGACCATGCTCATCAAGGACGAGCACGCCGCCTACGACATGTACGCGGAGGCCATCGAGAACGGGCGCAAACGTCAGGAGCAGTTGACCCGCAGCCAAGCCGATGTCAGTAAGACCCTTGACTGGTCCATCAAGAAGATGAAGGAGCTGCGCGAGGCCGGGAACATCGACACCGCGAACTGGTACAAGAACAGTCGCATCCCCGAGCTGCGCGAACAGCTCAAGGGCCTGAAAGCCGACCTGAAGGCGGTAGACAAGGAGATAGCGGAGAACAAGAAGGCGCAGAACAAGCTCTTCTCCGCCGATTTCGACAACAAGGTAGCGGCACAGCAGCGTCTTATCGACTCCAACACCAAGAAGTGGGAGAAGGCGACCGACGCCATCTCCAAGTATTCGGACGCCGAGCTCATGCGCAAGGCGCGGCTCAAAGACTTCAACCGTGAGAACGACCGGCTGTTCTCCGGCCTGAACAAGATTCTCGACCTTGAGGAGAAGTCCGAGAAGCTGAACCGCAGGCAGCTCCAGCAGCTGTCGAAGCTCACGGCCGGCCAGAAGGCGTTGGCCGAGGTGTTCGAAGACACGGGAACCAGCGTCAAACGCCTCAACGCGGTACAGAACGATTCGCGCCGCACGATGGACAAGCAGCGCAAGACCGCCCGCGAACTGACCAGCCTGTTCGACGAGCAGGAGACCCAGATCAACGCGCTTTCCGCCGCGTTCCAGAAGTTCAAGCCCATGGGCATCGACAAGAACCTCGGCAAGGAACTCAACAATACCTTCGACCAGCTGAAGAAGCTGCGCGACTTCGCATCCCGCAAGCCGATCACCGCCAAAGCCACATTGGATAAGACCCAATGGGACAAAAAATACGCGGAACTGATGTATGACGCGGAGAAGCTGCGCGCCAAACTCGACCGGGAGCATGAGGTCAACGTCCGCGTCAAGGTGTGGGAGGACAACGCCGACAAGCTCGAAGCCCGGTTGGAGAAGCTGCGTCATACGCGCCTCGACATTCCCGTGGACTGGCAGGTCGATCAGGAACGAATCATCGCGTCGATGCGTGAGACCGCCGCCAAGATCAAAGCCAATCCCGAACGTCGTTGGGAGCTTGAAGCCGACCTCGACCTGCAAATGCATCGCGCCGAGGAGAAGCTGAAGAAATTCGAGGACAAGAACGACGAGCTGAAGATGGATTTGGACTTGGAGACCGCGTTGGCCCGAGCCCATCTCGCCTACTTCACCCGCCCCCGCACCATCGACATCTTCGCTAATTTCAAGGGCACTGACCTTGGCAAGATTTTCTCCGGCATGACCAGTGGTGCGACCGGTTTGAAGGGCGTGCAGAACCAGTTCGACAGTCTTGTGAACCTGTTCGACAAGCTCGACAAGGTGGTTCCCAAGTGGTCGATTCTCGGTGCCGGCGTCACCGCGTTGGGTGCCGGACTCCTGAACCTGGGACGCACTGCGGGCGGTGTCGGCGTCAGCCTCGTGTCCATGAGCAAGGCCGCGTTGGCCGCTCCCGCCGCGTTGGCTGGTCTGGCGTCCGCAGGCTACGTGGGCTACCGGGTGTTCGGTGATTTGAAGGAAAAGTTCGATGTTACCAAGACCTCGCTGGCGAACCTGAACAAGGAGTTGGGCGACAACGCTTGGAACGAGTACGGGGATAACCTGTACCGTCTCGCCAACGACGTGGCCCCCTCACTGTCCAAGGGTTTGAACGGTATCGCCGTCGAGGAAGGCAAGGTGCTCAACGGGCTTATCGACGTGGTGCGCCAGTCGAACGAGGCCGACCAACTACCGCGTATCTTCGAGAACACTCGTCTCGCGGTGTCCGAACTGAACCCGGGCTTGCAGTCACTGGCCCGCGCGTTCCTCGGCTTGGGCGACCAGTCCAGCCAGTATCTGCCCCGCATGGCCTCCTACATTTCCGACGTGGCCGAGAAGTGGGCGAACTGGGTGGATACCGCCGAACGTACCGGTCAAGTCTCTAAGGCGATGGAAAAGGCCATCGAACAGGGCGGCTATCTGAAATCGTCCGTGTTCGACCTGATAGGCGTGTTTGAGGGCACGTTGGGTACTCTGGCGAAGACCGAGAACGGTATCCAAGGTTTTTCCGAGGCTTTGGAGAAAGCCAACAAGGCCGTTCACACCATCAAGTTCCAAGAGACTTTGGAGGCTTGGAGCGCTGGTGCGCAGGACGCGCAGGACAAGATGCGCAACGCTTTCAAGGATATTGGCGACGCCGCGTACTCGTTGAAGGACACCACTCGCGCGGTGTTCGGTGACGCGGGCCAGATCGTAGGCGAGGGCATCACTGGGTTGAGTCGCGTGTTGCAGCAGTCCGGTGGTGGAATCCGCGATTTCAGTTCCGGTGTCCGCGACGGGTTCAGCCAGGTGTTTGACGCGGTGGGTGACGCGGGCCCCATGTTCTCCGATTTGGCGAGCATGGTGGGCCAGTTGTCGCGCACGTTCGGCGGCACGTTCGCGTCCGCTTTGCGTACCGTGAGCCCGCTTATCAGCACCATCGCCAAGGGTGCCACCGGCGTGGCCCAAGCGTTCGACTCGTTGCCGGGGCCGGTGAAAAGCATCATCACATTGTGGGCCACGTTCGGTCGTGCGGGCAAGACGGCGTTCGAGTCGTTGAAGACCGGCATGTTGCAGAACATCCAGTCCACGATGCGATACCAGAAGATGCTCAGCGAACTGGGTTTGAGCGCCGAACAGGCGTCCGTGAAAATGGGCACCCTGATTAAGGCGATGAACCAGTTGCGTTCCGGCAATTATGCGGGTATTCTGTCCGGTGCCATCAGCGAGGTCAATTCCCTCGGCATGGCGGCGGAAGCTAACTCGAAGAAGCTGCTCCTTCCGGGGAACGCTGCCAAGGAGACTTCCAAGGACATGGGCGGCTTGGTCGGTGCGAACGGTCAGGCCATCGCCTCCATCCGTTCGGCCGGGGAGCAGGCCGAACAGCAGTCCGGCAGGTTCGGTTCGTTGAAGACCGGCGTGAAGAACCTGTGGGATGCGTTCGGCGGCTGGACGACGGTTGCCGGTCTGGGAATCAGCGCGGGCATCGCCGTCATCGGCAATGCGATATCCGACTACACGACGAAGGCGGAAGCATCCAAGCAGGCGATGGACAAGGTCATCGACGGCATGAAGGGCATCAAGTCCAACGCCAAGGAGGCGGCGGACGCGTTCAACGATTTCAAGTCGGAGACCACGAAACAGTGGGATGACCCGTCGCTCCTGTTCGGCAAGGACGGTGGCGGCGCGGTCACTGAATGGCTCGTCAAGGTCAGCGGCGGCTACACGTCCGCAGCCGACGCGGCCAAACGTCTGGGCATCAATACCAGTACGCTGACCGATGCGGTCAGCGGCAACGAGGCCGGCTACAAGAAGCTCGTCAAACAGTTGGAGGCGCAAAGCAAGGAGACATACAAGGCCAGCGACCAGTACGGCATGATGGTCGAGAAGCAGACCGATGCCGCCATCGCCGCCGACACGCTGTTGCAGGCGTTGAAGAAGCAGCACAAGGAAGGCTTGGAGAAATCCGTCAAGGAGCAGATGAAATATCTGCGTTCCCTCGAACAGATCTCCGATTCCTCCTCCGCGCTGTCCGACAAGCTCAGCTCGCTCGCCACGACGGTCAAGGCGAACGGTCAGGCGTTCAAGGAAAACGGCGAACTGGCTGACGCCAACAACGCCGCCTATGTGCGCACCGACAAGGCGATGAAGGATGTGGCCGCTACCGCGTTGCTGTCCGCCCATCAGCTTCTCTCCTATGGTGAGAAGAACGGTCAGGTGGAGGAGTACACGCAGAAGGCCGCAAACTCCATTTATGAGGCGCGTGAGGCCATCGTGCAGCAGGCTCAGGCCGCTGGCATGAGTGAGGAAGCTGCTGAAAGGTACGCTGATTCGCTTGGTCTGATTCCCTCTGATGTGGGTACCACGATCACCGCTCATTCGGAAATCGCCCAAGATGCGGTGGATAAGCTCGTGCAGGGCATATCCGGTCTGACCGATGGTGAGAAAGAGATCGTTATCCGGCTACGTGAAGCTGGAGTGGTCACCACGTTGGACGGTGTTCTCAGTCTTGTTGAGCAGCTGATGAAAGGCGACTTGTCCGAGAGGGACCTCACATTGCTGTTGAACGCGAAGGGCAATGCTCGCTGGGAGACAGGCGAGGTCAAGGAGAATCTTCTTGCTCTCGGCATGTCCAAGAAAGCCTACAAGTGGCTGTTCTCAGGTGAGGGCAACGCTGAGGAGCGCATGCAGAAGGTCAGGGACGAGCTCGGCTATCTGAACCTGACCGACGAGCAGATACAGTGGATTCTCGACTGTATCGACCACGCTTCCGGCAAGATAAAGGACGTGGAGAAGAATAAGGTTCCCGCCGCCAAGGGCGTCAGCTTCAACATCGACGCCAACGATGATGACGCTCAGGTGAAGCTCGCTACTTATCAGTCTCTTGACGGCCAGCCTATCGCACGCGCGAAAGCGTATGTGGATGGCGACAATACGGACGCCAACAAGAAGTTCCAAGAGGTCAGGTTCTATGACGGGTTGACCATCGCCCGCCCGTGGGGTCGTGTTCTTGGAGAGAATGAGCAGGCTCGTCAAGCGTTCAAGGACACGGCAGCGTATGACGGTGTGACCATTTCACGGCCTTGGGGTCGCGTTCAAGGTGAGAACGAGGGTGCATGCAAGGCGTTCCGTGACACCGCATGGTACAACAACATGACTCTCGCCACAGCATGGGGTCGTGTGCAGGGCGACGATGATCCGGTGAAAACAACGTTCCAGTATTGGCGTCGGCAGTCCGGCACTGTTCTTGCCACCAATTATGTGGATATTGTCACTCGTCACAGCAGTGATGGCAAGGTCTCCGCCGCTACCGGTGGTCGTATCTATGGTCCCGGTACTTCCACTTCTGATTCGATTCCGGCGATGCTGTCCAATGGTGAGATGGTGCTTCGTGCCGCAGCCGTCAAGAAGATTGACGCCTTGTATGGCAGGAGTTTCCTGAACACGTTGAACGCGGTCGGCAGTGTGGAGAAAGCCATGCAACCGTCCGCGTTCGCGTTGAACGCTCGCAGGAAGTCTCAGGCGTATGCGACCGGTGGCCGCGTATCCACGGCGAACGGCTCGTGGAACATCGAGGTCAACCCTGTTGTCAACGTCGAAGCGAACGGCAACTTGAACGCCGGCGTGCGCGAGTTGAACAACCGTGTGGACGAACTGAACCGACAGGTAGGGGCTCTTGCGGCCGGACTGCCGTCCGTGATCTCGGAGAACAGCAGTCCGTGGCCTTCGCAGAGGGCGTTCAACCGTGATGTGAGAGGAGCCCTATGAGCGAACTGACCTACACGTCAGGCGTGACCGGACAGGTGTTCGACTTGGAATCCAAACTGTCGTGGGGTGCGGCCCTCGGACTGCGATCCCGCGAATGGGATTACTCGCTGACCTACCGTGGATTGGGTATGCCTACACGCAAGGCTCGTGAGGTAAGTGTCAGCATGAGCGTCATAAACCCGTCCGATTTGGATGCGTTCATGCGTGCTACGGACGCGGATATTCAGATGAACCAGCCCGGTGTGATAACCGGGCTGGCCGAGTCCGGCGCGGCATGGACGCAGCATGCGGTCATCGTGAAAACCAGCCCCCAGTCGCATCATCGTGCGTCGGACGCCAGCATTGATTTGACCATCGTGCTGTTGGACGGCGTGTGGCGGAGACGGTTGGACGTGCAGCATTTCTGGTCGGATGTGTTGCAGCCCGGCTTGGATTTGGATTACCCGCACGATTACCCGCACGACTATATGCCGACCGTGAGGAACACGACCGTGGTGAATCCGATGCCCGCGCCGATGCCGTTTGAGATGGTCTGGTTCGGGCCGGTGTCGAAACCCCAGTTGACGTTGGGGGGCAACCGGTACGAGTTGGACATGGACATTCCCTCGGGCGGCTATGTGACCATTTCCAGTGTGGAGGGTGAGAAAAGCATCATCCTGACCACTGAGAACGGCGACACGTCGAACGTGTTCTCCAAGGGTGTGCGCACGGGCGGTGAGAACGGGGGAAGCTACATCTTCCAGCCGATACCGTCCGGCGAGCTCGCTGCTCAATGGAATGGTTTCGGCATCGATCTGACGATCATCGAGGAGGCGAGTGAACCGCAATGGGTGTAGGGCTTGTGGTGACCGATGCGAACCATGTGGATTCGATGATGGTCGAGGATTATTCGTTGGATTGCGCGTGGGGCAAGGACGAGAACGATTTCGAGTTGACGGTGGACAAGCTCATCCCGCAGGGCGCGTTCGTCTATTTGGAGGAGTCCGAGTGCGGCGGGATAGTTGATGCGTTGCGCGACCAGTTGGAGCGTGGTGATTCCACGCTCACGTATTCGGGGCGCACGTGGCATGGCATGTTGGAAAACAAGATTCTCGCCCCGGATTCGGGGCAGGATTACCTCACCGTGTCAGGCAACGCCTCCACCATACTTGGTGCGTTGTTGTCCCGTGTCTCGCTCACCCCGTTGTTCAAAGCGGTCGTTCCCCCGTCCGGCGACGTGTCCATCAAGTCCTACCAGTTCGAACGGTATGTGGACGCATACACGGGCGTCTGCGCGATGGCGAAAGCGAACGGTTTGAAACTCAAAGTCGCCTACCGGTCAGGCCATGTCGAAACATGGCTGGAGACGGCAGGCGACTACGGGAACGACATCGACTCCGACCTGTTGGACTTCGACGCATCGCGCACGTGGCGCAAGCCGAACCACATGATCGGCTTGGGCAAGGGCGAGTTGAGGAACCGCATCGTCAGCCACTGGTATGCGGACTCGAAAGGCAACGTCACCCAAACCCAGACGTTCAAGGGTTTGGACGAGATTGCCCAAGTGTACGACTATTCGTCGGCCGAGGCGGACGAGTTGGCGAAGAACACGAAGAAGAAACTTCAGGACTTGCAGTCCGAGGGTGAGGTGAAGGTCACCGTGCATGAGGATTCGGGCATCGTGTTCGACGTGGGCGACACCGTGACCGCAAGGGATAATCTCACCGGCATCACCGTCAACGCGACTATCAGCAAGAAAATCGTCAAGGTCTCGGGCGGCGTGATGTCCGTCGATTATGAGGCCGAGTAAACAGTAAGGAGCCGATTATGGCGCGTATCGACAAAGCGACGGTCATGCAATGCGACCGGTGCGGCAAAAACAAATGGTACAAGGATCTGGACGACCCGGATATCAAGACGTGGTACAACACGATCCGACTGGACGCGGACGGCAAGGAGCACGGCTACCTGTTCTGCACGAACTGCTGGCAGGAATACGCCAACCGGTTGAAGGACATCGACAACGGCTTCGATAGCTGGTACAAGAACGGAGGCAAGCAGAATGGTTGAACTCGTAACCGGACATGCGAACAAGGCGCACGCCACCGCCGAACAGGCCGCAGGATTGAACGCCGGAATCCTCGGCTTGGACGATTACGTGCTCGACGTTCACGACAAGTTCAAAATCACGGTCGTCTCCGCGAACAAGGTGACCATCGGTACGGGCGAACTGGTCATGCAGGGCCGTCACGTCAGCCAGGGCACGCCCGAGGACCTGATCGTCACGAACGGCAGTCAGGGGCAGAAACGCAACGATCTGATCGTATGCCGGTACACGAAGGGCTCGCAGTCGGTTGAGAGCGCGAAACTGGTGGTGGTCAGGGGCACGCCCACCACGGGCACGCCCACCGACCCGGCGTTGAACACGACCAGCCCGTTGGACGGGGGCACCACCTACGACATGCCCTTGTACCGCATCCCGTTGGATGGCATCGCCATCGGCACACCAGTGCCATTGTTCAACGTTTTGAGGCCGATGAGCGACGTGTGGGATTCCCTAACCCAGA